>WNGK01017686.1_pt1 | contig 12821 bp, 9 predicted proteins | sample 5400601 | NCBI WGS metagenome assembly WNGK01 (sample SAMN13153376, study PRJNA577476) | soil metagenome | isolation source: 60 cm soil or saprolite under Garry oak tree replicate 1 | place: USA:California | collected 2016-06-15 | reverse complement strand
AGCTTCTTGCCACGGATCAAAATGGATGCCCACGCGTAAATCAAAGTGGCGAAGAGCTAGAAGCTGGGAGCTAGAAGCTGACAATGCCTGACTTTCTACAGATCGTGAAAGAGCGCGTCGTGGTCTATGACGGCGCGATGGGCACCAACATTCAGAAGCGCAACCCTACCCTGGACGATTACTGGGGCAAGGAGAATTGCAGCGAAGTGCTGGTGTTGAGCCGTCCCGACATCGTTCGCGACATCCATGCGGATTTTTTCCGCGTGGGCTGCGACATCGTCGAGACCAACACGTTTGGCGGATCGGGAATCGTGCTGGCAGAGTTTGATCTGCGCGACCGAGTACGCGAGATCAATGTGAAGGCTGCGCAACTCGCGAAGGAAGTAGCGCAGCAGTTCTCCACGAAGGAAAGGCCTCGGTTCGTGGCGGGATCAATGGGACCAACGACCAAACTACCGTCTCTGGGACACATAAGTTTCGACGCGATGGTCGCCTCTTACGAAGAGCAGGCCATCGCTCTGATCGAAGGCGGCGTCGACGTGCTGCTCATCGAGACTGCGCAGGATTTGCTGCAAGTTAAGGTCGCCACCATCGGAGCGCTGGAGGCCATGCGCAAGGCGGGCAAGCGTTTGCCTCTGACTGTGCAAGTCACGCTGCAAGAGTCCGGGACCATGCTGCTGGGCACGGAAATCGGTGCGGCGCTGACTGCGCTCGAACCATTCGACGTGGATGCAATTGGGTTGAACTGTGCGACCGGGCCGAAGGAGATGAACGATGCGGTCCGCTATCTGGCGTTGAATTCCACCAAGGAAGTTTCGGTTCTGCCGAATGCGGGTCTGCCGCAGAATGTCGGTGGGCACGCGGTTTACAAATTGTCGCCGGAAGAACTGGCGGACTACCACAAACATTTCGTAAAAGACTACGGCGTCCGCATCGTGGGCGGCTGCTGCGGCACTACGCCCGAGCATCTCAAGGCGGTGGTCGATGCGGTTTCCGGTGTGGAGCCCGCCAAACGAGATGTGAAGCGGGTTGGATCAGCTTCGAGCGCCTATACGACGGTCCCCCTTGACTTGGAGCCCAAGCCCTTGATCGTTGCCGAGGAAATGAATACGACCACGCGCGTCGAACATTTCCGCAAACTGGTGCAGGGGAAGAAATATGACGACATTCTCGCGCTCGCGAAGAAGTTGGTGAATGAAGGATCGCACATGCTGGATTTGTGCTGCGCGATTGTGGGCGAGGACGAAAAGGGATACATCACTTCCATCCTGGAGAAAATCGCCACACGTGTCCCGGCGCCGATTCTGGTCGACTCGACGGAGGCAGATGTAGTTGAAGAGGCCCTGAAGCGTATCCCCGGCCGCGCCATCATCAACTCGATCAATCTGGAGGATGGCGAAAAACGCACGTCGAAAGTTCTTCCCATGGCTAAACGCTATGGGGCGGCCGTGATCGCCTTGACCATCGATGAAGATGGCATGGCTCTGACCGCTGACAAGAAAGTCGCGATCGCGCACCGCATCTATGATTTGGCCACCAAGAAGTATGGCCTCGACGGCACAGATCTAATTTTTGATGCGCTGACCCTGCCCATTTCGACAGGGCAAGAAGAATATCGCACCGCTGGGATGGAAACCTTGAAGGCGGTGGAACGAATCAAGAAAGAACTGCCTTCGGTGAAGACGATCCTGGGCGTGAGCAATATCTCGTTCGGACTCGATGCTTATCCGAGGCGGGTGCTGAATTCAGTATTTATGCATGAGGCGGTGGACCACCGGCTCGACATGGCCATCGTGAACTACACGAAGATTTATCCGCTATACAAGATTCCGCAGGAAGAAGTCGATCTGGCGCGCAAGCTGATCCATCGGGACGCCAATTCCGACGGCGATCCGCTGCAGAAATACATGGCGCACTTTGCGGGCATGAAGGGCAAGCCTGCTGCCTCCACGACCGCGCATTTGGATACGCTATCGGTCGAGGACAAGTTGAAGTTTGCCATTATCAACGGCGAGAAATCGGTGGGCGATGGCGCGAACAAGAAATCGCTGGAGGATTTGCTGGAAGAGGCGCTGGCCAATTACTCGGCCCTGGAACTGATCAACACCGTCCTGCTCGATGGCATGAAGACGGTCGGCGACTTGTTCGGCGCGCGCAAGATGCAGCTGCCCTCCGTTCTCGATTCGGCGGGCGTGATGAAGGCTGCCGTCGCTTATCTTGAGCCAAAAATGGAGAAGAAGGCTGGCTCGCAGAAAGGCACGATCGTGCTGGCAACGGTGAAGGGCGACGTGCACGACATCGGGAAAAATCTCGTCGACATCATACTGTCGAACAACGGATTCCGGGTCGTCAATCTTGGGATCAAGCAGCCGGGGGACATCATCATCCGGGCGGCGCAGGAACATCAGGCTGACGCTATTGGGCTGAGCGGGCTACTCGTGAAATCGACACTCGAGATGAAGTATGTCATCCAGGATCTTGAGCGGCAGAAACTTGCGTTCCCCGTGATTTGTGGTGGCGCAGCTCTCACGCGAAAATATGTGGAGGACGACTTACGGCGCGAGTACGCAAACTCCGTCTTCTATGCTGACGACGCGTTCGCCGGCCTGCACATCATGGAGGATTTGGCGACGGAGAACGGCGCGAAGCAGGCGCGGCTGACGGAAGGACGGACGGTAAAAGAGTACGCGAAAGCGGCGGCCGTCGATGAAGAGACCGGGCCAGTGTTTGCCGAGCGGAGTCCGGTGGTGATCGATGCCCCAAATATTCCGGAGCCTCCATTTTGGGGAGTGCGCGTCCGGAAAGATTACGATTTGCACGAGCTGTTTCAGTACATCAACGAAACCGCGCTGTTCAAGAATCAATGGCAATTGAAGACAGCTTCGCAGGCGGATTACGTGCGGCTGGTGGAGGAGAAGTTTCGTCCGATCCTGCGAAAGCTGCAGGATGAGGTGGCGGGTTCGGGATTGTTTGAACCAAAGGTTGTCTATGGATACTTCCCTGCTCAGGGGGATGGGAACGATGTGGTCGTTTATGAGCCGCCCGATGCGGGGGCGGGACGCCCCGGCGACAGCCAGCGGGACGCCGGTGCTACCGAGTTATTGCGATTTACGTTTCCGCGGCAGCGCGAGGGACGTCGGTTGTGCATCTCAGACTTCTTCACACCGAAGGCTTCGGGGAAAATGGATGTGATCGGTCTGTCTCTGGTTACGATCGGGCCCAAAGCGAGCATCGAGACGCAGCGATTGTTTGAAGGTGGAGAGTACACGAAATATCTGTACTTGCACGGCCTCAGCGTCGAAACCGCAGAGGCGTTGGCGGAATTTCATCACAAGAAGATGCGCGAGGAGTTAGGAATTGCCGGGGAGGACGCCCCGGAGATTCGCGACCTGTTTCATCAGAAGTATCGTGGGTCGCGATATTCGTTTGGGTATCCGGCATGTCCGAACCTGGAGGATCAGACCAAGCTGTTCGCGCTTCTGAAACCCGAGGAGAATGTGGGTGTTCGGCTGACTTCCGGATTTCTGCTCGAACCGGAGCAGAGTACGTCGGCGATTGTGGTGCATCATCCAGGGGCAAAGTACTTCGTGGTGTAGAAGGAAATTAACCACTGAGGACATGGAGGACACAGAGGGAATTCGTTTCAGAACATAGCTTGCAGTCGGAGCAAGTAACTGCGCGGCGGCGCAACTGAATTCCCCGAAAATAGTCCGGCGAAGTTGATCAGGTTGAGTCGATTGTTCAGATTTTGCACGTCCGCCTGAAGGCGAGTGTCGATCTGGTCATGCTTCCACAGATCGATCCCGGCAGACGCACCGATCGCCAGCGACGGCCTGACGCGGCCATGAACGAAATCGACACGATACACGATAGCCTCGCCGTATAAGGCAACGGCGCTCTGAATCTCCTGCGGAGTATCCTCCACCACGGCGGGCAATCCCGAGCCGTATTCTCCTGAGACCGCGACCCATGCGTGGCGATTTAACTGGCAGCGGAGGCGTCCGTGAAACGTGTTTCGCTGGTCTTGAGAATCCCAGAAACGCCCGCTGGTTCGGTTGAGCGCGTCGGTGGCGTCCGACTCCAGGAACAGTCCCCCAGTGACGGGCAGGAATACGCTACCAACGATGTAAGAGTAACTCGCAAATCCCGAAAAGCGGCGCCAGACGGGGAGTTCCAGCTTGCCTTCGGCCCCGTAAATTGAGGCGCGACGGAAAGAAATGGGAAAGCTCACTGCGGTATTGAGAAGCAAGTCGTCGTCGGCGTAATTGTCGGAGTCTCGTCGGAACGCGTTCACATCCAGTTTAAGCTTGTCTGCGAATGATTTGGTCAAACCCACCTCGTAGTAGTTTCCCAGCGAAGGCTTGACGGGCAACCGCAGAACGTTCGGACTCAGCGAGACGACGGAAGGCGAGCTCGCCAGAAGAAGATTCTCGAAGGCCGGAGTCTGAAAAGCGCGGTCGTAAGAGGCGTGAAGAACAACATTCGCCGAACTGAAATAGCGCGCCACACCCAGGCGCGGACTGATTGCATTCTGCTGGACGAGCAACTGATAGTGATCCCAGCGGAGGCCGGCGTTGACGGTCCATTTCCCGAGGCGGATGAGGTCCTGTACGAATGCGGATTGTTCCAGATCGAAGCGGCGTCCCGAGAATTGAAAAGTAGACGGCGTGCCCGGATCGAACTGGGAAGGGTCAGTGATGATGTCGCTGAAGTCTTCGCGGAGGTGCGTGAAATCGCCTTCAAATCCGGCTTTGATTTCGTTGCGCCCTCGATGATACGAGACTGTTCCCTTCACATATTCCTCGCCGAAACCGCGATCCTGGAAAGCGATGATCGGAGTGGACTGCGGATTCGAATTGAGGCCGACCGTATCAGTCCGCATCATGAAGCGCAGATCGGCGAGAAGGTGCTCCGAAAAGATGTGTTGGTAGGAAGCGATGCCCAAGGTTTCGAAGTCGTCGCGATGCTGCACTTGACCTGCGTTTTGTTGAAGCTGTTCATTGGGTACCAGGAATTTCGAAAACTCCCGCCGAAGCGTGATACCGAAACGGTCGTGGTTGGAAAAGTCGCGATCGAAGCGGACCGCAAAGTCGCTTGTGGTCGCAGTGTTCGTGTAATTCCCAAGCACCGGCGGATTCAGGTAGCGATCGGTGAGGGCGGCGTCACCATTGACGGCCAGCATATTCTTTCCCCAACCATACTGCGCTAGCACATAGATATTCGCTGTGCCGAAGCTGCCGCCTGAAATCACGGCCTGGCCGTGCAGGCCGGGGTGGTCATCTTTGCTGGTATCGACTTCGACGACTCCTCCCAACTTGCGGCCGAATTCCGCGGGAATGCCTGCAGTGTAGATCGTGAGCGAGTCGACATCGTCAGCTTCGATATCGAGGCCGGCACTGGGAGAACGGTTGTCGGTGAGTGGGACGCCGACGACAACAAACTGGGTTTGATATTCCGACCCGCGCGGGTGCAGGGTTGCGCTGCCTTCGTAGACCCAGCCGGGCTGTGAGTTAACTATGTCCGGCAGGGAACGTCCGGGGAGGGACGTAGCGCGACCGGCAATGGTTTGCGGTTCGATCCGGTTGCTGGATGCTGTCCTGCTTGGATCGAGCATTGGGATCTCAGCAGTCACATTTACGGCAGTGCTCATGGCGGCGATGCTTAGCTTACCGTCGCTTGCAACCTTCAACTGGTACGGACCGAACGGAAGATTGCGGGCAGAGAGGAGGCCACCGTCGTCCGTCACGAGGCTACGGTGAACCTGTGCGGCATCGCTCGACAGAGTGATGGACGCTTTCACCCCCTGGCCGCGGGGGTCGGTAACCTTAAGGCGCAGTTCTCCCGTATTACTCTGGGCGAAGAGCGGCAGAGCAAGTAGAGCGACTCCCAGTTGAAGCAGCAGGCGCAAGGCTTTTTTGGTTGGGGGAGTCCCCATGATACCAGCCACCCCACGGCGGGCCCGGATTACTAACGGCATGCTCAGGTTGCGGGCTCTATTCGCGACTTTTTACAAATTGCAGACACTCTCGTGACAAAACTGCGCTGCAGGTGAGGCAAGTTCTAAGCAGATCCTCGAGCGCAGTATTCGTCTAGCGAACTTGGGATCGCAGACTTCAGCCCCTCCGTCACCGGGAGGGAATGGGGAAAAACTGGCGCTTGTACCGCAGGGGGTACGAGCGCCGGTTTGTGTTTTTGGTACTTCCAGTCAATCCCTCCAGGTGTTCGTTTAAGCACTGGACTCACGCGGGTCTTCGCCTGCGGCACTCAGTTCAACTGTTACAATTTTGTTGGTCAGCCTGAAGCGTCGAGGGCTGAACGATATAGCGCCATGAAATGTCCTTTTTGCGGATTTGCAAACGACAAGGTAGTGGATTCGCGCGAGAGCAAGGAAGCGGAATCCATTCGGCGGAGGCGCGAGTGTTTGAAGTGCAGCAAGCGCTTCACGACCTACGAGCGGATCGACGAGATTCCTTACATGGTTGTAAAGAAAGACGGGCGGCGGGAGAAGTTCGACCGCCAGAAAATTCTCAACGGATTGCTGCGGGCTTGCGAAAAACGTCCGGTGCCGATCAGCAAACTGGAGCAAATCGTGAACGAGACCGAGTCGTTCGTGATGGAGTCGGCGGAGCGCGAACGCAAGACCAGCGAGTTGGGCGAACTGATCATGAACCGGCTGCGCCGCTACGATAAGGTAGCCTATGTGCGCTTCGCCTCCGTATATCTGGATTTCAAGGATATCAAAGAGTTCATGAATGAGTTGAAGGATCTGGTGAAAGCGAAAACTGTATAAGGGTCTAAAAATATAGGGGACAATGCATTCATGAGTCATAAAGTTACTCTGATCCCCGGCGACGGGATCGGCCCGGAAGTGACGAGAGCGACGGTGCGCATCCTGGAAGCAACCGGGGTGAAGTTCGAGTGGGAAACTTTCGCTGTCGGCGCCGAGGCTTTTGAAAAATCTGGCGAGTACATCCCGAAGGATTTGATCGAGTCGCTGGAGCGAACCCGCGTTGGCTTAAAGGGTCCAGTAACGACGCCGGTGGGTGGAGGCTTCCCTAGCATTAACGTCGCCCTGCGGAAGAAGTTCGAACTGTATGCCAACTTCCGACCGATCCGCAATTTGCCGCACATTCCAACGCGTTATCCGGATGTTGATCTGATCATCGTGCGCGAAAACACCGAGGGGCTGTATTCCGGTTTGGAGCACGAAGTCGTGCCGGGGGTAGTGGAGAGCCTGAAGGTTATCACCGAGAAGGCCTCGACGCGGATAGCGCGATTTGCCTTTGAGTACGCGCGGAAGAATCAGCGGAAAAAGATCCACGCCATCCACAAAGCGAACATCATGAAGTTGTCGGATGGGCTGTTTTTGCGATGCTCCCGCAATGTGGCGAAGGAATACCCCGAAATTACCTACGGCGAGCACATTGTGGACAACACGTGCATGCAACTGGTGATGAATCCGTATCAATACGACATGCTAGTCATGGAAAATCTTTACGGAGACATTCTCTCGGATTTATGCGCGGCCTTTGTGGGCGGGCTCGGATTTGTTCCCAGCGCTAATCTGGGCGATGAATGTGCGGTTTTTGAAGCCGTGCACGGGTCGGCGCCGGACATCGCGGGAAAGAATCTCGCTAACCCAACGGCGCTGCTGCGATCGGCGCTCCTGATGGTGAGGCATCTCGGGGAGCACGCGGCCTCAACGCAGATTCGGAATGCGCTGGAGCGCGTGTACCGTCACCGAGAGAAGTTGACGCGCGACATCGGCGGCCAGGCAGGGACGTCCGAGTTTGCTGACGCGGTGATTGCAGAGATGCAGGCGCCTAACGCATAGCTTTTTGGCCGGTCGCAAATGAGCATCGCTGTCCTGAGATCTGTGGTTCTAGCGCTATGTTTGTCGGCAGTGTCCTTCGGGCAGTCACTGAAAGTCACTCTGCTGGGCACAGGCAATCCTCGGCCTAGCATAGAGCGCTTCGGGCCGAGCATTCTGGTGGAAGCCGGCAAAGAGACACTTCTGTTTGACTGCGGTCGCGGGGCTACCATACGGCTGTCTCAAGCGGGAGTTCCCTTCTCCTCCGTCACTGCGCTGTTCCTTACTCACCTCCATTCCGACCATGTCGTGGGGCTTCCGGATCTCTGGCTCACGGGCTGGATTATGGGACGGCATGTCCCGCTGCAGGTTTGGGGACCCGCGGGAACGGCCGACATGATGAAGCATTTGGGAGAAGCCTACGCCTTTGATGTGCACGTGCGTCGGGATGTGGACGAACAACTTCCGGCGCAAGGGGCCGTCCTGCCGGGGAAGGACATCGATGAAGGAGTGGTCTACGAGAGCGACGGGGTAAAAGTCACGGCATTTCGGGTCGACCACGGGCTGGTAAAACCGGCGCTGGGGTACCGCATCGACTACGGCGGTCATTCGGTCGTGCTCTCAGGAGACACGCGGCCTTCGGAGAATCTCGTGAAGTTCGCTCGTGGTACGGACGTGCTGGTGCATGAAGTCTTCGACCCGGCGGCCTATCACCATCTAAGCAACGCCCTGACCCCTGAACAGAGAAAACGGGTGGCGGAGCATCACACGACGCCGGAAGAAGCGGGCAGAATATTCACCAGAGTTGCGCCGAAGCTGGCAGTGTATTCGCACATCGTGCCGCCCAATGTGCCGGATGTGATCCCCCACACGCGTAAAACCTACTCCGGCCCGCTAGAGGTCGGGGAAGACTTGATGACCATTGAGATCGGAGAGCAGGTTCGAGTGCGACGGCCAGCAAATTGAATCTGCCTGGAGTTTCCACGGCTCAAGACATTCAATATTCAGCGGCGCTTCAAAGCTTCCAACTCTTCTAGGGTGCGTGGCCAGTCCGATCCCAACAAACGGGACAGACTCCGGTCCGCAAGAACCTTGCCGCCAGTTTGGCAACGGGCACAGTAGTTCGTTTCTTTGTCGGCATAGCGAATCCGCAGGATCTTATCGCCGCATCTTGGACAAGGCTGGCCGTAGCGGCCGTGCGTTGCCATATCTTTGCGAAACGCCGTGACCTTTTCCGGAAAGGCTTTTTCCGCTTCCGCGCCGAGTCGAGTGATCCAGAGTTGCAGAGTTTGCCGGGTCGCCGCGAACAGCCGTTGCCACTCGTCTGGCGTAAGCTTGTTCGTCAGCGTGATGGGAGAGAGTCGCGCGGCATGCAGGATCTCGTCGGAATAAGCATTGCCTATGCCGCTCAGCAGACGAGGATCGGTCAGCGCTCGCTTCAACGTATGATTTTCAGCGGTCATCACGGCGCGAAAAGAATCCAAATCTGTGGCAAAGACGTCGATTCCTCCGGCGTCGAAGGACTGCAGGGCCTCTTGACCGCTGACCAGATGCAACGACGCGCGATGCTTGCTGCCGGCTTCGGTGAGAACCAGAGAACCGTTGGGAAAGTCAAACGCTGCAAGATTCTGACGACCAGAAAGTTTTGCGTCTCGCGGGCGCCAGTGCAGCCGCCCCGCAATCATCAGGTGCAGCACGAGCCACAGATCGCCCTCCAGACCGATCGCTATGCGCTTGCCGATCCGGCGCAATTCTTGTACGAGCCGTCCCTCAGCGCTCGCCAGCGGAGGCTGGGCTGTTCGAAGCAGAAAAGGGCTCCCCAGGCGTATGCGCTGCAGGGGTTGGTCGCCAATACGCGGTTCGAGCGCGCTGATGTACGCGGCGATATCGGGTAACTCGGGCATAGATAACAGATTGCATGCGCACCCCTATTTTTTCAACATACGGTTTTTCAACATCCGACGCCGCCCCTCCCGCCATCTTTGTCAAATCCGGAACGCCCCATTGACTCGCGCGCTCGGTTCGGAGTAAAGTCCTTTCCGTTCTGGGGAATTCGGGGGAAAATGACGCGCACAGCACGGCGTGTGGGGATAGTTCTCTTTCAGCTCGGTGGACCCGACACGCTGGAAGCGATCGAACCCTTTTTGTATAACCTCTTCTGCGATCCCGATATCATTGACTTCCCCTTTGCCCGCATCGGTCGGAAACCCCTCGCCAAATTGATTTCAACCACCCGCGCGCGCAAGGTGCAGCATCATTACGCCACTATCGGCGGGGGTTCGCCGATCCGCCGCCACACGGAGCGGCAGGCCCGGGCGTTGGAAACTGAATTGCGAAGACAAGGGGTGGATGCCCACTGCTTTGTGGCTATGCGCTACTGGCATCCATTCACTCGCGAGGCAATCGAGCAATTGCAGGCCGCCGAGTGTGATGAAGTGGTGCTCCTGCCGTTGTATCCGCAGTATTCGTCCACTACCACGGGATCAAGTTTGAACGAATGGAGACGGCTCTTTCCGGATGCGATGCCGGTCCATTGCGTCGAGACTTTCTATCGTAATACGATGTATCTGGATGCGGTGGTCGAGAAGGTCAACACGGCACTGTCGCGCTTTCCCGTGCCGGAGCGTCCGGAAATTGTTTTCAGCGCACATAGTATTCCGATGACGGTCATTGAAAAAGGCGATCCTTACCAGCGGCAGATCGAGGAAACAGTGCGGCTTCTCACCGAGCGCGGCGGATGGAGCAACCCGCACCGGCTGTGCTACCAGAGCAAGGTAGGAGCAAGCCGGTGGTTGCAGCCTTCCTTGCATCAAACTCTGCGCCAGTTGGCGACCGAGCGAGTGCGCGAAATGTGTGTCGTCCCGGTGGCGTTCGTTTCCGATCATGTTGAGACCCTCGGAGAAATTGATCACGAGGCTCGCGAACAAGCTCACCGGCTGGGAATTACACAATTTGAAATGAGCGCCGGACTGAATGATTCACCGAGATTCATACAAGCTCTGGGACAGATCGTGCTGGAAGCTCTCGGTCACGTGGTTCGTACTTTGATTCCGATTAACAATGTGGAAAGCAAGTTAGCGGCGCCGGAGTACGCGGCCGCCGCCGGTTTGGATTAAGACCCAACGCATCAAACCATTCAGGAGGAAGTTCATGGCGGAGCCGGAGACCGGGAAGGTCAATCCGAATCCCGCGGCGGCGAAACCCGCAGCGCCGGGAGCGCAGGATGCCACAAAGTATGTGGGTACACCGGCCGTAGGAACGTCGAAAGCGGCAGCTGCTGCTGGCGTGGCTGGGACTGCTCCGTCGACGGAGATCGATCGTCATCGTCGGCGCTTCGTGTGGACCATGGTCACTGGCTTCCTGATGGCATGGTTCCTGGCGTTCTTCCGCTTCTTCCTGCCCCGCACTTTGTTTGAACCCAACTCCGTCTTCAAGATTGGCTATCCATCGGAATTCGCGCTCGGGGTCGATACCAAGTTCCAGCAGAAATTCCGCATCTGGGTTGATCGCACACCGGATCGCCTGTTCGTGATTTACGCCCGCTGCACGCATCTGGGCTGCACCCCGGATTGGAAGCCCAGCGAAAATAAATTCAAATGTCCTTGCCATGGAAGCGGGTACGACAGCGAAGGAATCAACTTCGAAGGCCCTGCGCCCCGGCCGATGGATCGGGCGCATATCGAACTCGCGCCCGACGGGCAAGTTCTGGTCGATACCTCGAAGCTGTATTCGTGGCCGAAGGGGCAGCCGAGCAAGTTTAATGATCCGGGAGCATTTCTGACGGGAGTGTAAGAAACCAGGGCCGAGACGGCCTCGCGACAGCTGGGGTACGCCGGCTACAAAAATCTTATGGCTGACGAAAACAATTCGAACGGCGGAAACGGGAAGAACGGGAAGGTCGGGCTGGTGGGTCGGGTCACGACCGGGGTTAAAGAGGACATTCAGGCCCTTAGAACCGACATTCCTTCCAAAGCAAAGGAACAGATCGAGGGACTGAAAGATCCGACCAAGACTCAGGTCTACACTTCGATCTTCCGCCACAAGCACGACGACACGCCGCGCAACCGGGCGCTGGGCGTGCTTTCCAACGTCTTTCTGCATTTGCATCCGGCAAAGATCAATCGCGATGCCGTGCGCTACAGCTATACCTGGGGCATGGGCGGGATCACGTTTTACTTATTCATCATCCTGACCTACACGGGCGTGTTGCTGATGTTTTATTACCACCCCAGCAAGGTGCAGGCCTTTCGCGACGTGCTCTACCTGGAGCATGATGTGCCCTTCGGGAAAATCTTACGCAACATGCACCGCTGGGCGGCCCACCTGATGGTGATCGGGGTGTGGCTCCACATGTTCCGCGTGTTTCTGACCGGATCCTACAAAAAGCCGCGCGAGTTCAATTGGAACATCGGCGTATTGCTGCTGGTGTTTACCTTGCTGCTTTCGTTCACCGGATATCTGTTGCCAGACGATCAACTTGGATTCTGGGCCGTGACCGTTGGAACGAATATGGCGCGTGCCACCCCGCTGCTCGGACATGAAGGCCCGTTCGGATCGATGCTCGGCATGACGCCTTACAACGACGTTCGATTTGGATTGCTCGGCGGGTCGATCGTGGACGCGAACGCTTTGCTGCGTTCTTATATCTGGCATTGCATTGGGATTCCGATCGTCGCATCCGTGCTAATGATTGTGCACTTCTGGCGTGTGCGCAAGGATGGCGGAATTTCGGGGCCGGCTCCGGTGATGCTGGAGGCGGAAGCGGACAAGCCGCGGCGCGGCCCGAAAGCGGCGGGAGAGTAACGAGCATTAAGTGGGGAGCGAGCTTTTTGTCGGGACAACCCCTTAGCCTGCCCTGAGCTTGTCGAAGGGGCTGTCCCCACAGGATTCGGAAACACGGGTCGCGGAGAGACTATGGACTGGCGACAACTTTGGGAGATTTGTTCGGCGCCGGACAACGTGCCGATCGTGGGCTTGATTCCTCTGCTGGCTTTCTACATTTATCTGGCAG
>WNGK01008792.1_pt1 | contig 12823 bp, 17 predicted proteins | sample 5400601 | NCBI WGS metagenome assembly WNGK01 (sample SAMN13153376, study PRJNA577476) | soil metagenome | isolation source: 60 cm soil or saprolite under Garry oak tree replicate 1 | place: USA:California | collected 2016-06-15 | reverse complement strand
CTGATGGGTTTGGCGCACCTTGTCGGGGCAGAGACGAGCCGCCATCGGTTCCACGCTTTTGCGTTCTCCGGGAAGCAGCAAACCGGTGCAATAGGACGTCAGAGGGACCGTGCGATCCAGGTGCCCCGCGGCTACGAAGTTGGCGCTCATGACCAGCAACTTAACATTAAAGAGTGGTGACCGGGTTGGGCATTCAGTCGGAGGTATTCATTTTGTAACACAGTAGTATTAGCTGCCTGTTCCAATTCCCGCACAAATTCGATTGCTTCTGCGCGCGTCATATGCGTCAGATGATGCACCCGTACCCGGGTTGTTCTCGTGATTATTCGCGGTTTAACCGTGTGACAAGTCTCTCCCGCGATGCTCAAGGTCTCGGTGCTCTTTCCATCGCCTGTGCTCCGCTGCTGCATCGCCATATCTATTCTTCAATTCCGCATGTTCGCGGCACAGCTGAATGCCTTGCAAACGGGACAGCGCAATTTCTCTTCTCCCATCGGTTGGATCGTTTGCGCCTGGCGCAACAGAAACTCGCGCATCGCGGGATCTTCGCACAAACCGATAGCGCGGCTGTACGCGGAACCAGCCGGTCGTCCCATCTTTGAGGTCAAATACCGTTTGAACCGTGATAAGCGCTGTTACTGTAACTTTTGAACTAGCGATTATTCGCTACAACTGTCGTTCGGTTGAGTATGTCCGCGGCCTGAGCAAGCGTCAGATCATCGGATACCTGCTGGAAGTCCCGATGGGTTTCCCTCTTCTGCACAGCGATGCTCGCGAACAAGATAGCTTTCCCTCTGATGTCCAAACTCAGGGTAGTCATGTCCCAATGACCGGGGACAACTTCTGCCTGCCGAACCTCAAAGTGGCCGCCCTTGTCCAAGTGTCCTAGTAGGCCGAAGCCGAATTTCACGGTCTGTGTGAGATGACCATCAAACGCAGCCAGTCGCTCCTGTTTGCAGTCGACCCACATCTCGCCCTCCATGTCGTGGAAAACCCGGGCCTCCAGGGATGGTGGGCGAAAACTCGGGTTTGGTCTAAAGCTCAGCTTTACCAAGTCTCCGTCACCACCCGCGTAGCTGAACACAAATGCATCAGGCAGCATCTTGAATAACCGTCTCCCCTGTAGGGTCTCAGCGTCCAGTGCTCGCTGCAATTTTTGTTGCGCACTTCGACTGGTCATTAACTCCCGCACACGGTGATCTTCTTCCAGCTGTTGTTTCGCGGTCAGAGGACGGTCGTTTATGGATAGGAGTCGACTGAGAGAACCTTTTTTGGTCTCAATAATTTCCTCGACCTGTTTCTTCCCATGCTGCTCTTTTTCCAGTCGGTACATCCAGTTGGTGTGGTCATCTTGGAAGTTTAGTTCGTTGGCGATTACCCGCCGGGCGAGGTCGTTGGCAGACACCTGGCTGCTCAGAGCGGACTGAGGACGTGCGCAAACGCCAAGCAGGATAGTGGTCAGTGTAAGGGCCACGGAACTGTGTATCAGTCTCACGGCCAATGGCGACATCAGTGCGCAGCGTGCTTTGAGCCAGCTATTCATTTGGCCACTTCCTTCCCTGCAACAGACAGTGGGAACGGCTTCTAGATCCGCGTCCGCTGTCGCAGCCGTTTGGTTCCTCACAATTTTCATCCTCGAATAACGTGCACCCCAAAGTGCTCTTCGTAGTCGCGTGCTCTCCCTCGACCGAGCGGGCGAACAAATTTTCTATTCACCCGGAGGCTTTTGCTGCTCCTGCTGCCGCTTCTTCTCCTCCGGCGTTTGCGGCTTCTGTTGCTGGCGTTCGGACGGCGGTGCAGGCTTCGTTTCCGTCGGGGGCGTGCGCTGCTGAGGGCGATCGCTCGGAGGAGCTTGCTGCCGTGGAGGAGGCTCACTCCGGTTAGGCTCTGGGCGGTTGTTTGGCTGAGCTGCAGGCGGCCGATTCGGCTCGGGTCGATTGTTGGGCTGCGCCGCAGTCGGCCGATTCGGTTCCGGTCGATTGTTCGGCGCGGGGTGATTCGGTTGCGCTGACGGCGGACGATTCGGCTGCGCGGGATTGCTCGATCCCGGGTGTGGCTGGGCTGCGGCACGATTGGCTGGAGGATTATAAGGCGCCCCTGCCTGTCTGGCAGGTACGACAGCGCGGTCTTTAAATGCTCCGGGTTTAGGAGTAGCCGCGACTGGTGGTTTGCCATGGTTCGCGGAAGCTCGCAGCTCCGGTTGCGCGCGAGCAGCCTGCGCATGTTGAGTTTGAACGGCGACGGGCGGAACATGTCTCTCATGTGCCACAGCCTCTTGTTGAGGCGTTGGACGCGCGTTGATCCCGCCATTGCCGCCGTTGTAGCTTACCCGGTTCACTGTGGTATTGGTGATCGTTGTGTTGTAAACGTTGTGAATGTTGGTGATGTTCACATTGTTCACCGAACGGTTGTAGTAAAACTGCCCGTTCTGCCAACGTCCACCTTCATAGCCCTCACCAAAATATCCGTAGCCGTAACTGATCCCGCCATAGAAACCTACGTGCTGACCCCAGTAGCCATCATAGAAAACATATCCGTTGTTGCCCCAACCCCAATAGGCTGGAGTCCAGAGCAGACCCGGTTCCGGAGCCATCACCCATGTGCCTGGCACCCAGTAGTAGTCGTCGTCGGCGTACGCCCAGTACCCAGGGGTCCAGATATAGCCATCGCCGGGGACGGGCGGCTGCTCGTACACGGGCAGTTCAGGCGGCGCAAATGTGATGGAGATGCCGATTTGCGCATAAGATGCCGCCGAGATAGCTAGCACGACGAGTGCGAACAACAGCGAACGAATGGAGGGAATGAAACGCATTGTGTTTCCTTTTTGCCCGACTATCCTTCGCGTGCCCGGTGATGCTCTACGTCTGCGGGTTGCGCGGATTGAAAAGGCACGATTTCCGAACGAAACGTTCTGAGACACTCCGTCTCGCTCGCAAATGGCTCTGCTAGAAAGGTTCTCACTTCGGAGACTTCTAGACTGTTCACAAACGCTCAGTTCGAGCACGCGACTCGATAACCGAGTCACGCCCCACGGACGAACGGGAGAACGTCAATGACCGTAGCGCCCGACTGCTTCTACTTGTAACCGTTGTGGCCGTTTTTCGCTCAACAGGCCGCGCGGTCGCTATGGGCATGGACCAGCGATTGGCTTGCTTCAGGTGGATACGCCCAAGTTTGCGAGAATTCCCGGTCGGATATTGGAAATACCTGTTGGTGATAGCGATTTTTGAGATCGGCAACTCAAGCAATTCATTCTTGATTCTCCAGACAAAGAGCATTGGCGCTTCGTTTGCGGTCACCATGCTGATTTATGCGGGTTTCAATTTGGTGGCCGCCCTGATTTCATATCCGGCGGGTTCTCTCTCCGATCGATGGGGATCGATGGGGTGGAAGAAACATCCTGCTGGCGTCGTTCGCGATCTTTTTCGTCGCGTATCTTGGCTTTGCTCTTACCAGAAGCGTGGTAGCGATTGCCGTCTTGTTCGTCTTCTACGGATTGTTTCAGGGAATATTTCGGTCGGTCGGCAGGGCACTTGCTTCGGACTTCGTGCCAGAACTCCTGCGCGCCAGTGCCGTCGGCTGGTACAGCGCAGTCATCGGACTTCTGGAATTGGTCGCAAGCGTTGTAGCTGGTTTGTTGTGGGACAACGTCAGTCACGCTTCGGTGTTTTATTACGGTGCGATCTTTGCTATTGCTGGCAGCGTCGGATTGCTCTTTATTCCAGGAAAACGCAACCGGTCCGCCGTTGACGCTTAGAGTCTGGGCGCCGGATGTAATCACGATGGGGATACGGGATCTGGCACTGGTGATCAAGAGGTGCGTGCATCATTCGGCGCGTCACGTCCGTTGACCGGATGCCGTACTGGCTGCATCGCCCAAAATCCAAGTCCAGGACCTGCCAAAGACCAGCGTGGGGGCGTTCTGGCCGTGAAATCGGATGCTGCGAGAATCCGTGTCGAAATGGGTAATTGGCGAACGTGGACTAAGTCTTCTTTTCCTTCCAGGCGATCCGAGTTCCAGCGGATATGTGACTGCTGGCCCAAACCTGCCCCTCGTACACGTCGCGAATCCATAGAAAGTCGTTAACTGCCTTCAATAGTTCCCAGAACCGCTCAGAAGCGCTCGCGTCGGCAAGAAACAGCGCTGAAAGCCGCGCGTTGAGCACCGCCAAATCGGCGGGCCCTTCAAAAACGACAAGACCATCAGCCGTGTCGGACATACTCCACACTCACTTTAAATCCATGTTCCGCCAGATACTTGATGTATGCACGCGGCATCGGAGCGTCAAGGAAAGGCCGCCCGTATTTTTCTTCCGTGATGAAAACCAGGCAGGAAATCTTCTTTTTGCGCTTTTCATTCCAGAGGACGACTTTCACGATGTCTTTATAAAATTCAGCCCAGGCATTTTTCCCCTGATACTTTGAATTCGTAGGCACAGTCCGTCTCTATATCTACGATGTCGAGTTCTGATCCAGTTCGGGAGTCACCAGGGCCTCGATTTGAAAGCGGTCCGGGTCCAGCGTATGCACGGCACCTCGCCATGCCTTGGTTATGGCCTGCGCGTTCTTTGTGTTCTCGGAAACGTCCGATGAATCTTTAATCCTTGCCGAGAATGCGATTTGAGCAGCGGTTACGACCGGATCTTCCATGACCGTGCCAACCCCTGTTATCGTGAATGATAACGTCCTTTATCATTCACTACCTGGGTTGGCAAGCCAGCAACATGTTTTGGGGGCATTTGTCCGAGATGCTGCTTTATCGTGCAAGTGAAGCGACCACATTCGTAAACACTTGCCGTCTTGTCGTTACCAAAGGTCGGAAGTTTCTATGGTTAAGTGGTAGAAATCGGTGCAACATATTCGACGCATTAAAGAACAGCCAATGTTGGCTTTAATGGGCCAGCCAATGTTGGCGGGCATAGATGATGAAGGAGATGTGGATGCGCTTCATGATGGTGGTGATCCGCAAAGGGTATGAAACGGCAGCTGCGAACGCAGCCCCTGGCGCGGAGGCGGTCGCCAGGATGATGGAGTACAACAAGAGCCTGCAGAAAGCAGGCGTACTGCTGGGGCTCGATGGGCTCTTTCCGCCGTCAACTGGAGCGCGTGTTTCCTATGCAGACGGCACAGCCACCGTCACGGATAGACCGTTCGCTGAGGCCAAAGAGGCTATCGGCGGCTATTGGATCATTCAGGTGCGTTCGCGGGAAGAGGCGCTCGAATGGGCCAGGCGAGCACCGATGGCCAACAACGAGATCATCGAAGTGCGCCAAATCTACGAGAGGGCCGATTTCTCCATAGTCGTGCAGAAAGAAGTCGTGCAGAAAGCAGCCGAAGGCTTCGAGGAGCATTCGAACGCGGCTGCGGCAAAGGCGTGAGCGACATTCAGGCATGAGCGACACACATAAAGCGATCGAGGCCGTGTGGAAGATCGAGTCCACGCGACTCATCGCAGGGATTGCCCGCGTTACCCGCGACATCGGCATTGCGGAGGAACTCGCTCAGGATGCGCTTGTTGCAGCTCTCGAACAATGGCCGGACGAAGGTATCCCAGAAAAACCTGCCGCGTGGCTGATGACACCGGCAAAGCGGCGCGCCATCGACGCTCTGCGCCGTGGCCGGATGCTGGAACTTAAGCATGGAGAGATTGCGCGAGAGTTGGAATTCCAGCAGCAGCGGCTGGGTGAAGCAATGGATCAAGCTTTGGACCAGGTCATTGATGATGATGTCGTCCGCCTCATCTTTACCGCCTGCCATTCGGTGCTGGCCGTCGAGGGCCGCATTGCGCTCCCGCTGCGCCTGGCCTGCGGCCTCACAACAGCCGAGATTGCCCGGCGTTTCCTGGTTCCGGAGAAGACGTTAGGCCAACGCATCTTTCGAGCCAAGAAGACTCTGTCCGAGGCCCATGTTCCCTTTGAGACTCCGCGCGGCGATGAGTTGAGAAAGCGGCTTGAATCCGTGCTGTCCGTGGTCTATCTGATCTTCAACGAGGGATACACCGCAACCTCCGGCGACGAGTGGATGCGGGCATCCCTCTGTGAGGATGCACTCCGCCTTGGACGCATGCTCGCGGAGATTCTTCCCGAGGAGTCTGAGGTCCACGGTCTCCTGGCGCTGATGGAGCTGCAGGCGTCGCGTACCGCAGCGCGTCGCCGACCAACCGGACAAGCCGTTCTCCTTGTCGGAGCAGGACCGCTCTTTGTGGGACCATGCACTGATCGAGCGGGGAATGGCTGCGCTCCAGCGTGCGCAGCAGCTGGGTGGCGGCGCCCACAGTTACGCCCTGAAGGCGGCGATCGCTGCGTGTCACGCGCGCGCCTAGACCGCAGCGGAGACCGACTGGGAGAGGATCGTGCTTCTCTATGACGCCCTGCTTCAGATCAGCCCATCTCCCATCGTCGCGCTGAACCGCGCGGTAGCCGTCGGAATGGCCCACGGACCGGCCGCTGGACTCCACGCGCCCGATGCTCTCGCGGCTGAGCAAGCGCTGGCCAACTACCATCTGCTGCCCAGCGTCAGGGGAGATCTGCTTATGAAGCTGGGACGATATGCCGAAGCTCGTGAAGAGCTTCAACGCGCCCTTGCGATGACAGACAACGTTCGGGAGCACGAATTGCTGTCGAGAAAACTAAAGCAGGCGATGTTCATAGATTGAGACAAAAAATCTTGGGCCATTTGTAGAATTCGGGTCAGGCCATTCGTCGACATAATGAAGGCAGGTCTGACCGGCCCTCCCGAAGACCGAAACAGGATAAAAGGAGAAGTTATGCCGCATTATTTGGTTGCGATTCAGCACCCCGACAACTTCGACCCATCTACAGTGGACGAAGCGACGGTACACGATATCAACGTGCTCAACGACGAGTTGGAAGATGCTGGTGCCAGGATCTTCGCTGGCGGCCTCAGCGCAGCCAGCCAGGCGAAGTCGCTGCGGCCGCAGCCCAATGGCGAAGTACTCATCACCGACGGCCCGTATCTGGAAGCCAAGGAGCACGTTGGTGGTTTTACGATACTGGAAGCCGCGGACATGGACGAGGCGCTGGCGTGGGCCCGCAAGGGTGCCATCGCCTGCCGGACGCCGGTCGAGGTGCGCGAGATCCCATACAGCAACCTGCCGAACGGCACACCTCACCCATCGCGCCAGCGAAAGCCGTGAGCACCCCCACCGGCGAAACCGGCTGCTGCGGAGCATCATCATTAGCACCGATACGCCCACCGGGCACGACTCCGGGCGGACGAGCGAAATTTCCACGACGATTTGTAGAATTCCAGTGCTGCCGTTCGTTAACAAAGTGAAGGCAGGTCAGACTGGCCCGCCCGAAGACCGTTCCAGGAGAAATCATGCCGCAATATCTGGTTGCCATTCACCACCCCGACAACTTCGACCCGTCCACCGTGACGGAAGAGGCAATGCGCGATATCGGCGCACTCAACAAGGAAATGATGGCGGCCGGCGTCAGGTTCTTCGCCGGCGGCCTGCAGCCGGAAACCAAGGCGAAGTCGCTGCGCGCGCAGCCCAATGGCCAGGTGCTCATCACGGACGGACCGTATCTGGAAGCCAAGGAGCACGTGGGAGGCCTTTGGATCCTGGACGTCGCCGACCAGGACGAGGCGCTGGCCTGGGGCCGCAAGGCTGTCGTCGCCTGCCGGACGCCGGTCGAGGTGCGCCCGTTTTTTGAGATGCCCCCCTCAAAATGAGCAATCAACTCACTCGTCGCGACTTCGCTATCCGCACCGCCGGCTTTGGTCTGGCTATGGGACTCGCGCCTGGAGCTACCGTGGCGGAGGCTGAGCAAGCCTCGCGCTCAGAAACTTCGCCGGCGGTCGCGGATCCATATTCCCTCGTCGATCCGGAACTTCTTCCTGCACTCAAGCAGTTCCCCGCCGTAGACCTCTCAGCGGAGATGGTCGTCAAGTTCCGGCAATTGCCTGGCATGCCCCCATTGCCTGCTCCCGCGCCGCAGCCCGTGGAGCGGCATATCCCAGGTCCGCCAGGAGCACCCGAGGTTCGTCTGTGGGTCGTTGATCCTGCGCCGTCGGAGAAGGGCAAGCCGGTGTTGCTTCACATGCATGGCGGCGGCCTCATGATGCCCGACCCCTGGTTGCTGCCCCGGCTGCAAGGGATCGCGACAGATTGCCACTGCGTCGTCATTTCCGTGGACTATCGGCTGGCTCCGGAGAAGCATTATCCCGGCTCGCTTGAGGACAATTACGCCGCACTCAAATGGGTTCACGCCCATGCAGCGGAGCTTGGCATTGATCGCTCCAAAATTGCCGTGGGCGGTGAGAGCGCGGGCGGCGGCCACGCAGCGAGCCTTGCGATTCACGCGCGCGACCGCAACGAAGTCCCCATCGTCTTCCAGTTGCTCATCTACCCCCAGCTGGACGACCGAACGGGCAGCACCCGGCCAGCGCCGCCCGCCATTGGCCACTTTATCTGGACTGCGAGTGCCAATCGTCTTGCCTGGAGCTCGCTGCTCGGTGTTCCAGCGGGTTCGTCCAGGGTGCCGGTAGCTGCCGTACCCGCCCGGGTAGCCAGCGTCGCCGGCCTGCCGCCTGCCTGGATCGGCGTCGGTTCTATCGACCTGTTTGTCGAGGAAGACCTGGAGTACGCGCGCCGGCTCGTCCACGCCGGCGTCGCAACCGAGCTTCTGGTCGTGCGTGGTGCCTTCCACGGATTCGATCTCATCGTGCCGGACGCTGAAGCCTCCCAACAATTCAGCGCGAGCTGGAAATCTGCGCTGCGCAAGGCATTTGCCACTGGCAAAGCTGTTTTGCAGAGAATCTGAAAGCGTCGCGGCGGAGTGCGAGGCAGTAAGGAAATTCTTCTAGACGCTTTGTCGAATTAGGGTGCGGTCGTTCGTCGTCCTGGTGAAGGCATCGGCAATCCGCCAGCCTTATAAAGCAATGAAAGGGCGGCCGCGGCCACCGCCGTATTCGCGATCAATGGCGGGCCTGACGGAAAGGGCCCATCCTAAGGAGGAAAACAATGCTCAAAAAAATTAGCGCAATCGCGATCATAGGATTCGCACTCTTGTGGTGCTCGGTACGGTGCACCAGGCGATGGCACAGGCCGCCACAACACCGCCTCCCGCAGCACCGTATTCCAAGATGGCTCCGGTCGACCAGTACCTCATGGCCGACGGAGCCGCGGAAATCGCCCTGGCGCGCAGTGCCGCACCGGAGCCCATTTCACACGACGCCGAGGTACAGGTTCTTGGACGGCATGGTTTTGAAACAGCGGTCAAAGGCACGAACGGTTTCGTGTGCATCGTGGGACGCTCGTGGACATCCACTGTGGATGCTGAATTTTGGAATCCGAAAGTGCGGGTTCCCGTGTGCGTTAACGCGGCAGCCGCGCGTTCCTACCTCGTCCACGTCAGCAAATTGACCGATATGGGCCTGGCGGGACGCACGCCGGCACAGATGAATGAGTTCATCGCGGCTGCCATCGCCAGGAAAGAACTGCCGCCCATGGAGCCTGGGGCCATGTGCTACATGATGTCCAAGGAAGGATACGGCGGCGACAGCGTCCCCCACTGGCCTTCCCACCTCATGTTTTTCTACTCGGATACCGACCTCGCAAGCTGGGGAGCGAATCTGCCGGGTTCCCCCGTCGTTGGTGTGAACGACCCCGTGGAGCACCTGACGCAGTTCGTGGTGGTCGTGCAACGGTGGTCAGACGGAACGGAATATCACGAAGGCCCTGCTGCGGAGCATCATCATTAACACCGATACGCCCACCGGACCTTTGCGGACGCGGTCTTTCGACGACGCGGTGGGTTGGTGCGACCGCCGGTAAACCGTAGTCTGGTTGATGACGAAATAACGGATCACTAGCCTCCATCACTCAATCCCGACTCCTTGAGACGAAATACCGGGGCTACCGCCATGATCTCCGGCCCATCGTATCCAACAACAGTTGGCTGCGGCAATTTGCATAAGTTAGTACCGGGAAACGCGCCAGGGTCCAGGAACGTTATTGGGCGCATTTCGTGTCGGCAATCCGCTTGAGCAAATCGTCCCCATCTCGGACAATGCCCCCCAAACCTGCTGCGGGCTTGCCAACCGAAGTAGTGAATGATAAAGGACGCTATCATTCCCTAAAATCGACGGCGAGAGGAAGAAGCTGCGGCAGCCGATTGCTCGCTTTCGTCGCTACCTTGCCACTAGAGGGCGAGGATGCTCCAAACTTCCCCGAAGCCGACTTGTGGCCCGGAATAACTTCTGGGGGGTGACGCGGCGGAGTTCGTCGACGGCGTTGAGCAGGGCAACGAATCTTTCGTTTTTCGGCTCAGCGTCTTCCTGGCACTGTGGACGATTAGTCACTGCGAAGCGCTTGCCATCGGGTTCAAGATTGAAGTTTCGCGCTGGATGACGGCATTCACCTCCTTGCTCCTCCGGTATCGTCCACCACGCTGCACGTGCCGCATCAGCAGATGATTCTGCACCGCGTCCAGCACGACTTGCGGTACTTGTGCTCCGGCTCCGTTATCGAAGAAAATAAAATTGTCGCCACTGTTCAGCGCAGGAAAGGAACTGCGAACCCATGCGATCCGGAAGTCAGGCGCCGCGGCTTTACTGCTGCTGAAGTTGCTGATAGATCACCTCGGCGTTGTCGGCAAACGTGGCCTGATATTTCGGATACTGTCGGAAGTCGGCGTATTTCTCCACGTGAATCTGGCGGACGACATCCTGTACCTTCACGCCGCTCCGGTAGAGAGAACGAAGCTGAGTGAAGAGATCACTGAGATAGTCGCGAAAGCGTTGCAGTTCGACCTTCGTCGCGAGCTCAAAATGGCCCGGTACCACTTTGTCCAAGGGAAGGGCCAGCGTCTGATCGAGGGCTTTGATCCAGTTTTCTACGCTGCCCTCGTCCATCGCGGGAGAAGACCGGTTCAGGAATAGATCCCCCATCGCGATAGCGTGTTGACGCGGGAAGTAAACCAATGCATCTCCGGAGGTGTGCGCCTTGCCGGGAAAATAAACCTCGGCTGAATAGGGTTCTAAATGAATCTTGATCTTCTGCTCAAACGTGACATCGGCCGCTTGGAGGTGGAGTTGTGGAGAGGACTGCATCAATGCTAGCGTTCGCTCCTGCGTGAAGTCGGTCGAGATTATCGTTGCGTTTGGACCTACCACGGAATTTCCGCCTTGATGATCCGGATGGTAGTGAGTGTTGATCACGTACAACACCGGAAGCTGCGAAACTTTGCGGATTTCTCGCAGAAGTTTGCTGCCCTCGGTGGCGTCAACCCCGGTGTCGACGACCAGAATCCCTTTGCTCCCCACCAGGAATGTCGAGTTGGCGCTGCCATCGTTTTCCGAGATGTAAGCGTACAAGTCGGGTCCGATCGCGGTAACTTGAGGCGTCGCCCACGCACCCGCCGACAGAAGCAGTACCACTAAGACCCACCTGATCTTACGGAACGTTGGTTGGTTGCGATGTGCCGCTGCTCGCAATGCTGCTCCTCTACCTGTTCTCGACTGGCCGCAAACCGTTGGAAGTTAAATTGCGCCGCCAACTGAATCAGCCGTGGACGGCCTTCAGGATTCTCTTTGTCGCACGCCCTATAACGCGAAACGAAATGGGCAATGACTTCTGGTCCGCGCACGTTTTTCCGCCGCGGCCTTTGCGGCTATGATGTCTGGCTATGTCCAAAGTCCGCTGGGGAATTCTGAGCACGGCAAAAATCGCTGTAACGAAAGTCATCCCGGGCATGCAGAAGGGCGTGTGGAGTGAGGTAACTGCAATTGCCTCACGCGACCGTGGCAAGGCCGAAGACGCGGCCCGCACACTTGGCATTCCCAAATCCTATGGATCCTACGAAGAGCTTCTGGCCGATCCGCAGATTGAAGCGATTTACAACCCCCTGCCGAACCAGCTTCACGTCCCATGGTCAATCAAAGCTGCGGAAGCCGGCAAGCACGTCTTATGCGAGAAGCCGCTGAGTCTGACGGTTGCCGAAGCGAGAAAGCTTCTGGCAGTGCGGGACCGCATAGGAGTGAAGATCGGAGAAGCCTTCATGGTGCGCACCCACCCGCAGTGGTTGCGCGCACGCGAGTTGGTCGCATCAGGCCGGATTGGCCAACTGCGTTCTGCCCTGGGTTTCTTCAGCTATTTCAACAACGACCCATCGAACATCCGCAACATACCCGAATACGGTGGGGGCGCGCTGATGGACATCGGATGCTACCCTATCACCACGTCGCGGTTCATGTTCGGCGAAGAGCCTTCACGCGTGTTGGGCTTGGTGGAAAGAGACCCGCAGATGAAGGTTGACCGGTTGACCTCAGCTATCCTTGATTTTCCTTCGGGTCAATCGACTTTCACTTGCAGCACGCAACTCGTGCCCTACCAGCGGAGTCACTTCCTGGGAACGCGGGGCCGTATCGAAATCGAAATCCCGTTTAACGCTCCCAATGACCGGTTGTGCCGTATCCTTATTGACGACGGGCGCGACGTGTTCGGTAGCGGCATTGCTACCCAAGACTTCCCCATCTGCGACCAGTACACGATTCAAGGCGACGTCTTCTCTAGAGCAGTTCGCGGAGACGCTGAAGTGCCGGTTTCGCTTGAGGATGCACTCAAGAACATGGCGGTGATCGACGCCATTTCCCGTTCTGGGGATTCGGGCAAGTGGGAGACGCCCAAAAGCGGAGTAGTCTGATCAAGGTTCTAGGAGAGCTGATCGGGCACTGCGGGCCGGACCTCATACTTCCTCGAAGCTGACTTCTGGGGAGTCAGAGGGTCGCACCGCGCAAGCGGGGATTTAGCTTTAGCCTAACGATCAAGCCCCAGGCACAACAGCCGGAACGGGAC
>WNGK01006341.1_pt1 | contig 12823 bp, 18 predicted proteins | sample 5400601 | NCBI WGS metagenome assembly WNGK01 (sample SAMN13153376, study PRJNA577476) | soil metagenome | isolation source: 60 cm soil or saprolite under Garry oak tree replicate 1 | place: USA:California | collected 2016-06-15 | reverse complement strand
TTCCGAGGTCGTCAGAGCGCAGGAATTGGACGCCGTACGTTGGCGCTGGCCCGGCGCTTACCTTTCTGCACCAGAATTTTCAGATGGGCAGAGACATTGACTTCGGCAACTTCGATTTCGATGTCGGCTTTAATATCTTGATTGGAATGCAATCCCGGCGGGGTACATTTGTCGAGGCAAAGACGAGCTTATACTCGCGACCAGCTCCCGTCCTCCGATTAATAGTCGGCTACAATTTCTAATACCGACTACCGTCTCCATCGCTCTATCACCGTCATCATGGAGTCACTATGGGCCGACCAATGCATAGCCGGGCAGATTCGGCGGGGCGAATGCGCTTAGGCAACCTACGCAACGGTGACGTCCCTGTTACCCAACGTGCACTTCCAGCAGTGGTCAGCATCGATCGTGCGGTCGTGCGTGAGCCGGTCACTGATGTGGTAACTGAGAAAACATACATCACGACCGAACCTGAAATTGAGATCAGGAAACCGGCGACTCTGGCACAAGCTTTGACCGAGCCAGCTGTTGCAGTAGTGAAACCGTGGATTTTTCACCAGCCATCCAAGAGTTCAATCTCGTTGCCGATGTTCGACGACCTGCGTTCGGACGCCCGCTGGCAGGATCTGGTGCGGCGTATCGGGCTTCCACAATAGAGACGGGACACACCCAATGGTGGAATTCAGAACCTAAGAATCGGACCTAATGTGATCCGCAGGTTGTTGTGCGCGCCGTTGTTGAGGTAAATCTCGTCGCCCAGCTCGAATCGTAACCCAACCGGACCCAGGCTTGCTTCCGCCCCGCCTCCTGGATAGATTGCCGCGTTCAGGCTGGAGGTGCGAATGCCGGTGAGGGCGCTTACCACGTTGCTATAGGGGACCAGGCTCGGGCTAAGCCGGAAATCCACGAAACCGCCTTTGAAGGTGATGAATGGACGAAATGCACCGCGCGGAGATTGGAGCTTCGGCCCGAACAAACCGTGGGTTACGCCAATCGAAGTGCGCCCAATGGCGGTTAACTTTCCGTTCGCAATGTTGCTGAAAGCTTCGTCGAAATTGAGGCCGTAGTCGTAGGCCAGTTCCCCTTCCATCATCACATTGCGAAGTATCCGGTAGCCGAAGCGCCCGCCTACTCCGAAGTTATTCGTGCTTGTTTTCGAGATGCTCAGGTAGTCAAGAAATACGCCAACTTCGACGCGTTTCTGTGCGAACGAAGAAGAACTTCCGAATACCAGCAGCGGTAGAAAGATGAAAGCGAACTTATGCATGCAGGAGAAGCGACTCCCAGCCTCAATCGAGCTTGGATGCGAGTAGGCTCTCGCAAGCTGTTACGAGGCGCCGGTAATAACTTCGTTTCCTTCTCTGTGCAATGAGTTGTTCATTGGGATGTCAATTTTTTCAGCGACCTTTTTCTGGCTCGACGAGGGCAAGAAAAACGGGGGAAGTCAGAACGGCTCAATGAGCGATAACGCGATTTTGCCGCCAACAACGTGACCTACTTCCAGATGCCGGTGATGACCGACGCAGTGCCGTCTCTTGATTCTGGGTCGAGCCCAAAGTTGTCCTCGATGGTTCGCAAAACACTGTAATGGTTGTAAGCAGCCGTGACCTCCTGTGACTTGACCATGTCGCCCAAAAATACCCGTGTAGATTCGTTCCGGTTTGCTATTTCCCTCCGACTCGTCAAACGTAACGATCACAAGAGTGCGCTTCATTGGGTCGTCTTTCGGGACCCATGTCTTATCGTCGAAATGAAGCCACGTTGTCAGAAACGCGCGTAGCCAGTCCGCGGCCTTCTTGAGCCCTGCCTGCGGATTCGATGTCGGGTCATGGCCGTCGTCATCGAGATTTGGACTGTAAAACATATATTCGGGTAACGGATGCGCTTGTGGGTCCGCAATAAAGCTGCCGATATCCCCCACAAAAGCATTGTCCTTGGCATGAGTATCCACTGCGACTACATTGTGAAAACTTTTCTTCTGAACGCTTCGGAAACTCAGGAACGGCACATGCTTGCGCGCGTACCTCCCGTTCCGGTCGCCGAGGAATGGTTTCGCAGCGGTCGGAGACGCCGGGTAATCCTCAGCGTAGTTCTTCCAGTTGAGCAAATCACCGATCGTCCTATGCTCGCTATCGTCGTTGAACGTCCTCTGGTTGTCGCTCAAGAGCTGTGGTTTGTGTGTACCGAAATCACTTCCCGCTATCATCGCTAAGTAGTTTGGATACGAGTAATGGTAGAGATTGCCGAAATTGCTGAAGACTGCACCGTTCTGAGCGAGGCTTTTCAAAAGATCATTTCTAATGGCCGAGTCATAGCTTTGATTTTCGAGGACGACGATGAGTGATCGAAATGCTTTGGCGTAGGCGCGGGACTGGCTCCGGTGGAGCCGTTCTCCGCAAAGCCGAGAATCGTAATGGTGCAAAAGCAGAGTGCTATACGTGCAAAAGTGCGCCCGTACGAGTGCCAGAGCAGCATGTATCCTCCAAGTCCCAAGTCCCTTGTGGTATTGAGACTAGTCCATTTTGATCAGCTTCTTTCCACTCACTTGGATGAATTGTGCCTCGCCTGGTTAGCGATAAGGGGGCTGGCCAATCGACAATACATCTCTAATCTACAGCGCCTGGCCGGCGCAAAAACCTGAGGCCCATGCCCACTGAAAATTGAATCCGCCCAAGTGGCCGGTTACATCCACGACTTCACCTATGAAATACAGGCCGGGGATTTTGCGGCTCTCCATCGTCTTAGCGGAAAGCTCGCTCGTGTCCACGCCTCCGGCGGTGACTTCCGCCTTGTCGTAGCCGTCGGTGCTTTCTGGGTTGACGATCCAGTTGTGCGCGTGGCGCTCCAGTTCAGCGAGCGCGTGGTTGGTCCAGTCCTTGGGAGGGTTCAGATCAAGCCAGCGATCGGCCAACCGTTGAGGCAAGACCGCGCGCAACGCCGCTTTGAGGGCGGAGAGGTCGCGGCGCGCGCCGTTGCGAATCGGTGCGGTGAAGTCGTGACCAGGAACCAGGTCAATCGTCACGGAAGTGGAAGGCTTCCAGTAGGAAGAGATCTGCAAGATCGCAGGGCCGCTGAGACCGCGGTGGGTGAACAACATTTTTTCTCGGAAGCACTGCTTGCCACTCGTCGTCACCACCTCTGCCGAGACCCCGGTTAAGTCGCAGTAGTGCTGGCGGTCCTGAGCGTTGAAGAGTAGCGGAACCAGCGCGGGGCGCGTCTCTCTGATCTTCAACCCGAACTGCCGCGCCAGCTCGTAGCCGAATGGAGTTGCTCCCATCTTAGGAATGGACAAGCCGCCGGTTGCGACCACGAGTGCCGACGCTTCAAATTCGTCTTCACCAGTGCGAATGGCGAAACGACCACTGTGTTCGACGCTTTCGACGTTAACGTTAGTAAGGATTCGAACTCCGGCCTGGCTACATTCAGACTCGAGCATGTTCACGATTTGTTGCGCAGAGCCATCACAGAAAAGCTGTCCGAGAGTTTTTTCGTGATACGCAATGCCATTCTTTTCCACCAGGCCAATGAAATCCGTCGGCGTGTAAGCCGCGAGCGCCGATTTGGCGAAGTGCGGATTGGCGGAGATAAAGTTTTCGGGTTGACAATGCAGGTTGGTGAAATTGCAGCGTCCGCCACCGGAAATCAGGATCTTTTTGCCGATGCGCCCGGCGCGTTCCAGCACTGCCACGCGCCTTCCGCGCTTGCCGGCTTCGATGGCGCACATCAGCCCAGCCGCACCACCACCGAGAATGCCGATGTCAAAGCCGTGTTTCACGCCTCTCCAGCATCAGTTGCACTTCAGTTGGATGTCAATCTTCCAGCTAGAAGCTGGTGGCTGTACTCAGGACCGGCCGCGGGCGGGCGGTGATAGTGCCTGCAGAAGAGATTTAAAATCTGGAGGAAGCTCGCACTCTACGAAGACGCTCTCTCCCGAGCGTGGATGAAGGAACTGCAGAGAGGCCGCATGCAGCGCAACCCGAGCAATTCGACGCTCCGAGGCTTCGTCATGGCTGTACTTCCGGTCGCCGATGACAGGGTGGCCGAGCGCCGCAAGCTGCACTCGAATCTGATTCTGCAATCCCGTCAGCAGCGTAACCCGTACCAGGGAAGCTGCGCGCAGAGAGCGTTCGACGGAATACCTGAGTTCAGCACGCGCCGCTTTGGAGTCCCTTTCCTTGCTCAGCTTTTGATACATTCCTTGTCTTCGAAAATAGTGAACGAGCGTTCCCTCTTTCGCCGCGAGATGCCCGCGTACCAGCGCCAAGTACTGCCGGACCGGAGTATGCGCAAGAAATTGTCGAACCAGCGCGTCCCGATCACGCATGGTTTTGGCGAACAGCAGAACTCCGGACGCGAAACGATCGATACGATGTACCACCAAAGCTCGTTGTCTGAGAGCCTTCAGGTCCTGCGACAGGAGAGATAACGCGGATGGTGCATCGGAGTCTGGGGCAGGCACAGCCAGAAGTCCGGCAGGTTTATTGACCGCCACAACCGCATCATCCTCGTACAGGACGGCAAGCTCCCGCGAGAAACGAGCTGGCCGGCGATGCTGCGTACCTGAACGGTACCTGGGTTTGCGGGGAACTTTTTTCACTGAGACAAGCACCAATCGCTGCGGGTGCGGCGGTGAATGGGTGTGTACATAAAGCTAATGTACTCGTTTCTACATCGAGGATGGTGACCCAGGTGGCAGCACCGACTGGAAACGAGAACGCCTTCAAGAACTTTGACTCAGGCGTCCGACCAACTGTCCTCGCAGTTTGCAAACGCCAGCCCTGCATGACGGCAGTTCAAAGGCGATTCCGTTAGGGGAGGATTCGCTGGATGGATCGAAAGATATCTCCAGTGACTCTCAGTACGCCGTAATCGTTTCCGCCACCTTCGCAGCGACGCCCTTAGAATCAACCGCCTGAATCACGACCTGCTCGTTGGTGCCCACTGGCAAAGTGATGTAGGCGTTCAAATTACCTCCGTTAACCTGGAAGATTTTCTTAAAGTTCACCCAAACCTGGATCTGGCGGATTGGATTGTTCCCCGAGGCGGTAGCGGCCAAGTGTGCGGGATTGCTGTGGGATGAGTGGTTTGTCGGGCTTGTGACCTTGAGAGTGAGCGCCGGCACTGCCAGAAATCCGTTCGGCCGATTCACCGTAAAGTAGTTCCCCACGACAACTCGGGCATAGTTGATAGCCGACGCACAAGAGACGAGGCTTGGCTGTGCAGGAAATTTTTCCGTGCCTTCGCTGCCTTCAGAGCTTTCGACCGCGAACGAAATAAAACCGGACACGGCGTCATGGCAGCCTACAATGTCACCCCGGCCGTTTATTCCGGTCACTTGGCTATCGCGAGATCCTCGCGGTTCGAGGAAGTCGAAATCATTACCGGAGACCCAAAAGCCGCGCCAGTTGCCTCCGGTGAACACCTGCCCAGCGATCCAACCGAGGTTATTGATACTGTTCAACTGAGTGTCAATTGATTCTCCGGGCAGCTGCGGCGCGTTCAATTTTCTATAGTTGCCGTCCTCGTACACGAAACCTTGGGAGTCATCATAGCTGCCAACAATGGTGCCGGATTTGTTTATCCCGAACGTCGTTGTGCCGAAACTGGCTCCGGGGAAGTCGATAGTAGTAAATCCCCCTTTGCGACGCAGGAAACCATGGAAATTCAATGCCCCGGACACTTGGTACACGCCGACGATGTCGCCGGAATCGTTGATTCCCAGCACCTCAGTGGCGGTCGCACCCGGAAAATTGACGGCCGTGAATTTGCCCGCGCGGTACACGAAACCGTGAACAAAATCTTGCGCATCGAAGTACGAACCGACAATTACGTTGCCGTTATTAATTAATGCCGTTCGCGCTGGTGGAGATTGCGCCAGGATATGCGATGTTGGCGTAGTTGTAAGCGACTGACGTGGACGTTTGGGCAAAAACTGTGGCGGACAACATCATGCATACCAGAGTTGCCATTGCTGGGAAAGTCCGGCGGGTCATGGAAATTTCACTCCAGAGAAGAAACTGCTAAAAAGAATCCGGACGCGTTCAGAACGCACGCAGCAATCCGACCACACAGAAGACCTTATTACGCTTGCGGGCAGAATTGTTTCCCCTGTCCTGGTGTCACGAGAAGCTCTCTCCCGGGAAGGCACACTGTTGTGACAGGTGGACACGCTGGGTTCCACGATTTCACAATTGTCGACCTTCTTATGCAGAAAGGCGTCGTACCTCATCCAACACAAAAGAAGCAATGCGACGATCGTGCGCCTTGCGGAGACAGGACAATGTTCAAAATTGCTCATTCCTGAACATAATTTCAGATATGGCTCCGGACAACAGCAGAATCCAATGCCTCAGTACGGCATGGACTAGGCTCCGCGAGAACCGAGTACTTCTAGTGACGTCCGCGGAACTCCTGGGCTCCCGAGTCCTGAGCGTTAATTGATACTCGTGCGCCGGGATAAACCGGCGTTTGAATTTCCGGCTGGCAAAGCTCTCCGGCCTGTGGGAAACTTGGGGCATGAAAAAACCAGAATTGACCGACGTGGGTTGGCTTGGGCCCAGGGAAGAAATGGATCGTGCGAGTCATCACTTCGGTAAATGCTCTGAATGCCTTGAGGTCATCTGCGTCGAAAAGGCCGTGACTGATACACGGGATACGCAACCAGAAACGACTGAAATGCTCTCTAAAGCGTTTCGCGCACACGTTAAGCTGAAGCACTCCGAGGATTTCAGCCAAGCCGCCTAGAACTGCACCACTACCACACGAACCGTGCGATTGTTGATGCAAACAGGAGGAACTGCCACTGCCGTAGGGCACATTCAAAGACCGCTCTATCTCGGACTCATCCATCGCCGTCTTGTTCGGGTCAATTCCATTTTAGCTCTGTTCCTCTTCATCACCGACTTCCAGAGTGTCTCCCACTGGGTGAAGGCTATACTTTCGGAATTGTCCTTGAAGTTTGGAAGCGGAGACTCTGTTTCGCCCAACTGGGCGGGTGTTCGCGAAGGATTCCGGCGAAGTCTCGTGCGGCTCTGGGTTTGAGCTGGCATCGAAATTGAGAGGCGGCTTAGGTCGAATATTGACAACTCTCAATCAGGGCATAACGCTAGAGGGCCAAGTTTTTCCAGGCACCAACTCTACGCAAACGGAAACCTCGCTGTGTGTCGGGCACAAACTGCATCGAATGAGGGCGATGACCTCTGAACCCTACGAGCGCGGGCGATGCCGCTTCCACATCAGAACGGTCGAGGGGGATTCCGCAATCGAAATGGAATTAATTGCCCAGGCTCGCCAACGTGAAGCTACGGTTTGAAGTTCGGAACGGAATCTCTCTGGAGCAGGCCCGAAATGTCGCGGAACTCATGAATGACTGCATCAGGGACGTGATCGTCACAAAGGAGTAGCCTGACGGCAAGAATCGCCAGCCGGAGACCATTCAAATGAAAACTCAATTCGTAACGGATGATGGGCGCGTGGTGCTGGAAGAAGAGTGCGGTTGTGCGGCAAGTAACGGTTTTTTTTAAAACTTGCGCACGGCACGATGATCTTAAGACCCTTAGCGAAATGAAAGCATATCTAGCATTGCGGAAAAGCCTCTTGAAGTTGGCGGCGGAAGCGCAGGAGCGATTCAATAAGGGATCGCCGGAGCGATACAACAAGAGGGCGCGTCTCCGCGAGATGACGAAAGCACACGAGGAACCGCCGAAAACTGGTGAGATAACGACTGAGAATCAACCCGGAGAACCGCAAAAATAGAACCGCGCCGGGGAAGAGGACCACTTCGGTCGCTCTCGATCAACAACGGGGATTTACGCGATTCGAAGCCTTTTCAACGGCGCAAATTTACACGCGGGTTTCATTCGGCAGGATGATGCAGACGACGCGCATCCGCATACCAGTATGATCCGGTAGTGGCCCTACACTAGTGCGTTGAGAGACGCGGACTTTGGCTTTGTGATGGGGTTTCGAGAGCCTTGATCCGTGCCGATAGCTTTTCCGATTCTTGGATTAATTTCTTGGCTTGAGCGATCAAAGTCACAGTGTTCTTATTCAGTTCGTCGATCTGGCAGCGTAACACGGCAGACTCTTCTGCATGTTGCGACCTCGTAACAACACCCATGCTGTTGAGCAGCAGATTGGCCTCCGACGCGCATCAGAATTGCACAAGAGACCGACGCCTGACTGGGAAACGACGGAGGGATGTGTAAAGGGACTCCTCGAGTTTAGCACCATAAATGCAGTGTCGCACAACGGAGTGCCCCAGACGCCGGAATTCTCAATTTCTCCTAACGCGTATCTAATCAGCAAGGGATTGGACGGAACCTCCTACCGCAGCGTTGACATTCCAGGTTTCGCCATCAACACGCTTGCATTCCTCCGGCGCAATCCGAGCACCGCAATGCGGACACTAGACTACGAGCGAAGCGTGACTTTTCCAGGTCGAAGCTGCGCCCAGCTGACTTTTGGGGTCAGCCCTACTCTCCCGAATACCGGAGCGAAAACCATAGCACGACTTTTGAGAAATCACGATTTCACAAGCTGCAAGGTTTCTGTAAGCTGAAATTAGTGCGCTTGCATTCGATTGAACCGATGATTCTGCGAATAGGATACGACATCCAGTTTGAGATCCCTTCCCTGGTGGCTATGGTGGCGCTGCTCAACGTGCATCCTTCCCGGGTTGCGGACCTCCGCGATGCGGACGAATTGCGCGTGGAGCCTGCGGCGCAGACGGAGACTTACATTGATAGCTTCGGGAATCGCTGCACGCGGTTCGTGGCGCGGAAGGGCACACTGCGCTTGAGCAACTCGACTCTGATTTATGATTGCGGCGTAGCCGATCGCGTGAGCCCTGATGCGCGCGAACTCCCGGTTCAGGAATTGCCACACGAGATCCTGCCCTATCTGTACAACAGTCGCTACTGCGAGGTCGATAGTTTCTCGACAATTGCGTTGGAGTTGTTTGGCGCAGTGCCTCCAGGATGGTCGCGGGTGCAGGCCGTTTGCGACTGGGTACACACAAGAGTCAGCTTCGGATATCAACATGCCCGTCCGACGAAGACCGCTTTGGACGTGTTTACAGAACGCTTCGGAGTCTGTCGGGACTTTCAGCATCTTGCGGTCACTCTATGCCGCGCTCTGAATATTCCTGCGCGTTATGCGACAGGATATTTAGGTGATATCGGCGTGTCGGCCGCCCCGTCGCCCATGGACTTCAGCGCTTGGTTTGAGGCATATCTCGAAGATCGCTGGTGGACCTTCGACGCGCGGCATAACCAGCCGCGCATCGGACGTGTGCTGATGGCCACGGGGCGTGACGCCTCGGACGTTGCCATGACGACATCGTTTGGAATTGCCGATCTGAGGCAGTTCACAGTGGTAAGCGAACAGCTACCACAGGAGCAAGCGGAAGCTAGACTCCCTTGATGAAAGCGAGGGAAGTCTTTAGCGCTGGCGGCGGATCCAAGTATGCGCCTTCTGTATCAATAACGGTAGCGAGATGCAAGCTTCTCGGCTCGCTAGTATCTCCATCACAGCCATTCCCAGCTACGCCGAGATCGGGTGCCAGTCTGTGGCCTGCGCTGTTTGTGCCGTTGCGCCTTCTCATCGATCTCGCCCGAGCGTGTATTTTGAGCGACTCGGGCGCAGATTTTCCGTAAAGGCAACTTCCAACCAAATTACAGGAAAATCCTAACTTCCTCAGAAGCAATCGTTTAAAGACCCGCAAATCCGGAACCCGCAGTGCGTTTGAGGTACAAAACGTGCTTTATTCGCCAACGTAGGTGGTTCCGTAGTCCGTCCCAGGAGGCACCATGAAGAACATTAATGGATCAGACGATTGGCGCGTTCTATGCGAGCTGGCTTCGAAAGAACAAGACCCCGAGAAACTAATTGACCTTATCGTGCAGATTAACCAGGCGTTAGAGCACAGCCATCAGCAATCACGCGACCACGTAAACGCAAACGCGTATTCGTACAGCGTTGCTGCTCAGCTCTCGCAGCCTGCTGAGTACGATTGTTAGTCCCGCAATCTGAGACTCATATTCCGGCTTGTTGAGTTCTACCAAAACCCGAGAGTCATTCTTCGCATCCCAATTCTGAATAAATTGCGGGGGCCCACCAGCCCTCGCCTTAAGGCGGGCCCAGCGATGGTGAAGTCTATTCTAATCGCGGATGACAATGCCTTTGTTCGGCAGAGGCTTTGTGGACTGTTTAGCCGCGAAGCCGACTTTGAAGTTTGCGGAGAGGCAGAAAACGGAAGGGAGGCAGTTGAGGAAGCTCAGGAGTTGCACCCTGACTTGATTGTGCTAGACCTCTCGATGCCAGTGACGAACGGCCTCGACGCAACTCGTGTCCTGAAACGGGTGATGCCTGAAGTGCCGGTTATCATGTACAGCGCATACAGCGATTCTTTCACCCAGAGAGAAGCCCGTTCCGCAGGCGTATCGGCACTAGTGTCAAAGTCTGAGCCCATATCTGTCTTGCTCGGCAAAGCGCGCGGTTTGGTTTATCAGATTGCCGCTTGAACACTTGCCCGCAGCCTAGCAGTGCGATGACCAAACATGCGAAAACGACTTGTCAACACGACTCCGGCAGCTGTTCAGGCGCGAGGTGAAGGTTGGTTCGATCTTGAGCATGCCGCCACGGTGGAGGTCACGTCAGAGGATAAAGATTTTCCAATCGAATCTTCGTTATCGATCGAACGTGGGCAAGGCTGGCGTGCCGCCGAACCGGGAGCCCAAACAATTCGGCTGCTTTTTGATGAGCCTCAAGAGCTCAGACGCATCTCGCTGGTTTTCGAGGAAGACGAGATAACCCGTACGCAAGAGTTTGTGTTGCGAGCGTTGTCGAATCCTGCCGGGTCGTTTCGAGAGATTGTGCGTCAGCAATGGAATTTCAGCGCACCTACGTCGACCCGGGAGATCGAGGAATACCGTGTCGAAATTTCGAAGGTCACCGTACTTGAGCTGACAATTGTGCCCAATATCAGCGACGGTGCGGCGCGCGCCTCGCTCAAGAGCTTGCGCTTGTCTTGACCGGTCACTCCACAAAAAACCTTTCTAATGAGAATCGCCCGGCAGCGAATTCTCGCTCCGGGCAGTTCCGTATTCCCTGTTTTCCTTAGATAGCTTGGACGTCCTCTGCCTGGAAGCCCTTGGTGACCGAGAATTCCACTGCTTGGCCTTCCTGCAAGCTGCGGAATCCGTTCGACCGAATCGCGGAAAAATGCACGAAAACATCGCCGCCGGACTGGCGGCTGATGAAGCCGAAGCCTTTGGCATCGTTAAACCATTTCACTGTTCCTTGTTCCATTGTGATACCTGTTTCTATTTTGAAATTTCTGCTGAGAAGAATCGCTGCGGGTGAGGAGGGCTGACGCTATTGCGGAACCAACTATCAACTGCGGGTGAATCAAACTTAGCTGATATTCATTCGATGTGCTCGAACGGGCAAAGGATTCGTTAATCCACGGTCTTTCTCGCGCCTCACGATTGGTGCGTCGATCCTCCAGCGCCACCCCGGTAACCGGCACCCAGAAGAGTCGTTTTGGAGCCGTATCCCTCGCGTCGTGATACAGGGCAGCCCTGTGTTTTCTCAATCATGAACCCGGGGAATCTCGAAGTCTGATCAAGAATGCACGTTTGGCTACGCTGCGTTACGCGCCGAGATCAGCTTCGGAAGTGTCGCTCTGGTTGGAATAGGCTCACGCTGCGGAATTCAGATTGTTGATCTCAGCGTAGGCCGGTTTGGCCGATTGCCGACGAACTCAGTAGCGGCAGGTGCTGCCGGTCGTACCATGCAGGTCGTAAACTAAAACATAGACCGAGCATCTACTTTCCTGAAACGCATGTATCGAGTCGCACGACTTGGAAGGAACTTCTTACCGCAGCAGGACATTGCAGGTGTTCGCCATCGACATGCTCTTGATCTTCCGGCTCGATGTAGGTACCACAATGCGAACGCGTGAATCTTTTCCAGATTGAAGTTGCGTCGGCGTGGCATTTCTGACTTAACCAGCCCTCTTCTCTCAGCCATCGGTCGAAATGTTTCACATTGCTCATCGCAGAAAACTTGGTCTATGTCGATGGACCATGGCGTTCTATATGATGAATAGCCCGTGGGTTCCTCTCCGACCCTCCATTGACACGTCGCAGGGCGCTGAAAGGCCAGCCAAATGCTTTGTAGCTTGCCATGAATCAGATAGAGGTCAGGATGGCGGGGGCTGAACGGGGGATTTTGGATATCAGAGCGGGACCTCCCGAGCCACCATACTTCCAAATTTCAAGGCCGCAGCGACGTCCCGGCCGGGCACGACATCGACCTGCAGTTTCGGGTCGGCCACCGGCACGTACGTGGTCGGCAATCCAAGCTCGTGACGCACGATGTTCGCGCCTTGGGCGATGGCGCTCGCCTTGTAGAACGCGATTTCGCGGTTCGCTCCCTGTCGACCAAAGCCGCAGTCGCTCGATACAATCAGGCGCTCCAGCGGGATGATCTTCAGGGCTTTGCGGATTTCGCCGGCCACGTCTTCCGGCCGGTCGGCCTGAAGCGTGCGGTGGCTGACGACTCCAATGCAGATTTTCTTCTTCAGATCCTGCTTGAACGGCTCGAACAGGTCGAGATCCCTCTGGTTGCGGTCCTTCATCTCGAGCGTCCAGACGTCACCCCGGCAGCGCTCGAGGTAGATCTCGATGGAATTGGCATAACTCGTGTCTTCCATCACGCGCTGCATATTAGGATTGCCCCAGCAGGTGTGAATCCACAGCTCTACGTCGTCGAGTCCTTGGACCTCCCGGTTGAAGGCATCGACCATGAACTTCACTTC
>WNGK01006462.1_pt1 | contig 12827 bp, 10 predicted proteins | sample 5400601 | NCBI WGS metagenome assembly WNGK01 (sample SAMN13153376, study PRJNA577476) | soil metagenome | isolation source: 60 cm soil or saprolite under Garry oak tree replicate 1 | place: USA:California | collected 2016-06-15 | reverse complement strand
CTGGTTCGGAGGGCTGCCGTGATCTCCTGGATGGCCTCGGCCTCGGCGGTGCTCACGCTCTGACCTTCCTCCTTGTGCGCCGCCGCGACCTTGCCCGCGAGGGCGAGGACGAAGCGCCGGTAATCCCCGACTTCCCCGGTCGCCGCCTTGCCCTCGAGCACGGCCACGGCGTCGCGCAGGTGCTTGAGTCCGCTCTCCCTGAGTTCCTCGGCCGAGTGGTATCTCGTATGGTCCGTGACGGGCTTCGCCGCGACGATCTCGTCCAGGAGCTCGCTCTCGCCGTGCTGGGCGCGCGCATCGACGTAGGCCTTCGACATAGCGATGGACTCGCGGATCATCCCCCCGCGCGCCGCGGTGACCACGATCATGCCGGCGCTCGGCGGGCCCTCGAGCACCACCTTCCATTCCTCGGGCGAGAAGGCAGCCTTTGACGTCATCGGATGCTCCTTCCTGTCGATGCGGAAGCAGGAACGGCCGAGATCGGGTCCGCGGCCCCTCACCTAGCCGGAGATCGTCGCCGTTCATCACTGGCGCCAGCTCGACGTCGGCGTTCAGCTCCCTGAAGAACGGCTCGGCGAACGGCGGCACGTCGGACGCGTCGGGAAGGTCGAACACCATGTACGCGGTCCGGCGCCCGTCGAAGGTCGTGAAGTACATCCCCTCCGGCTTCCAGCGCTCGGCGGCGCCCTGCATGACAGCACCCAGGGTGCCGTCCTTGATCGCCCGGTTTCCTGACTCAGCCGGAATGCTGATCCTGGCCATGACTCGCATAAGTTCCCCCCGCTGGACTCGATCTGCCCCACCAGCATCGTACGTCACGCCCTCCCGGGCCACCCGGTCGCCCGCTCCAATCACACTGGACGCACCGTGGCAAGGGAGCCCCGATGCTTGGGCCGAGCAACGGCTCCCGCCCTCCCAGCGCTGACAGTCATCAAGAGCGCAGCCGGTCGCCCAGTTCAACCACGGCCGGAACGTCCGGCCAGCGCGCGGCAAGCCGCGACTGGAGACGATTTAGCTGAGCTCGCAGGTGCGAGGATCCGGTCTGGCTGACGATGAGCAAGACCTCCGCGGCAACCGAGCACGCCTGCTCGACATCTCCCGCGTGCGCATGAGCAGCCGCAAGCCGCACGAGATACCCGCCGACCCACTCGGACTGCCGGACCTGCGTCGACATGTCCGCCAGGCCAGCCGAAAGCAACTCGATGGCACGCGCATAGCGGCCCAGGAACACGTAGGCAAGACCGCGCTGCAACGCCAGGTAGCCCGGCGAGAAGAAATAGACCCACGGCGGCTCATCCTCCTGATGCGCCGCCACATACTCGGTCAGGGTGGCCGCCTCGTCTAGCCTCCGGTCGGCCTCATCACCCTCTCCCGCCAGAGCGTGCCCCCTGGCCTCCTGCTGCACCGCCAGTGCCCGCACCCCGGCACTTATAGCCTTGCCGTTCTGCGCGGCCTGGGAAAGTCCGATCATCGGACCGACCTTCCCGGCGAGCCATGCAGCATGGCCCTTCATGTTCAGCGCCGTGGCGGTCATGTTCGCGTCGCCGCTCTCCTCAGCCCACTCAAGCGCCCGGTCATACCACTTCCCGGCGTCAGCCAACCGCCCGGCATTGGCACTCAGCCATCCGGCGAACTGCGCATACTGGCCTGCGACGCCAAGCACTTCGCCTCGCAGAGGCGCCCGCGCTTCACCGGCCAGATTGCTCACGACGGCCAACTGCGCGGTGACAGGCTTCAGCATCACCGCTGAGCCAACCTGGTCCTCCATTCGCCGCTGCGCTCCCAGCACCGCCGCCAGGGACGCGACAACCCCCCGGTCAAGTCGTTTCGGCTCCCGCGCTGCCAGGACAAGACGCTCATCGTCGTCACTGGCGAACACGCCGTTCAGTTCCCGCGTGCCCGCAACACAACTGCCTGCCCGGCGGGAAGACGACCTTGCCGCCAGCGCGACAAGCGCCCCGCCAGCGTCAAGAACCTCATCAAGCCGCTTAGCGGTCTGCGGGGATGCCCGTTTCTGGCCGTGACGCAACTGCGAGATATGCCCAGCGTTGCAGGGCACCCGGCGGGCAAGCTCCCGGACGCCCACTCCGCGCGCGGCCATTAGCCGCTGAAGCTCGTCGCCGAACTCGCTCACAATGCGCGCACCAATCACGCCGGAGTGTTTGCCGTTTGCCGCTACCGGTAACCCGTTTACCCTGCCGGGCAACTCCTTCCAGGTTACGCCCGCCACACGGTTAACTCACGGTATCGGTTCCGGCAGCCGCAAGGAGCGACCATAGTGACCGAGCAAGCCACGCCAGCACCGGCCGCCGCGCCCATCCTGGCAACGGCCGAGGTCACCCGCAGGATGCTCCTGCTGGGCGAACTGCAGGAGGCGCTCGCTGCGCTCGGAGTTCGCTCCGTGCTCGCCAGGAACCACCGGCTCGTCCTGCAGTACAACCGCGTGCCATACGGGCCATGCGGCATGACCGACCCCCAACTGCATGTCTTCACCCCTGACGGCACCTGCGTAGCCACCACCGACGGCACCACCTTCCACCTCGCCAGCGGCAGGCAATGCCCCGCCGACGACCCGGCCGCAGCGGCCACCTTCATACGACACGGCGTGCACGCGCAGTGCGAGCCTGACCCTAGCTGCTCTGAGATGGCGCCTGATAACAGGTGATACCTGTGTGTCTTGGTGCGGGGAAGTCTTTACCTTCGAGATCCCGCAGTTTCCGGTGATGACGCGACGGACCTGTCCGACGCCCGCTGGGCGCTGATCGAGCCGGTCCTGTCCGCGTGGGCGGCCGAGCGCGCGGCCGCGGGCCCGGGCCTGGCCGGGCCGGTGCATGACCTGCGCGAGATCGTGAACGCGATCTTGTACGTGAGCCGGGCCGGATGCACCTGCTGCCGCACGACTTGCCGCCGTACAAACGGTGTTCGACTACTGCGCCAAACGGGAGCGGACGGCACCACCGCTGCCCTTCATGACCTGCTCCCGGCTTGCCCGGGAATACGAGACCATCCCGGAAGGTTCCGCCGCCATGATCTTCTGGGCCATGACCGACAACATGAGCCGGCGGCTGACCGGCGAAACCACCCCAACCTGGCGAGACGATCCGGCCGAAACCGGCGAACCATCACTGACCTAAATCAGATGCCCTCTGAGAGCATCGCGGCCATGGCGAAGGGGAAGGCGTCGCTTGTCAGGCTGGCGCGCCGGCCTCCCTGCGGTGGTTGCCGATAGGTGGGCTGGCCTGCTGCGGCCCGGTTTCGGCCTGCGGGCGGCAGGTGACGATGAGCCGGCAGTCGGCCAGCTTGGCGGTGTCCCCGTTCTCCCGGACGGCCTTGCCTGGCCACGGTTGGAGGGCCGCGGCCCCTTGAGCTTCATCGCGAGATTGAATGCGGCCAGCTGCCGTCTGGTGCCCTCTCCATGCCACGCACCGGCACGCTGTCGTTCTTCTACTGGGAGGGCAGATCGACGGCAGGACACCCTGGCGTGGCGCACCTGAGAACCACGGGGCGGCACGGGTGGTCTACGTGCCGGCCGGCACGCCAGTCAGCGAGCGCGACCGTCCGGCTGGCATCGCTCCCTACGATCTTGTCGAGCTTACGGGCGAGCTGTTCACCACCGGGCCCGCCTGGGATGGTCCGGCATTCAGGGAAGCAATCGGCGATCTGGGTGACGACTGGGCCTTTATGAACGACTGGTCGAATGGCGATGCGTTCGTGCGCGCACTGTAGGAACTTGCGCCCTCACCTCCGGATCATCGGCTCGGTGGTCACGCCAAGCCGATCCAGGAAGCGGTCGAGCTCGACGTTGCCCGTGCTCGGCTCCGCGGGGCGGCTCCCTCCGGTGACCCGGCCCTGCGGGAAGGGGCTCTGCGCTGGGCACTGCTCGCTCAGTTCGACAGCGATCCCCTGGCCGGAATGATGTGGGGTGACTGCGGAACCCTGTACTGCCCGGTCCGCCCCGGTGACCTGGCGGCCCGCAGATTCGAGGAAGCCTCCTTCACGTGGCAGTGCACCTAGCCACCGCTGCACCTAGCTAGCGCTGCCGCTAGCTACCGCTGCACCTAGCTACCGCCGCGCTCCCTAAAGTGCTTTTCATAAAGTACTTGACAGTTTGGCCTCGCAGGCGTTTCCTGGCAATTACCTCGCCATGAAGGTGGTCGTGAACGCAGGTCGGACTCGCTCGGCGCCGCCGCCGAGCCATGACCTGACGGGTGGGCGCCAGGGCCACACAGGTATGGGATGGCCGAAGGAGGTCTAATGCCCCCGACTCATGCGACTCATGCGACTCATGACATGACCGGCACTCACCGTCCCCGTGGGCGGGTGTCCCGGCGGCGGCCTGGCGTTAATCCGGCCGTCGTCCTGGCAACTGCGGCTCTGCTAGCGCTGACAGCCTGCGACGGGCAGGTCGCAGGCTCCTCGACGCACCCGCCGGCCAGCGGAAAGGTGGACGGCACCCTGACGGTCGCCGCCGTGCAGGCGCCGCAGACGCTCGATCCCGCGAAGACCGTCCAGAACGACGCATGGTTTGAGCAACTGGCGTACGAGCCGCTCATCGTGCGTCAGCCAGACGGCGGCCTCGCGCCAGGGCTGGCCGCATCTTGGTCGTACGCCGGCACCGGCAATACCACATTCGTGCTGCACCTCCGGTCTGGGGTGAAGTTCTCCGACGGGAGCAGCCTCACCGCGCAGGACGTGGTGAATGATCTCCGGTACGTGGTCAAGTCGGCCGGCCAGATGTCCCCGTTCTTCAGCGGCGACACGTTCACCGCGACCGGCCCGCTGACCGTTTCGATCAAGGCGGCCGCGCCGAACCCCGACTTCCCGGACATCCTTACCCAAGACGACGTGGTCGGCGACGTAATTGGCCCAAGGGGCATCAGCTCACCGGCAATGCTGGGGACGCGGACGCTCGGCGCCGGCCCGTACATGCTCGATGCGTCCCAGACCGTTACCGGCGACCACTACACCTACCTGCCCAACCCCAACTACTACGACACGTCAGCCGTGCACTGGAAGAAGATCATCATCAAGATCATCACCAACCCCCAGTCGGTGCTCAGCGCGATGCAGTCCGGCCAGGTGGACGTGGCGGTGGGCGACGCGTCCACCATCGGCGCGGCCAGGCGGGCAGGCTTGACCGTCACCTCGTCGCCCCTGCTCTGGTCCGGTGTGGTGCTGGCCGACCGCAACGGCAGGCTCGCCAAGCCCGTGTCCGACGTGCGGGTGCGGCAGGCGCTGAACTATGCGACCGACCGGGCCGCGATCACCACGGCCCTGTTCGCCGGAGTCGGTACGCCTACCAGCCAGGTGACCGTGCCTGGCGGGTACGGCTACGAGGCCAGCCTCAACAGCGCCTACCCCTATGACCCGGGCAAGGCACGGCAGTTGCTCGCCGCCGCCGGTTACCCACACGGGTTCACGCTGAAGATCACCACCCCCGAGTACCAGGAGCTGAACCTGGTGGCACAGGCGCTCTCTCAGCAGTGGCGCCAGGTCGGCGTCAACCTTCAGATCACCGACTATGCCAACGCGAACCAGTACTTCTCGGCGGCGTTCGGCGCCAAGTACCCGGCGTTCATGACCGCATTCGGCCAGATCCCCATCTGGGTCGAGGGCCCGTCGCTCTTCCTCCCCACTGCCTCATTCAACCCCTTCCACACCGCAGATCCCGCACTGGCCGCGCTGTACAACTCCGAAGCTCGCTCGTCCGGCGCCGCGCGGCCGAAACTCGACCGGCGAATCGAGGCGTATCTCGTTCACCAGGCGTGGTTCGTTCCCGTCGTCGCGACGGGCCTGCCGTACTACGCCGCCAAGACGGTCGCCGGCACGAGCACCTCGACGAAGGCGCCGCTGCTTGAGCTGTACTACGTGCGGAGCGCCGGGTAGCGGCCGGCGTCCGGCGGTCGCGACAACGTATCTAGGCAGGTGAACATGGTCCGCGCGGCAGCCCGGTGGCTGGCCTCATCGCTGGCGCTGCTCTTCATCGTCACCGCGCTGACGTTCTTCCTGGCGTCGCTTGCGCCGGGGGACGCGGCCAGGGCGATCCTTAGCAGCCAGAGTGGCAGCTACACCGTGCAGCAGTACCGGCAGATGCGGCACGCGCTGGGAATCGGCCAGCCGCTGCCGGTGCAGTACTGGCATTGGCTGGACAGCCTGCTCCACGGCAGCCTGGGCAAGGACCTGTTCAGCGGCCAGCCCGTCACCCAGGCGCTGGCCAGCCGGATCGAGCCGAGCCTGTCGATCATCGTGGGCACGGTGATCGTGTCCGGGCTGGCCGGTGTCGGGCTCGGAGTCGTCAGCGCGCTGCGAGGCGGGGCACTCGGCCGCCTCGTGGACGTGGTATCCCTGGCCGGCCTCGCGGTCCCGAACTTCTGGCTGGCCCTGGTGCTGGTGGAACTGCTGGCGCTGAAGATCCGGGTCTTCCCGGCCACGGGCTATACCGCCCTGGGCGCCGACCCGGTGACCTGGTTCCGCAGCATCACGCTTCCGGTCCTGACGCTCTCGGCGGGAGCGGTGGCATTCATCGCCAAGCAGACGCGTGACTCGGTATCGGACGTGATGTCCCGTGAGTTCATCATGATGCTGCGGGCGCGGGGCCTGTCCCAGGCATCGATCGTGCTGAAGCATGCGCTGCGCAACGCCGCGGTCCCGGTTGTGACGTTGCTCGGGCTGCTGTTCGTAAGCCTGCTCGGAGGCACCGTCGTGATCGAGAACGTCTTCGCGATCCCGGGACTCGGCCAGCAGGCGGTGGCCGCGAGCGGCAGCCACGACCTTCCCATGATCGAGGGGGTGGCGTTCTTCTTCACCATCGTGGTGGTGATCGCCAATCTCCTCGTCGACCTGTCCTACCGCCTGCTGAACCCGCGGGTGGGTGCGTCGTGACGACGGTCACGACCCCGGCCGTGGCCGCCTCGTGGCAAGCTGGCTCACCGGGCGCCGGCGGCCAGCGGCACCCGATTTTGCGGTCCGTTGCCCGCCGGCCGCTGGCACTCATGGCCGCCGCCTACCTGGCTGTCGTTGTCGCGGCTGCGGTCGGCGCGTCGTGGCTGGCGCCCACGGATCCGCAGGCGCAGGACCTGGCGCACGTCCTGTCCGGGCCAAGCGCCGCGCACTGGCTGGGAACGGACCGTCTCGGGCGCGACGTTCTCAGCCGGCTGATGTTCGGCGGCCGCGTCACGCTCATCGGGGTGATCGAGGCCCTGATCGTCTTCGCCGGGGTTGGCATCACCCTCGGCCTGCTCAGCGGGTTCCTCGGCGGCTGGGCCGACCAGGTAGTCTCGCGGTTCGGTGACCTGGTCCTCGCCCTGCCGGGGATCATCGTCCTGCTCATGGTGCTGTCGGTCTTTCCGGGCAACGAACTGGCGACCATGATCGCCTTGGGGCTGATCAGCAGCCCGACGCTGCTGCGCGTGGTCCGCGGCTCAACAACCGCGATCAGGAACGAGCTCTACCTGAAGGCGGCGAAGCTGTCCGGGCTGACCACGCCGCGGATCATATGGCGGCATGTCCTGCCCCGGCTGGGTGGCCCGATCATCGTCCAGGTCACATTGTTCTCGGCCGCCGCCGTACTGGTTCAGGGCGCGTTGTCGTTTCTTGGCCTCAGCACCCCGGAGACGCAGGGGCCGAGCTGGGGCAACATGGTCGCCGAGGCATCCACCGTCATCAGCCAGGACCCATGGCTGCTGGTGCCGACCGGTGGCGCGCTCGCGCTCACCGCCCTGGCGCTTGGCCTGGTCGGCGACGCCGTGCGGGACGCGACCGTGGGCCGGTCCCGCGCGGCGCACCTCCCGCACGCCCGGCGAAGCCCGGAGCCACGGCCAGCCCACAGCCCGCCACCCCAATCGGCCCTGCTGTCCGTCCGCGGGCTCGCCGTCGCCTTCGCCGGGGGACAGGGCGAACAGACCGTGGTCCGGGACGTCAGCTTCGACGTCGCCGTGGGCGAGACGCTGGGCATCATGGGAGAATCCGGCTGCGGCAAGACGGTGACCGCGCGGTCACTGGTGGGCCTGCTGCCTGCCGGCGGCCGTATCACCGCCGGCTCCGTCTTCTTCGGCGGGCGCGACCTCGCGGCCGCGTCCAGACGGGACCTCGCCGCGGTCAGGGGCAAGATGATCGCCTTGATCTCCCAGGATCCGATGGGTGCCCTCGACCCCTCCTTCCGGGTGGGCAGCCAGCTCACCGAGGTCATCCGGCGGCACAGCCCGCTATCCCGCGCCCAGGCCAATGCGCGGGCCGGCCAGCTCCTGGACATGGTCAGGATGCCCGATCCGGTCCCGGTGCTGCGCTCCTACCCGCATGAGCTGTCGGGCGGGATGGCCCAGCGCGCATCGATCGCCCTCGCGCTGGCCGGGAACCCGAAGCTGCTCATCGCCGACGAGCCAACCACCGCGCTGGATGTCACCGTCCAGGCCGGTATCCTCGCTCTCCTGCGTGACCTGCAGGAACAGCTAGGAATGACCATCATCATCATCACCCATGACTGGGGCGTGCTGGCGGACCTCTGCGACCGTGCCGTGGTCATTTACGCGGGCGAAGTCGTCGAGCAGGCCACCGTGGCTGACCTGTACCGGGCACCCAGGCATCCCTACACTCGCGGCCTCCTGGCTTCCAACCCGCACCTCGTGCCGGTCGGTAACGCTCTGCCCGCGATCCCCGGCGCCGTGCCGCGTCCCTCCGACTGGCCCGTCGGCTGCCACTTCCAGCCACGATGCGCCTATGCGACAGACCGGTGCGGCGCCGGCGCGATACCCGTCGCCGTGCTAGACCGCGGCCGGCAGACCCGGTGCATCCACCATGGCAAGGTCACGGCACGATGAGCGCCACCGCCAGCTTGCTCGATATCCGTGGCCTCACCGTGTCCTACCGCCGGGGGCGCAGGCGGCCGCCGCTCACCGCCCTGGACGGCGTCAGTCTCTCCGTGGCCCGCGGCGAGACCGTGGCTCTCGTCGGCGAAAGCGGTTCCGGCAAGTCGACGCTCGGCAACGTCATACTCGGCCTGGTGCCGGCGGCCTCGGGCGTGGTCACCTTCGATGGCGAGGACATCCTCCACGCCAGCGCGCACAGGCGGCGTGCCCTCACCAAAGACATTCAAGCCGTCTTCCAGGACCCCTACGGGTCACTGAACCCGGTGCGGAGCATCGGCCAGACCCTCGCCGAGCCGCTGAAAGCCCACCGCCTCGCCAGCGGCCCCGCGGCCGCCGAGATCGGGGCAGCCCTGGAGCGGGTTGGGCTGACCCCCGAGGCTGCCGCCAGGTACCCGGGCCAGTTCTCCGGCGGGCAGCGCCAGCGCATCGCCATCGCCCGGGCGCTGATGACATCCCCGCGCCTGGTCATCTGCGACGAGCCGCTGAGTTCGCTTGACCTGTCTGTCCAGGCCCAGATCCTGAACCTACTCAAGGAGTTGCAGCGGGACCGCGGCGTCAGCTATCTGCTCATCACTCACGACCTCGCCGTGGTGCCGCACATCGCCAGCCGCGTCGCCGTGCTCTACCGCGGCCGGGTCATGGAATCCGGGCCTGCCGCCCAGGTATGCCACGACCCGCGCCATCCCTACACGCAGGCGCTCACCGCCGCGGTTCCCGAGCCCGATCCCGCACGGCAGCGTGCCAGACGGCACATGCACGTCAGTGCCGCGGCCGGCGCCGCCCCACCGGGCCCCGGTTGCGTGTTCGCCCCGCGGTGCCCGCATGCCAGCGACGAGTGCCGGCGCAGCGCGCCACCGTCGTTCCCCAGCGGCGGCGGCTCTGTCGCCTGCTGGCGTTGTGCGGAGCCAGGCGGGCACACGCAGCCCGGCCCAGAGCCCATGCCCACCACGTCGGCCACGGAGAGTTGATGAACCTGGCGCCGCAAGTTCAGGCGTTCCTCGACGCCGCACCCAGCGAACCGCTGGACTTCCTCACCGTGGCGGAGCAGCGGCAACTGATGCGGCACCTGAGCGACCTGAACTATCTCCGGTTCGGCCGGCGCGCCGAGCCGGTCGCCGCGGTCACGGACTACACGGTGCCGGGTGCCGGGGTCATCGTGCGTGCCTACCGGCCCCCTGCCTACTGGCCTCCTGCCTGCTGGCCTCCTGCCTACCAGCCCAGCGCTCCGGTGCCGCTGCCCGCCCACGTCGTCCTGCATGGCGGCGGCTGGTGGCTCGGGTCCATCAGCGAGCGCGTCAACGAGGCGATCTGCCGATATCGCTGCCTCCATGCCAACTGCGTCGTATTCGCGGTCGAGTACCGCCTCGCACCGGAGCATCCCTTTCCCGCCGCCATCGGCGACATCCATGCCGCCCTGTGCTGGATCAGCGCCAGCGCCGCCGAACTCGGCATCGACGCGCGCAACATCTCGCTCGGCGGGACATCAGCCGGTGCCAACCTCGCGGCCGCCGTGACCCTCATGGCGCGGGACGGATCGGGCCCGCCGCTGGCGTTCCAGTTGCTCGAGGTGCCCAGCCTGGACCTGACCGGCGAGATCGTGCGCGAGGCGCTGGCAACGGAGGAACTGCGCCCGATGGCCTCCTTCGTCGCCGAACGCGATACGGCCGTCAGCCGCTACCTGCGCGACCCGGGCGACGCCGGGGCGCCTCTTGCGTCCCCCATCCTCGCCGATGACCTGTCCGGGCTCCCGCCCGCGCATATCATGACCGCTGAGTTCGACCCGCTGCGTGAGGAAGGCGAGCGGTACGCGCGCCGCCTCCGGGAATCCGGCGTGGCCGCGACGGCGACCCGTCACGCCGGGGCTATCCACGGCACGAGCTTCCTCACCCGGGTGTGGGAGCCCGCGCGGCGATGGCAGCACGAAGCGGCCACCGTGCTTGCACGGGCGCAGTGGCGCACGGCGGCGTCCCCGGTGTCCCCGGCGAAAGACGACGTGAGAAGTCATGGCTGAAGGACCCAGGCGCCGAAAAGACTCTGCCACACCGGGCAAGGTCACGATCTACGAAGTCGCCGAGCGGGCCGGGGTGTCGATCGCGACCGTGTCCCATGTCCTGAACCGGCCGGACCGAGTCGGCAATAGCACCCGGGAGCGGGTGCTCGATGTTGTTGAAGAAATGGGGTTTACCCCTAAGTCGACGGCGGTCACCCTGGCCCGCAAGGGTGTCGGCCGGATTGGGGTGCTGGCCCCGTTCACCTCCTACATGTCCTATGGCAGGCGGCTTAACGGCGTGCTCGAAGCCTGCGCCGACCGCAGCATCGACGTCGTGGTGTTCGACGTTCCGTCGGTCGCCTCGGCTCCCTCGCCGCTGCTGCGAACGCTGCCGGCCACGGGCCGCCTCGATGGGCTTCTGATCATGGGGGTCCCGCTTGAGAACGCGATGGCCCACCGGCTGGCGAACCGCAAGCTCGCCACCGTCCTCGTTGACAGCCGCCACGAGGACCTGAACTGGGTGAATGTCGACGACGAGGCGGGCGGCTATCAGGTCGGCACTCATCTCGCGCAGCGGGGGCACTCCAGCTTCGCCTACGTCAGCGAAGGCCAGCGCTCCACCGACTACACCTCACCGGGGCAACTGCGCAGACGCGGCCTCATGCGGGCCGTGCACGAGGCCGGGCTCGGCGACGACGCCATGCAATGGATCATCACGGCCAACAACCTGGCCAGCGGCCGCCGGGCGGCAGAAAGAATCCTGCAACTCGGCAACGTACCCGCCGCCGTGTTCGCGCACCATGATGAACTGGCCGCGGGGCTGCTCGCCGGGTTCCGAGCAGCCGGGCGTCACGTTCCTGACGACATCGCGGTCGTCGGCTACGACGGCACCAGCCTGGCTGAAGCGCTGGACATGACCACGGTCGACCAGCCGTTGGCCGAGACCGGCCGGCTCGCGGCGTCAACGCTGCTCGACATGCTCGACGGGAACCCGCGGCCCGTTCAGCACGTCGACCTGACCCCCAGGCTCATCCCCCGAGCCACAAGCTAACGTCGCCGACCGGCGCGTGCTGGAGCCACGACGTGCCGTGTTGCTTAGCGCATCTATGGCGGGTGCCGCTCATCCGGTCGGAGAATGGCGGCGCATGGACATTTTCACGCTGACAGCCACCAAGTTCGCCATGTCCGCCGAGGGGATGACATGGCGATGGGCGCTGACCGGGCCAAACGGGGCCGTGGCCCACAACGTCAGGCTGGGCTCGGGGGAGTGGCAGTACGAGGCGTTCACCGACTTGTTCGGCTGGCTGGAGCACTATGCCGAGCCGCTCTTCGACAGGGTTGAGAGCGAAGAACGGATCGTGGCAGCCCTGGGAGACTGGATCTCGCGGAATGTGTTCGGGGAGATCGCCCGTGTGCTGGCCGAAGCTGCGCCGTGCACCGTCCGGATCGTGCTTCCACGCGCCGCGGCCGAACTGGCGTTCCTGCCGCTGGCGCTGGCACGAGTGGGCGACCAGCCGCTCGCCGTGCAGCACGTGTCGCTGGTCATCGATGCCGCCACAGCGCCGCCGTCAGGTCCCAGAGCTGTCCGGTCGGCGGGACGGAACCCGGCCGCGCCGCGTCGGCTGCGGGTGCTTGGCCTGTTCAGCCTTCCTGATGGATCCGGCGCGTTGAACCTGCGCCGGGAGCGGCATGAGCTCGAGCGGATGGTGGGGGAGCTCGCTGCCTCCGGGCGGGCGATCGAGATTCGGTCGCTGCAGTACGGTGCGACGCGGCAGAAGCTGGCCCAAGCGGTCGCCGACCGCGGTGGCTGGGATGTGGTTCACCTGTCCGGCCACGGCCGGGCGGGCATGTTCGTGCTGGAGAAGGCGGACGGGAGCCCCGATCCGGTCAGCGGCGACGAGCTGGTGAAGCTTCTGCTCCCGCTGCGCGGTCGGGTCAGCCTGGTCACGGTGTCATCGTGTGACTCCGGTGAG
>WNGK01005995.1_pt1 | contig 12829 bp, 6 predicted proteins | sample 5400601 | NCBI WGS metagenome assembly WNGK01 (sample SAMN13153376, study PRJNA577476) | soil metagenome | isolation source: 60 cm soil or saprolite under Garry oak tree replicate 1 | place: USA:California | collected 2016-06-15 | reverse complement strand
TGAACCTACCGAACGCTGTCGACACCGCCGCTTCCGGAGTGGCTAACACAATGCTGGCCCAATGGGGCGGCCTCTGCCCGTCCCACTCCACACAGCTGATTCCTGCCTTATCGCATCTGTCTTTCAGGTCCTCTCGCAGCGAATTTAGCGGTATGATGACGATCGTCACCCCTGTCCTCGTGCTCGCCGCTGGCAGCATGAAGAAGAGACTCTTCCCGCCTCCCGTACGCATGATGATCAGCACCCGCAACTGTCGTTGCATAATGGCCTCTAATCCTAGTCTCTGTAGCCCTCGAAACTCGGCCCGCGGGCCCACTAGCCGTTTAAGCTGCCTTTCCAGATCCGTCTTGCGCAACGCACTCCATCGCTGGAACTCCTCCTGTTCCTGCTCTGCCTGCACCCGTCGCCGCGTGTCCGGATCGATGCATCCTTCCTCCCACGCCGACTGAAATCCCAGTATACGGTGCCAATCCGTGCTAACCTTGCGGAACTCCTGTCTCTCCGACATTGTGTGGAACGGCGATTCCATCAACAGTCTTCCGTATATCATCTCCTCTGTCCGCCTGCAATGCCCGGATTGCCTCTCCCATGCATCGTCGGTCTTGTCGCCGCTCTCTCTATTCTCGTACACCAAATCCAATTTCTGCATTACATCCTTGTCTCTCGCCATCTCTCTCTGTATGGCCGGGTAGACGTGTCGCCAAATGCTCGTGGAAATTCGCGCGTCCATTCTGTCCGACGTCTCTCGCTGCATCACTCTGCGCACGCGATCAGTGCCCCAAAAGCCGTCCGGATTACTTGGTCTCGCCTTCTCCAATTTGGATGAGTCCCGTGGTCTTTCTCCATCACCCTCGCCCTCACCTCCGCCCTCATCGTCGCTCCATTCTGCCACGTTCGTCTTCTCCCGGTCATCTCCGTCCTCTTTATCCTCTTCATCCTCTTCATCCTCACTGTCGTTCCACTGTTCTTCTGGCTCCGGCTCCCATAGAAAGGCTTTGCTTTTATCCTGCCCTCCATGTAGAATCTGCAAAATCTCCACAAACGGCTGGACAAGCCACAGATAATATATGACCATCTCGCTTACCTCTCTCAGCACGTACCGATGGATGATCTTAACCTTCTTGCTCGCGCTATATCCTTTATAGTACGACGTTACAAACGAAACCAGCCCTCTGTTGATATAAACGCCTCTAGTACCTCTACCGTTCACACCGTTCTTATACTGGATGCTTACAATCTCTGTCCCTCGTGCGGGGGCACCCCTGGTCATGTGGACCAAAACGAACAGTCTCTCCTTGAATCTCCGTACCGCCCGTATGTAGTTGAACACGCCTTGGTCTTTCCACGGAATACCTTGGCCGCCCTCCACATCTCTCCATTCTTCGCGTATAAATTTCTTCTTCAGCTTCTCCTCCGCCAACGCCCGTCTGAACAACCATCTCTCGTCATCCTCTTTAAATGGGTTGCGGGGGTCTTTTAGGAAGTTCCAGCCTTCCATCATCTCAGCATGGTTGTCGCGCAGATCCTCCAACTTTAAATCCGGCAGTTGCGTGGTCCCGTCTCGGACGGCGCCTCGCTCATTGACGTCTAACAGGAGCAATTCCTGCAGCAGCTGCAATCGGACTGATTTATACAGTCCCTTAACCATTGACTGTAAATCCACTAGTGTAAAGGTCTGCTTCTCGATCAAGATCTTGTCGCCGTCCCACGCCACCCTCCCTTCCCCAGTCGTGCCGTATTGGATGCTGAACCCATATGTCCTCATGTGTAAAACCCGATCCATAGGAGTAGGCACTCCTCCATACGTTGTCAATGTCATAAATTGGTAGACCATCTTTTTTACTAGCTCAAAGGTGGACGGCGCCTTCGCATTGCTCTCGTGCGCTTCTAAGCCCTGTCTCCGCAATCTATATATCTCTCTTTGCTGAACCATGTGCGCCTGATAGGCAACTAATGTGCGTGTTACCGTTACGATTGCTGACAAAACTGGTGTAAAGTTCTTCGCCTTAACCCATCCGCCCTTATTCGCGTCCAAACTAATCACCGACAGTCCGCTGATGATGCCGCTTTTGTACTCATTTGCCTTTAGCTTGTGGTCAAACATAGCTATCCAAAACGCCAAACAAGCGTCTTTGATCTTCTGTCTTCTGGCGCGGACGTCCAATCTACCCTCCTCCTCGTTTCCGCTGGTAAGTGACTGCATAGAAAATAAGCATCCCTCCTGACGCAGAGTTAGCATGTACCGCGGCCTTTTAGCCTTTGCATGCGTTCTCCACAAATATCAGAGAATCTTAGCCCAGTGGTTGCTATACTTGCGGATGGTTTGTACCTTATGCTTCGCGTAAAATGGTCGCTCATTTGAACGTTCCCCAACCTCTTGTCTGTTAATGTATTCCAACGCAGATCTGCCTATAACGTTCGACCGACATATTTGGAACGCTTGCCTGATCAGTCGCCTTGTCGCCTTACATGCATCTGCTAACCCTTCGTCCCCTTTTCTCTCCACGAATTGGTCTAGCTGCTGCTGCCGCCACCGCTGCCTCTGCTGCTGCCCCTGCTGCTCTTCTGGCTCTTCTCCAGCAGCTGGCTGGATTGAATCGATCAGTTCCTGTCAAACACACTTCCACACATGCTCCTCCCAACCGGTGAATTCCAGCCACGGGTTTGCAATGAATCGGTTGGTGTTCCCTTCCATCTCTCTTTCCTCTCTTGCTTTTTAGATCTCTCTCACTTGGCGGTCCAGCTCCGCCTCAGCACGCTTGACAATCGGATCGATTTCTCGCGCCGTTTGCTCCTGTCACTGGATAACTCAAAAATATCTCTGCCACTCTCCCTGAACAAAGAATCGCTGGCAATCTTAATCCGCCACCCATAGCTTGTTTACGGCCTCACGACATTTTGCTCGGCTGTTTCCTCCTCGCTTCTGGCAATTGACCCACTTATGCTTTTCCTTACAATGTTCCTGGATGCCTCTAGTCGTCCGGCAAATATATACATCTAGACACGGTGTGCCATCTTCGCCTTCCCATTTACATACGATGCCGTCATGATACACAGGAAGCCCTAGAATAACCTCGACAGGCTTATGTAGGTAAATAACTTCGTCCTTTGTCCAAGCGACGTTGTCTAACCCCCTAATGAACTCCAAAATAGCTTCCCTTGTCTTCTTAGATATTTCCCCCTTATGCTGGTCGGACAAATGCCCCCCAATCTGCTTAGGGATAACGGCGTATCCGCAACGTTTGCAAAGGATGATTCGATATTCGGGCATATGCTTGAAAAATCGGTTGAACTGTTCCGCGGCCATGGCGGCAATACGTGCTGACCGTCTGTATCCATCTAAGCCCTTATATATTAACCCGCAATCTCCTCTTTCATTTCCCTGCTTCTGCTTGAAACTTTAACTACGTTAACCGAACCGCCTTATCCCGCCCTTCCGCCTTTACCTGGTTGGCCGTCGCGTGTGATGTGGCCGCCCGTCAATAAAGCACGGACGGTTTATCTCCTAAAATGAACATATCAACAGCGCCACCAGCAGTGACTCATTACTAGTCCAGAGTTAATCTTCTACACCGTTTCCCCCTTTTTGTGCCATTCCTCCCTAGTAAGGATCATCTTGAGGCCGGTGTTCTTGCCACGTTTATAATCTAATTGGTCTTCTACCGTAATGCATTGCATCGGGCCACTCAGGTGGCCCGGTTCTCTTCCGCCCCTGCTAGACCCGGCTCTGCCGCACCGATATATCTTGGCATGGCCGGTACGACAGCTCGCTGTGGTTCTATATATTTATTAATCTTGTTTCCCACATGAGAATTTAAGAGGGGGAATGGTGTTTCTGTTTTCCGCGCTCAAGGGGAACGCAAAGCGCCCGACCTCCGATACCTTGCCTTGACGCCATTTCTTACTACGCCATTTCCTATTTCCACATCATCAAATGCCCATGGCTGCATCAATCCTAGCCTCCAGCGTGACGCCTCAAGAGACGCGAACCTTCCTTCTACGCTCACTTCCCGCATTGTTTATCGGCACCGACACCCCCGCAGTCTGGGTGCGCGACAGCGCCAACCCTAGCCTGTCGTTCTTTATTGCAAAGTCACCCGAAGATGCATTGCAGTGGATCCGCCAGTCCTGCAGGCCTGAAGTGCTTCCACGACTTGAACCCGAGCCTGAACGGGGACTTGAATCGGTCAATGCAGACCACGCTGTTCCAGACTCTCAACCGCAGAGCGAGGACGACAGCAACTATGGTAGCCCAGTGGAGTTTCAGTCCACTGCCGAGAGTGCCCGTCGTAGGGACAAAAGGCCTATGTCTGATGCTTCTCCATCTCCACCACCTGCCAAGCGTACTCGGAACCATACGGCTACACCCGACCCAGAGTATATTACAACCGTCGGTAATGTAAACAGGCGCAAAGAAAGGGACAGGCGTAGAAGGTTGGAAAATAAGCTCTCCAACGTCTTCGTAACCGAGGAAGAGGATAATATGCAGGATGCATATATACGGGAGAACGGAAGGAAACTTGCCTGGCTAGCCAAACAGCCTAACTGTATGGGAATAGGTAGACGGGAGGCGTCTGCGTTAGTTTACAAGGCAAGCGCTATTGGCAGCGGGGAAGCCGTTGAGAACCTAAAGGCTGTACTCGCCTACTGGCGAAAAAACGGCACCGTAGATTTAAACCGCCAGACTCCTCCCCAATTATCCTCACAGCCTCCCCAATCATCATCGCAGTCCTTAGTTACTTCCATCTCCAGTAGCCAGAATATAAACGCCGCGCTATCGGGCTTCCAAAAGGCTTTCTTTAACGTTGCCACCATCAAAGCAACTGGAATACTTCAAGACATTCTCTATCGCCATTATCTCGCACACCTCTACAATTGCTATCGAACCGCGGAAGCGCTTCTGGATCGTACGCGATCAAGTGCACGGGGCAGAGGTGTTGGTAACGCCTCTTTGGTTAAGCAGCAGCTCTTTAACGCACTCTACCCATCTACCGATACACCTTCATCATCGCTGCCTGACTCCTCTGCTCCATCCGGCAAGCAATGGCGCTATTTTACAAAGTGTCTTATGAAGGGCCACCAATGGTATTGCATGCAGGAGACACTTGGTTCTGGTATTTTTGCTCTTATTCCTACATCTAAAATACCAAATTCTTTTGTAGAGCGCCTCTCATCAGGTGTATTCAACGTATTTCTTGAGCTTATTAACCGGTTTCACCCGGACGCTATTAAGTTTGGTCGACTAATAGACCACTTTATACAAAATGCATTGGCCGGCCGCCAGCCGCCGAATACTTATCTTCCTATTGAAGATATAAGCGATGATCGACTGCAGGAAATGCATCTCTCCGACGTGCTCCAGCTGTTTGAGCGTTCTCCTACACCAGCAATCGAGCGTGTTTCTTCCTCACCTATTTCTTTAAGTTAGCGGCATTAATTCTGTGTTAGCGACTCAGTACGATTAGATTTTCTATAAACGAGTATCTAAATAATCCTCCTATTATGTGATCTAATCATGTGTCTGCCGCAATCTGCTGTTTTCTGTCACCCCGTAACAATTGGCTTTTTTGGCATGTTAACATGCCAAAATCACGTGACCGTAATCTGCCAAATTCTGCCAGTGCCGTAACATTCTGTAGTAGCATTAAGTTATAGAAATATATATAGTTATAAAAGCCTTTCTAAAAATGTATACGTTAAGTTATAGCGGCTGTAATTTAGGCCGTCGGCCCTTGGCTAGCAAAAATTAATTCTACCCATGGCGCGAAAATGCCCTGCCATTTTGCGTCGCTCTTGCTTTGCGACCAGGATATATGGTCAGTGCTTACTGCGCGAACACCAACATTACCCTAACCAACCCCAACTTTGCAACCCATCTAATGGGGTTTTTATTAATCTGAATATACTAAGGGTTAGCGATTTCTCTCTTTTACTATTTGCATAAGTTTTAGAAAAATTTAACACTAGGAACCTTAAACGAATCAGCCCCCGTCTTTCAAAGGAATTAGGTCGTTCGCTTAATTTCTTAGCATCTCTTTGTATGGCCAATTCAAACGAATCAGCCTGATTCCGTCGTTCTATAATTGTGATGAGAGTGCCGGTCGCAGAGATAAAAGGCCCATGTCCGATGCTTCTTCTCCATCTCAACCGCCTGCCAAGCGTACTCGGGACCACACCGCTGCACCGGAGCCGGAGTACATCACAACCGTCGGTAATGTAAACAGGCGTAAAGAAAGGGAAAGGCGTAAAAGGTTGGAAAATATACTTTCAGACGTGTTTGTAACCGAGGAAGAGGATAACATGCAGGATGCATATGTACGGGATAATGGAACGAAACTTGCCTGGCTAGCCAGGCAGCCTGGCTGCACAGGAATGGGTAGACAAGAGGCCTCTGCCTTAGTTTACAGGGCAAGTGCTATCGGCAGCGGGGAAGCCGTTGAGAACCTAAAGGCTGTACTCGCCCACTGGCGAAAAAATGGCACCGTGGATTTGAACCGCCAGACCGCATCGTCGCAGTCTTTAGTTACTTTTACTTCCAGCAGCCAGAACATAAACGCCGCTCTATCGGGTTTCCGAAAGGCTTTCTTTGACCTTGCCACCATTGAAGCAACCGGTATACTTCAAGACATTCTTTATCGCCATCACCTCGCACACCTCTACCACTGTTATCGAAACGCGGAAGCACTTCTAGACCGTACGTCATCAACCACACGGGGTAGAGGTATTAGCGACGCGTCTGTGGTTAAGAAGCAGCTCTTCAATGCACTCTACCCATCTACAGATACACCTTCATCGCTGCCTGACTCGTCAGCTCCGTCTACCAAGCAATGGCGCTACTTTACGAAGTGTCTTACCAAGGGCCACCGATGGTACTGTATGCGGGAGACACTCGGTTCTGGTATTCTTGCTCTTATTCCTACATCTAAACTACCCAATTCTTTTGTGGAGCGCCTCTCGTCAGCTGTGTTCAAGGTATTTCTTGACCTTATTGACCGCTTTTACCCAGACGCCATTACGTTTGGTCGGCTAATAGAGCACTTCATACAAAATGCGTTAATGGGCCGCCAGCCGCCGAATATTTATCTTCCTATTGAAGATGTAAGTGATGATCGACTACAGGAGATGCATCTTTCTGATGTGGTCCGGCTGTTTGAGCCTTATCCTGCACCAGCTATTAAGGATGTTTCTTCCTTACCTATTGAACATGCTTCCTCCTTATCTATTTAATAACTTGGCTGCGTTGCATTCTAGATAGATATATACAAGCCTTTTAAGAAATCATATATGCTCTTTTACACATCTGCAAATCAAGCCTTAGTACATTAGCCCCCTTGATATATAATAGTTATGGCGGGCCGTCGCATTAAGCCTCGGGCGCCTAAGTCGCATCGGTTAATCCGTGACTTTGTGTAACCGCCCCCATTAAAACCAAATATCCTGGTCGCGCATTATGGAATTTTAGAATTCCAATTCTGTACATTTATAGCCAAGGTATATCTATAGCCTTTACCGAAATTGCATCCAAATCCGAGCTCATTTAGGGTACAATGGATTTAATTTTAAAAAAAATCTAAGTTCACGTTGCATTTTCCAGAGCCATTCGAAACGCAAGACCAGTGACGGCTCGGCCGGTGTGCAGCATTGAAGGAAGTGACCGGGTGGGAAAAGAGTCCGATGCATACGAGTTGGCTCGATATGATGACGTTCCCACATCTTCCCGTATGCACATAGTCTGAAATGGTTTGCTCGATGCCCCTCCCGCCACATTACGGCGCGTAAGTTAATGGCACATGGAAACAGGATTGCAAGGGCCCACGGCAGTGTAGCCTAGAAGAAACTCAGCCTTGCAGGTGCCCCCCTTTCCCCTTTGATCCATCACTTCCGTAACAGAGTGCTAGCCATGGGCGCAGCGTAATTCCCCTTTATGCTGCAGTGAACTGTGTAGGGGTGCTTAGCAATCCCACGGGTTCTATGCCTTTAGATATTTGCGTCGGAATAGATTCATGCGCTCAACACCCACAGGGATTACCGAGAAAAAGGTAGATAATTGACTCCTATAAATCTTGTACAGGTGACCGTAGGCCGTGGGAATAAAATCCCACGCTTTTCCACTGTCTCCAGGTCTATGACCTATGGTAGGAAGCGCGTAAATGCTGTTTAGACAGCTCGGTCCGTGTATTTCCTAGTCGGGTGAAAGCGGATGAGATGCTCCGTTGATGTGGTATAGAACCTAGTACATGTGCTCTCGCGGGAGAATGCGAATGTAGAGATCGGCCGAGAACTTTCTCAATTCCATTCCTCCGATTCAGCCCGACATAGAATGCAAGGCGCAGTGCAGCATCTGGTATCTTATGGTGGCTTGGTTTGCATCTTCCGAACGGCATTGCCACCTCTTGTTGCGGCCCCCGATCCAAGAGAGGCAAAAACCCTATGTAACTATGACATCGGTGAGATCATGCGCTGTATCTGCTGCCCGTGGACGAAAGAATGAAGAATAGATGATGCCGACCGCTTGTGTATATATACCATCACCAGCTTCCCATCCTTAAATTCCCCATCAAACAGCGAAGAAAGATTCACCTCCCTGTGATCTCTTATTTGTCCAAACTCTCCAAACTCGTGCCCTTAGACCTACAACAGTCTACAACAGCCCGCCATAGCGTACCACAGCGTACGACATTCCATACAAAAGGCTTTAAAACCAGTCATGTTCTATTTCGGCGCAAAACTTACCGAGCCAGCAGGTAAGAGATGCTGGGGAAATATCACGGAGGATGGAGCAACGCTCATGAGTTACAGCTACCTCCTTAGCGCAGCAAAACCCACTCGGTCCAACGGTGGTATCTACCCAGGATGGGAGGGATTTCGGGTTTAATTTTCCAAAGGACCTTGAGTGGACGAGGTATAAAGGAGAGGGTTATAACTCCAATTTGAAAATGGAGTATGATGCGAAGACATATATAGCACTATGTGAGGCTCGTATTATTAAACCGGAACGCAATTTGCGAGAAGTTCATACGGCCGGGAAGCTAGGACCAGATGAAATGAGTACAGTGATGGACCTTGACTAGATTAGGTGTTAGAAATATTGATTTATAGTCCTATCAAATGTCAAATTAATTTTCGGCTTAGAGATTGAAGGAGAATTAAAAGCAGCAGCTCGTTATATGACATATTAATATATGTATATAAAAGAAACGAAAAAAAGTAACGGTTCAGGCCATTCTAAGCATAGCTCCCAGGAGCTTAATGGCAGCCCTTGCTTCAAAGAGCTTGAGGTGAGACTGGATACTACAGTTTCGTGGTTAGATGTAATAATGGGTATCGTACCAAAATCTATCATGTCTCAAGCAAGCTCTAATCTCTTGAGATCCAAATTCCACTAGAAACGCCATGAAAATGCATAATGAGCAGGATAAAACAAGTGAGACTACCTCTTAGCATGCAATTACGAAGTCTGCTTGAGCGCGTATCTGTGCTATACGCCCACACTGACGGAAAATAATGGGAGCAAGAGCACCGAGACGATCCTTGGAGAGAAGCGATCAGTGACACCACGACTATCACCACGAAGAAACGTGAGGTGCGCGGGATTAGATTTAGCAGGAATAGGATGTAGGTAGAGGGCAGTGGGTAGTGGGTAGTAGGCAGTGGATAGTGGACAGTGGACAGTGGGCATGATTTTTGCCTTGTCGAACAGTTGACAACTTATATCCACCTAGTGCCGATAATCACGCCCTTATAGCCCACTATTATCTGTATGCCTATGAACCCAATTCCTAACCCTCGTATTCCCTAAGAGATGTGGTGTTAGTATCAGGGTTGAGAAGAGGTGACGAATGTCACCGGGGAGCGCCAAACAAACCCCTCCGGATTCTCTCGCTTATGCTTCCGCCGCTCACGTTCGAGATGGCGGACGATGAGCTCTGTTGGCCATTAGAACCGGGCCGTTCCGCTTGCTGTTGATGTTCTCTCTGCTGTTCTCGATTCTCAGGAGCTGAGAAAGGATCCTCTGCAGTTCCGGACCCAACAGCTAAGGAGCCGGGAATTTGAGTAGTTGGATTCGAAGATGAGACAGAGTGATTTGAAGGCCCACCGTTACCACTAGCAGACCCTTGCGAACTTGATGTGGTGTTCTCGTCCTGTTTACTATGATCCATAATTCTTTTTCGACAGTGCGGGCATGTGTCGTGCTCTCCTAGCCACATTCCCACACACTGCTGATGAAACCAATGATGGCAAGGTAGCTCAGTTACTTCATCGCCTACATTGACTTCATCCATGCATATGCTGCACTCAGCGCGGCCATCTGGACCAAGCATTTCTATGGAGACCTTTTTCTTCGGCAAAGCAGCAATGGCCTCAGCAGTAGCAGGACCCGGGGAATTCCCCGTGGCGTTCTGCTCCATGAGCTGCGAAATTATTCGGTCGAGAGCTTCTTGGGTGTAGACGAAGTCGCCATGGTGTGCGAGGTCAGGATTAAGTACCGCGGCAAAAAGCGCAGCCAAAGGATTGATCTGAGGTGGTTGGCTAGGCTGTCCAGTTTGTGCCCCTGGCGTACGTTGCCCGGGATGGTCCCCTATGGCACCCAGAAGACTAGCAAGCACGCTGGATGAGTGTTAGAGCATGGCAATATCCGCGAATGGGTGGTTGACAACTTACTTGTTAAGATCGTCCACAGGCTCAAGATGTGCATGGGGATGATTAGCATCTCGGGGAACTAAGCGTGCAGTCTGATGATATGTAAAGCGGTGTCCACCAGGAATACCCTGCATGCGCGGTCCTCGTTGTGCCTGGGTCGGATTTGGCGTTGCCCCAGCGGTCTGGTCGCTCCCTTGGGGTTGAGTTGCCTCTCCCTGAGATTGACGTTGACCGGCTCCCAGGCCGGCTCCCAGGCCACCACCTATTATGCTCTGAAGCATGGTAGCAAAGTTGTTTATAATTGGATGTTCTGGGTCGTGGATATCGTTACTGCCCTCATTTCCACGGTGTGGTGACGGAGAGTAAGTTCGGTAAATGGTGCCGGTAACTGAAAAATTGCCAGGGCCTGTCTGCGTCCAGCGTATTTGGTTAATATCACCATCATCTGGGTCTGGCGTTTCCCTCCACGGACGGCGGTCATGGAAAGGGTTTTGGCGGGGTAGTTGGGGGGGGCTGTAATCTTCCTCGTCTTCGTTGTCGGGCATGCGGCCACTCCTGGGATCATGATCTGGTTCAATCTGTATATGGATATCTTGTTAGCTTCCACAGAGCGATTTAGGGTGCCTCTTTGCCACCAGCGAAGAGGGAATGATAAGCCTTAGTTGATAAGGTGATGGCTTTAGGACGGAGTTGGATAGACGCACAATTTCTATGAAATCGGATTGACATTCTGGACATGCCAAACCGTGCTCATCTCTGTAATATTCATTTTGGCATTCGAGACGGAATACCAAGTCCCGCTGCGGGGATGGTTGCGCCGGCTGTTGAGGTGGTTGATCCATTTCATATGAGTAGGCGTTGGGTTGCGGGGAGGGAGTGAGAGAGAAGACGTTGAATAAGTGCAGATTAGAAAGTGTGACTGCGTATACACGAGCACCTAGATCAACAGCTGTCCTCACGTGACACCGACCGTCAGTGATGGAATTGGACTGGGTTAATTCAGGAGCTCCATGGTGGAGGCGTATTTTGACTGGACTGGATCCTGTCAATTTGATTGGTTGGATGGAGTGGATTCGAAGCTGCGGAGCTCTTGGAGCTCCAATTCTCTAACCCGATTCGGCAGGTGTAAACATAAAGATAGAGCGCGTAGATGTCAGTGCGTACTTGTAAGCCAATCAGCGACATCACAATGAGATCCAATTTTAGGATTAGGAGTTATACAATCTGAAAACTCTGGTGTATACAAGTGTCGTTCCTCCTGCCCCTGTTATCGTCGCTTTAATCCTTATAATACCTCATCTTTTTCCTTACTGCCACTATGGAGTAATATTTATTAGCTGAATTACCTTCTGCATCTAATAATATAATTCTTACACCTTAAAACCATTTACCCTATATTTAACAACTTGCTACAGGCTATCACCAAAAGGCACATTTGACAATGAGGAAGTAAATAAAATGGTAGGAGAGGCTTGCGAAAAGATGTCGCTCAAGGAAGCTATCAAACTGAGACCCCTAGGTTGGAAATAAACTTGTGTGTCGATTAATCTATAAAGAAAAGAGACTATATTACGTAATGTAGGTGCAGTAGACTAAATCGGTGACCGAGTCGGTGACTGAGCTAAGGAGTAAGTAAGCAAATCCGATTCAGGTCAACATATAACCAATTGTGCTCGACAGAAGCTGCAAAGGCTCAACTTGCTACTGCAGTTACCGCAAAGGCCCCCGGTCAAGTAGAAGATCATATAATTAATGAGGAAGAGGAGCTAGATAAGCAATATATGGCTATTAAGATTAACTATAAGGCTAAGGTTATTAGTAAGGCATAATATAGGTAGCTTTTATTGAGTTATTTTATATTTACACTTCCTTTTACAACACTATACTAATGCCAAGCCTTTCTAAATATAGTATATAAATATAGTGGAGCTCCGTGGAGCTCCTGGAGTCAAACAATTTACTAGCTGGATGGAGTGGATTTGAGCTCGAATCCACTCCAATCCAGTCCAATTCCATCACTGCCGACCGTGAGGGTAAGAAGCACCTTGGCACCGTAGCTGTTAGATAACTTCTTGTCATGCGCCTTTCGCTAGTGACCGGAAATGTTAAATGTGGCTCAACCAAGCTGCAGGAAAGTGTAGGGCAACGTTCGAGGGGTGGAATGATTATGCAAGGTGCAGAAGGGGGG
>WNGK01008082.1_pt1 | contig 12832 bp, 10 predicted proteins | sample 5400601 | NCBI WGS metagenome assembly WNGK01 (sample SAMN13153376, study PRJNA577476) | soil metagenome | isolation source: 60 cm soil or saprolite under Garry oak tree replicate 1 | place: USA:California | collected 2016-06-15 | reverse complement strand
GAAAATGGCATCGGGACGAATCCGGAAGAATTGCTGGCGGCAGCTCACGCGGGTTGCTTCACCATGGCGCTCTCCGCGCAATTGGGGAATGCGGGGATGACCGCAACCAAACTGGAAACCACGGCAACGATTTCACTAGAGAAGTTGCCGGACGGATTTGCCATCACGAAGAGCCATCTGGACCTCGTGGCGCACGTTCCGGGTGCGGACCAGGCAAAGTTCGATACGGCGGTGAAAAACGCGGAGACCGGCTGCCCGGTTTCGAAGCTGTTCAAGGCGGAAATTAGCGTCAGCGCGAAGTTAGTTTCGTAAGAATTTCGAAGGCGTCCCGTCGGGCGCTCTCACGAACCGAGACAAGCGAGTACAATGCCACACATGGTTCCAGCGCCGGGCGCGTTCGCTGCAGGTGTCGCAATCTTCTTGATTGTGATTTGGGACGCGTTTGAAGCCATCATTCTACCCCGCCGGGTCACGAGAAGATTTCGGTTAACGCGCGTTTTCTACAAATTCACCTGGACGAACTGGAAGTTTGTTACCGGGCTGGTCACCTCGCGCAAACGGCGCGAGACACTGCTCAGTTTTTTCGGCCCGCTATCGCTGCTCATGCTGGTTGGTGTGTGGGCGGTGGGGTTGGTCCTCGCGTTTGGCCTGATGCAGTACGGGGCAGGCTCCGCAGTCAACATCACCGGCGGCCAGCCTGGTTTCGCTATGGATGTTTACCTCAGCGGAACGACGTTCTTTACGCTGGGGCTCGGGGACGTGGTACCACGGACGGGGCTGGCTCGCCTTCTCGTAGTCACCGAAGCGGGCTTCGGATTCGGCTTTCTCGCGGCCGTCATCGGCTACTTGCCGTTCATCTATGGATCGTTTTCCAAACGCGAAGTGAACATTTCGCTTTTGGACGCGCGGGCGGGCACGCCTCCGACCGCGGGAGAGCTTCTGCGCCGTCACGCTTATCCTGGCGGTAGCGAAGCGCTGCGGCTGCTTTTTAAGGACTGGGAATTCTGGGCTGCAGAATTGATGGAGAGCCATCTTTCGTATCCGGTGCTGGCGTTCTTCCGCTCGCAGCATGACAACATGTCGTGGATTGCTGCGCTTACCGCAATCCTCGATAGCTGCGCGCTGGTAAAAGTGGCGGTGCCGGATACCTGCCAGCGGCAAGCGGAGTTGACATTTGCAATTGCGCGCCACGCGGCGGTTGACCTTTCGCAAGTTTTCAAGACGTCGCCGCGGGGGCTTCCGCACAATCGGCTGCCTGCCGAAGATTTGAAGCGGATTTGTGACATGCTGGCGCAACACGGGCTGAAGATGGGCAACCTCAGCGAAATGGAAGAACGGCTCGCCGATCTGCGGAATATGTACGAGCAGTATCTTTTCGCGCTGGCGGAGTATTTGAGCTTGTCTTTGCCGCCGTGGATTCCTGCCGCGAGAGGGAAGGACAATTGGCAAACCACCGCCTGGGGCCGTTCGGCGGGGTTGGTGGAAAAGGAAGGAGCCGCCATCGGCGCCGAAGATCATTTCTAGTTTCTTAAGTTCTCAGCTTTTTCAAAGCTGCGTAGGGAAACCGTGAGCATTGTTCCTTGGAGAAAACCATGAAAGCCATTCTTGTTCGCCAATTTGGCGGCCCGGAAGTTCTGAATCTCGAAGAAGTGCCCACGCCCAAGCCTGCGGCCGGGCAAGTGCTCGTGCGTATTCGCGCAGCAGGCGTGAATCCTTACGACACGTATATGTGCGCCGGAACTTATGCCGTGAAGCCGCCGCTCCCCTACACGCCGGGATCGGACGGTGCGGGGGTGATTGAGGCGGTGGGCAATGGAGTGAAAAAAGTGAAGGCGGGTGACCGCGTCTACACGGCGAAGACCGTCACGGGAGCCTATGCGGCGGCGAAGGCGCACGCGTCGGAAACGGTACTGGTGCATGGTGCCAGCGGGGGCGTGGGTTCTGCGGCAGTACAAATGGCCCGCGCGATGGGACTCACTGTTTTTGGCACGGCAGGAACATCGAAAGGGCTCGAGCTGGTGAAGCGCGAAGGCGCGCATCAGGCTTTCGAACACACCAAGGCGGGTTATCACGAAGAAATTATGAAAGCGACGGGCGGCCGCGGCGTGGACATTATTTTGGAAATGCTGGCCAATGTAAACCTTGCGACGGATTTGAAGCTGCTGGCGATCAATGGGCGGGTCATCATTATTGGCAATCGCGGGGAAATCACCATCAATCCGCGTGACCTCATGGCGCGGCGCGCCTCGGCTCGCGGATTCACACTCTGGGCCATCACGCCCGAGGAAGAAGCGGACATTCACGCGGGTTTAATTGCAGGATTGGAAGACGGCACGTTGCGCCCGGTGGTAGGCAAGGAACTGCCTATGGACGAGGCAGCGCGCGCACACAGGGAAATTCTCGAGCCCGGCGCGGCGGGAAAGATCGTTCTAGTGTCTTGACTATGGTGACCTCTCTCGAGCGCAACTTTTTGTTCCCGGCGGGGTTCGGCAGTGATCGAGATTCTGTTTTATAATTAAGGTTCGCCAGATACGGCCCGAAGAAACTTATAGCCACGGACCCGCTATCGTGTACTCTGCCCTCACACTCACGATTCTCCTCGCGCATCAGAGTGCCATAAGCCGCTATTTCCATCGGCTTACCGACAGAACTTTTAGCGGCATTTACCACGCCAACGCTTTCGACCTGGCGATGATGATTCCCTACTTCATCGTGCTCCTGGTGCTCGCGATGTACGGGCTGCACCGCTATTGGCTGGTTTACGACTATTTCCTGTATTCCAAGAATGTGCCGCCTCCGCCGCCTCCGGTCACAAACTGGCCGCGCGTGACCGTGCAATTGCCCATCTTCAATGAACGCTATGTGATCGAGCGGCTCACAGAAGCGGTCGCGCGCTTCGATTACCCGAGAGAGCTGCTCGACGTTCAGGTGCTCGATGATTCCACCGATGAGACGCAGCAAGTCGCGCGCGCTTGCGTGGAGCGCCACGCCGCGCAGGGGATGCCCATCACTTATATTCATCGCTCGAATCGCGAGGGCTACAAGGCCGGCGCGCTGGAGAACGGCCTGAAAACCGCGAAGGGTGAGTTCGTGGCGATTTTTGACGCCGATTTCATTCCGGAGCCCGATTTTCTGCGGCGCACGATTCCCTATTTTTTGAATCCTGACGGCGGCGAAAACATCGGGATGGTGCAAACACGCTGGACATATCTGAACAGCGACTATTCGCTGCTGACGAACGTCGAGACGATTCTTCTCGATGGCCACTTTGTAGTTGAGCATGGCGCGCGTTCGCGCCGCGGAACGTTTTTCAATTTCAACGGCACAGCCGGTGTATGGCGTCGCAATGTGATTGACGACGCAGGAGGCTGGCAGCACGACACACTGACCGAAGACACGGATCTTTCCTACCGCGCGCAGCTCAAAGGCTGGAAGTTCCTGTACCTGCCGCAGATCGAATGCGCCTCCGAGCTGCCAGTTGATATGAACGGCTTTAAATCCCAGCAAGCGCGCTGGGCCAAGGGCCTGATGCAGACCGCAAAAAAAATCCTTCCCAAAGTTTTCAAAGCGGATGTACCGTGGCACGTCAAGGCCGAAGCGTTTTTTCATCTGACGGCGAACATCAGCTATCCGCTGATGATTGTGCTGTCCACGATGCTCCTGCCGGTGATGATCGTGCGTTTCCAGCAAGGCTGGTTCCAGATGCTGCTGATCGACCTGCCGCTGTTTCTAGCTTCGACGTGCTCAATCTCGAGTTTTTACCTTGTCGCGCAAAAGGAGCTGCGGCCGAAAACATGGTGGCGCACGTTTCTGTACATGCCGTTTGTGATGGCCACGGGCATTGGCATTTCCGTGCGCAACGCGCAAGCGGTAATCGAAGCGCTCGTTGGCAAGCAAAGCGAGTTTGCGCGCACGCCAAAATTCAAGATAGAGGGCAAGCAGGGCACATTTGCGAAGAAATCCTACAAGAACAAAGCGGGCTGGATGCCTTACGTGGAGGTTTTGCTGGGGCTTTATTTTTCACTGACGGTGGTCTACGCAATCGTGAACGAGAATTACGCCACAGTTCCATTCCTTTTGCTCTTTGTGTGGGGATATTTGTACACCGGCGTCATGTCGCTCGGCCAAACCTATTTCGCACATCTGCGGTTTGGCGTAAACGCTCCGGAAATGCGGCCGGCCGCCTCCGGCGCACCAGGATTCTGATTAAAGCAGCGGGCACCGGACGCCTTGGAGATTTCTTCTTTCCTGTATAAACTCTCACGCCGTGCAGGTGTCTCCTGACGAAGTTTCTTTTCAAAATGGCGGCGTGACGCTGCACGCCGTTGTGGCCGGACCGACGGATGGTCCCGTGGTTGTGCTTCTTCATGGCTTCCCGGAATTCTGGTATGGATGGCGAAAACAGATCGAGCCGCTCGCTGCAGCGGGGTTTCGCGTCATCGTGCCCGACCAACGCGGATACAACTTGAGCAGCAAACCGCGCGGCGTGACTTCATACGCTTTAACGGAGCTGGTCTCAGACGTTATCGCTATCGCAGATCAGCTTGGCCAGCAGAAAATCTTTCTAGCCGGTCACGATTGGGGCGCGGCCGTTGCCTGGAGCACTGCTTTGTTGCATCCCGGGCGCATCGAAAAACTTGCCGTCTTGAACGTACCGCATCCCTCGGTCATGCGCCGTTACGTCTATACGCGGCTTCCGCAGACACTGCGAAGCTGGTACATATTCTTCTTTCAGATCCCCTGGATGCCGGAAGCGCTCCTGTCCGCATTTAACTTTCGCGCCGCCGCCCGGGCACTGCAAGGATCCAGCCGCCCTGGCACTTTTTCTGCGGAGGACTTGGCGCAGTATCGTGCAGCCTGGTCGCAGCCCGGCGCCCTCACGGCGATGATCAATTGGTATCGCGCCGCGATGCGTTATCGCATACCGTTTTCTGATCGCACCGTACGCGTGCCCACACGCATCTTGTGGGGCGAGCGGGACAAGTTCCTCATGGCGGAAATGGCTCACGAAAGCCTCCGCTATTGCGCTAACGGCGAACTCTTCACCTTCGCAGAAGCCAGCCACTGGCTGCAGCACGAGGAACCAACAAGAGTCTCTCAGCTTCTTGTGGAGTTTTTTCGTTCGTAAGAGGCAATCTCAGATTCGTTCGGATACAATCACACGTCTGCAAGAGACTACGCGTTTGTTTTTAAAAGAAAGCCGGCTCCTGTGCCCTGCGGGAGCAAATACAACGTTGTCTGGTGGCGAGGTGAATGCATGAGTGGTCGTCATTGGATTGTCGCAGCCGTTCTGGTCTTCAGTTCTTTGGCTCTGCCAACGAAGGCGCAGGAGCGGCGCGAACGCGAACCAAACAATGTTTACACGGAACGCCGCATGCGGCTTGCCTCCCAGGTAGACGCTCCCATTATCTTGTGGGGCTTCACCGGGCGGGAAGAAATTTCTCAGGACTACATCTTCGCGCAGGAAGAGAATTTTTATTATTTAACGGGGCACAACGAGGAAGGCGCGGGGCTGATTGTGCTTCCAGCAGCTCAGAACGACCACGGGGCATCGAGCTCGTCCTGGAGCGGACCACGCGAAATCCTCTTTCTCCCCCCAAAAAACCAGGGCAAGGAAAAATGGAACGGCGTCCGCATGTCGCCTTCGGACGCAGGGATTGAGGCGCGCACGGGGTTCGCCAGCGTAAGGCCGTTCCCCGAAATGCGAGTAACTGTCGAGAACCTCGCCAAGCTCTATTCGGCGTTCTATACGATTCTTCCCTACGACAAGGAGCTCGGCGGATACCCGCACGAAAAGGCGGTTGTCGACTGGCTCCAGCTTGCGGCACCGAAGACGGCACTAAAAGACGTCCGCGCGCAAATCGCCGGGATGCGCCCGGTTAAGTCTCCCGGCGAAGTTGCTTTTCTGAAGCAGGCGATTGACCTCACCGTGGATTCCCACCTGGAAGCCATGAAAATGATGCGTCCGGGCTTGTATGAATATCAGGTGGCCGCAAAAATGGTGGAAGCGCACTCCATGGGCGGGTCCGAAAGAGAAGGCTACGCGCCGATTGTTGGCGCAGGGCCGAATTCGACCGCGTTGCACTACGACAAGCTGTCGCGCAAGATCGAAGATGGAGACATCGTGGTGCTCGATGTCGGCGCGCAATACTCCGGCTATTCCGCGGACATCACGCGCACGATTCCCGCCAATGGCAAGTTTACGGCGCGCCAGCGCGAAATCTATGAAATCGTGCTGGGCGCGCAAAACGCGGCGCTCGCAGCCATCCAACCTGGCGCGCACTTCTCTTGCAAAGGCAAGAAAGACGGGCTGATGAACATCGCGTACGATTACATCAACTCGCATGGAAAGGACCGCGAGGGGAGGCCGCTTGGCCAATATTTTATTCATGGCCTGGGTCATCACATCGGACTTAACGTGCACGATCCCGGCGACTATTGCAGCCCGCTGCAGCCGGGTATGGTCGTCACGGTCGAGCCCGGCATTTACATCTCCGAAGAAAATCTGGGCGTGCGCATCGAAGACGATGTGCTTATCACAGACTCCGGCTACAAGCTGCTGAGCGAACGGCTGCCGCGCAACCCCGATGAAATTGAAAAGATAATGGCGGATGCCGGAGAACGGCACGCGCAGGGACACAGCCCGGCAGGCGAAGACTCCCATGGCTCTGCGAGCAATGGAGCGACCGAGGAAATCAAGAGCCTCATTGCGAAATACGCAAAATCCGTCAGCGACGCTGACACGGATCTCGCCTCTCAGATTTGGTGGAATTCTCCCGAAGCTTCTTTCATTCATCCCTTGGGTCATGAACACGGCTTCGAGCAGATCAAAGAAAACGTATACAGGCGGCTTATGGGCGGAATGTTCTCTGAGCGAAAACTAAGCGTCCAGGATGTTGCGGTGCAGATGCTCGGCGACGCGGCCGTTGCAGAATTCTACTGGGATTTCGCGGCTAAGTTCCGAAAAGATGGCTCTCCGATTGCGACGCACGGCCGGGAAACTCAAGTGTATCGAAAGACGACAGACGGCTGGCGCCTAGTCCACGTTCATTATTCTGGGATGCCAGTTGCGGCAGACCGCCAGGGTTTTTGAGCAAGTTTCTCCTGGCAAATAATTGACCGCGCAGAAGGGGGCCCTTTATACTGGATGTCCGCGCCGGCAAAGAGAAACACACCGGCGTACCTCGAGTCATTCCGGATGAGGCCACCGTCCTGGCCCGCCTGAATTTCCGAAATCGAAACTTCTTAGGGAGCATATGAGCAGCGTCAAAGCCACACAACTCCGCCCCGGAATGGTCATCCAGCACGAGGGCCAGCTTTTCACCGTGTTTAGCACAGAACATCGCACGCCTGGCAACAAGCGCGGTTCCATGCAAACGCGCATGAAGAACCTCAAGACGGGAGCTATTATTGATTACCGGTTCCGCGCTGAGGAATTCGTGGAACGCGCGATTCTGGATGAGATCGAGTTCGAGTACCTTTATAATGAGGGCGACGATTTCCACTTTATGAACACGCAGACCTACGAGCAGATGCACCTTACGCGCGAACAGCTCGGCGAAACGGTCTACTACCTTATCCCCAACACTGTGGTGAGCGTGGAATTCTTTGACAATAAGGCCATTGGCGTCGCCTTGCCGGACACTATGGACTTAAAGGTCAAGCAGACCGAACCAACGCTACAGAAAGCCACTGCCAGCGCGGTGATGAAACCGGCAACGCTGGAGACTGGCTTGGTCGTGCAGGTGCCGCCGTTCGTCAATGAAGGCGACAAGATCAAGGTAGATACGTCGGAAGCGCGCTACGTGCAGCGCGTAGAATAGTTTTTGATTTTCCGCCTCCGCAGCTAATTTCAGCGCAAGCCGGAATTAGAAGAGGCTGAAAGGCGTCCCGGTGGAAACTGGGGCGCCTTTTTTTTTGCAGTTCTGGGCTGGCTTGGACTTTGGTGCTTGCAGGGAAGCAGAGTGTCCTCTTGCCTGAAAGCTAGTCCGTTCCGCCAGAGCGGGCAATTGACTTTTCGCCGGGAGGATGCGGACCGAACACGCGATCGAAGATAGCGTCCACGTAGCGAAGTTGGCGCTTCAGATCGAAAGTGTGGACCAATGCTTTCGCATCGAGACATTTTGTGATGCGCTTATCAGCGGCAACACGCTCGCGAAAGCTGGTATCCGATTCCCACGCAGCCATGGCGTTTTCCTGTACCGCTTTGTAGGCATCGTCGCGAGGCATGCCGTTTTCCACCAAGTCCTGGAGCAATTGACCTGAAAAAACGAGGCCGTGCGTAGACTCAAGATTCCGCAGCATGCGCTCGGGAAACACGTGCATCTGGCCGACGATGGCGATCATTTTCGAAAGCATATAATCTACGAGAATCGTGGAATCGGGTAAAATCACGCGCTCAACAGAGCTGTGCGAAATGTCTCGTTCATGCCACAGCGCCACGTTCTCAAAAGCGGCAAGCATGTTGGAGCGCACGAGGCGCGCCAGGCCGCAAATCTGCTCGCAGGTCACGGGATTGCGCTTGTGTGGCATGGCGGAGCTGCCGCGCTGCCCTTCGCTGAAGGGTTCCTCGGCTTCCCGAACTTCAGTACGCTGCAAATGGCGGATTTCGAGCGCGATACGCTCGAGCATTGCGCCAATGTTGGCAAGCGCGCTCAGGTACTGTGCGTGGCGGTCGCGCTGAATTACCTGAGACGCGATAGGAGCGACCCCGAGCCCGAGTCGCTTGCAGATGCGCTCTTCGATTTCTGTGCCGAGATGCGAAGCCGTACCCACCGCGCCGGAAATCTTTCCCACGGCCATTTGCGCCGCGGCGTCGCGAAAGCGTGCAATGTTGCGCTGGTTTTCGGAGAACCAGTTGGCAATCTTCAGTCCGAAGGTGATGGGTTCAGCATGGATGCCGTGCGTGCGGCCAATTTGCGGCGTATGGCGGAATTCGTGCGCGCGGAGGTCGAGAATTTCTCCAAACATCACCAGGTCGCGCTCGATCAATTTCGATGCATCGTGAACCTGCAAGGCCTGCGCGGTGTCCACCACGTCGTTCGAAGTCATGCCGTAGTGCAGCCAGCGCGCAGCACCAGGATCGCCGATCGATTCGCCGACAGCCATGGTGAAAGCGATAACGTCGTGCTTCACTTTCGCTTCAAGTTCGTGGATGCGCGCTACCTCCACCGTAGCGCGCGCGCGAATCGTCGCGGCCGCCTCCTTCGGCACCTGGCCCGCTTCCGCCAGAGTTTCGGTGGCGGCAATTTCCACTTCAAGCCATTTGGCGAAGCGGTTGGCGTCGCTCCAGACGTGGCCCATTTCCGGGCGCGTGTACCGTGGAATCAACTCTTTCTCCTGATGGAAAGCATCAACGCAAGATTGACCAGTTCTCGTGTATCACTACCTTCATCCATCATACCGCAATAGGCGTGGTTCATCGGCCTTGGCACGAGAGCCTCTGTCATCTCCGGCGGCAGTACCGCAAAGGCCTTGTTTGAGCTAACTTGTTGGGTCGACAGCCCTTAGCGCGACCTAACCGCAAGGGCAAAATCCTGTCTAATGATTCGAATGCAGCCGAGCGTCGAGAATACCCAGACCATCGCTGACAGCGACGCCGTCGCCGTGGAACGCACGCTGGCTGGCGATCGGGATGCGTTTCGCGTTCTCGTCGAGCGGCACAGCCACAATGTTTTCCGGCTGGCTTACCGAATGACGCGGAACCGGCCCGATGCCGAAGAAGTGGTCCAGGAGGCGTTCTTGCGCGCGTATCAGAAGCTCGGAAAGTTTGAGGCGCGCGCGAATTTCGGAACCTGGGTTTATCGCATCGCGGCGAATTACGCCATTGACCGCATGCGGCAGCGCAAGAAGGAAGAAGCTCGCAAGATTGAACCGGCGGTCCACGAAGAAGGAACGGAAAACGATCCCGTGACGCTGGTGCACGATGCCGCGCCGACTCCGGAACGTTTGACGCAAAACATCGAGTTACGAAAACAGATGGAGATTGCGCTTGCCGCGCTCTCTCACTCGGAGCGGACCGCGTTTGTCATGAGGCACTGGGAAGGCTGCGCGATTGAAGAGATTGCGCAAGTCCTGAAATCTAGTTCGGGCGCGGCAAAGAACACCGTTTTTCGCGCAGTCCAGAAATTGCGCCTGGCTTTGCAGCCCTTCGTGGGGAGAGGAACGCAAGCTAGAGCGATGGGAACGGAATCATGAAACATATGACCGAGGAAGAATTGATTGCTTACAAAGAAGGCGTGGCCGCCCAGCGCGCGGTGATTGCGCAACACTTGGCGGCTTGCCAAGAATGCCGGGCGGAGCTTGAGCGCATCGAAGCTGTGCTCGCTGCGCTCGATACGCTCCCCGTACCCAACCCCGGCGACGACTATGGGCGGCATGTATGGCAGCAGATTGCGCCTCGCTTGCCGGAAAGACCTGCGCGGTGGTGGCAGGAGTGGTTTGAATTCAAGCGGCTGGGAACTCTGGGAGCCGTGGCCGCATTGCTTGTTGTGGCGTTCCTTGCCGGACGATTTACGCCTCGTGGTCCAAAGGTGGACCTTGTCGCCACCCCGGAGCAAATTCGCGAACGAATCCTGGTTGTCGCCGTCGGCGATCATCTCAGCAAGTCTGAAATGTTTCTTGTCGAGCTTTCCAACGCGCAACCTAACTCCTCCCCTGGAAAACTCGTCAATATTTCAGCCGAGCAACGTCGAGCCGAAGATTTGCTAGAAGAAAACCGGCTCTATCGGCAAACGGCTCTTCAGGAAGGCGACAAAGTTATGGCCAATACGCTCGACGAACTCGAACGCTTCCTTCTCGATGTCGCCAACAGCCCGGATGAAGTCACTCCGGCGCAACTGGAAAAGATTCGCCAGAAGATTGAGGCACGCGGGATTTTGTTCAAAGTTCGAGTGGTCGGCAGGGAGCTCCAGGAACGGCAAAAGGCCACAAAGCCCGCCCCGGCGCAGAACGATTCTACGAAGATCGAAAGGAACAAAGCATGACCCAGCGGAATGTAGTGTGTAAGACCACTTTGGTTTGGATCGCATTTGCCGCGCTGCTGTTATCTCCAACAAGAGCACGTGCGGCGTGGCTTGTTGCAAGTTTGCCAGCCGGACATTTCCTTCTGGCTCCCCAGAGCGCTCAGGAAAAAGAGCAGGAGCGGCGCGACCGCGAACAAGAAGCGCGCGATAGAGAGGAGGAGAAACGCGATCGGGAGCAGGAGGCCCGCGACCGCGAACAAGAGAAAATCGACCGTTTGCAGGAACTGTACGAGGACGGCCGTGAAGCTCTGGATGATGACCGCTACGACCAAGCCGAGGCGAAATTCAACCAACTCGCCCAGATGAACGGCGCACAAACGGACGCGGCTCTCTACTGGAAGGCTTACGCGCAAAACCGGCTGGGCAAGCGCGAGGCGGCTCTGACTACACTGGCCGATATGAAAAAACGGTTTCCCCAAAGCCGCTGGCAGAGAGATGCGGGCGTCCTGGAGCTGGAAGTCAAGCAGTCCAGCGGGCAATCAGTCAAGCCGGCCGACCAGAGCGACGAAGAGCTGAAGTTAATGGCGATTCAGGGATTAATGAACAGCGACCCGGAACGCGCCATGCCGCTCCTCGAAAAGGTGATCAACGGTTCGGGTTCACCAAGAGAAAAGTCCCGGGCATTGTTTGTTCTTGCCCAAAGCGGTTCCACACAAGGCCGCGAAATCATTGGAAGAATTGCAAAAGGGCAAAGCAATCCCGAACTACAACGCGAAGCAATCAAATACCTGGGCCTCTTCGGCGGAGCGCAGTCCCGGCAAATCATGGCCGAGGTCTATGCCACGAACCCCGATACTTCCGTAAGGCGCGAGATTCTCCGCGCCTACATGCTGGGTGGCGATAAGGAGCACTTGTTTGCCGCGGCGAAGGGCGAAAAAGACGAATCGCTTCGCCGCGAAGCCATCCGCCAGCTTGGCTTAGTGCACGGTGTCGGAGAACTCGAGCAGTTATATCAGGCAGAAACCTCTACGGACCTTCGTCGGGAAATCTTGCAGGCCTTCTTTCTTGCCGGAGAATCAGGAAAACTTGTTCAAGCGGCCCAGTCCGAAAAAGATCCGCAATTGCGCCGCGCGGCAATTCGAAATCTCGGGCTCATCCGCTCCGACGAATCGTCTAAGGCCCTTCAAACCATTTATGGCAGGGAGACCGACCGCAGCCTGAAGGAAGAAGTGTTGAACGCCTACTTCTTGCAAGGGAATGCCTCGGCGCTTGTAGCCATAGCGCGTAACGAAAAAGATCCCGAGCTTAAGAAAACTGCAGTCTCCAAGCTTTCGCTGATGCATTCCAAGGAAGCAACCGATTACTTGATGGAACTCTTGCAGAAGTGAGGTGGCACATGTATTCGAACGACAACCTGTCCAAGGGACGACAAATCCTCGGCCTGGCGATGATTTTGGCAGGAAGTTTCTGCGCCATTTCGCAATTCGCGAACAGCCGCGGGCTTAGAGCAGATTTCAGCCAAGGGTTGGCTTACGCCGCGACTTTTCAAACAAGCGGCGAAATGCCTCGCGTGGAGAGCGCTCAGGCCGAAACGCGGGCGGTCTCAGGAAGCCTGGATGCCACGTTCCGCGGGATCCTCGCGCAGGCGGAGAAGCCCGAATGGGTCGGCTACAGCGTGGACGACATTTCCGGCGAGCGGAGCATGTGTTGCGGCAACTGGAATGATGGAGCCGGTTGCGGCACCTGCCGCCTGGAAAACGATCATAACTGGACAAGCGGTTCGACGAAAGGCGCCAACCAGACTGGCGGCGCCGTCAAGCTCGAAGGTGCGCGGCGACTCGTCGTGCTCTTTCGGCTAGAGGCTAAAC
>WNGK01005990.1_pt1 | contig 12832 bp, 11 predicted proteins | sample 5400601 | NCBI WGS metagenome assembly WNGK01 (sample SAMN13153376, study PRJNA577476) | soil metagenome | isolation source: 60 cm soil or saprolite under Garry oak tree replicate 1 | place: USA:California | collected 2016-06-15 | reverse complement strand
TGGTCAGCAGCGCGAGAGTGGCCGGGTAAATCAGCGCGGCGGCGGCGCCCATCGCGGCGCGGCCCGCGATGAGCTCACCGGTGGTCCGCGACAGCGCGGCGCCGACCGAGGCGAGCGCGAACAGCACCAGGCCGGCCTGAAGGACACGGCGCCGGCCGATCCGGTCGCCGAGGTTGCCGCCGACCAGCAACAGCCCCGCGAATACCAGGGTGTAGGCGTCGACGATCCACTGCAGGTCCTGTGTGGACGCTGACAGCTGCCGGCTCATGGTCGGCAGCGCGACGTTGACAATCGTGTTGTCCACAACCACCAGCAGGACGCTCAGGCACAGCACCGACAAGATCCACCACCGCCGACGGTGAACACCGGCGCCGGCAGCGGCCGCCGTACTCATGACCCAGCCCCGCGCACCAGCACCGGGCCCTCTCGATTGGCCATGCGGTTCTCCCAGCGGCCCGCTGCGGCAGGTCGCACAGTGTGCGAGTTACTCGCACATCAATCTATAAAGGTACGCTGTCCGGGTCAAGAGCGACTTGGAGGAGGATTGTGCCTGGGATCGGGGGCACTGGCCGTCTGCCGGAGTTCGACGTGATCTGGATGCGCCCGGAGCCCGTCCGGCAAGACCAGCGGCCGCCGTTGTCCCGCGAGCAGATCGTCCGCGCGGCGATCGAGCTGGCCGACGAGCACGGCCTGAAAGCCGTGTCAGCGCGGCGGATCGCCGGGCGGCTCGGGTCAGGCGCCACCTCGCTGTACTGGCATGTCCGCAGCAGAGCCGACCTCTACGAGCTGATGTTCGACGCCATGGCGGGAGAGGTGCAACTGCCTGAGCCGACCGGCGACTGGCGGGCTGACCTGCGCGCTGTAGCCCGCTCCACTCAAGTGACGTACAAGCACCACCCGTGGATAGCGCTCCTGGGCATTCAGCCCGGGCTGGGCCCTAACACCCGCCGCTACGCCGAGTTCTGCATGAAGATCCTCAGCAGGCACGGCCTCGGCCGGCAAGCCAGAACCGAGGTGATGGCGGTACTCAACAACTACCTGAGCGGGTTCGCCAGCCGCCAGGCGGCCTGGGGTCAGCTCCGGCAGCGCGCCGGGCTCACCGACGAGCAATGGGAGGAGCGCCTGGAGCGCTACCTCGCCGAAACGCGCGACAGGGACCCGGAACTGGCCGCCGACATCGAGTCGCGTCTCCACCTGACCAGCGACGCCAGCTTCGAAGCCGGGCTCGACTGCGTCATCGAGGGCATCGCCGCCCGGTTCCTCCGAGATGGTGGCGGCCAAGGCTGACACCCGCGAGCGGCCAGCCGTGGCCGCAGCGATGGCCGCCCACCCGCCTCCCGACCACCCGCAGGTGGACAGGCGGCCTGGCGATGCCGGCATCACCCGGCAGTCCCTCGCGGCCCGCTGCCCGACCGCGAGGAAACAGCTGGTCGACATGGCCGCCGTCCTGCTGTTTGCCATTCACCTCAGACCCATCCGGCTCGGCACCTTGCGCGCCCGCCGCAGCTCAGCTCACCTGCGGCACCCAGACCACCCGGAGCTGCGGACGCCGGGTCCAGGGCATCCGGGACAGCCATGGCCCGGCGATCATGCCGGGGCGCCCAGCGAAGGAACCTTGTCACAGCGCGCACTTTCCATCGCATGGAAGAGCCAGTTCGAGAAGCACCGGATCCGCCTGCGCGGACGTCGGCCCGACGCCGTTCACGGCCCTGACTGTCCCGGATCTGCGCAGTCTGCGCGCCCACGAGCCAGCGGCGACAGGGGCCGCCAATCTGGATGCTACCGACACGTCAGGCATGCTGCTGCTGGCTGTGCACCGTTATGCTCATCGCGTGAGGGGCGGGCGGACACCATACAGCCAGGCGCTCGCCGCGTTTGATCAGGCGTCGATTGTCGCGTCGCTCAGCGATGACGTGACGATCCGGGTCGCGGTCCACGACGAGCCGCTCAGGGGCAAGGACACCGCTGGCTTCCTGTTCAGGGTCCTGACCCAACAGCTGACCCCCTTCCACCTGACCGAGGAACTCGTCGAGGGGAACAAGAACGTTGTGCTGTTCGAGACCTCACTCCGCTGGGAACGTGCGCACGGACTGACGTCGTCGCCTACCAGTCCGATGGTCTGGTCGGGGATTTGACTGTCTTCTTCCGCCCGCTGGCGGCGCTTCAGCTTGTCGCCGAGGTCATCGGCGGCCCGATGGCGCAGCGCTTCGGTCCTCGCGAGGGAAGTGCTGAGGATTGACCGGATGCTTGTCGTTGGTGCGACTGGGCTGATCGGCGCGCGTCGCCTGGCGGCTGCTCGCCGACGGCGATCATGTGCGCCTGCTCGTCCGCGACGCCGGGCGGGCGAGCGGGCAGTTCGGCCGCGGCTTCGAGTATACGGAAGGCTCGGTCAGTGATGATTCGGCCATGGACCACGCGGTGCAAGGGATGGACGGGGTCCGCGTTGCCCTCGGCGTTGAGGACCCAGCCCTGCTCGAGCCCGCCGAGCACCAAGGCACCGCGGCGGTCGTAGCAGCCGCCGCACGGCACGGCCTCGGGCGGATCAGCTACCTCACCGGGAGCCTCGTCAGGGCGAGCTATGGGCACAACGGTCGAGGCCCGGTGCCGAGCGCGAGTCCGGCCTGCGACGTGACGGGCGGCAGGTAAGCGTGGACGTCCTCCGCTATGCGTCGCTCGGGCTCGCGGGCTCCTCGCAGATAGAGAACACACGTCCCTGCTGATCGTCCACCCCGCCCTTTGACGGCTGCCGAACGACGGACAGGTCAATGCCGAGAAGATCATGTGCCGTCGCTTCGCCTCGATTGCGACAGCGCCGATGCCGTGGGCGGTTGCGTGGCCCACTGGCCGCCGCTGTGGTCGGCGTTCCAGGAGACGATCTTGGTATGGTGCCGTTCGGCGAAGCGCCGGATGGCCTGGACGTCATCTTTGAACTGGGCGAGTCCGATCGGCACCGCGGTGAGCGCGGGGGGACCCTGTGCCTTGTCGTGTTCGTAGTAGATGCGCATCGCGGATGCGATCGTCTCAGTCAGCCAGTGGATCATGACCATGGTCAGGATGAAGTCGGCGTCCAGTTCGCTACGGCAGATCAGGTGGTGCCAGCCGAGGAGACCGACCGGCGAGTCGGCCAGGGCGCGGGCCAGCGACTGCGGCTGCTGGGCCTGCAGCCGCTCGTAGGCGTCCATAACCACGCCAAGCCGTCCATCGCCGCGCGTTCATCGTCCGATAGTGCGCCGAGCCCGGCGGGGGTGGGGTACGGGTAGATCCGGGTGACGTGGACGCCGATGACCGAAAGCCGGGGCGATCCGGCTGACCTCTGGGGAGATGGACGGGCCCCAGTCGCTGCCCGCAGCACCGTACCGGGCGTATCCAAGGCGACGCATCAGCTCGGCCCATGCTGCCGCGATGCGTGTGACGTCCCAGCCGCGCCCGCCATCCTCCAGGGAAGCCCGTCGGCTTTCGCCGCCCCAGCCGTATGAAGCAGCCGGCGACCGCGTTTTCAGGAGCCCGATTATCCATGGCGCGAATTGCGAGCAGTCACTCTATGTAATCCTCGTGGGTCCGCGCGCCGTCACAGTCACCTAAGAAGGGCCGGTCGTGGAACGAGTTGTCGTTCCACGACTGTTTGACGCTGGACCCTGCTCAGGGGAGAAACCGCAGGTCATAGCGAGTGGGGCGCCAGGGGCTCGAACCCTGAACCAACGGATTAAAAGTCCGCGGGCCTGCGGTTCGCGGAGGTTCGGGGGCGTCCTGACCTGGGCATGTGAACCAATACGGTACGTCCTAGACCCTGGTGAACTGCAACCAGAATTGCAACCATTGGCCGGCGGCGGGGGCGGGGCGGCGCCGTGTGTAGGAGCGGGTGCCAGGATGACCGCGGGGCCGAGAGCGCCGCAGCGGCCAAGCCTGCGGGGCGGGCAGTCGGTTTTGCACGTGGGTGGGTGACGACCGCCTGGGCAGTCCGTCGGCGGCGCGCAGTGCACGTCGACAAGAGCGTGCCGCACACCCGCCGCACACCCTTTAGGTCCGTGCCGTCCCGCTATCTCCATCGGAGCCTCCTATTCCTGGTGGAGACGGACGCTTTGCACCTTCCACCAGCATCCGCCAGGGAGCGGGAGGCTCCGCCCCTTCATCGCATCAAGACCGATAAACCCAACACGCTTGGCCTGCGTTGGTGCTCAGCGCAGCGGGAGTACGGACATGCATTCATGCATGATCAAGCCGAGCGCGCTGAATGAAGGGCCCGCAGTGATCTTCCCGGTGGCGACCTCCAGCGTGGCGAACAGGCTGGTGTCGACCGCAGGCGGTCAACCAATGATCGTCGGCGCAGCTCACCTACAGTTGTCGCCACGCATAACAGTCATTCTGCTGCCGGAACTCCCAACAGCTGAGGTCGCAAATGCGATGCCAATGTGCTTGTGCAAGTGCGAGGAACTCCAATCGGCTGACACACGCCCAGTTGGGCCGGCGTGCTACGGCTCAACGATGCCGACGCGGTTCAGCCGCCAACAAGCGCAAGCAGATCCCTGAGTACAACCCAGCTGGACTGGCCGAACTGAGGTACCACTCTCGGGTACTTCGAGCCAGCCTCCGCGGCGGCATCAGCCTATGTGGCTCCCGTCCGTCAGCGGCGGACCGTTGGCGCCTTGTGCGCGGTTGCCAGGGGACTGCGCCGCTTCCGGCGCTTAGTGGCGACTTGGTGCCTGGTGGCCTCGTCATGGAGTGCTTCGGGATCCAAGTCGATATCGCCTGGCCAGGCGACGGTCCTTCCTTTGGGGTCTATGTAAGCCCGTGCGAAGCATTCGGGATCGCGTAGCGGCTCGAAAATAGGGCCTGCGTCCTGAAGGTCTGACACGTCCACGTCGCCAGTGAGGCCGTCGTCGAAGGTGAGCCGCAGTTTGTAGTGTTCGAGGACAGTCACTGCGGTGACGTGAGGGAGACGCACGGCCATGTTCCTGATGGTACCCGGATCAGCTGATTCTGCCAGGGTCCTGCCCGGTCATGGCCAGATCCCAGCAGGTCATCAGCTGTTCGCGGCGTTGTTCGGCCCAGTCGGTGACAGCTTTGTGCTGGGCGCGGCGGAGCTTGCCAGCGGTCACTTCTAGGGTGCGGATGTCGTAGCAGGCTTCTTGATCGCCGGAGATCGCGTGGAAGTGCGGCGGGGGGTGCTCACGGGGCCGGTAGTAGATCCGGATCGTGATCCCATTGAACTCTGCGATGGTGGGCATAGCTGGTCATAGCCAGTCAAGGTAGGCGATATATGGCAGGACAGAGGATGCAGTGGGCCAAGAGGTCGACGAGATGGCTGGAGTTCCGGTCGGCTCCGACGAGGAAATGCTGATCGTTCGTGGCAGACCAGCGCAGCATCACGCATCACCCTTCCTGCCAGCCTGGCGTGGACCTCATCGGTTCAGGCGATGCTAGTATGGCATGAGGGTTCAAGCCAAACTGGCAGGGAGTGAAGTGTTGGAGTACCGCTCGGGCATCCCCATGTACATGCAGGTCGCCGACGACATGCGCCGCAAGATCAGCGTCGGCGAATGGCCGACCGGCTACCAGCTCCCCGGCCTACAAATCCTGGCGGACGAGTACAAGTGCTCCTGGGGTACGGTCCGAAACGCCCAGCAGGTCCTCGTGGGAGAAAATCTCCTGTCGCCGATCCGCATCGGCATGTCTACCACGGTCACCGCCCGGCCGTCAGAGCCCAGCCTCGCTCAGCTCGCTGACCGGCTCCGCGACATCAAGCAAGGTCTTGACGAGATCATGATCGGATTGCAGCGGGCACAAGCCAGCCGCGTGCTCGTCCAGCAGGAGATCGGTCCCAAACGAGGCAAATCGCCTGTCGTCCAAGTTGCCATCCACGTCATCAACACTGGCGACCAGCCAGTACACGACGTCAAGCTCAAATGGCATCGCGGATCAGCCGCATGGGGTGACCCGCCAATCGATGACCGCGGATCGCTGTTGCCGCAACAGACGATCGATTCCTCGCGCGAATATCCTGCGGCCACGAACTTCGGCGTCAGCGGTGCAGTAGTGACGTTCCAGGATGCCGAAGGCGCTACGTGGCTCCGCCGCCCGGATGGCGAACTCCTAGAATGGCAGGAATAGGCCGACTCCCACGTCGCAGGCTACCGAGCCCGGGCGAGTACCGATCACGCCAGAGCCAGGCCGACCGAAGCGTCAAGAGACCTCGTCGAACCTTCCTGGTGTCGCGTCGATCTACCGCCAAAGCGACACCACCTGGCGGATTCTGTCAGCAAAGAGCCAGCGCAGACTGGGGCACTGCTCGGCCACAACGTGCTAGCCGAACGGACGGTCGCGCTCCGTGACGCCAGCTGCGGCTGGGGCGCGACAAGACGGCTCGATCTGGCGGGATCGATACGGCCGGCCCGGGCAACCGGCCGGGATGCAGAACAGGTTCTTCGGTGCACACCGGTCAACGTCGAGCGAACCGCTCGTCGGACTCCTCGGTCAGGAGAGGTCGGTCCCCCTTCGAACCAGGTCCTCCAATTCAAGGCCTTCCAATTCGCTGGGTCGTCTAATCCGCACTGTCATGAATCTTCACAAACCTTTATCAGGCGTTTCTGACACACTCGCGCTCCCAGCGCCTGGCTTGCGGCACGCACTTCTGCGGTGATCATCCGCCTTTCGAGACGGCCGTCACCTCTGCCTCACACATCGCGGAGTTCGACGCCGCAGCACACTGCCGGCGCAAGCCACGGCCCGGACGGGCAGGTGTCGCCTGGCACTTCGTACGGCGGAGCCACTTGAACTGAAGGGTCTGGGTACGCTTGCTGTCGTCGGGTGAGGGTCCGGCGGCAGTGGCCTGGCGCCTGCTGAGTCACTCGGGGTCCAACGCATAGGCTGGCGTGGCTGTGGGACTGGTCTTTGATCTCGCTGAATTGATCAACATACTGACCGAGACCGTTAGCGGGGAAGCCGCGTCCTCCGCGCACTCAAAATTGACCGATGCGACCTTGCGGCGATCCCTGAAGAGGCGATTCAGGCGGATCGCCGATAAAGAAATCCCTGAGACGCCGACCGTCCTGCGGAGGGTTATTTCTAGCAGTGATTATATAAAGCTGATCTGCGGCGATAATTTGCGCACCGATTTCGCGGCGCGGCTCAACGATGAAATCAGGGAAGCCACGGCCGCCCTGGACGGGGCCACGCTGTCCCGGCTGGAAACCCGGCTGGGAGAAGAAGCGATCCGTGTCATCGCTGGCTCGCTGTCCATTCAGGAACAGCTGATGCTGCGCTCGATCCTGGCGATCGGCGGGAAGGTAGGCGCGCTGCCGGAATACGCTGGGCGCACGCCACTTGAGCCTGCGCTGGGGTCGTCCCGCAGTCCGGTTCCGTCGCAGGGATGGGCTGGCCACTTGAGCGTGCCGCCGCTTCCTGACCCGTTTCTCGGCCGTCCCGAGATTCAGGACCGGGTTCTTGCTCTGTTGCTGGGACCAGAGGACAGGCCCGCGCCCATTGTCGCGATGGCCGGGATGGGCGGATCGGGGAAGACCGTGCTCGCCCGGGCGGTGGCGCTCGACGCGGCGATCGGAGCCAGGTTTCCCGGCGGCGTGCTGTGGCTGGACGTCGGGGACACTCCGGAAGGGCTGTGCCAGGCCGCGATTCTGGGCGCGGCGGGCGCAGGTGCGGGCGACAGCGTAGCAGCGGGCCGGACTGCTTTGCGGCAGCGGCTGTCCGGTACCCGCTGCCTGCTGGTGCTCGACGACGTCACCCGGGCCGAGCAGATCATGGCGCTCGACGTGCTGGACCCGGGCAGCGCGCTGCTCGTTACTACGCGCGACCAGGACACGCTCCTGCACGGGACACTGACGTGCCTGGTGGACGCGTTCGACCTCGGCCACCCCGGGGAGCATGCGGACGCGATGAGCCTGCTGACGAACTACACGGGCGCGGCCGGTGATGTGTCTCCGGCGGACATCCCGCTGGCCGAAGAGACGGTGGCTCGGTGCGGCGGCCTGCCACTGGCGCTGGCGATTTGCGGGGCCATGGTCGCCGACGGGTATCCGTGGCAGGCCGTTGTCGATCTGCTGCGCGCGGCCGACCTTGCCTCCCTGGAGAAGGCGTTCCGCGGGTACCCGCATCCGTCGCTGCTCGCGGCGATCGCCGTCGGCACGGCGAGCCTGGACGCGAACCCCCTGGCGCTGTATGAGGATCTGGCCGTGTTCAGCTCCCGGGGCAGGGTGCCGGTCGCTGCGGCCGCGCGGCTGTGGCGGCGGCGCGGGCTCGGTGCCGACGAGTCGCGCCGCGTGGTGATCCGGCTCGGGCGGCGGTCGCTGCTCCATCGGCCCGCTGATGCCACGTTCCGGCTGCACGACCTGCAGTACGACTACCTGCGGTGGCGGGCAGGCGACCGGCTTCCCGATTTGCACCTCCGCCTGGCCGAGAGCTACCTGGCCGGGTGGGGAGGTATCCCGGCCGGGCTCCCCGCCATCGAGCTGGACACCGCTGACGACGACGATCACCGGTACGGGATCAGCTACCTGGTGGACCACCTGGTGCAGGCGGGCCGGGACGACCTGGCACACGAGCTGCTCGCCGCCGAATCGAGACCGGAGCCGGGCGAGAGCGGCAATCGCTGGTTCGACGTTCACGACCGGATCGGCTGGCTAGCCGAGTACTTCGCCGACATCGACCTGGCACGGGCCCGGGCCGAGGACTCGACGGACCAGGCGGCGACGCCCGCCGACCGGGCCCGGTCGATCGGAAGAGAGATTCGCTACGCCCTGATGAAGAGCTCGCTGACGAGCATCGCCGGAAGCGTTCCGCCGCTCATCCTCGCGATGCTGGTGCGCCGCGGCGTGTGGTCTTTTGAGAAGGCACGGGCGTACGCGACCGTGATACCCGACGCCGAAGACCAGGCGCGGGCGCTCACTCTGCTTGCCCGCTTCCTCGCCGAAGGGACGAGCGAACGGGCGGAGCTGCTGAACCTGGCCAGACGCGCCGCCAGCCGAATCGGTTACTCGCAGCTGCGGGCAACGGCGTATGCGCGCATCGCTATCGCGTCGCCGGAACCCGATCGAGCGTCGCTATTCGACCAGGCGCTCGAGGCTGCCGACGCGTTTCACCAGCGGTCTCGGCTCCGAGTTCGGATCCTGCTCTGGCTCGCGCCCTACTATCCCGACCGGGCGGTCGATGAGCTGCGACGAGGCGCAGCCTCGGATCGGGCCGGCGACGAGTACTCCCGCGGCATGGCCGCAGCCCTGGACAAGCTCCCTGAACTGCGAGATGACGTGCTCGCCTGGGCCAGGCACGCCCACTTCCGCGGCGACCGGGGCGACGCGTACTGGTCGTTGCTCCGCTGCACGGCACCGGAGCAACGACAGCCCCTCATCGACGAGGTGCTTGCCGCCACCCCAGACTCAGCGAAGAAGTGGCACGAAGAAGAACTGGCGGCCGCCCTCGCCCCTTACCTGCCAGCCGAGCAGCTGCCGGCCTTCCTGCGCGGGATCATCGATCAGGCGTCGCCGCACACCACCATCAGGGCACTAGCCGGAGCGCTGCCTCGCCTTGGCGCCGAGCAGCTGGCCGGACCGCTGGCCGCCGCCGCCGCAGCGGTGCGCGCCGTCGGGCCGCGCGCCAACCGGCAGGACCTGCTCGCGCTGCTGTCCGCCATGCCGGAGCCTGAGCGGGTCGGCTTGATCGAGGAAGTAGCTGATGCATCGCAGCAGGCCGACCCCGCTTCGACCGAGTGGATGCTCTGCGCGCTGGCGCCGATCCTGCCCGAGCATCTGCTCCGGCGCGCTGTCGATAGCGCCGACGACGTCGACCGAGCGGGGGCGCTGAAAGACCTTGCCCCGTACCTGACCCGGGACCTGCTACGCCGCGCGCTGTCTGGGCAGTCGCTCGACTCAGCCGAGCCGTGGGCACGGGCGTTCGTGCACCTTGCTCCTGCGCTGCCCGCAGCGTCGATACGGCAGATCGTCGAACTGGTCGCCACTGTCCCGAAGCAGGCCGACCAGCTTGAGCTGCTGAGCCAGCTGACCCCCTGCCTTCCCCCCGACCTGGTCGGCCTTGCCGCCGAGATCGTCCAGACCGCTGAACCGGCCGGCCTCGAGACCCGAGCCCAGCTGCTCGCTGCGCTGGCAGCGCGGGCCAATCAACCGCAACGCACAATCCTGTACCGCCGGGCACTCGACACCGCTGAGTCGGCGGACTATCCGCACCACCGGTTCCGGCCGCTGACCGAGATGGCTAGCGATCCCGAGCAACTCATCGACGTGTTGCGGCTGCAGTCCGCGCTCGATAAGTGGAGTGAGCGCCACTGGCAGGCTGGACTGCCGTCAATGGCGTTGCCGGCCCCGGTCCTCACCCGGGCGGCGGACATCGCGCGGACCATCGACGAACCGTGCTCCCGGGCGCGGGCGCTGGCCATGCTGGTCCCGCACGTCACCGAGTCCGAGCGCCCCGGCCTGCTCAGAGAAGTCGCCGCAGCCGGGTTTCCCCCGCACGAGCACCCTGACGACATACCGTGCGGGGCACTGGAGTACTTGCTAGCGGAAGCGGTGCGCGCCGTTCCGGCCGCGGCGCGGCTGCCTATCGCCGACGGACTGGCGCGAGACCTGGTCGAGGAAAATCACCCTGACCGCCTGCGTCAGCTTAACTGGCTGGCAGTGTACCTGGGCGACAATTTTAGCGACGACCTGCAAGGCCAGGCGGTCCAGTGCGCCGTCAAGCTCACTGGCTCGGACGAGCCGCCCTGGGTGCAACGACACGGCGTCCGCGAGTTCACCAGACTCATTCCTCACCTGTCAGCTAGCCGACTGCTCGAAGCGACCCGGATTGTTCCGGCCCTGGACACGTCAAGCGATCCAGCCGACATCGGTCGCGCCAGTCTCAGGCACTGGACCCCCTACTGGCGGACAGCTGTCGCCGACGCCTCCGCCGCGGGCCGCGCCAAGCTCCTCTACCTCATAGCAAAGCTGCCGCTGGACCCATCCGAAGATCAGCTGGATGACGAGCTGAGCCAGATCGCCGGTCACGTCGCCGAGGCACTGCTGGAAACGCGACGCTGGTGGCCCTAGCGGTGCTGCGGGCAGGTCAGCTCACCTGGAAATCCACCAGATGGCGGAGAAGGCCCTCCGGCATCGCTGATCACGCGGGTTTACTCCACGTGACCCTTCGCAGCGCAGGAGGCTCGATATGGACGCCATAGTCCACCGCCGGCTGGGCCACGCCGTGGCACCGTAGCCGACTGATCTGCGCGAGCTGGCCCACCGGGGGGCTGATCCTATTGAAGCTGGCTGAAGGGCACTGAAGTCGGGACCTGCGTGCAAAGAACGACAGGCAAGCTGGTGTTTGGCAGCCATACCGAACCGCCTGGGACCGGGGCGCACGTGTGATGATCCGAAAGATCCAGTCCGCGGAAGCTCTAGCAACTACCCCGACCAGCGACCGTGGCCGAAGCCCTCGACTTGGAGGCCGGGTCGCGGTCTGATCCTGAGGCCAGGGAGGCGCTGTGCTCGGCCGCAAGATCCCGATGACGAATCAGGCGCGTCGCAGCTCGCCTGGCTCATATCTGAGCTGGCAGGCGCGGATGCCCTCGTCATCCGCTCTGTAGTAGATCATGATGTTGGCTAGAAAGCCGGACTTGATCGCCAGCACGCGCTCAAGCTGCCGCTCTTCGTTGTCGCTGATCCACTGTTCTAGTGCTTCGGGCAGAGTGAAGCGCAGCTCGTAGGCAGCGCGCTCGCCGGCCGGATTGACGATCCATTCAGCGCTGTTGTCTTGCCAAGCCCTGAACAGATGTATCTGATGCGAAGGATGCCTATCCTCGCATATTCCAAAAAGGCGGGCCTGTCCCGCGTGGCCAATGGAACGATGAAGGGCGCGGAGGGAAAGCCGATCATCAGCGCAATCGTCCCTCGCACCTGCAGATCGTGGGCGAAGGCGTCCAGTACCTCGTAGGCATGCGGCGGCATCTCCAGATGTGGCTCAGCGCGTACAAGAAGACCATCTTCTTCAAGCTCGTCAATACCGGCCTCCTGGACGGTGCCCAAGCGCGAGCGAAGCCCTGTCCTGAGCAAACTGAGCGTCAGCGGGGAGCGCCTCGCCTCGGTCTGCAACCGATGAAGGTTTCGAGCTGCAGTCCGTACGGCGGCGAGCAAATCCACGAATGATGCACCTGACAGATCGACCAGCGAGATCTGGTGCGCTAGGGCGAACTGCTGGGCCGGAGGACTGAACCCGCTAGTCGAGAACAGGCGTACCGGTACTGAAACCGACGGCGTGGCCTGGTGCTTCGCGGGTCCGGCACGTAGTTCTCGTTGACGTCTTGTATCACACCGAACGCGTTACGGACCAAGTCCAGCCCGCATTTCTGGTCACGGAACTTCGCTTCAAGGAACAGCTGTACGGGTAGCGAGAACGCGGGTGTGAACTCGAACTGCCCTAGCACGTCAGCTTGATGATTCGTTCCTCGGCCTCGCACCCGCAAGTGGCCGATCCTGCCCGCCAGCTCTTCTGGATCCTCGTCCGGAGACATTAGCAGCGCATAGCCGCTCTCACGGAGCAGCGAGGCCAAGGTCTCCTCAAGGATGTAGCCACGCAGTTGACTTTCGGTGAACACGGGCTGACGCTATCAGCTATAGCACACGTGGTGTCTTTTCGGTCCGGAGCGTTATTCATAAGCTCCTTTTTCCTGCATTCCTTCTTGAGCTGCTCTGGGTTCGGCTGTCCACATATCCACAGATTGGCCTGTGAATTACGGGAAAGCCTTGACATGGCAACGGTCCCTGCCCTTGGATCTCGTGTTTGCGAGACAACAAAAACCGAGGGAGGGACCGTTGAACTACGAGGTTCTCACAGGGCT
>WNGK01005986.1_pt1 | contig 12836 bp, 11 predicted proteins | sample 5400601 | NCBI WGS metagenome assembly WNGK01 (sample SAMN13153376, study PRJNA577476) | soil metagenome | isolation source: 60 cm soil or saprolite under Garry oak tree replicate 1 | place: USA:California | collected 2016-06-15 | reverse complement strand
ATGTGGTCGAAGTACTAGCCCTTCGCCCCTACGTAGTCCCATTTGTTGAAGAGAGTGCCAAAGGCCTCTGGGACGAGTGCTTTGTTCTTTTCCTGTTTAGTTCGGCTCATTGATTCTCTTATTCAGAAATGATCAGGTTTGTTTTCTTCATCCCCAACACTTTCATGACTCTGCGCTCAGTCGATATATGATCGCGCTGACCAGTTAGATCTGAGCTCGGCCGCCGTCAACGAATAGTTCGATACCCGTGACGAAACTGGAGTCACCCGAAGCCAGAAACAACGCCACCTTTGCAACTTCATCGGGCTCCCCCATGCGACCCATCGGGATGGTGGAGACCATCTGCGCAATCACCTCTGGAGATTGCCGACTCGCCAGTGAAGTATTGATCGGACCCGGACTGACCACATTTGAGCGGATACGACGGTCTTTCAGATCTGTAGTCCAGGTTCGAACAAAAGAGCGGATTGCAGCCTTACTTGCGGCGTAAACGCCGAAGGCGGCAGTACCCTTAACACTCGCGACAGAGCCATTGAGAATGATAGAGCCACCATCATTCAGTAGCGGTAAGGCCTTTTGCACCGTGAACAGCGTTCCCCTCACGTTGATGTTGAATAGTTTGTCGAAATGCTCTTCGGTGACGGTCCCAAAGGGAACAAATTCGCCAACGCCGGCGTTGGCGAAAACAATATCGAGTCGCCCCTTCACCTTAGCGACGGTCTCGTAGAGACGATCAAGGTCGGTCAGTTTGGCAACGTCTCCCTGAACGCCAGAAACGTTGCTGCCGATTGCCTTTACGGCCTCGTCGAGTTCCTTCTGGCGACGGCCCGTGATGAAGACGTACGCACCCTCCTTGACGAATAGCTTTGCCGCAGCCAACCCAATTCCTTCCGTGCCCCCGGTGATAACGGCGGTCTTGCCTTCGAGTTTGTTGGTCATTGTCTTTCTCCGTTGTTGCTGAGCTGGAACTCTCCAGCTCCGATGCTTCCACGCTCGATCACTTGAATTCCAGCACCGCCTGAATGACATCCCAAGGATCACGTTTTTATGGCGCGCACCGAAGTCCAAAGCGCACCTCGATTGTGCCATTCCGGGTAGAGCTTCAGCATTTGGTCATATAGGTCCCGCGCCGTGGTGGTCTGCATGACAAGGCGCTCGAAATCGCGGATATATTTCCGCGTTTCTCCAAGGATCCCAGGGCTGTCATCGTTCCCGACGCGCTTATGTCCGGCGATCACAGCGTTCGGCTTTAGCGACTCCATCTTATCCAGAGCAGCAATCCACTCTTGGCGCTTTTTCTGATCGGGAGACTCTGACAGATGGAGGTGAACGCCGTTGTAGGCGGCATCACCCGCTACGATCAAGCCGATGGACGGAACGTGAAGGCAGGTTGTGCTAGCAGTGTCGGTGAATCCGAGTGGCACACTGACTAAATCGTGGCCTTCCAGGTTAATGACATTTCCGGTTAGCTCTTCGGCAATTGCAAGACGGCTGGGAATCTGGCCGGGGAAACGCGGATTCCAAAACGTAGCGAGAGACTCTGGCGATGCCTGCCGGCGCATAATCCTAATCACATCCGATCGCGCGACGAAACGGGCATCTGGAAATCGCTCCAGAACTGTACTGGTGCCAAAGAAATGATCGCCGTGGCCATGGGTGGCGTAGATCGTCGTCAGATTCTTTCCGCTCGCCACGACCCAATTCGCCAGGCCGTGCGCCTGCTCGACGGTAATAGGGGTGTCGACCAGGACAGCGTCGTGCTCCCCAGAAATAAGCGTTGACGAAATAGGCGGCCACGGTCGGTCTTTTTCTCCTGGAGGCAAATCGCTCGTGATAGCGGGTATGCTGGGCGCCAGGAACACGTCCCAGCGCAGCGATGATTGTCGAGCTGTTCGTCCGGCTTTGGAAGTACTGGTATTAGATTGCCTCTGCCTTGAATGGGCCCGGCCATCGCCGATTGGCGAAAGCAAACCCATCACGAAGGCGGTTCCCAGTCCATCCGCTAAGAATTCCCGTCTTGAAAACATTATGGCCTTTTCGGATCGCATATCTTTGCTCCTTCAACGACTGGTTTGTAGGATTTGTCCTAGATGATGAATCCTCCACACGATCTTTCCATCGTTACCGCGAGCATGTACGCCGCGGACTCTGAGTTTGAAGACACACCCTTAATGGGTGTCGAGCCACTTCCGAATATTCGAGACGGTATCTTCGTAAAACGTCTTGTAAAGACCCTGCGATACGTAACCGATATGGGGCGTTGCCAGTACGTTGTCCAGCGTCCGGAACGGGTGAGACGGAGGCAGCGGCTCAGTGTCGAATACGTCGATCGCCGCGCCGGCGATTTGCTTATTTTTCAACACGCTGATCAACGCTAGCTCCTCGACGATCGGTCCGCGCGACGCATTGATCAACCACGCAGTTGGCTTCATTTTCTCCAACTCTGCGGCCCCTACCAGGCCGCGTGTACGGCTGCTCAACACCAAATGAGTCGTCAGGATGTCGGCGCGCTCGAACAACTGGTCCTTGGAGACGAAGATTGCGCCGGCCGCTTTAGCAGCCTCGGGTGTCATGTTCTGGCTCCAGGCAATCAGCTTCATTCCAAAAGCGCTCCCGATCCGCGCGACCTGTGATCCAACATTCCCAAGTCCCAGAACGCCGAGGGTCTTTCCACGGAGATCTGCGCCCACTGTTTGCTGCCAGCCGCCGGAGCGAATGGAGTTGCTCTCCGTCACGATATGTCGTGCGCAGGCCAAGATCAGCGCCCAGGTAAATTCGACGGTCGGGTCCGAGCTATACCCCGTGTGAACCACTGCGACCCCATGGTCGCCCGCGGCGGCAACATCGATCGAAGCGTTTCCGGATCCAGTCGAGGCAATGAGCTTTAGATTTGGAAGGCGCTCAATGACTTTGCGGGGCAGCGGGGTCCGCTCGCGCATGACACAAACAACATCAAAGGGCAGCAACCTCTCAATCACGGCGTCCGGATCGGCGAGGTGGTCCTGAAAGACGGCGATGTCGGCTCGATCACGGAGCACCGACCAATCGGCGCTCTCAAGCGCCACATTTTGGTAATCGTCCAGAACAGCGATGTTGTACTTCATTGACTCTTTGATCATGTATTTCCCTCGATTATCAAAGTGTTGTGAGGCTTCCTCGCAACGCGAGCGCTTCGAGCGCCTCGCTCAAGACTTCACCACCGATTCCATCGACGACAATGTTGCGTTTATCCGCGCTCGGTTTGCGGCGTGATCCGCACGGATCTGTGAAGCAGATACACCACGACAAATTGGAGGACGGCGATAAAGAGCGGGCCAGCGCATTTCCCAAGATCATGCTCAAACAGACCGATTCCGGCATCCAGCAATTGCATGGCGCCGGCAAGCGCACCCAGGATCAGCAACGCAGGCATCCCCTGCTTGTAGATCGCCCCCAATGCGAACAAAGCCAGAGGAATTGTGCGCGCCGCCGCGTACATCGCCAATATCAATGACGCCTGTGTTGGAACGGATCCCGCAGGGACCAGGTATTGCGGGCGGACGATCGCCGCGATGGAGAAGCCGCTCGCGACCAGGACATTGATTGCCGTGACTAGCGAAGCCAGCCGAATCGCCTTTGTTGTTGTCATTGATTCCTCTCTCTGACTAGCTTCAAATCTTCGTAGCCGCTAAATGCTTCTGCGCTCATTGCACGCATGATCGTGTCTCATTTCACCTTAGGGTTTTGTTGGGACTACTGCTTCAACGCATCAAGATTGGCCTTTGCGCCGCGCTCAAGCGCCAAGGTGAAGTCTGCGGATGGAAATCTTCCCTTCATGGAGGTTATGAAACTGTCCGGATCTTTGGCCTTTTTGAGTTCCTCTTCAAACGCTAGCAAATAGTTTTCCGTAAAATCTACGGCGGTACTCGCGTCAAGGGGAGCGCCAACTTTGCTGTGTCCAGGGACCACAACGGAAGGATTTAGTTCTCTGATTTTCTGTAATGAGTTCAACCATTCCTTTCGGGCCTTACTGTCCGTTTCGGCGGTGTAAAGGTGCATGTTGTTGAACACGACATCTCCCGCAATGAGAATTTTCTGTCCAGGAATCCAGAGCATCGTGTTTTTGTCGGTGTCGCCTTGGATGTTTTTGAGGATCTCTATTTGTGAGCTCCCGAATGTAATAAAGGTGCCGTCGAATTGTTCGATAGCAACGACGTGAGAGGTTGCGCCTGGGCCCAAGATTGCTTTCCATTTATCTATCTTTTCTTGATAGACCTTGTTGATTCGGTCTACTGCCGAGGAATTCGCAATAATCCTCACTCTCGGGAACGCCTCCCTAAAAACCTCCAGACCAAGAAAATGGTCGGCGTGCTCATGGGTGATGTAGATAATGGATAGTGGCTTTTTAGTCTCTTTGATTTCCTGCAATACTCTTTCAGCACTGGTTTTTGTTAACTGGGCATCGACCAACATCACTTCGTGCGGTCCCTCGATAATGACGGAGTTAGTCCAAAACTGATCGTCGGGGGACGTGAACACCTTGACAGAAAATCCGTGCTGACCACCCCCAAATGCAGATGGACATGAAATCAGAAGACCGATCACCGCTGAACAAACAGCAAGACGCTCCATAGAATTCTCCCTACCTTGATTTCTTTGCCGGGCCACGTTGTTCTCACCCTGTCGTCAAGGCAGTCACGTCGCAGCCAAATCCGGCGGCAAAGTAACTGCCACCCGCCAAGTCCACCAATTCCGATGGTTCCAACTAGACCTGTTGGCTTGCCCGCAGCATCACTACTTTTGAGTCAAAGGTGCGCGCTCGTCCCATCGATCGTTAAATATCACAGGCACCCAGCTATACCCACTTCCTTCCTTGCGCAAGCGACCCAAAGCAGGAAATGGCATATGTGGACCCGCGATCAAAACATCTTCTCGCGCGAGTTCAGCCAGCAATTGATTTCGCGTCGCGGCAGCCGCAGTCTGGCCGATATCGAAGGCCACCGTAACCTCGGGGTGCGGCAACTGGACACGCTGTGCATGGACAACGTCGCCCCAAAATAGGACTCTTTGTCCCTTTGACGAAAATTCATAGCCGGTATGTCCCGGAGTATGACCAGGCAAGGAGACGATTTGCATCCCGTCGACGATCGGCTCGGAGCCGGTGAACGTGTGCCACTTACCAGCCTGGATGTACGGCGCCGCGATGGCTTGCGCACTCTGGAAGAACGGTTGCGCATCCTTCGGCGCCTTTGCAGCTATTTCCGGCGACAACCAGAAGCTGCTTTCGGCCTTTGCGACATACACCTCGGCATTTGGAAAGACCCGCTTTCCGTCCTGAGTGGTAAGGCCGCCGACGTGATCGGAATGGAGGTGCGTGAGCAAGACGATGTCGACTTCTTCAGGCGTGTAGCCTGCGCTGCGGAGGCTGCCGACCAGTCGCCCGAGTGCTCCCCCGCCCCACCAGGTGCCCGCACCCGCATCGATCAGGACTAGTTGCGTGCCGGTGTTGACCAGGAAGCCCTCATCAGAAACATCCAGCATGTGCGGATCTTCGCGCAGTGCCTCTGCAACACCATCCATCATCGCCTTCGTTCCGTTCAGCCAGTGCGGATCGAATACGGCGTGACCATCGAATAAGGCCGTCACTTCAAGGTCCCCGACTTTCATTCGGTAGAAGCCCGGCGCCTGATCATGATGCTGGGCTGCGGCGGCCAGAGCTGCATTTGGAGCGGTGACAAAGCTGGCCAGCAATACCAGAAGAGCGGCGGCGAAAAGCATCGAATTTCGTTTGCGAACGTTTCTCATCGTCGGTGCGGAGATTTCCACTGCTTTGTCTATGCTTTTCATTGGTATGTCTCTCTCCTCTGAGCTTCAAGTTGGCACTCGTATTTCATTCGGCTCGGTGCAGGCGGATCAGTCGATCGACCTGCCTTCTTCTATTCTGGTTGCATTATGCAACCACCCATAAGGATGCCTGAATCTGGTATCATGATGCAACTAGTTTTAGACCAAATACGAGGAGCTATGCGACACAAGTCCTTCAAAGCCAACCTGTGCCCCGTGGCACGCTCGCTCGATACCATCGGCGAATGGTGGTCTCTGCTGATCGTTCGTGACGCCCTCTCAGGCATACGACGGTTTTCCGACTTTCAGAAGAGCTTGGGATTGGCAAAGAACATCCTGAGCGCGCGCCTTAAGAAGTTGGTTGCGTGCGGAATCATGGAACTGGTGCCGGCTTCGGACGGCAGCGCTTACCAAGAATATGCCCTGACCCAAAAAGGCCGAGACTTGTTCCCTGTGATTGTTGCTTTGCGCCAGTGGGGAGAAAGTTATCTCTTCTCCCGTGGGGAGAAACGTTTTCAGGTTCTAGACAAGCGCACTGGAAAGCCCTTTAGAGTGGAAGTGCAAAACGCGAAGGGGGAAGCCCTTACGGCGAACGATCTGGAACTAGTTATTGTTAAGAATTGAACGGATAGTGAATCGCGAGCAGCTTTTTGACTGTCAATACTTCCGGTTATGGCGCCTCGGCGGAGGACACCAACTTCTGGGAGATGCTGGGAGGGTAGAAGGTACCGTGACAGGGCGAGCAGATGTTGTTTGTGTTAAGTTGCTGATTTCTAATTGCTTACATCAATGTGACGGTTAGAGAGGAGCGTTCTAACCAACTGAACTACGTCCCCACTCGCCGAATCAACGAGATGCGAAATCGCCAGTGTTCATGCGGCATTGCACAAACTGCATAAAGTGCCCAACTTGCTCCGGGCGACCCAGATTTGCTTCCAATCGGGCCGAGACCGCCAATAAACCGCCAATAAGAATCTGAGCAAATCGTCGTCACAAACTTATCGTAACAGCTTCTCAGAAAACGCGAAAGACCTGGAATGCCTGCATGTCACGCGGGCGGGATCAGCATTCTCTGGACTTATGTTGAGGCGACAACTAGTCGAACGAACGGAAGTGCGCATAGCGAGTGACACTCTCGTTCGCTCGTGCGCTGCCGAATTATTTCCCTTCACTTTAACTAACCTTGGAAAACGCGTTTCGCGACAAAGGCTATGGCACGGAGCGGATCGACTCGAAGAAGGACAAGTTGCGGGGGAAGCGGAGCAACTCTGGCAGGCGAGTTGTGTGCTCACAAGAATCTCCTTCCTCGGTTACCAGGCGTTGGCTCGCCACTGCCAGACATCAAAGTGCCAAGCCGAGCATTTGCACCCAACGTAGCGCGACGCCGTCTGGAGCTGACTCTCCAGACGGCCAATCCATAAGTTCCAGTTCCGCGATCCAGTCCAGCGCTGATTTGTGAGCACAACAGTAAACAGGGCGGGTGGAATATAGTCGCGGTCCCGCTGACGATTCCTCTGTACCCTTGCACGCAAGCTCATTTCACCTTAGTAATTTGCCACCGGGCCACCGCAAGGACGATGATTGGCAACGTGGCAAATTCTGACAACACGCGCCGCTGGCCTCGCCTTCCCGTCGACATGCCCGTGCGCGTCGTAACGTCCAAAGGTTTTTCGACGACCGTCGTCGAGGGCCGGGGGACTGAAATGAGCGAAGGCGGCATGGTGTTGTATGCGGGAATCCTGCTGAACCCTGGGGATTTGCTGGAGATCGAGTTCGATACGCCCGTCCCCTCGCGGCTGCCTGCCATTGTGCGATCCCGCAACGGTTTCTGCTTTGGTCTGGAATTCATCACTCCGCTGCCTGCGTGATTTTGCCCTGTAGCCTCCCATAGCATTACCCACCGATTTGTTCTAGCATCTGGAAGCACGCTTGGGGGTCTCCGTTCCATGTATTTCGAACAGTTCTATCTGGGATGCCTGGCGCACGCTTCCTACATGCTGGCTTCGGAAGGCGAAGCCGTTGTGGTTGATCCGCAACGCGACGTCGAGTTGTATTTGAAGGCCGCCGAGGAGCACCGCGTCACCATCCGACACATTTTTGAGAGTCATCTGCACGCCGACTTCGTTTCCGGACACAGAGAATTGGCGGCGCGCGCGGGCGCGACCATCTACATGGGCGCACAGGCCGGAGCCAGCTTTCCCCACGTGCCGGTACAAGACGGATTCCAGCTGAAGTTTGGCAAGGCGTCGATTCGCGTGCTGGAGACTCCGGGGCATACACCGGAAAGTATCTGCATGGTGGTTACAGACGAGGAGAAGTCTTCCGCGCCCTGGGCGGTTCTAACTGGCGACACACTATTCATTGGCGATGTGGGCCGTCCCGACCTGTCGCACCGACACACTCCGGCGCAACTCGCGGGCCTGCTCTACGACAGCCTGCACGGCAAATTGCTGACACTTGCCGACAACGTTCTCGTCTATCCAGCACACGGCGCCGGTTCACTCTGCGGAAAGAACATGCGGGCCGAGCGGTCCTCCACGATCGGCACGGAGCGCCTGACCAACTATGCACTGCAGATCAAGAGCAGGGAAGAGTTCGTCGCGCAGTTGACCAGCAATCTTCCCGCGCGTCCGGAATACTTCCTCAAGGACGCCGAGATCAACCGCACCGGTGCTGCTGCCTTGTCGGACCTGCCGCCGCTGCGAGCCATTGCGCCCCTTGAGTTGAAGACCATGTTGAGCGCGGGTGAAATCGCGCTGGACGCTCGCGCCAATGACGAGTTTGCCGCCGGGCACGTGCCGGGATCGGTGAACATTGCGCTGGGCGGCCAGTTTGCGTCGTGGGCGGGCACGGTGTTGGGATTGTCGGCGCACCCGGTGCTGATTGCGGCATCGGACTCGCAGTTGGAAGAGGCCCGGCTCAGGCTGACGCGGGTCGGCATCGAAGTCCTCGACGGATATCTTGACGGAGGCGTTGCCGCCTGGAAACAAGCTGGGTTTCCTTTGGCGACCATTGCGCAGATGACGGCGGGTGAGCTCGACGCGCGGTTGAAGTCGCACGATGTACAAGTTCTCGACGTGCGGCGCGAGCCCGAGTGGGATGCCGCACACATTGAGACTGCGACCTGGTGGCCGCTCGACAACTTCAGAGTTTCTCCCCCAGAGATTGACCATGATGCGCCCATCGCAGTTCACTGCAAGGGCGGATATCGCAGCATGATCGCCAGCAGCCTCCTGCAGCGCGCGGGCTTCAAACACGTGATCAACGTGACCGGTGGATTCGATGCCTGGCAGCAGGCCAACCTGCCCACCGTGAGTGCCAAGCCGGTTGGCGTCTGACCACCCGGCCTGGCCTGAAGCCGCATCCTCCCCTACCGGCGTCTTTCCGCCAGGCGTCAATCCCCACGTCTCGCAAAAAAGCTGCGAGACATGGGGCACCCGGCTGAGAGCTGATAGCTGAGAGCTTCTCCGCGTGATCTCAATCACATCCCGCCCCGCGCTGTGTAGAATAAGCTCCTGCGATCTCGTCGCCCGCGAATTCGGGCACGAAGAAATAATTCCTCCGCGTCGAGGTTTCTCATTATGGCCGATAAAGCTATTGTCGATACCCAGGCTGCGCAAGCCCAGACTCCGCAACCTCAGGGCCCCAACATCGATTCCATACTGAACGAGCAGCGCAAGTTCGAGCCGCCCGCGGAATTCAGCAAGCAGGCCCACATCAAGAGCCTCGAAGAGTACGAGCGGCTCTACCAGGAATCCATCGACGACCCCGACAAGTTCTGGTCGCGCATTGCCGGCGAACTGCACTGGTTCAAGAAGTGGGACAAGGTTCTCGAATGGAATTGCCCATGGGCAAAATGGTTTGTTGGCGGACAGTTCAATCTCTCCTACAACTGCCTCGACCGCCACGTCACCACCTGGCGCAAGAATAAAGCGGCAATCATTTGGGAGAGCGAGCCCGGCGAGGTCCGCATCCTTACCTACCAGCAACTTCATCGCGAAGTGCAAAAGTTCGCCAACGCCTTGAAGGCGCTTGGGGTAAAGAAGGGCGACCGGGTCGCCATCTACATGGGCATGACGCCCGAACTCCCGGTCGCGATGCTGGCCTGCGCCCGCATCGGCGCGCCGCATACCATCGTCTTCGGCGGATTTTCGTCGAACGCCTTGATTGACCGCATTCACGACTCGCAAGCCACCGCCGTCATCACGCAGGATGGATCCTACCGCCGCGGTGCTGAAGTGAAATTGTTTCCCGCAGTCGAAGAGGCGCTGAAATCCTGCCCGAGTGTGAAGCACGTGGTCGTCTATAAGCGCACCGGGACCGCCATCAACATGCAGCCCGGCCGCGACCACTGGTGGCACGAGTTGATGGCCAAGGCGTCCGACGTGTGCCCCGCCGAGCCGCTCGACGCCGAGCACCCGCTCTATATCCTCTATACGTCCGGCACCACTGGCAAACCGAAGGGCGTTGTACATACCACTGCCGGATATTCCGTCGGCACCTACCTCACCATGAAATGGGTGTTTGACCTGAAGGACGAAGACACGTACTGGTGTACCGCCGACATCGGATGGGTCACGGGCCACAGCTACATCGTTTATGGCCCGCTGCAGAACGGCGCCACCAGCCTGATGTACGAGGGCGCTCCGAATTTTCCGGAGCCCGACCGCTTCTGGTCGATCATCGCGCGCCACAAAGTAAATGTCTTTTACACGGCACCCACGGCGATTCGCACCTTCATCAAGTGGGGCGAAGAATGGCCAAAGAAACACGACATGAGCAGCCTGCGACTTTTGGGCACGGTCGGTGAGCCGATCAATCCCGAGGCTTGGATGTGGTACCGCGAAACCATCGGCGGTGACCGTTGCCCCATCGTCGACACCTGGTGGCAAACCGAAACCGGACACATCATGCTCACGCCGCTTCCCGGCGCCATCGCGACCAAGCCCGGTTCGGCGACGCGGCCGTTCCCAGGCGTTGTCCCCGAAATCGTGACCATGGAAGGCAAGCCCGTGCCCGCCGGCTCCGGCGGATTCCTCGTCATCAAGCGTCCGTGGCCCGGCATGCTGCGCACGGTTTACGGCGATCCCGACCGTTACGTGCAGAATTACTGGTCGCAAATTCCCGGCATGTATTTCACCGGAGACGGCGCGCGCAAAGATAAAGACGGATATTTCTGGATCATGGGCCGCGTCGACGACGTGCTCAACGTCAGCGGACACCGCCTCAGCACCATGGAAGTAGAAAGCGCTCTGGTCGCGCACGAAGCCGTCGCAGAAGCCGCGGTGGTGGGCCGTCCCGACGATTTGAAAGGGCAGGCTATTTCGGCGTTTGTCACGTTAGAGCGGGGAAGAAAGCCGACACCGGAATTGAAAGAAGAGCTTCGCAAATGGGTGGCGAAAGAAATCGGAGCGCTGGCGAAGCCTGACGACATCCGCTTCACTGACACGCTCCCCAAAACGCGCAGCGGCAAAATCATGCGCCGCCTGCTGCGGGAACTGGCTACGAACGGCAACGTCAAAGGCGACACCACCACGCTGGAGGATTTCGGTGTGATCGCTAAACTACAGGAGCAGGACGAAGTCTAGGACGTACGGGGGATGCAGCCCCAACTCATTTGTCGTGGGGTGGCAGGGTCCTGAACGCGGAACTCGTCTTCAGCCGCTCTGGAAAACTCTTCTCGTAGTGCGCCAGGCCCGGACAAATTGCGTGATGAATGCCGGTAAACCCGAACGCCCTCATCTCCTTCATCGCTTCGTCCGCTGACCATCCTTCTTCGGCCATGCGATACGCTGCCACTGCCATCCCCGAGCGGTCATCGCCGAGGCGGCAGTGCACGAAGACCTTCTTCTCCGAATTCTCCCGAATCACCTTAAGAAAGCGGGCAAACGTTTCGTCCCTCGGGAAGGGACAATGCCACGGAATCGAAACGTAGCGCATCCCAAGCTTCTCCACCTCGGCCTCTTCCTTCCGGTTCCGCCCTCCGCGCATGTTTACGACGATATCTACGCCCATCTCTTTCAGCGTCTCCATCCCTCTAACGTTGGGCTGTCCTCCGCGGTAGAGTCGCGGACTCACCTCTGCGAACCCGACAATCCCGAGCGCGTTTACCCGGGTTGCCAGCGAATGTTTTGGAACGCCGGAAGCGACTTGACTCGTCTCACGGGGACCGGCGCCGAGGCGCAGGGACGGTGAAAGCAGGAGCATCACTGCGCCAGTCCCGGCGATAAGCATTCTCGATAGCACTGGCTGGATTAGATGCGTTCGCTGACGGCGCAGATATCGGTTTCCATCGTCGCGGTACCAAGCGCCGGCAATGTCAGGGGACGGCTTTGATTCTTAGGCTTTCACTGGCTCAGCTTGATTGCCAGTTGCCGCTCTGGTTGCGTCATTTCGCCCCACAGCTTCTGCAGATCCGTCTGCACGGCCAGGTTGTCAGGCTCCTTCCTCAACGCCAGCGCGAACCAGCGATACGCCGTGGGCAAGTCGTGCGGAGTACACAATCCCGCCGAGTACAGCGCCCCCATTTCGATCATCGCCTTGGGATTCGACTGGTTGGCGGCAGGCTTCAAGAGCCGCAGGCCGCGATCGCAATCCTGCGTAACGCCCCGTCCGTAAAGATATTTCTGCGCCTCGCTGACGGGATCGATTGCCTGCGTGGGCTTGATCGCCGCACGTGGCTTAGGTGGCGGCTGGTCCGCCGCCTTGGTGGGCTTTGGATTCGCCGCCGGTGCAGCATCCGGAGCGGTCGGCCCAGGCTCTTTGGCCGCAGGCACGGGCGGCGCAGCGGCAGAATCGGCCGGAGGATTCGAGGCGTCGCTTGATGCGGCAGCGTCTCCCGGCGACGAGTTCGGCTGTGTGGTCCCTGTTGCGGGATTCGTTGCTGGGCTAACGGCAGATGGATTAGCGGGGGCTGGATTAGCGGCGGCTGGGTTAGCAGCTGCAGGACTGGTGGCGGCAGGGCTACCAGCAGCAGCAGCCGGATCCGGCGTAGGCTGCGGCGGAGCCGTTGG
>WNGK01005985.1_pt1 | contig 12837 bp, 10 predicted proteins | sample 5400601 | NCBI WGS metagenome assembly WNGK01 (sample SAMN13153376, study PRJNA577476) | soil metagenome | isolation source: 60 cm soil or saprolite under Garry oak tree replicate 1 | place: USA:California | collected 2016-06-15 | reverse complement strand
CCGGCCGGCCGGAGCGGCTCGCCCGACGAGGTCGCCGCCGCCGTCGCCTGGCTGGCCAGCCCCGGCGCGTCCTACGTCACCGGGCAGTGCCTGGTCGTGGACGGCGGCAACTCGATCGCCGAGCAGCGCGCCACACCAGCGTGACCGGCTCGCCGGCCGCCTGGCACGCGTGGACCGGCACCTTCCCAGCTGCCCCGTCACCCGCGAGGCACGTCGTCCTCCAGCCCGGGATGGTGAGCAGCGCAGCTCGCCATTTCTGGATTCTTGCCCTGACGCCGCGGACGCCCAGCGTGCGCGCCCCGGCGGGCACGGGGCCGAAGTGGTGGTATGCGCCGCAGCCGCCGCCCTGGCGATCCGTGCCTCAGGCGCTGGCCCTGTCGCGCCCGGCCCGGCTGGCACGCGCCGCCGCGAGGCTCGCGCGCAGCGCCTCCGCCAGGCCGACGGGACGGCCTGCCACTTCCTGTCCCCCGCTCGGCCAGACAACCTCACGGCGCTGGGCCTTCGCGTTGACCAGCTCCTCGAGCGCATCGCGGTAGCCGTCCCGGTGGACGCCGGGCTCGAAGTCCGCGGTCATCGCGCTGATCAGGGATGCGGCCGTCCTGAGTTCACTGGGCGCAGGGTCGATGTCCTGGTCGAGGAAGGCGAATTGGGGTACGCGCACCTCATCGGGGCAGAGCAGGGTCTCTATCACGAGGACGTCGTCCCGGGCGCGCAGCGCCGCGAGTCGCTGACGCTGCCGGAGCGCGACGTGGGCGACGGCGACGTTGCGTGTGCGCGTCAGCGCGTCTCGGAGCAGGACATAGGGCCGCGCGCCTGCGGGCTCCGGCTCTATGTAGTAGCTCCTGGCCCGCATGGCCGGGTCGACCTGGTGGGCCGGGGCGAACTGCAGGATCTCGATCTGGCGGGAGGTGGCCATCGGGAGGTCGGCCATGTCCTCGTCGGTGAGCACCACCATGCCGCCGGTCGGCAGTTCGTGCCCCTTGGCGATCTCCGCGTAGGGTACCTCTGCCCCGCAGGCGGAGCAGACTCGCCGCAGCGTGATCGGGCCGCCGTCGTCCTTGTGCACCTGGCGGAACGAGACCTCGCGCGGCCCGGTCGCGGCGTGCAGTTTCACCGGGATCCTGACCATGCCGAGACAGATCGTGCCCGTCCATATGCTCCGCATAGCCCTGCTCCCTCCGCGGTGAACATGAGACCGGTACATCGGGGGTGTTGTCCTGGTTCTGATCGGCGGGCCTTTCCCGGTTACCCGTCATCCGGGATGAGGTGGCGCCTGCTGGCCGCCCAGCGGTCGCAGTAAGGACAGTGCCTGGCTGGCTGGTCGCCGCTGCGGGTCACGATGCCCTCGTGGGCCCGGTAGGTTAGCATCCCGCAGGGCGGGCGCAGCCCGCTGATCAGGCATGAGATCTCGGTCGCTGCGAGCGAGGCGACGACGCCGTCGATCGTAACGACCGACGCCCCGCGCGGGCCGTGGCTGGTGGCTCCGGCTCCGGCTTGGGGTTCGCGTGGAGTCATGGCCCGGTCCGCGCGCCGGTCGAGCTCGCCGCGGCAGAAAAGGCAGCCGGCCGCGGCTCCGGCTATGACGACGCGTCCTCCGTACACCATGTCGCCGTCGGCGCGCCTGACGTTGCTGGCCGCGTCGATGTAGGGCACTCCGGTCATCGAGCACAGCTCGGTGAGGATGAACCGCACGGTGTCCTTGTCTTCGCCGAGCCCGGCGATGATTGCGGTCGCCGAGCCGATGGCCGCCCCGGCGCCGAGCAGCGCAAGCGGCACGGGCTCGGCGGCGACACGCACGTCGGCGGCTGGCTGGATGCTGCGGATGAGCCTTGCCGCGACGTCGGCCTTCGGCGCGCCGACATCGGCACCGGTCGCGCCGATGAGGCGGTTCAGGCTGCTGTCGTCGACCGTATCGCCGTCAAGGAGCGTGTATTGCCGCACGCCGAGGTACGCCAGCTGCTGCGCGAGGTGAGAGCCGAGCCCGTCGAGCCCGATCAGGACGACGCTGGCGTCCGTCAGCCGCCGCTGCCCGGCTGCGCCGAGCAACGTGATCTGGCGGGAGTACCGCCCGCTCGGGTCTGCCCCGGCCGCGCCCGGAGGCGCAGCGTCGCCCAAGCCGGCGTGAGCGGGCCGGCCCTTCGCGGGCGAGCCGGGATCGACGGGACAGGTGGCTGTGGTGGCGGCGGCCTGCTGATCTGGGCCCGCCCCGGCGAGCGGCGCCGTTGCAGGTTCGCCGCGAGTCTCGAACACGACGTCCGGCGCTGGGAGCGCGGCCGCGCTGCGCGTGTTCACCCGAGGCCGTCCGTGAAGCGGATCTTGCGGGCGAACTCGGCGGCGGGCCTGAGCGTGACGGGTCTGGTTGTGTCGGGCGTGGTCTCGGTGCTCGTCTCAAGGTCGACCTCGACCACGGCCTGCCTCACGTCCCATCTGGCCAGGGCGCGGACTTGCGCGATGGTGATCGTGGGCGAGCGCCACGGGCGCTCGGCCCCCTCGATAATCACCTGGTAGGCCGGGCTGGGCCGGGGCGGCAAGTCAGCCTGGGTACCCGGCTGGCAGATATCATGGGAGGAATCCATGACGCCCTCTCTAGTCGCGGGGCCGGCGGGACTGGCGTGCCTCGCTTGGGTACAACGGCAGACCGGTCGTGGTTGTCCGCACCCTGATCCGTCTCGGGCTGGTCGGCTTGCGTGCGACGCCCGTTTCACCCCGGCCTCCGGGAATTCCTGGCTTGCACCGTTCAGCGAGGGACGCCTCATCCTGGTCGGCGGGGTCGCGCGCGTCACGCCGGTCACCAGCGTCGCGGGGCTAATCCGGCCAGGTGCGGACTCGTTCAGGCCCGGCGCGCCTGGCCAGGGCCCGGCCAGGGCCCGGGCTGGCGATAGCGGATCAGGCGTCGGAGCCGGCCCGAACGTAAACGAGGCGTGCGTGCTCGGGCATGCGCCGGGCGATGCGGCGGACCAGCGGCTCCTCGTAAGTCGTGACCAGGATCTGCCCGACTCCGCTGGTCGATGGCGTCACCGCCAGCAGCGACGCGACCTGGCGCCGCGTGTCGGGGTCCAGGTGCTCGAGGGGCTCGTCGATCCAGCAGAAGCCGGCCTGCGTTGCCGCGTCGAGGGCCAGAAGGTGGAGCAGGAGCCGCGCGGCCATCTTCTCGCCGGTGCTGAACGACCGGAGCGGGAGTGTCTCCCCGTTGACGTCTCGTGACAGGGCGCCCTCGCCGCTGAGCGTGATGGCGCCGCGGTCGGCGAACAGCCGCTTCCACCTGCTGCTGATCTCGCGTGCCAGCGGCGCGATCGTCCCGTCCAGCAGAGTCGTCGTCGCCGACTCGAGAGCATCGATGGCTGCGGCGGCGAGCGCATGGCTGCCGAACTCCGTCTCCAGGTCATCGCGGGCCTGGTGGCGGGATTCTGCGTCCTCGATCGCCGCGGCGGCGGCGATCACCGCGGATCGGCGCTCGATGAGCAGCGCCATCGCCGCGTCAGCGGCACGCGCCAGCTTTGCGTGCCGCGCGGCTATTTGCTGGGCAGTGCCGAGCGGGCGGGCCGGCGGCGGGGATGAAGCTGCCAGCCCTGCAGCACGCCTGCGGAAGGCGCGGACTGCCGTGAGGGCGGCCGCGGCTGCCGTCTCGTCCAGGTGCTCGAGCTGAGCGGTGAGAAGGGCGAGTTCGCGGTCGTGCCCTGATCGTGCCGCGGCCTTCTCGTCAGGCGATAGCGGCCGCCGGCAGACCGGGCACTGGCCGGCCGAGGTGCCGAGTTCCTCCAGTGCGGCGCGGATACCGGCCGCCCGGCCTTCGAGCAGGCCGCGCTCGCGCCGGATGTCGTCGAGCTGCCGTGTCGCCGCGGCCTCGACCTGGTCAAGGATGCTTGCCGCGCCGCCGGCGCCGGCCGGCACGCCGAACCGGGAGGAGATCTCCTCGCCGAGGGCGGCGAGCTGCCCGAGCCGCACCTGGTCGCGCTTGTGCCAGGCGTCATGCGCTTCCGCGTCACGTGTGGCCTGCGCGGCAGCGCGGAGGGCATCGACGCTGGCCTGGTGCGCTTGCCCGGCTTGTTCGGCGAGCCGGGCGGCCTGGTCATGCCGGGCGCGCAGCTGCGACCGGTCCCGCGCGGACGCACCGGAGACCTGCTTGATCCGGCTGATGCTGTGCTCGGTGTCCTTCTGCCTGGTCTTCAGTTCCGTGAGTGCCTCCTGGAGGCCGTCGATGCCGAAGAGGCGGCATAGATGCTCCCGCAGGCTCAAGGCGGCCGCGTCGGCGTCTGGCTGGTCCCCTCCCCGGAGCATGGTGAGCCGGGCGAGGAATGCCGGGTCTGCCCCGAACGCGTCGCGGATTGCCGGGCTGATCTGAGTACCGCGGATCTCCTGCCCGTCGATGGCCGCGGACACCGGCGGGGTGCCGTTCCTGCCAAGCCGCCTCGGGAGCTGCCGGGTGACCGCCAGTGTCCGCCCGTCGGGCAGGACCAACTCGACCGACGCGGACGCCGACACGGCGCCCAGCCGGATCGCGTCCAACGGCCGGCCGCCGGCGTCGCCGTACAGTGCCCAGGCCGCGCCCTCGATGAGCGAAGATTTCCCGATGCCGTTGCGCGCGACGATGAACGTCGTTCCAGGCTCCAGATCTAGCGTGACCTGCTCATATGCGCGCCAGTTCGTGAGGGCGAGTCGCCGGATCATCGGCGTGACCCGCTCAGCAGGGCGGTGACCCCGTCAGCCGCAGGTACGCCTGCGACGACTGACTCGATCAGGGTGCGGATGCCGTCGGCGGCGGTGTCGTCCAGGGCCGTGTAGGCAGCCTTCTTCGCCGGCGTGCGGGCACGCCGACCCTCGGCGACCGCCCGGTCGACGGCGGCCCGCGACACCGCCGCCGCCAGGGCCGCCAGATCGACGGCATCGCGGTCGAACAGCAATCGGCCTGTCTCCTCCCAGCGGGTCACCCGCGAATCGAAGTGCTTGAGCAGCGCGTCCGCGAGCGGCATCGGCTGGCAGGTGACGCAGGGCTCGGAGTGCCGTCCCGAGGGCGCTTCGACGGCGCGGTCGGCGAACTCGGGCGTGATGACCACCGCTGTCCAGTCCTCGTCCGGGATGGCGACAGCGACATCATCGGCATCCTGGTAGGCCATCAGCAGCCCGCCGCACGCGCGGGCAACCTCCGGTGCGCTGAGAACCCCGGCGGGCTCGCGGCCGGTGAGAACAGCGACGAGGATGGCGGCATCGAGGTCCCGGACCAGGGCAGTGACGAGCAGCTTATGAGCAGGAGCAACCGCCATATGGCCATCGAGAAGACTGATCTCAAGGCCAGGGCGATGCCACGTCAGCCCGTTGAGCGTCTCGGCGAGCCTGCCGACGTCGACCCCGTCATCGCGGGAGCCAGGCAGGCTGGCAACCGGGAAAGCGCCGGGGGCCAGGCGGGCCAGGACGCGGGTCTGGTGGCGGCGGTATTCCAGCCGCTGGCCGGCGTCTCTGCTGGCCGGCGAGCCGGTCAGCACGCCGGGAGGCGGCGGCCGGCCGGCGCTGCGCGCCAGCAGCAGCTGGGTGACCTGATCGCCCGCCGGCAGGGCGGCGATTCGCTGCAGGAAGGCTCTGAGGTCGACGTCCCCCTCGACCGTGGTCATCAGGGCGAGGTCGAGCCCGAGCGGTGATTCGCCGGCCGGGACGATGAGCGTGTACTCGTCAGCAAGCTCTACGTCGAGGGTTACCGGGACAACCGTCGCTGATCCGCCGGAGAGGCTGCGCACCCAGACCAGCAGGGCGTCGTCGGTGCCGACCCGCCAGATATCCCCGGACGCCGGGACGCCGGCTCCCGGCGGCGCGGCGAGCGCAGTCCGCAGATCATCGGGGATGGGCTGAGCAGCGGCAGTCAGGCGGGCGGTTACCGGGCCATCCGCCTCCGCCACCCTGGCATGCCGGAGCCTGGTCTCCCACACCCTGCAGGCCAGGCAGCCCTCCAGGTGCGCCGCGACATCTGCCGCGCCCGCGGACGTCAACTGGCCCCTGGCGAATGAGAGCAGGGCCGACTCGGTGGGATGTCTCATCCGGCGCACCTTCATCCCGTGTCTCATCGCTGTTCACTAAACGCGGTACCGTGCCCCGCTGTCCGCTCGCGGAACCATTCGGCGGCGAGCGCACGCAGTTCGTTCACGACGATTTCCGGCCCGCCATCGCCGGCCAGCTCGCCGGCCAAGCGCACGGCGAGACGCTGCCTGAGCGCGCCGGCCTGGCTGTGCCCGACGCCGAGCACGTCACCGAGGTCCCGAACGGGCTTCTCCCATGTCGCGATCAGAATCCGGTCCCGATCGGAAAGCCGGTCAAATACGTCGGCGCTGTGGAGCCGGCCCAGGACCTGGTCCTCGGTCTGGGCGTCAGCGCTGCGGTCCGGCAGCCGCTCCAGCACGTCCAGCTCCACAGTCAGCGGAGAGCGGCGCGGGTCGAGCCGGGCCGACAGGGCCAAAGCAATTTGCGCCGCAGTCAGGGAACCGTCAGCTGCCACGAGGACCCGGCGGATAAGCCGCTCAAAGCTGTCGAAGTCCGCCCGCGGCCCGCGGCGGCGTTCGCTGGCCCACCTGGGCACGGCCACCTCCGGCTCCGCAGCGGCTGCCCTCGCCAGCGCCGTCGGGCGGGTCGTGCTCGGCGTGGCAAGGGCGCCGCGAAGGTGCCACCGGGATGAGCCGGCCGCGCTCTCCTGGAAGAGGTCGCTTCGGCCCAGGACGTCGCCGACTCGCCGTATCAGAGCGCCGACGTCAGTGTGGCGGCTGCGATCCCGGTGGAAGTTCAGCACCGCGGCGTGCAGCAGCCGTTCTAAACTGCGGTCGTCCGTCGCGCGGAGCGCCAGATCAGTGACCCGCTTACGGCCGCGCTCACCGTCCAGGAAGTCGTGCGCCGCGTCCATCGCCGCGTCCTGGTCCCACCGGACATGACCATCCGGCGGCGGGAAGTTCCGGGCGATCGCCACGGTCTGCACGGCGCGATACAGCATCCGGGCACCCAGCGGCCCGAGCCGCCCGGCCGACACAAGCTCGTCGTAGGCGCCAGTCACCAGACCCGCTCAGCCATCGGCCTGCTGGCAGCGTCCAAGAGAATCACAGTCCCAGTACATATCAACCGGCGACCGGCAGAAAGGCACGTCAGCAGAATCCATGACAATCGCCGCACGATTCAGCCGATGAGAGACGGACCGTCATCCCGGCAGTCACCCGTCCCCGGCGATCTCGACGCGGAGGATGGCAATCCCCTGGACGACATGCTCGGCAGCAGGTCTAATCGGCGGTCTCCGAGGCTGTCTTGCAGTCTGGCTTCGGGCCGGCAGTCGCTTGGCGATCTCTATCCAGGCCATGGCCACTGTCGGAACAGTGATCACGACAAGCCACTCGATGCCGTTCATGCTGGTCAGTCGCAGTGCGGTGCGGAGCGCGGGGATGGTCATGATCAGGGCCAGCGCGGCGGCGGTAACGGCGGTCCAGGTGCGGAGGAACCGGTCTGACCACAGGCCGAGGCGAGCCAGGGGCGTGCGTTCGGAGCGCATGACCCACGCGAGGGCGAGGTAGCCGGTCATCCAGGTGGCGAACGCGAGGGTCTGCGCGGCGATCGTCGCGGCGCCGGCCCAGGTGGCGCCGACGTAGACGGCGGTGACGGCAGCGAACAGGGTGCCGCCGCTGGTGAGGATGGCGGTGACCAGCGGCGGGTCGAGGAAGGGGCGGGAGGGGTCGCGGGGCGGCCGGGTCATGGTGTCGGTTTCGGCGGGTTCGGCGGCGAAGGTGGCGCTGCCGGCGATGTCCATGAACAGTTCCATGACCACGATCTGGATGAGGCTGAACGGCACCGGCAGGCCGAGGGCGACCCCAGTGACGGTGGTGGCGATGAGCGCGACTTTGCAGGCCAGGTAGTAGCGGACGCTTTGCGGAGATTGTCGAAGAGCTGGCGGCCTTCGCCGATGGCGCAGGTGATGGTGGCGAAGTTGTCGTCGGCCAGGACGAGGTCGGCGGCATCGCGGGCCACGTCGGTGCCGCCAGCGCCCATGGCGATCCCGACATCGGCTTCGGCCAGCGCCGGAGCGTCGTTCACGCCGTCGCCGGTGACGGCGACGATCTCGCCGCGGGCGTGCAGGGCCCGGACCAGCCGCAGCTTGTGTTCGGGGGTGGCGCGGGCGAACAGCGACGTGGCGGCCGCCGCGCCGGCCAGTGCGGCATCGTCGAGCTGGGTGCCGGTGAGCAAGAGGCCGGCGCCGTCGAGGCCGAGCTGGCGGGCGACGGCGCGCGCAGTGGCGGGGTGGTCGCCGGTGATCATGAGAACCCGGATCCCGGCGCGACGCGCGGCGTGTACCGCGCCGGCGGCTTCGGTGCGGGGCGGGTCTTCCAGGCCGGCCAGCCCCACCAGGGTGAGGTCGGCTTCGGCCTCGTCGCGGGAAGCAGGGATATCGGGCAGCGTGCGGCTGGCGAGGGCGATCACCCGGAGGCCCTGTACTGCCATCCGCTCGATCTGGGTGCGCAGCCGGGCGCGGTCCGCGTCGGCAATCGGGCCGGACTGGCCGCCGGCGAGGCGGCGGGTGCTGCGGGCGAGGACGGCTTCGGGGGCGCCTTTGGTGATCAGGAGCAGGGTGCCGTCCTCGCGCCGCCAGGTGACCGCCATGATCTTGCGGCGGATGTCGAAGGGCTGGTAGGCGACCGGGGTGCCGGCCAGGCCGACGGCGTCGCCGGGCAGCAGGTCATAGCGGCGGGCGGCGTCCAGCAGGGCGACGTCGGTGGGGTCGCCGGCGATATGCACGGTATGGTCCTGGCGCACGAGCGCGCCGTCGTGGCAGGCGGCGGCCAGCGCGAGCGAGCCGAGCGTGTGCCTGATGGCGCCGGGCAGCTGGACGACACTTGCATGGCGGTGATGCCCGCCGCTGCGACCCTGTGTGCCATGCAGGCGATCGAACGTCCTCCGCTGACGTTCCCCGGGCCGGGCGGGATCGTGCAGGTCGCCACCCGACGCCGGCTGCTGGCGCCCTGGCACGGCGGGGACCCGCCGGAGCTGAAGAGGACCTGGCGCCGCAAGCCGAAATACGCCGTGGCCGGTGCGCGGTCATGCGCTGAACTGGCCATCGTCGCCGGGCTGGCCGGGACGGGTGGGGCGCGGTCTGGGCCTCGGCGCTCGGGCCCGGCAACCCAGCGCCGGCTCCTGGCCACCGCCCTGCGATTCCCGCGATCCGGGCCAGGTCGCGATCATCGAGGTCCGCCCTCTCAGGGCAGGATCTAAAGGTGAGCCTACGAGATGACCACGAGATGTAAGACGCTCATGCTGGTTACTCCAGGTCACGGCCGTCGGACAGGCGATTGAACGCGCAGTGCACCGACCGCCGATTACTTGCTCTATATCTGTGGTTGAGTCGCCGGTGCGCGAGCGCACAGAATGTCGACTCCGGTGCGACTCAGCACGTGCTAGCGGCCAGGTGCGCCGGAGTCACTGCGGTTGAGCCATTGGCGGCCGAGTTCGAGGGCGAGGCCGGCGGCGCCTTTGGCCGCGTGCAGGGCGAGGCTGGCTGGTGTCTGGCCTGCCTCCGCGAGCAGGCCGCCGGTGATGACCTTCATTCCGGGCGGCGGCACGAAGTCGAACAGGGCCGGGTCGGCCTGGGTGGTCAGGCCGGTGAGTTCGGTGGACAGGACGGGATGCCCGCGGTAAGAGCTTACCTGGCGCAGGCAGATCCCCAGGGCGCGGTCGATGAACGCCTCGACCTGGTCGGACAGCACCGGGGTCCGTGACAGCGGGCCGGACTGCGGCGGCAGCCAGTCACCGGCCGCCCGGACGTGCGACGCGGGCCGGCCGTCAACGACCGCCTCGCCGGCGACCGAGACCTGGCAGGACTCCTCCAGCAGCCCGGCCGGGTCGATGATGGCCGCGATCGGCAGTGGCAGGGGTTCCGCGGCGCGCACCGTGACCCGATCGGGGTAGGCCCGCCACAGCCGCCGGCCGTTGCAGGCGATGAGCGCGGGTCGGCGTCCCGGATCGGTGATCGCCTCGATCAGGTAGCGGCCGGGCAAGGCCACCGCCAGCCGCGCAACCCGGTCGGCCTCCTCAAATGCGTCGTCATCCGAGGGCCGCCACAGCCACCGGGACCGGGCACCGAATCTGGTCGCCGCGAACACCTCCCGGGCGAGCCGCATCGCCGTCGCGGCGTCGATATGCTCGCGCAGCTGCGCCGTGAACCGCTGCGGTCCCAGGCCGCTGCGGTACAGCAGGTTCACCTGTGCATCGGTGAATGCCGGGACCTCTCGCCCCGGCGAGTCGCGGCCGGGGGCACCGCAGCCGGGCGGCGGCCAGAGGTCTGGTTCCCGGCCGGCCGGCCGGGATGGGCTGATCGTCAGCCTGGTGAACTCGGCGCTGTCGGCCTGGGCCGGGCTGACCCGCTGATAGCGCAGCAGGATGCCCAGCTCGGCGTCGACTAGGCCGCTCACCCACCCCAGCCGCTGCAGGGCCGCCAGGCGAGGCGAGCCGGTGATGGCGATCACCGTGCGGCCAAGGAACTCGGCCTGCCCGGTGATCTGCACGTCGAAGTCGGGCAGCAGCCGCCACGACGGGAACATCAGGTCCGGGAACGGCACCGGGCCGCCGGCCCACTCGCCGGTCTGCAGTTCACGGTCCCCGTCCGCGTCGATCACCTCGACCCGATACCGGCCATCCGGGGTGACCTCGAGGCTGGCCCGCTCCTCCCATGCGCCCGAACCGTCGGCAGTGCGGGACCGGACCCAGCGCGACCGGCCGAACCCGGACCCAGCGCGACCGGTACAGCAGCGGAACCAGATCACCAATCGCGATCTGCGGCGGTGTGGCCATCGCCGCCCACTGTAGACCGCTCTCCCGCAAGCCGATGCGCAACGGCGCGGCGCTGGCGGCGCCGGCGATTCTCAGACGAGGGCCCGTGACCGCGCACCCACCCATCCACCCGGAGCCCGCCATCCACCCGGAGCCCGCCGCAAGGCCCGGCGGCGGGGGTCTGGCCGCCGGGCAGGTAGTACCTCGAGAGGCGGGTTGCCGACTCGAACCTGACTGCCTAATGCTGGCACCGCGGCCACAGGAAGTTAGTCCAGTCGGCCCGGCCCTGGGCATCCAGCGCGGCGATCGAGCCGTCGCGCCCGGCAGTAGTCACTCCACGTGATGGCTGCCGATGGCATAACCACGCCCAATGGCGCCGAGCGCCGATTCTTTGCGTGATCGCCGAGGCGTTGGCTTCGTGTTCGTCGGCTTCATAATTCGCCGGTTCTGTGTCAACTCGTTGATTCCCTGAGCATCGGCGCATCCGATGATCTAGCGTTACGGCCAGTCCGGAACGTCACCTCTGGTGGGAGACTGACTACACGTGGACCGATCATTGCTGGCCGGGATCGGTGCGTCAGTTGCGCTGGCTGTTGGCTGCGCAGGGATGTTCGTGCTGCCACCAGGCCATCATGTGAGTTCCGATGGCCGACCCCAAGGCGCCTCCGTGGCGGGCAGCCCGGCGACTCCGCCGGTGTCCGTTTCGCCGTCGCCCTCGCTCAGCAGGGCCAGGCCGTCGCCGCTGCACACCAGGGCCAGGCCGTCGCCGTCGCATAGGCCCAAGCAGTACCGGCAGCAGTCGCCGCCATCGCCGTCGCCGCACAGGCTGCCGCGCGTGATGTCGGGCACCGTGTTCGTCGGCGTCGCGGTCAAGGGCGGCATCGTGTCGGGCGTCCGGTCCTTCTCCCGTGCCACCGGCGCCCGGATAGCGATGGTGGAGATCTACACCCGGTTCGGCGCGCCCTTGCCTGGGCTGGCGTTGCACCGGGTGACCTCCACCGGGGCAAGGCCGCTGATCCAGTGGAACCCGCGCGGCGTGCCGCTGGCCAGGATCGCCGCCGGCGGGTACGACACGTACCTGCACAACTACGCGGTGTCGGTCAGGCGGTTCGGGCGCCAGGTCGTGCTGTCGTTCGGCCACGAGATGAACGGCGCCTGGAACCCGTGGGGCGCCGGGCACGTCAGACCGTCGACGTTCGTGGCCGCCTGGCGGCGCATCCACACCGTCTTCGCACGCGCGGGCGTGCACAACGTGACCTGGTCGTGGGACCCGTCCCACGTCGGCGAGCTGCCGCGCCCCTGGTGGCCTGGCCCGCGGTACGTCGACAAGATCGGCATCGACGGGTATCAGCGGCCCGGGGATACCTTCGCGCAGATTTTCGCGGCCCGGCTCGCCAACATCCGGAGCTTCACCAGCAAGCCGATCTACATCGCGGAGACGAGCGTCGCGCCCAGCTCGGATCAGGCCAGGCAGATCATCGGCCTGTTCCACGGTGTGCAGCAGTTTCACCTGAGCGGTTTCGTGTGGTTCGACATCGACCACCTCGAGGCCTGGCGCCTCGAAGGCCGCCCAGGCGCCGTCCGGGCGTTCCGCAGCGCCGTCGCGCAGACGAACCGCTAGCGACTGGTTCCTGCCGGGCTGCTCCCACCGCGCCTGTTAGTCCGGCGGGGTGGGAGCAGCTGGCCTTGCGGGTTCAGCCGGTGTGGCCGGGCGAATTTTGACCTCCTGGCGGCGCTCGGGTTCTGGGGTGCAGCGCCGGGGCCAGTATGTACGTGCCGCCGACACCGATCGGCGGTTCTCGTCCACGGCCTGGCCACGCTGTGAGGCGTATCCCACAAGTACGGAACCGCGATCTCCGCCAACGGCCAGGTCAGGCGCGTAGCGCGGCGCGCACCAGATCTCGGAGTTCTGCGTCGGGGACGCGCGCGGCGTCCTCCGGCGTGAGCCTGATGGTCCCTTTTCCGGCGGCTAGTTCGGGATGACGCGCGGAGAAGCCGGCGTCACGGCTGGGCGATACATATAGCGACAGGCCGTGCTCCCACACCCCGACGTTGAGA
>WNGK01020313.1_pt1 | contig 12844 bp, 16 predicted proteins | sample 5400601 | NCBI WGS metagenome assembly WNGK01 (sample SAMN13153376, study PRJNA577476) | soil metagenome | isolation source: 60 cm soil or saprolite under Garry oak tree replicate 1 | place: USA:California | collected 2016-06-15 | reverse complement strand
CCCATCCCCCTCGGAGGCAAATCGTAAAGAGGCCGGTCGTGCGAAGGCCAGTCCGCCTCGTCCCACTAATAAGGCTTAGTACGGGAAGAAAAAATAGGAGGGAAACTCCGCAAAATTCGCTAAGGTAAATACCCTATTCCGAACGCCTGAACATTTCGATTAAACGAACTCGTTTGCATTTCGAGTATGAGCCATCTTCCCGATGCGTTTTCGCCGGCAGCGCCTCGTCGCTGAACGCACTCTCTGTCGGTTAGCCGCTGCCGATGGCTCGTCTGAGCACTTCGCGCGAAATGTTCGCTCCGCTTACCACCAGCACGACGTGATCGCCGCAGCCACTGTTGGCTTGCAGCAGCGCCGCCGTGCTCGCAGCCCCGGCCGGCTCGGCCAGCACATGTTCTTCCAGAAGTAGAGTCTCTATTGCGCGCAGCAATTGCTCCTCAGTCACCAGCACCACGTCATCAACGAGACTCTTCACGTCGCGCACGTTCGCCTCTTCCGGCGTTCGCGTCGCCAGCCCATCGGCAATCGTGTCGCACGTCTCTGTCCCCACTACTTTCCCTTCCTTCCACGATAGGTAGTACGACGGGGCACGCTCCGCTTGAACGCCGATGATCTTCACGTGCGGCGCGATCTGCTTGGTCGCTGCGGCGATCCCGCGAATCAGCGCCGTATCCCCTACCGGCACGAAAACCGCGCTGGTTTCGGGAAGCTGTTCCAGGATTTCGCAGCCAATCGTCGCGGGACCAGCGGGCAGATCCTCATCAGTTGCGTCGTTCAGGAAATGCACACCTGGCTGCTTGGCATATTCCGCGGCTAGGAGAAACGCAGACGCCGGGTCGCTGTCGCCGCTCTCCACAATCGCCGCACCCAGCCTCGAAATGCGGCCACGCTTCACCGGATTGCAGTTCGCCGACAGAAAAATCCTGGCCTTGATGCCAAACTGTTTCGCCGCAGAGGCCACCGCTGCTCCGTGATTCCCCGTGCTGCAAGCCACTACTTCCTGTATCGGCCCTCGATTCATTCTCTGCGCCAGAGCGTAAAACGCTCCCCGCACCTTAAACGATCCTGTCGGCAGTTCTGTCTCCAATTTCAAATAAACGCTCTTGTCCGCCGTCTGACTGAGGAACGGCGCAGGAATCAACCGCGTCGGCGCGAAATAATTCGCCAGGAATCTCTGCGCCTCACGAATCGTGGAAATACCGGGAACAATTTTCAATCCAGCCTCTCCTATCGGCGAGTTCATTCACCCATGGCGGTTGTCGCCGTTTTAAGCCGTCCATCATACTCCTGGAATTCTGCCCATTGGTTCGTGGTTACTCTCGAAATGTCCTGGCCGCGATTGGTCCCGTTAATCTCCAAAAAAACCTGGTTGACACCCTCTCTGCATTAGTGTATATACGTTAATGTGTTCGCTTGGGATGCACGCAAGGCCCTGGGCAACCTAAGGAAGCACGGCGTCTCCTTCGAGGAAGCGGCCACCGTCTTCAGCGACCGAGGGACTTGACTGGGATGATTTTGAGCACTCGAATTCAGAACGCCGGTCGACCCGGATAGGCTTTTCCTTATCGGGACGGATCCTTTTTGTCGTTTACACGATCCGGAGGTTGAAAAATGACAAAGAAACAATCCGCATCATCGGCGCGCGCCAGGCAACGCGCAAAGAGCGTCAGGCATATGCCGGATAACCGGCTGGACCTTTCCGACATTCCGGAAGCCACTGACGAGCAGCTCCGCCGCGCCCGCCGTGTGGGTCGGCCCGTGACTGGAAACGCCAAGCAGTTGATCGCTATCCGCATCGCTCCGCGCCTTCTTGCTCAGCTCCGCCGCCTGGCCGCCAAACAGTCGAAGCCCTACCAAACGCTGATCCACGAACTGCTGGAACGCGCTGCCTTTCGAAAGGTGGCCTGACATCTTGTGGAAATATCGCCGGCTTGTGCAGCCGAACCCTGATCAGCCTCCAACCATCTCCAGCACGGCGCCTGAGTCTGTACTCAGCTCTTCGGCCGCTTTCCCAGGCCGATGGAGAACCAGTCGAGCAAGGGCCAGACTGCGATGAGAGCGCGTCACGTCCCTACTTTACTATGTGGTATTGACTGCAAACGGTTTGACACAACCGGAGACAGTCACTACACTGCCCGTATGGAAGTCCATTTCACTCCCGAACAGGAAGCGCACCTCTCAAAGATTGCCACGAAGGAGGGCCTCGACCCCGAGGAGCTGGTGAAGGATGCGGCGTTGCGCCTGCTGGAGGACGACACCCGCTTTCGCGATGGTGTGCAAAAGGGCATCAAGCAGGCTGACCGGGGCGAGTTCGTCGAAGAAGATGAAATGGACGCACGCGTCAAGCGCATGTTCCAGTCCTGATGCGCATCCGTTGGACGCTTGCCGCCGCAGCGGACTTGGAGCATATCAAGGACTATCTTACCGAGCACAGTCCCCGCCTTGCGCAGTCCACGGTACTTGACCTTTACGAAACCATTCGCTCCCTGAAGACATCACCGCACCGTGGTCGAGTGGGGCGTGAAGAAGGAACTCGCGAACTCGTATTTACACGCCTGCCCTATATTGTGGCGTACCGCATAAAGGAGCAAACTGTCGAGGTCCTCCACATTTTCCACGCCGCCCAGCATCGTCCCTGATCGCACACACAGATCTATTCCCTCCTCTGCAAATCCGCTCGAAAACAGTTCAGAATGGAAGAACTCAGTGGCTCGCTGCTACAGCTGTCTCCCTTTTCCTCGATTCGTTCCACAGCTGAATGTATGGCTCCAGGTCCTTCATCATTTTTTGGAATTGCGTGAGGTCCAGCGATTGCGCTCCGTCACTGATAGCTTTTTCCGGGGCGGGATGCACTTCCACAATCAATCCGTCTGCCCCGATGGCCACGCCTGCGCGCGAGAGTGCCGGCACCAAGCTCCGCTTCCCCGTCGCATGGCTCGGATCCAGAATCACCGGTAGGTGAGTCAATTCATTCAGCGCGGGGATTGCCGTGATGTCGCACGTGTTCCGCGTCACCGTTTCAAACGTGCGAATTCCCCGCTCGCACAAAATCACATCGGCATTTCCGTGTGCCGTAACATATTCCGCGGACATCAATAATTCTTTCACCGTGCTGCTCAATCCGCGCTTCAGCAGCACCGGCCGGCCGCATTTTCCGAGTTCCTTCAGCAGCATGAAATTTTGCATGTTCCTCGCCCCCACCTGCATCACGTCCGCGTATCGCGCGACCAAACCAACGTCCCGGTCGCTCATCACCTCGGTGATAATCGCCAGTCCCGTCGCCTCTTTTGCCTTCTTCAGCAGCTTCAAGCCTTCTTCTTCCATCCCTTGAAAATCGTACGGCGAAGTCCGCGGCTTGAACGCGCCGCCGCGCAGCATTTTCGCGCCCGCCATCGCCACGCCTTCCGCCGCCTGCATAATTTGTTTTTCCGATTCCACCGAGCACGGCCCGGCCATCACCACGAATTCGGCGCCACCGATTTCCGTTCCGTTTACTTTTATTTTTGTTTTGCGCGCGCGGAATTCCTTGCTCACGAATTTGTACGGCGCCGAAATCCGCACCACCTTGTCCACCTGCGGCATGGCTTCGATCGATTCCATGCACGCCGTTACATCCCCTACCCCGACGACGCCGATCACCACGCGCTCTTCCCCTTCGATGGAGTGCACCTTGTATCCGAAGTGTTCCACCTGTTTTCGAACCTCGTCAATCTCTTGCCGCGTTGCGTGCAGTTTCATGGAGATGATCATCTTTCCGGCCTCTCGATTTATTTTTGTCCCTAAAACAAAAAACCCACCCGGCTGGCGAGTGGGTCGAAACTTTTTTCTGTTTATTCGCTTACAGAAACGCCCCCCGCCGCCTGGATGGATTCCAAGTAAATCGATACCAGCGATAGAAGGTGGCCAGTCCGGCGCTCATGATTTGTGCAGTGTAATTCTTCTTCTTCGCCGTTACAACACAATATTTGGTTGAACAACGCCGCCGCTAGTTTTGATGCAGACTTCAGAAAAATAGCACGGCGATGCGGTAGCGCGAGAATCCTGGCGCCCCATTCGCGCGGCACGCTCCCACCGCCGCTTTGCCAAGTGGCCCGCTGCGAATCTTTTTTTCGATTTCTTCCGGCAATTTGTTCAGGTCTGACACTTCGAATCGGACCATCGATTTTGCCGAGGCGCCCGCAAATCCGGCATCGCTCCGGCATGTTTTCCGCGCTGCGTCCGTCGCGCTCGCCCAGCGAAACCCCATTGAGGCGAGCAAAGAAATCACTTTCTCTTCCTGCTGCTCCACGCTCAATTCCGGAACTAACTGTGAAAAATCCTGCACCGCGAACAGGCCGCCCTGCCCGTGCACCGCGGCGATGCCGACGGAGGTGAGCCGCGGGTCAAGAATATTCTTGCGGTGGCCGGCAGAATCCATCCAGCCGGCATGAATGATCTGGGGACTCGGACCGACGGCGATGTTTTCGGCGATGACGCTGAACCGCGCGCCGGCTTCAGCGAGGCGGCCTTCGAGGCTGGATTCGCTGGGGAGTTGGTGCTCGAGCATATTCAAATTGGCCATGCGGAGGGCATGCTGGCGGGCGGCTTTGAAGAGGGCGTTATCCCACTGGAGCACTGAGAGGCCTTGGGCGGCGCGTTCGCGATTGAGAGCTTCAAAGAGCTGGCGCTCCGAATCGTTGCGCTGGAGTTGCGCGTCGGCGCGCGGAGAAAAGAAAAAGAGAAATGCGGCGCAGAGCAATGTAGAGGCCCGGAGAAGCGCGACGGCACAAAGAGACGCCAAGGCCCGCGGAAATGTAGAGGCCCAGAGAAATGCGGGGGCCCGCAGAAATGCGGCGGCCAGGAGAAATCTGGAACTTCTCATGGCGGTGAAAATTAGCCGCGGACGCGGACGGCGCTGAAGCTGAGAACCACGTGGCCGCCGGCAGTGGGACGGCCGAAGCTCAGCATGGGGCTGAAGCGCGAGAAAAGCAGAATCTGGTCAAGCTGGCGTCGAAGCTCCGCGCTCTTCGGTCCGGCGAGAATCTGGTAGCCGGTCATTTGGCCGTGCGAGTCGACAGTGACATCAATCAGCAGGCCGTGCGGCAAAGAAAGTTCGAGGTCGTGCTGCTCCGGCGCCCAGGATTGCGGATAATCCGAAAGAGAAACCAGCTCGGCGGGACGCATCAGATTGAGAGCCACATCGTTCTGTACGGCGCGCACGGTGATGCCGGGCACGATCATCTGAAGCACCAGCACGAAAACGAGAATGGCGGAGAAGAATCCGCCGGTCGCCGGGACCGTCAGCGGCCGGAAAACGTTGTCGAGCAGAATCTCGGCGCGATCCTTCATGCGGCGAATGCGGCTCGGCCAATCGTGCGAATGTTGCGACTGAGCGGCGGCGACCTTGATGCGCACGGCCAGATCAGCAGGCGGAATGTTTTTGGGCACTCGCGAAAGCATGACGGCGAGCTTGCGGAAGCGTTCCAATTCCTCGCGGCAAACGCCGCAGCCTTCGAGGTGCTGCCGAACCTGGACGCGCTCTTGGACGCGCGCTCCGCCGGTGATGGCATCGTCGAGATAACCAGCCAGTTTCGTTCGTACCGTGTTGCACTTCATGGCAGACCCTCGCCCGCGGAACTTGCCCGCGGGGACTTTGATTCCGGTGACCGCGACGCGGCCAACGTTTCTGGCGACCGCAAAGCGGTCAGCCATTCAGAAGAAAGTGTGGCCCGCCGCGCAGCGGAAAATGCGTCGCCGAAAGGCGACGGCCGCGCTTCGGAAACGTTGCCATGCGAAGACGTATGCGCGCGGCTCGAGTGTACCTGCTGTGCGCCCAAAAGCGGCTCAAGAATTTCCCGCAGCGCGCGGCGCCCGCGAAGGATGCGGGATTTGACCGTGCCGACGGTGCATTCCAGAACTTCGGCGACTTCCTCGTAACTCAGGCCTTCGAGGTCGCGCAAAATCACCGCGCTGCGAAAAACATCGGGAATATGCTGCAACGCTTCGTGAACGGCCACTTGAATTTCCAGCGCCGCGAGCTGCTCGAAAGGCGTGGCACAGAGATCCTCGATTTCGATGCGGCCTTGGCCTTCTTCCGGTTCGGCGTCGATGGAAACATTCTTTTGAAGATGACGCTTGAACCAGCGCTTGTGATTCAACGCTTCGCGAATCGCGATGCGGTAGAGCCACGTTTTCAAAGAGCTGCCCTGGCGGAAATTGCGAATGCCGCGAAAGGCCTTCAAGAAGACTTCCTGGGTGCCGTCGGCGGCATCGGAAGTATCGCCAAGCATGCCGAGAATGAGGTTATAGACCGGTGCATGATAGTGAGTGACGAGCCAGTCGAAGGCCGTCTCCGAGCCCGCTTGCAGCTCGTGGACGAGTTCGGCTTCATCGCGGCCCCAGCTAAGGGCACTAGCCCAATCGGACACTGCCGGCCTTTCCGGCCCGACATTTACCAGCATCCTTTATCCATGGCGACCGTAAGACGGTCGACTTCTATGGCGACCGTAAGACGGTCGACGCCGGATGCGATACTCGGGCCACCTGCTGCGGTCCAACAATAGAACGATGGACCGAGGCCTTCTTGCAAGTGCGACCTCAAAGCGATCACCTTGCAACCCCGACCGAGTCGGGGTAACCGGGAACGCTGTCGAACGGTTCCCGATGTCCGCTCACTATCCTTAGACACCGGGAGGAGCGGAGTTGTTTCCTCGGATCGTGAAGAAATCTCGTGCCTTTGGGGATTGTTGCACCAAAGGCGTTCGGCTGCAATGGGACGGACTGGGGGAACATGGCGAACAGAAAGAAGCTTTGGCTTGAAGGATGTGACCCCTCCCCCCGTGTTTTTTGTAAGTGTTGCATCTAAGGGACTTAGCTTCTCCGTAAGCCATTTAGAATCAACACTTACAGGAATGCTCACAAGTGTTGCTTCTAAAGGACTTGAGTGTTGGCAACTGCGGGTAAAAACCGGCAAAACACGGTGTTTGTCTCCAACTGCACATTCTAAAGGGCTTAGGCCTGAACGTCGGGAGATTTCGGGTGCGTGGGCAGTGAAGGAGTTAGGGGATCCTTTCCGACAAGGTCGGAACCTTCGCTCGGTTAGGCTCCCCGAGATGGCCGGGGCAGGCAGGACAAGTGGGCGGCTGGAGATAGAAATCGACCCAGAGAAAAAATCAAGAGGTCGGCGCGTCCCGTAAACCCATCCGGGATGCAGAGTACGCATCAGCATGGCGGCACTTACGGATAAAGCATAGCACGTTAGTATCGAAGGGTTAAGTGTTTTGTATCGAATGGTAGAAAATGAGGGTCGAATGGTCGCTGGGGCGGGTTGAGCGGTTGCTGCGGACGCGAGAGAGAAAAAAATTACCGGTTGCATCCGCAGAGCGAATGAGCTAAGATGGCTTAGCTAAGGAGACAGCATGACAGTTGTAACGGTGCATCAGGCAAAAACCAACCTCTCCCGGCTCCTTAAGAAGGCTTCCAATGGAGAGGAAATCATCATCGCGCGCGGGTCGAAGCCGGTGGCTCGTCTTGTCCCCGTGGGTGAAGTTAAGGGGAAGCGCCAGCCGGGCTGTTTGAAGGGTCAGCTCCAGGTCGGGCCGGAATTCTTCGAGCCGCTGCCGCGCGAAGAACTTTCCGCATGGGAATAACCCGCCGTGCGCGTGCTGCTGGACACCCACGCCTTGCTTTGGTGGTTCTCCGATGACCCGGCGCTTACGCGCGCTGCCAGAAAGATAATCGCTGACACGAAAAACACGCTGGTTGTGAGCGCCGCTTCGGCTTGGGAAATTGCCACCAAGGTGCGGCTTGGCAAGCTGCCTACAGGAGCGAGCCTGGCGGCGGACTTTACCGGCTACATCGAGCGAGAGCGGTTTCAGTTGCTTTCCATTTCTGTCGAGCACGCTCTCCGCGCCGGACTCCTTCCGGGGGCGCACCGGGATCCGTTTGACCGGATGCTCATCGCTCAAGCCCAGGCTGACAATCTTCCCATCCTCAGTAAAGAAGTTATCTTCGACGCCTACGGGCTTCGGCGCATTTGGTAGACCGCCATCTTAGGGCTTGGGTGGTTCCTTCGCCGGGGTTTCGGCGGGGGCTGATGGCCTGTTATACAGGATCTTCTTCGTGCCGCCGTCGCAAGTCCCAACGACTTTGCCTTCCGCGTCTTTGTCCTTCGCGACGATATCCAGGGTGTAGCCCTTCACGCCTTTTGCGTCGAGCTTCTTGGTGATTTCATCCTTCAGCTCTTCACAAGGCTTTGCCGCTTGTGCTGGTGCTTGCGTTTGTGTTTGCGCTGGCGCTTGTGCGTGAGCGGGCGCGGAAGCAAAGAATAGAATGCCAATTGCCGCTAGCAGTTTCATGATGTGACCTCCGTGGCTGGATGCCGGATCACAAAGGAGCATAGCACCGGTTCAGCGCATCCAGCCGCCCATCGCGCAGCAGCTTCACCCTAAAAGATACGGGATTGGTTCAAGCTGCCACGCGTCAAGAACACTCGACGCAATGGACTCAGGGCAGAACGCCGAGAATACGTGCCCGAAAGTAATTGGACCAGTCAGCATCATAGCTGAGCGTCAGGGGCAGATTTCCAAAGAGCTTCTGTTGCACGAAGCGCTCGTCATACTCTTGCGTTCCCACGATAGCTTTTATGTCGTGCGCTAGGATGAGGGCGTACCATTTCCCTTTAAAAATCTTGTCATACTGCCCGTCGTCGAAGAGCTGATTTACTTTCCGAGAGGTCCTCTTGAATGCTCTGTTGAATCTCTCCGCTGGCATGCCCGAGGCGGTTTGGACGCCAGCAAGACGGGCTGTGTAGGCCAACGCATCTGTGGGAGAGTTAGGCGGGGTGTTGAGTGGGCTCGCTATTCCGTAATTCGCCTGGCCGGGGATCTTTCTCGTCTTCGCAAAGACACAGAGCGTAACCCATTGTTGCCAATTGGCTGCGCGCGTATTTAGCCAATTTAGCTGGTCGCCCAAACTCACCTCTAGGACGGCTGCGTCTAGGGAAGCTGCCGACGCCGCTGCATCCACCAGGTTGCCAAATCTAAAGAGATAGTTTTCAACCTGATAGAATTCCGTGTAGATCAGATGCGGCGACCGAGCCATGGCGCGTGAAAGATCGTCGATGTCCTTATCCAAGAAGAACAGCGCGCGCGTTGTCTTGCCCTTAAAAGAGTCTACAAGCGCCCTTTTTTTCCTAAGATACTTGAAGAAGCCAATTAGAACTTCTTTGCCTCCTGAACTGCCTGGGGGAACCTGATTACCTATGACCTGCTCGTAGATCACGCCCTTGGGTTTGCAGACGCTTCTGCAGAGCCGGCCGTAGAAGTACCGGTCGGCTGACTTGCCCTCCACAAAGGTGAACAACTCAGACTTAGATATCTGCATGGACCTGTGAAAGCCGCGACGACTGTGGACTAGCCGACTCATAGGCGAAATATTTTGCCATCTGGCACGTCGGCCATGATTTCGGGTGAGTGGGTGGCGAGTATGATTTGTGCTTTCGGATTAAGCGACCTCATGGACCTAACGAGAATCTTTTGCCAATCGATGTGCATCGATATCTCTGGCTCATCTATGATTATCGTATTGAGCTTCGCAAGTAGTGTTTCCACAAAAATGTAGAGAATCTGTTTTTCTCCAGATGACAGAAATGGCAGCCCGATTGACCTTCCCCCTTTCAATCTAACTTCAACTTCTCTGTCTGAAAAACTGACGTCCTTGCCGCCGGCGTACATTGAGGAAATCAATTCCCGTAATCTCTCGCGGGGTGCCGTAGCCGCCTCGATGCTTTTTTCCACTTCCTCGATGTCTTTTACGACGTCGCGAAGGCTAGCGTCGCGCTGATACTTTTCCGCGAATTCTTCTTTGGACCCGAGCACCTCGGCAAATCCCGGTTCGCGCGCTAAGAATGATGAAACACTCTGATAGGCTTGGGACGTGTCTACGAGTCTCTTTTTCCCGCGTTTACTGACTTCAGTGAGAACAGCTCTTAGGATATTGGCCAAGCCTTTCTGCTGCGCCTGTCGAACGACCGTGGAAATATCAGCGGAGTAGTTTCGCCATGAAGTTTTGAGTGCTTCTGCAAATCTCCGATCTAGCTCCTCTTCGGTGTATCCGGCAGACTGTAGGTCGGTATAGTAGACCTGGCCTCCGGCCACGAATCTTTTGGGGTCCTCCGAGCTTCTATAGAGGCGGGAAATGGGCAGATAGACATGAGCTAAGGAAGAAAATCCTGGCTCTTTTGGCGAAGTTTTCCACGCCAATTTGGGCTTGTTCTCCGCGAAAGCAGCGAATGCTTTAACTGCCAGTTCCTCTGTGTGAGGCTCCGGCGCTTCTGGCTCTGCCGCCTTAGTTATAGTTCTCGTGAATGCTCGGTCGAATGTGAGGGAGAAAAATGTTACCTCCGCCCTAGTGAACGGCACGTTTTCCAATATAGCCGCATCTCCCTGAATGGCAGAGTGCAGGATTTTCATGAGGGAAGTTTTTCCACTACCGTTATTGCCAAAGAAAATATTCAGGTCTCGCTGAAGAGTCTGGTGGTATCGCGTCGTTTTACCCGCAAGGTCATCCACGGAAAACTCCAAGATGTGTGACATTCGTCCTCCATGCGCGAGCCCGTGAGGCGTGAGTAGGCGCGCGGACCTCGGCGAGAGCATATCACTTTTGTAGACTGCGCCAGGATGAGCGGCCAAGGGCAAAGTCAAAACCGCCAAACCAGGAATGGCTGTGCCACATTGGGGAGCAGCAGCCAGTGCGCATCGCTACAGGGCTTGCGATGGAAGCCTGGTGCGGTAGTGGAGGTGGACGACGCCGTCGGGGAAGGCTTTGGTGGAGAGGAGCCTGAGGCGGATGGAGCGGTGGCGAGGCTGAATCAAGGGGATGCCTTCGCCGATGAGGATGGGGATGACGTGGATGCGGAACTCGTCGACTTCGCCCTGCGTCCAAGAAGGAGGGGAGGAAAAGCGCGGGTCTGAAAGCACGCCTGCACTGGCAGAACCTCAAGGAGCGAAGGACATGTATGGGCTAATCGTGAAACTAACGGCTGTCGCCGGCAAGCGCGAAGAGCTGATCAGGATACTGAAGGAGGCCGCGGTGGATATGCCGGGCTGCTTCAGCTACGTGGTGGCCAAAGACGCTGGGGATGAAAACGTGATCTGGGTTACCGAGGTGTGGGACAGCCAAGCCAGCCATGATGCTTCCCTGGCCCTGCCGACGGTCAAGAATGCAATCCCGCAATCTAAACCGCTGGTTTTGGCATTTGACAAGATAGCGGTCACAACTCCGGTCGGGGGAATCGGGGCCGGATCGGCAAGCGCCATTAGGGGCTGATATTGGGTGGTGAGATTTTTTGCCGGTCGTCCACGGCGAAGAGCAAGTAGTTACTGAAGTTCAAGCGCCGGTGAAATCGTTTTCCTCTCGACTCGCTGTACAGTTCGGCGGTCTGTGGAAGCCACATGTCCACGCCCCGGCTGCTGAAATGTACCGGACCATACACGATTGCCGCGTGGTCAACCGTCAGGCGGATGTCAGGAAGAGCGTCGATCAAGTCCGTCTGGAGGCCCACGATTTGAAAGCTGTCCTCCACAAACCAAGCCCGCCCTTTGAGAGGGACCGGGTGAGGCGGGCTGTTCGCGCCGATTTTGTAAGAGCGAATTTTGTTCGGTTTGTCCGGTTTCTGGCGAAAATAAATCTGCCAGGCCCGTTTTCCGTTCCAGTTTGCGAGCCCCTCGCATTTCATTGAAAAGGTCCCTGCATAGTACGGATGGAAAATAAGCACGAGCGCAGGCAATCCCTTGGTTATGATCCCTCCCGGAGCATCCGCAGGACTTGAACCGCGGCGATATTCTTCCACGTCGAAAAGTTCAGGCTGGATTTCCTCGATCGAGACCATGTAGTCGTATTGGCGTTTTTGCGTTCCGGAAACATCTCCCGATTTATTGATGGTCTGATGCACCAGGGATTCGGTGGCCGTGAATCTTTCCACGTTCCCGACAAATTCCTGGATTCTCTGCCCTGCTTTTTGCAGCACTTCCTGGAGATTACAGGCGGAGCCTGGCTCAACCGCCGGAACATTTTCGTCAACTTGAGGAGGCAGCCAGCGGGATTCGCGCACGCGAGGAGGAGGAGCCGGCCTGGCGAACACCGTGGCCGCGTTGCTCTCCCCAAAGTCGGCGTTCAGAGGTTCCACCATAAGGACCTGAGCGGGCGCGTTAAGACCTGCAAGTTGTTTCTTGGCTGCAACATCTCCAGGGTGGTCCTTCAGGTATGCGCTTAGTACTTCGGTAGCCTCTGCCACCAACGCGCGTGCCAACAGAGGGGTAACGCTGGCGGCTTCTCCCTGACCTAATTCTATTGCCCGTTCAGCGTGTTGGACAGCTTCGGCTGGCGAGCCCGTGCGCAAAGAGACTTCTGCCAGAAGTGCTTGCGTGCGCCAATAGGAAGGATCTATATTTGCCGCTCGTTCAAGATACTCCGCTGCTTCCGAAGCTTTATTCTCACCGAGCAGGGCCTCACCCATGGAGACCATCGCCGGAGCATGATCTGGAAGAAGCTGAAGGACTTTTGTCCAATACGTTTTAGCCTGCTCCCAGTCGCCTAACCGCGAAGCGTACACGCCAAAAACGTAATTGACCTCGGGATCGGTGGAGACAGGAGGGTAGGTTTTGTCGCCCGCAGCGCGGGGCCGCAGCTGCACCGTCACCCTGACTTCGCCCTTGCCGTGGGCGTCGATTTCTTGAGCCGCAGGCTCAAATCCTGGAGCCACTACCTGAATTCCGTATTGCATCGGAGCTAGTTCATTCCACCGCAGGTGGCCGTTCCTGGTTGTTCCTTGCCGATAGAGTTGCCCTGCCGCGGTGACCAATGT
>WNGK01007881.1_pt1 | contig 12849 bp, 12 predicted proteins | sample 5400601 | NCBI WGS metagenome assembly WNGK01 (sample SAMN13153376, study PRJNA577476) | soil metagenome | isolation source: 60 cm soil or saprolite under Garry oak tree replicate 1 | place: USA:California | collected 2016-06-15 | reverse complement strand
CTCCAGACGCACCATCATGTCGGTGCATTCGGCGGCCGCATTGGCTCGCAGCGGCGCTTGATCAATCCAAACAATCTCCAGGCGATCTCTACCGGAAACTGTCACGGCCCGTGCGCGAGTGATGCGTTCAGATAAGCGTGCGCGGATCATCCCGAAACTTTACCGCAGGCATGTCCGTCAACAACATCACTCGCCGGTTCCAAAGAATTGAAAGATAACCGGCTCTGGGGAGCGCACGCCGCTGGCGTGCTGGTTGGAAAGCCCGGCCGCTCCTTCACCCACGTTACGGCGGCGGCTCACCGAAACGAACTTAATAACACTGCGCCCGCGAAACACGCCAATGGTTGCGGCCGACACGGCCGCCTCTACAACAAAACGCCTCGGCAGAGCGAGACGGCTACAATTCACGCGGGGACTTCGCGAACCCTACCGTCTTTCCAGATAATCATCGGCAAGTCGCGGCGGCGCAGTTCAGCGCGCTTTTTTCGGGTGGCGCGACGATGCGCCTGCGAGGCAACGCGCGCCCACTCCGACATTTCCTTTTCGGGAATCGGTTTCAGAACGCCGGTTTGAGGTTTCATCAAACAATTAAAAGTTCGTTTCGGCGAGACGCCGAAACCCACGCCCGAGACGGGCGCGCTACCCATTCACGTCTTTGCGTAGATTTCTGATCCGGAGTTCGTGAACTCCGTTGCCTTCTCTTCCAGTCCCTTTTCTATCGCTGCCTCTTCGCTGAATCCGTGCTCAGCGGCGTATTTGCGGACATCTTCGGTGATTTTCATCGAACAGAAATGCGGTCCGCACATGGAACAAAAGTGCGCGGTCTTGGCGCCTTCGGCAGGAAGAGTCTCGTCGTGAAACTCGCGCGCCGTCTCGGGATCGAGTGAGAGATTGAATTGATCTTCCCAGCGAAACTCGAAGCGCGCTTTGCTGATGGCGTTGTCGCGGTATTGCGCGCCGGGATGGCCTTTCGCCAAATCTGCGGCGTGCGCGGCGATCTTGTAGGCGATGACGCCGTCTTTGACGTCTTTCTTGTTAGGCAAACCGAGATGTTCTTTCGGCGTGACGTAACAAAGCATCGCCGTGCCGTACCAGCCGATCATCGCCGCGCCGATCGCACTGGTGATGTGATCGTAGCCGGGGGCGATGTCGGTGGTGAGCGGCCCCAGCGTGTAGAACGGTGCTTCGTCGCACCACTCGAGCTGTTTCTCCATGTTCTCTCGAATCAGGTGCATGGGAATGTGGCCCGGGCCTTCGTTCATCACTTGGACGTGCTGTTTCCAGGCGCGCTGGGTCAGCTCGCCTTGCGTGTAAAGTTCGGCGAATTGCGCTTCGTCGTTCGCGTCCGCGATTGAACCCGGCCGCAAACCGTCGCCGATGGAAAAGCTGACGTCGTAAGCGGCCATGATCTCGCAGATCTCGTCCCAACGGGTATAGAGAAAACTTTCCTGATGATGCGCGAGGCACCATTTCGCCATAATTGAGCCGCCGCGCGAGACGATGCCGGTGGCGCGCCGGGCCGTCATCGGGATGTATCTTAATAGTACCCCGGCGTGAACGGTGAAGTAATCGACCCCCTGCTCCGCCTGTTCGATGAGGGTGTCGCGATAAATTTCCCAAGTCAGTTCTTCGGCACGCCCGCCGACTTTTTCGAGGGCCTGATAAATCGGCACCGTGCCGATTGGCACGGGCGAATTGCGAACGATCCATTCGCGGGTGGCGTGAATATTTTATCCATCACGGTGTCGGCGCCCCACTTGGTGGCCCAACGCATCTTCTCGACTTCTTCCTCGATCGACGAGGCGACGGCGCTGTTGCCGATGTTGGCGTTGATCTTCACCAGAAAATTGCGGCCGATGATCATCGGCTCGGATTCCGGGTGATTGATGTTCGCCGGGATGATGGCGCGCCCGCGCGCGACTTCGTCGCGCACGAATTCGGGGGTTATCGGATTGCTGATTGCTGATTTGTGATTGCTGATTGGCTCAGAGCCGCTGTGGCGGTAGCCTAGATCGTTTCTGTCCTCTGACCTCTGACCGGTGACCTCTGCATTGCAGTTCTCCCGAATGGCAATGAATTCCATTTCAGGACTAACAATCCCGTTTCTCGCGTACCAAAGTTGCGTAACGGGACGCGATTTCGCGCGCAGCGGTTTGTTCTTCGCTGACCTCTGAAATCTGACCTCTGCCTTCTGGCCGTTTCGTTCCGCAGCGTGCTTCTCAGATAAAAATCCGTTGTCCTGCGGACGAACGGCGCGTCCTTGGATTTCTTCGACATCGCCGCGGTCCCGGATCCACTTCGCGCGCAACGGTGGAAGTCCCTGCTCGACGTTGCCGCGAAATTCCGAGTCGCCCCATGGACCGCTGGTGTCATAGACGCGCACCGGCTCGTTCACTTCAATCTCGCCGCTCATTGTTTTCGTCGGCGCGAGGGTTATTTCGCGGAACGGGACGCGGAGGTCGGGATGCAGTTTTCCGGCGACGAAAATCTTTTTTGAATTTGGTAAAGATTTTTCGACAGAATGAACAGAATCAACCGAATTTCCGGCAGCAGAAGATTTGGATTTTTCTGAAACCATTTTGTCCATTCTGTTAATTCTGTCTAAAAACAAAAAAGCCATGCGCGGAAAAACGCATGGCTGAGATACTGGCAGTCCGCCTTCGGACCTCGGACCTCCCTTCGGCGGCATTACCCGCATCAGGTTCAAGGGGTTCGTCTACGACGTCTCAGCCATCCGGCTCCCCCGCACTTTCACGCGAAGCTACGACCACAAAAATCGAAGTCAATCGCGTGAGAGAGTTATTAGTTATTCGTTGTTGGTCATTTGTAAGAAGATCGCGGCCGCCACGGCCGCCTCTACAAAAGACTTCGTGTCTTTCGCGGCCTTCGTGGTGAAAGATGCTACTTCGCGGCTGTCTCCGCTTTTACGTTCGTGTGAAAAATGGCCATCCACGCGCCCTTTTTCTGTTTCCAAACGGACCCGGCGTTATAAGTGCCGGAAGCATCCTTGCCGTCAAACGTCCCTTCAATCTTCACAACGTAAGTGGTCACGATGACGTTCGGTCCGTTAGAGAGGGCGTTGTAGTCGCTGATGGTAAACGATTTCATGTCCCACTTTTTCATGTCGGACAGCTCCTTATCCATATCCGAGATGCCTTCGGCGTAAGCTCCGCGGAAATCCGCGCTCACCACTTTCTTGAAGTCGTCAGGCTTCTTGTCTTTGAACGCCTGCCAGGCGGCGTTTTCTTTTGCCTCGATCGCGGCGTTGTCCGGGGCGCCGAGGGAAACTCCAATCGTGGCGATCAGTGCGATCACTGTGTAAACAATATATTTTTTCATAAGTCCTTTCGGTTGTTGCGCGCAGACTAGGCGGACGCCGCTGACAGGGCAACGTTAATAGTTATTAGGATGCAACGTTACGTTGCTTGCGGGCGAGACGCCCGTCTCTACATTCTACGATGAAGAAATTCCTGTCCGTTTCTCTTTTGAGTGTGTTGATCGCGTTTGGGTTGCAGGCTGCTCCCGAATCCAAGACCGCGAAGAACCCGCCGCCGGTTCAAAGCAGCGGCGCTAAGAGTGGCGAAGCGACTTCGAAGCCCGCGACGGATGAGAACGCGAAGCCGATCGATCCAAACAACATGGATCCGTCAGTCAAACCGGCGGACGATTTTTTCTTCTACGCCAACGGCGACTGGATCAAGCGGACTGAAATTCCGCCGGAATATTCGCGCTGGGGAAGTTTCAATCAGTTGATCGAGCACAACAACGACGCGCTTCATGTCATCGCGGAAAAAGCGGCGAAGACAAAAGCCGATCCGAAGACGGCGCCGGAAATGCAAAAGGTCGGTGATTATTACGCGAGCGGGATGGATGAAAAAACAGTCGAGGCGATGCGGACCAAGCCGTTGCAGGACGAGCTGAGCAAGATCGACAACCTGAAAGATCGACAAGATGTGCTGAAAGAGATCGCGCATCTACACACGATCGGCGTAGGCGCGTTCTTCAATTTCGGTTCCGGGCAGGATGACAAGGACAGCACCCGCGAGATTGCGCAAGCGGTTCAAGGCGGGCTCGGGATGCCGGACCGCGATTACTACACCAAGGACGACGACGCTTCGAAGAAATTGCGGGACGCGTACGTCGCGCACGTGACCAAGATGTTGACGCTGCTCGGCGAGTCCGTCGAAAAAGCCGGCGCCGACGCGAAAAAGATTCTCGCGCTCGAAACTTCACTGGCGCAGGCGTCCCGCACCCGGGTGGAACTGCGCGATCCGCAGAAGAATTACAACAAGATGACGCCGGATGAATTCCAGAAGATCACGCCGGATTGGAACTGGGGCGATTACTTCAAAGAAATCGGTCTGACCGTGCCGGGCGACATCGACGTGCATCAACCGGATTTCTTCAAAGCGGTCAATACCGCGTTTACATCGACATCGATCGACGATTGGAAAACTTATTTGCGCTGGCACCTGATCCACGGGGCCGCGTCCGCGCTGTCGAGCGATTTCGTGAACGAGGATTTTAATTTCAAGGAAAAGACGTTGCGCGGCACCCAACAGATCAAACCGCGCTGGAAACGGGTGATCCTTTCCGAAGACGGCGCAATTGGCGAAGCGCTCGGCAAACTTTACGTGGCCGAATATTTTCCGCCTGAAGCCAAGGCGCGCGCGCTGGAGTTGATCAACAACTTAAAGGAAGCACTGGCCGATCGGATCAAGACACTTGAGTGGATGGACGAGCCGACCAAAAAGGCGGCGCTGGAAAAACTGGCCGCGTTTCAGGTCAAGATCGGTTACCCGGAAAAGTGGCGCGATTATTCGACCTTGACGGTCGACCGCGGGCCATTCGTGTTGAATGAGCTGCGAGCGGAGAATTTTGAATCGAAACGCGAGCTGAACAAAATCGGCAAACCGGTCGATCGCACGGAATGGGGCATGACGCCGCCGACGGTGAACGCCTACTACAATCCGAAGATGAACGAGATTGTTTTCCCGGCCGGAATTTTGCAACCGCCGTTCTTCTACGCGAACGCGGACGACGCGGTGAATTATGGCGGCATCGGCGCGGTCATCGGCCACGAAATGACGCACGGCTTCGACGATCAGGGCCGGCAGTACGACAAAGTGGGAAATTTGACCGATTGGTGGTCGCCGCAATCCGCCGAAGAATTCAAGAAACGCTCGGGAGCAGTCGTACAGCAATACAGTGAATACGAACCGTTGCCGGGATTGCACGTGAATGGCGAACTGACGCAGGGCGAAAACATCGCCGACATCGGTGGTGTAAAGCTCGCTTACGCCGCGCTGCAAAAGGCGCTCGATAAACATCCGGAAGATCGCGATAAAAAAATCGACGGCTTCACGCCGGAGCAACGTTTCTTTCTCTCGTTCGCGACGATCTGGAAATCGAAGCAGCGCGACGAAGATTTGAAGTTACGGCTCAACACCGATCCGCATTCGCCCGCGCGTTACCGGGTGAACGGGCCGCTCTCGGATCTACCGGAATTTGCGAAGGCGTTCAATGTTCCGGATGGCGCGCCGATGGTCCGCGCCGCCGACAAGCGCGTAAATATCTGGTGACTGCGAGCCGCAGTGGCGGTACTGAACCGGACTCGCGTTTGCGGACGGCTAAGTGAATGGAGCCGGCGGGAGCCAAGCGACATCGACGGGAAAGCTCGGGAGAGTGAGTGGAGCGGGAGCGAACGAATCAACCGCCCCTACCTATTCTTCTCGACCTAGCAATTATTCCTTGGCGACTTTGCCGCCCCAGGAAAGAATTTTTGCTTTGGCGCCGGCGGCTTCGGCTTCTTTGATGTTGCCGGCGCGATTGTAAAATAATGACAAACTGGTCCAGCCGATCTGATCGTTCGGCTTTAACGCGACTGCTTTTTTGCCGGCTTCGATCGCTTCATTGAAGCGGCCAACTTTCATCAACGCCATCCCGAGCGCGTGCCAGCCATCGAAAAAGTTTGGATCGACATCGACACAGCGTTGGTATTTCGCGACCGCGCTGTCCAGTTCCCCGATCGCGAGGTCGCCGTTCGCGTCGTCAAAAATCTCGTCGCGAGTTTGTTCCATTTGGAAGGGCGTCGAATCGCGGCCGACACGGCCGCCGCTACAGTTAACCTTTGGCTGAGGGCGCCAAACCGGCGTCGCGCTGGCGATCGCGCAACCATTCCATAAACACGTATTGGCGCGCGGTTTTAAGGTAACGCTCCTCGAACGTCGCCTTGGTTTGCTGATATTTCGCGGGATCGGGCGGCTCGCGTTTTTCCATCAGCACAATCAGTCCACCGTCGATCCCGGGAACAAAGTCGCTCACCTCGCCAGGCTGAAGTTGAGCGGACACATTCTTGATCATCATCAGTTCGGTCGGCTCGTTCTCCGGTTTTTCGGCAGGATTTTTCGTCTCGGTTTCATCGGCGATCGTGAAAGGCTCTATTTTTTCAGTCTTCAAACCGCCGGCTTGTTGTAATGCCGCGGGCAACGGTTGCCCCGATTTCAATGCATTGCGCAAAACTTCGACCGCCTGTCTTCCCTTGGTTGACGCCATTTCGCGGGCGCGTTGCGATTTGATCTGATCGGCAATTTTCTGTTTTGCTTCATCCGGCGTGAGCGGCCGCGCTTCGACAATTCCGGCGAGATGTAAAATGGCAAAGCCGTCGGCCGATTGTATCGGATCACTGTTCGGCTCTTGTGGCGTCAATTTGAACGCGACCTGATTCAGCTGGGGATCCGCTTTCAATTTCGGGTCGGGCGCAGAAGAAGTGAATTCGCCGGTTGCTTCGACTGGCAACTGAAACTTCGCCGCGACTTGATGAAAATCGGCGCCTTTCTCCAGGAGCGCTTGCGAGAAATCATTGGCACGGTCAGCCAGCTTCTGAAGGGCGTCGATCCGCTCCTTGTCTTTCAATTTCTTCTGATCGTCGTTCAACGCCAGCCGGATAAACTCTACTTTCCGTTTTTCTTCAGTTTTGAGTTCGCCTTTGTGCGCCTCATAATATTTTTTGATGTCGTCATCGCTCACTTTGATCTCTTTGAGAAAATCAGCGGAATGGATGCGCACGAGGCTGACAACATTTTTACCGTAAAGCTGTTCGTAATTGGATTTGCTCTCGCTTTCCGGAATCGATACGCCCGACGCGACGATTTCCTTGATCCGGTTCAGGCAAAGCTCATCATGGGCGAGCTCGCGCAGTTGCTCGTCGGTAAATCCGAGTGACGGCAGAATCGTTCGATCCACCTGATCATATTTGGCGCCGTCGAAACCGGACGCACCCTGAAAGGCCGGAAACTTCTTCACGGCCTCAACAATCTCGGCGTCGGACGGTTGGATGCCGAGTCGCTCGGCCTCGTGTCGCAAAACAATCAAATTAATAATGAACGTGACCGCTTTCTGATCGTCAGTCCCGGCACCGGGCGCGAGACCGTCTCCGAGATCGGATATACCAAGCAGCCGCGACAATTGAAACAAACGCGCATCCCGGCGCGCCTCCGTCATGGTAACTTTTCGGCCGTAGATTTTGGCGAACTGATCGGAGCGAATCAGGCTAGTATCACTCTTGACGAAATAAAGACAGAACGGCAACGCCAGGATCGCAATCACGATCATGAGCCAGTTGCGATGTTTGCGAAGAATTTTGATCATGTGACGGGCTGGCAATTTACGAGCGAACCAAACCGCGCCAACTTTTTTCTGTAGCCGCGGTTGCCGACCGCGGAGGCCGAGGACAGCGTCTTCAGCTACAACGCTTCAGCTGTTTTCTTGATCAATTCCCAAACATTCCGCAGATGGTTCCTCGGTCGTGAGAATATTTACCGGACCGAATTCCGGTCTGGTCAGCATTTCAGGAAAGCGTACTCTAGAAGTTATCTAGTTATCTCGTAATGCCGCGAGTAGTTTTGTATCAATCGAGAGCCAGCAAAGCATGACGCGCTATTTATGAGATGGCTTCTACCTGCTTAAACGCGATGTCGATCTTGGAAGAGAAGAGCATGACGGCGGCAAATGAAGTTTCGCATGCGCCGCGATGGGCGCAGTTGCCGGAGCGCGGTACGCCCGCCATGCTGCGACTGATTAACTGGATCGCCGTCCACATCGGGCGCGCGGCGGCGAGATTGCTGCTTTATCCGATCACCCTTTATTTCCTGATCGGCGCACACGCGGCTCGGCGAACATCGCATGATTACTTAGAGCATGTTCGCGCTGGTCCGGCCCGGTGGTGGCATGTATTCCGCCATTTTCATTGTTTCGGCGCGACAATATTAGATCGGTTTTATCTGCTGAGGGGCGAGTTCGAGCGCTTTGATGTGAGACTTCATCACACGGAAATCCTGCACCGCCAGGTCGAAACCGGAAAGGGTTGCATTCTGCTGGGTTCTCATCTGGGTAGTTTCGAGGTGTTGCGCGCCCTGGGCGTGACGCAGCAGGATTTTCCGCTCAGGGTGATAATGGACGTGATTCATAATCCAAACATCACCCGCTTTCTTGATGCGCTGAATCCGGTGATCGCCGACACCGTGATCGTTTCAGACTCACCGGACTTCTTGCTTAGAGTTAAAGAGAGCCTGGACGCGGGTTTTTTAATTGGCATGTTAGGCGATCGGGTCTCAAGCGATGGCAAGACCACGCAATGCAACTTCTTGGGTGCGCCGGCCACATTCCCGGCCGGTCCGATCCTGCTCCCAGCTATCATGCATTGCCCCGTCATCCTGTTTTTCGGCATTTACCGCGGCGGCAACCACTACGAAATTTACTTCGAGCGATTGGCTGAGGAAGTAATTTTGAATCCCGACCGGCGAGCAGAGGACATTCAGCATTGGATGCAGCGCTATGTCGATCGCCTGGAACATTACGCGCGGTTTGCGCCTTATAACTGGTTCAACTTTTATCCGTTTTGGGATTAACAGCTGCCCAGAGGGCTTGAAAGATTGTAAGAACCCAGCTCACCCAACATGCCCATCGAGAAATCGGAAATCCGCACGCTCATCCCGCACGCGGGTCTGATGTGTCTGCTGGATAGCGTGCTGAAGTGGGATGACGAATCGATTGTGTGCAGGAGTGAAACGCATCGCGATCCGACCAACCCACTGCGTCGCGATGGACAACTCTCCGCATTACATGCACTCGAATACAGTGCGCAGGCAGCCGCGGTGCACGGCGGATTGCGAGCGCGGTCAGCGGGCACGGTCGCGCCGCCCTGTTATCTGGCCGCGCTGCGGGATGCGCACTTGCAGGTCAAGCGGCTGGATGATATCGCTTCGCCGCTCGAGGTTCGCGCGCAACGCTTGTTCGGAGACAGCGGCGATACCATTTATGAATGCCGTGTTTCAGCCGGCGACGTTCTTTTGGCAGATGGACGCATTACCATCATGCTGCGCACGTGACGGCTTCAAAAAACGATTGGGATGGGAATCGAGCGGCAAAATGAACTTTGAACTTTGCCGCGCGATTCGCGCCGATCATCCCAGCCTGGCCGGGCATTTCCTCGGCGAGCCCATCGTGCCGGGCGTAGTAATCCTCGACGAAGTCGCCGCCGCCTTGACCGAATGGCGCAAAGATTGTCAGCTCACCGGTATACCTGCAGTCAAATTTCTTCTGCCCTTAAAGCCTGAGCAGTCTTTTACTATTTCTCTTGTGATGGCGAAGGATGCAGGGACCGATGTCGATTTCCACTGCCGCGTCCAAGACCGCATGATAGTTGAGGGGCGCCTTCAGATCAGTTGCGGCGCAACCTGACATGGCAAACACGGCATCATTCGAACCACCCGCCTTTAACCCTAAAGCGCGCGATCCGCGCCTCGCGCATTGGCTTAAAGATTACCGGCCGGAGCTGTTCAGCGAACGCCTCTACCAGAGCGTCGAACTAATGGAGCGTTACAGCGTCGACCTGACGATCGAGTTGCTCGACCGATTAAAAGTCATCGATCAACTCGGCGAGTGGCGCTCGGCGTCCGAGCTTTGTCAGTTGCTTTCTTTTCAACCACGTTTCAGTTCCGCTTTGGGTTGGCTTTTGGAGCGCCTGATCGAGACCGGTTGCATCGAGATGCGAACCGATCATGACACGCGCACGTATCGTCGGCGGCATCCGCCGTGGCGACCTGAGCTTGCGCGCCTGCGGGCAATCGGACTTGATATCGATCGCGCCAATGCGCCGACTTTGGATTTATTAGATCAGGCGGCGAGCCTGTATCCGGGGGTCGCGCGCGGCGAGCAGAGGGGGGAACAAGGTCTCTTCGAACCGCAAGCGATACCGCTGTGGCTGAATTATTTTCACAATGATAACGCAACTTACGCGGTGAATAACTGGGTGAGCGCGATCCTCGCTGCCGAACGCCTGCCCCCTCGACCGAAGGTGCGAATTTTAGAACTCGGCGCCGGCGCCGGCAGCGCTGCTGAAATCTTATTGCGGTTGTTTGATGAGAGAGCGCTTCTCCCGCGCATAGAACGGTACGTGATCACAGAACCAAACGCCTTTTTTCGGCGGCGCGCTCAGCGTGAATTATCAAGTCGCTATCACGATCTGCCGCTGGAATGGGGTGCGCTTGACATTAATTTACGATGGGACACTCAAAGCGTCCTCCCCGGCGAATTCGATCTCGTATATGGTGTTAACGTGCTGCACGTCGCTAAAGACTTGCTATTCAGCTTGAATCAAGCGCGTGACGCGCTGGCGACCGATGGCTGGTTGGTGACTGGTGAATGCGTGCGCCCGTATCTCAACCAGCCAATTTACCCTGAGCTGATCTTTCGAATCTTAGATAGCTTTACCGACGTGAATACGGATCCCGAGATTCGACCCAATCCGGGTTTCCTGACCGCCGATCAGTGGCGCCGCGCATTGACCCGCGCTGGTTTCCAACGCGTCGAAATCACGCCACCGATCGAGGCCATCCGCGAGGTGTATTCGCATTTTTTCACCAGCGCCATTTGCGGACAACGCGCCGCGGCAAACACGATGCAGCTCCAAGCCTGATTATTTTGATGGCGATTCCGGCCGAGCGGCGCGGCTTGCAATCTCGCCCGCCGTGCGCTGGATGAGCTGCCAGACATTCCGCAGATGTTGCTCGGTCGTGAGAATATTTCCCAGGCCGATTCGCATGAGGGTGCGTCCGCGCAATTTTGTCTGCGTGATGTAGCCGCGGCCCGAAGCATTGATTCGCTCCACGATTTCGCTGTTCAGGATGTCGATCTTATCTTTGTTAGCGGCGACAAAGCGAAAACAGACCACCGGCATGACAACCGGCGCCGCCAACTCGAAGCGCTTGTCGGCCTTAATCCAGTCCACCAGGAGATTCGCCAGTCGGAGATGATCCCGGATGCGCGCAGCAATTCCTTCGCGACCAAACGCGCGCCAGACGACCCACGCTTTGAGCGCCCGGAACCGGCGACCAAGTTGGACGCCGTAGTCCATGTAATTAATTTCCGTATTATCGGGATCGCGCAGATGCACATATTCGGGCGCGAGAGTGAAAAGCCGGCGCAAACGCCCGATGTCGCGCATGTAGAGAGCGCTGAAATCAAGCGGGACAAAGAGCATCTTGTGCGGGTTGACGACTATCGAATCCGCTTCGTTCCAGCCGGCGGTGATGGATTTGCATTCCGGCAAGAGCGCGAGTCCCGCGCCGTAAGCGCCGTCGATGTGCAACCACATTTTGTGTTCGCGGCAAATCTTTGCGATCTCGGGAACCGGATCGACGTTCGCGGTCGATGTTGTGCCCACGGTCGCGACCACCGCGAGCGGTTTAAATTTCTCGGCGACGTCTCTTTCAACCATTGCGCGCAACGCCGCCACCTCCAGACGAAATTCGGCGTCGCTTGGAACGCGTTGCACATTGTCTTCACCAATGCCAAGGGCGATCGCGCCCTTCTCGATCGAGCTGTGCGCCTGATCGGAAGTGTAGATTCGAAATCGCGGCAAATCGCGACCACTCAATCCGAGCTTGCGCGTGTTCGGTGCGATCTGTTCCCGCGCCGTGGCCAGCGCGTGCATGGTGGAGATCGATGCAGTGTCGTAAACAACGCCCGTGAATTCGTTAGGCAATTGCAGCCATTGTCGCAGCCAATCGAGCACGAGCGTTTCGAGCTCGGTCGCGGCCGGCGCAGTTCGCCACGTCATCGCGTTGACGTTGAGCGCGCCGGTGATGATCTCCGCCAAAATGCCGGGATTGGTCGTAGTGCAGCCGAAGTAACTCATAAATTGCGGATGCGCCCAATGAGCGATGCCCGGAACAATTACGCGGTTAATGTCAGTGAAAATTTTTTCGAACGGTGTACCAATCTCCGGGGCATCGCGGTCCAATTGCGAAAGAATTTCACCCGGTTGCACATTGCGAGAAATCGGGCGTTCGCCAATCTTTTCGCGATAATCCGCAATCCAATCCGCCAGCTCGTGCAGTTGCTTACGGAATTCCGCGATCGGAACATCGCCGAGTTCCTGGAGGTCGCCAGGTTCTTGTCGATCTTTCACTCCTCAGAACGCGAAACCGAAACTGAGGTGAAACGCACCAAAATCTTCACCCGGCGCGCGGTCTGGGTTCCATCCATAATCGAGCCGGATCGGACCGATCGGTAATTTATAACGCAAGCCGCCACCGAGCGCGTAACGCATGTCGTCCACACCCGGCTCTTCGGAAGTGGGAAGAAGATCACCGGCGTCAAAGAAGAGTGCGCCCTCCAGCTCGCCGTAAAGCGGAAACGTGTGCTCAACATTGAAGACGGTGTAGAATTCGCCGCCAATCGGATTTCCCTTCGGATCATGCGGCCCGAGATCGCGTTCGCCAAAACTTCGCACCGTGGTCGCGCCGCCATTAAAAAAGCGCTCGTCGATCGGCAACGTGGTTGGTT
>WNGK01005969.1_pt1 | contig 12849 bp, 15 predicted proteins | sample 5400601 | NCBI WGS metagenome assembly WNGK01 (sample SAMN13153376, study PRJNA577476) | soil metagenome | isolation source: 60 cm soil or saprolite under Garry oak tree replicate 1 | place: USA:California | collected 2016-06-15 | reverse complement strand
ATGGCCCGCAACGAACTGTTGGAAGAGCCCGGTTATTCCATTGTAGGTGCACGTGTTGCAGCTGGAGCCTATCAAAATGACCGCCGGGCTGATGGTGCCTGGTGACATGGTTGGTCCCGTCCAAATGGCAACGCTCCACACGTCTCCCGAAATGTCCGTTACGGTGTACGATTGGAGCGTTACTGGTGTATTACCATTGTTTTGAAGAGATAGAGTCAAGCTAGTAGGAGTGTTCAAGATGTGTCCAGATAGAGTCAACGATTCTGGAGCCGGGTCGACGACATTGACGGTTAGGATGCATGAGTGGCTGACATATCCGCTAGAGCCGGTAATGGTGATATTGTATTTTCCTAGTAAGGTGGACGCCGTTGCTGAGACTTGTAGGCTGGTACTGGCGGTGGCTCCTGCAGTAATAGTTACAGGGTTTTGGCCTCCCATCACACCGATGAATCCAAAAGGCACTGTCGCAGAGAGAGTCACAGAGCCATTGAAACCATTCTCACTTCCTAAGATGATGCTCGTTGAGTTGGAGAACCCCGCGACGATAGCAATCGAGTAGGGATATGCGTATACCCCAAAGTCAGCCTGCGGGTTCACCTTAGCCGTCAAGAGAGTTGAACTGCTGAGTACCTTCCTCCCAACCACACCCGTGCCTGTTAGAATAATATCGTAGCTTCCTATCGAGGCGTTCTTGGTGGCTTGTACTGTAGCTCCAGAAGTCGCTGAGCCCCCAAGTGGAACGTTAACTCTACTGGGATTGAAGGTGACGGCGACGCTTCCGTTAGTGACCTGCGCGGTGAGCGAGACAATGCCAGAGAATCCTTGAGCGCTTAGAATGGAGACGGTCGATGTCGCGTTCATTCCTTGGGGTACGGTGATTACGGACGGGCTGATTGTAAGCAGGAAGCTCCCGGTTGTCTTGTGTGCGTCACTGATCGTGAAGGGGAGTACGGTTCCGCTAACGGTGATGGAGCCTAACGCGAAGGTGAGAAGCAGAAGTAGGGCTTTGAGAGGCACTCGCTTCTTGGATAGAGTCGTGACGCATTCCTCCGAACTCAACCCTTGAAGTATTCATTGTCGGTCCGCCACCTTACGGGTCCTGTAACCAGACACGAGAGACGTTGCGTCTAGACACTGCTCTCACGTGGGCCCTACGCTCGCCTTCGGGCCCTCACAACATTATTGTCTTCGGCCAGATGCACGTTTTACCCGCAGCATCCTTATGGCCATGGTAGCGATAGGAGGTTTGTTGATACCCCTTGAGCTCGCATCTAGCATCATGCTTGGAGCAGATCGAATCGCACTGGAGCATCTCTTCGGCAGTTCTAATTTTCTCCATCGCTGGACGCAACCAGTCAAATCTATCCAGATGTGGTAGTTAGGTCTATCCGCTGAGAAACGTCTTTGCGTTTCATAGTTTGACGCGACAGAGCGCTATTCCTGCGCTTAGGTGCGCTGTTTCCTTGAGAAGCCGCAACAAAATGATCAATTCCTTGCTGCTTGGGCCCAGCCATTCCGCGTCAGTTAGTTGCGCTCGGATTCGGGTTCTCTTTCTTTCGTCTCTTTCTTGTGAGGAAGAGCAAAGCGACTACGATTCCCGCCAACGCTGCGTAGCCGATTAATGGCAAGATCGCATCCAGGCTGATAACAATTAAGCTATAGTTCTGGCCCGCTAGAACGCCTAGATAGATGAGCACAATGTCCCATATGACTATTCCAATAGTGGAATAGGCTAAGAATTTGGAAACTCTCATCTTGGCTAATCCTGCCGGGAACGCGATCAGTGTCCTGAGAAGGGGGACAAATCTCGCAAACAAGACGGCGGCGCTGCCATGCTTTGCGAACCAACCCTCAACAATCATCAAATGCCGTTCGCTCAGCCTGATTTTCCTACCATATCTGAGCACAGCAGACCTTCCCAAATAGTACCCGATGCTGAAGTCGATCATTGTTCCAAGGAGTCCTCCAAGTGACGCCGCTACCACGGCGGGCCAAAAGTCTAGAGTATGGTTGTAGACCAAGAACCCAGTTACCGGGAGGATGATTTCGCTTGGAACTGGGAGCGTCGCGCCCTCAAGGGTCATTAACAGGAAGACTCCGCCGTAGCCCCATTGAGATAATAGGCTCACTGCAATTGTGAATATCGTGTCGTTCAGGCTCAAAATGCTCAACCGTCAGCGAATCGGGGCCTTTCAAATCCTTTAGGCTTCGCGGGAGCGAACTGGAAAGACTTGGCCGAGGTCGGTGTGATTTCTCACCGCGTTCCGCGGGCTAATTGTTTTTAGTGCAGTTCATGTTCGTATCTTCAGCCATGACTCAACGAGAGCATCAAGAAGGAGTGTCTGGCAAAATCATACTATTCATAGTGCTCGGCGTGTTCCCTGCGATTTTCATGTTGATAGTTCTCATATTTGGCCCGATGCTTGGTCTACGGTTCGGGTCCTGAACCTCGACTCCACACTCGAACATAGAACATGACGCGCGGTGGATCGAGGGGACTATTGAAGAATCACCTAGGGCTAGTGTGCAAGGCCAATCTCGATTGAAATAGTCTCAGTCTAGCAGCAAAATAGCGGCTACGTTCGGTTTCGGATAGTACTTCTTGATGTCAGAAGGCCCATATTTTCCCTTGAACAGTTCGATAACTTCGTCAACCTGTTTCTTCTGGGTTACCGCACGGAGATTGCCTTTCATGGTTTGTAGGTTGGAGCGGATCGTTACTTGTGGGTTCTGGAGGACGTTCTTGTACCATTCCGAATCGGTGCCCGTAACGGGTAGTAGCAGTAGCTCCTTCTCTCTTAGCACGAACCAGACTGGACGTGGAATCAATTTCCGGGTCTTTCGACCCGTAACAGTCAACTCGATTTCCTTGTCCTTCTTCAAAGCAGTAGCCATGCTGGCTGATTTCAACGTGGGATCGATGAATCAAAGGGTATCCTTTTTCTAAAAGGCTTTGCGGATTCTGGATTCTTCTCATCCCGGGAAGGAACAAAAGGCTAAGCTGTCCAGCCGCGAATGTGATCATGTATGAAGTGCCCGGTATGCCACGGCGAACTGCAGGTTTCGACTAGCTTCTGCCCGTACTGCGGGGCAAGGCTTGACCGGACAGGCTCCACTCGCCCCCAGTCTTCCTCGAAACACATCAGCACCGGGATAGGCCTGATCTGCCTCCTTGTGGCAGGAACCCTTCTTGCTACGGGTGTTTTGGTTCCCGTAGCGACGAGGCTGTACGATGATACGAGAAATGTTCTGCGGAATTTGGCCTGCCTCAACCCTGCGTTCTGCACCAATTCCACCTTCCCAACTACACCGGGAAAGGCCACGTATGACCAGCAGGTGTCATTGGTCTTCGCCCAAGACTTCAACGCGCTGAACTACAACGTTACAACCGTGCCACAGACGGATTCGTCTGGTTATGGTCCTGCTTACCTGCTCAATGGGTTGTCCGACACTGGGTACTGGTACCAAGTTGGGCTAGCCTACAACTGGCCGTTGGCTTCCGGGAACGGCTATGACTCTGGGCTCCACTTCATCTGGGAGGTTTTCCTGCCGAACGGGACGACAAACAATCCAGTCCTGTCAAGAATCCCGGATAACGTCAACTCGGGTGACGTTGTGGGGCTGAGCCTATCGTTTTCCGGCGGCACCGACATGGTCACGATGTACGCCGTGGATTACAACACGGGCGCTTACTCTTCTCACACTTACAAGGCTGGAGGCGGGACGATCTTTGCAGGCTCCTCAAGTGTCTCTAGCACTCGTACACCTACGAGTTTAATGACAGAATGGTATCATCCGAGCCCTTCTGAGACATCTATGAAACAGGTTACTTATTCGTCCAACATCCAAGCGTCCAAAGCGTGGATCTGCATCGGCGAGTACGTACCTCCTGACCCAAATTCATTGGTCTACTCTCAGTGCACTGGCTCCGCTTTGACACTGACTAGTCAGTTGCAAAATTACTCCTATCACGGGCTCATCACCGACGCTAGCCAGTACGAGTTCCAGACAGGACCCTCCTGATCCACTTTTTTCGGCCCTAATGGAAATCTGAAGGAATAACTTGGACCGGCATGCGTTCGGTTACTTTACCCTTAAGCTAGAGCCGCTGCACGTTTCATTGAGTGAGCGCCTGTTGCGACAGATCGCAACTCGTCCGGATGTGGCTATTCTACCGAAAACTAAGCCCGCATCGGATCTTAGTCACAAGCTTTTTCAGGAATTCCCAGTTCCAACCTTGGATGAGTTTGTGCAACAGCTGGAGACCGTTGGCCAGGGAATCGACGTTCTCACAATTGAGGGTGTTCCTCATTTGGTCTGTGGAAAGCCTCTAACTAACATTCTAGTTCAGACCGATGCCGTCAAACACTTGCCTGGAGATCTGCTGGCAATCTATCAGTATTGCCAAGGGTGCAAAGTAGCAGTCAGAGTTCTCTAGTCAAAGACAGTTGTGAAAGGGGGTGGGTCCGTCATTTCGTATCCGGGCAAGGTCGAATGCCGAAATAGGTTGTACCAGTTTTCTTCCAGTTGAACGACACGCTAAGCGAGACCATCAGAGGTACCATACATTGAGGATTAGCGTTCCACCATTTTGAGATAAGGGAAGTTGGTCTATCTAGTTCAGAAGGTCAGAACGGGTTCGATTTTATGGGATATTCCTGGCGAGATACTTCGATGTTTGTGAAGTTCCTCATAGTGGTACAGACGGCGATTATTGTTGGGTTATCTGTTTGGATGTATAACGAGTATGTGAGCAACTTGTACCTTCAGACATACCTGGCTAGCCGGCTCCAAGGGACGGGGTCGATTATAGGGGTCATGGGCCTAGGAGGACTCGTAGCAATGGTCCTAGTCGGAATCCTTCTCAAAGCGGGGAATATTCTTGGAGACATTGATCACCTTTCAGAGAGGGTCGAGGATCAGACGGATGTTGCCCAGGCCCGTCTGGAGACGTCGATGACGATGCCTGTTCTCAAAGTAGCGGAGGCGGAGCCAGTGGACGAGATTAGTCGGCTGCATCGTTCTCTGCGAAGATGGAACGAACGCTCAAAGTAAGCGGAATTTAGGAAGCTACTCTTTGAGCCCAAGTTCTCTCAGCAGCTTCTTGTAGTGACCGTTTATGATCTCCCAGAGTCTCTCGCGGTTCTCACCGGTCACCGTCTCGCGTTCAAAGGTGATCTCCAAGGCCTGATCCGGTAGCCTGAACCCATCAATTCTTACTCCTGGGAGACTGGCTTTCAATAGGTCCTCGTTTATGGTCTCTTGCAGCTCCATCAATTTCTTGGGAGTCGTCATGTTGTGCCAGCGGAGAGTTTGTCTGGTATTTCATATTTAACCCATCGAAACATCAATGGAACGTCACAAGTGACGAGTTCTCGGGCTTTCACGAGGCTTCAGAAGGCTCCTTTACTCGTACATAGATTCGGCATCGTCCAAACGTTTCGGCTCCTCGTTCCAGAGCTAACTAGAAAAACACGACTGTCGAGCTTTCTCGCCAGGTTCTTGTCGGGGTACGTCGGGAGGTTTCGGATGAGGGACTCTACTGTCTTGTGGCTTCGCCCGTTTTCAATGGATCTGGCAATATTCCGTGAGGTTTGGGATCACGAACGGTATACGGCAGGGCCGATTGGCGAAGTTGCTCGTCGCGGAACTGTCGTGGATATTGGCGCTCACATCGGACTGTTCTCATTATTCGCGTGTAGAGTGATTGAGGCAAATCGGATTGTTAGTGTGGAACCTGATCCTTTGAACTTCGAGCTTCTCGTCGAGAATATCTCTGCCAACCATGTTGAAGGTGCGACCCTGGTTAAGGCTGCGATTGCAGGTGATTCAGGCGAAAGACGGATGCACACTTCCCCATCAAATACTGGAGGTCACAGTTTTTACGCCCGAGGCGGCTCCTCAAGGTTGGTCAGAACCGTCAGCCTCTCAGGTTTGTTCAGATCTTCGGGCATCTCGGAGTGTTCGCTGCTCAAGATGGATTGTGAGGGTGCGGAGATGGAGATCCTTGAGAATACGACTGATGAGCTGTTCATGAACGTATCTGCTATTTCTCTAGAATACCATCTTGACGCCTACCCGCGAGAACAGCTTGAGCGGTCCAAGACGAGGCTGGAGAGTTTAGGTTTCATCATGGAGATTCGACCAACAAGCAAGGCTCTCGGAATCCTCTGCGGGGTCCGCCGAAGCTGAGAATTTTTCTGGGCTGTCTTATTCGCGGAAAACAAGTACCGCGCTTACGAGGTCTCTGTTTCACCACTTTGACATAGCCCCAACTCCTCTCGATCACAAAGAGAACTCTATCGGAGGATCGTGACATGTCTCAGAGTACTGATTTTGGTCAGGGAAAGACTGTTCCAGGTTTTGCAAAGATGATCATGTTGTTCGAGATGCTTGTGATTGTTCTCCTCTCCTCTTGGATCTATGAGGAGTATCTGAACAACGTCTACTTGCAATCCTACGTTAACGAGGTCGTTCAGGCCGATGGTGCTCTCATCGCTATCCTCGTTATCGTCTCTACGCTGGGCCTTGCAGTAGGACTTCTCAAGGTTCTGAAATCGACTCACAGACAGATCGGAGCCATAGTCAGTCGACCTCAAGCTGCGATGACATCGGTTTCGGTTGCGTCAAGTTCTAAGCCGGCAATCGACTTGCATCCGATGGTGGCCGCTCTCAAGGCGGATATGGCACACCAATCCTCTATGGAGCATCTCCCGCAGCTCGACGTCAAAGAAGCTGTGCCAGCGTCCCCTCCTGTGCAAGTTCCACCGAATCCAGGTCCTGTTAGGACTGTGACGGGTACTCCTTCAACTGTTATCACTGGGACGATGCCTATTCTGAAGAGAGTAAACCCTGAACAGGATAGAAACTCGAACTCTCGTCAGTAGAATAACATCCTCAACAGACCTAGAATTCTATCCTAAACATCGTCAGCGACGGTTCAGCGCGTGTTGTAGTTTCTATCTCAGCTTGCTCTTTCGCCGCAGAACGGACACGCGAATAAGCCGAATGTGTTGGTGCGGCCGCATTTCTTGCACGTAACCTGTCCCGGCTGGGGCTGTGAAATTGGAGCTGATGGAGTCCGCGGTCGTGGATAGGGTTCGGGCATGATGACTCCCACCAGACAGGTGATTATTCCGGTAACGAATAGTGCTCCGCCCCCGACGAAGACTGGTAGATCGTTGGCGCAGGCGAACACGTTACCTGATAGTATTGTCAGAAGACAGGAGCTGGCGGCTGCAGCTGTTAGTACGGGGCCTAGAACGACCATTATTATTCCTAGAATGAAAATGTCGGATCTCAAGTTCTCTCACTTGGGTAAGCTATTTTTCAGCGAGGTGTCGGAAGGCTGGGAGGCTTTCTAAGCCTCTGTTACTGTACTCCTGCTTTCAGGGATATTGCCGAAAGAAGTTTTCCCGGACCCCGCCTGTTATCCAGCTGGTCCGGGTATACGCTCTATTGCGGTTGGTCTTTGCGGAAGTAGCCGTTTCGCCAGACGAGAGCGACTAGTCCAATGGCCGCGCCGATTCCAGTTATGGATAGCACCGCCGGCCCATTGCCGCTAATCCAAGAGGGTTTCGCCTCGAAACTGGCCAGCGAGGATGCGTTGGATCCGTTGCTGCTCGCTTGGGCGACGAGGGCGTAGGTTCCGAGCTGGTTTGGTACGGTGAAGGTTGCTTTGTACAGTCCGGATCTGACCGAGGACATGGACAAGCTGATCGTGGTTCCATTGGGGAGCGTGGCTGTTAGGCGCAACGAAACGCCTGAGGGTCCGACTGGGACGCCGTTGACGCTGGTCAGAGCGTAAATATCCGCCTTGTCTCCCGGGAAGAATAGCGCTCCCACAGTTATGGTGACGTTGAGGCCGCCGGGTTGCGCGAGGACGGTGAAGTTCGCGCTAGCGTGAGCGTTAGAGGAGTCGAATGCTTTGATCAGGTGGATGCCCGGTTCGGCGTGGGGTACGTTCATGGTGAAGCTGAAATTTCCGGTCGTGGTCGTGATGAAGCCTTCGAACATGTCATCGAAGGTTACTAAGACTTGGTTCGGGTAGCCGTATTGGTTGGTCGCAAAGCCGGTGCCTTGGACCAGGACTTTCGTGCCAAGTGTTCCGCTGGTTGGTGCTGTGGTGAGTTTTGGTCCGGGGAGGATTGTGACTTGGCCGTCGCTGAGGGAGTTGTTGGAGAGATTCTGGTCAGTGGATAAGATCGCGGTGGCGGAGACTGTGTAGGTTCCTGGTTGTATGTTGGACGTGTCGAACTGTATGAATACTTGGTTGTAGAAGTAGTTCAGCAAGACGGGAATATTGGTTCTTGTCACGACGAGTGTCGAGTTGAAGAATATCGAAACGGCCACTGTCTCATTGTTAGACCCGTAGTCTGCAAGGTTTACTGTGACGCCGACCGTCTGGCTCTGGATCGCGGTGTTGAAGCTTGGGAATACGCTTGTTACTGCGATATCATGCTGGAGTCTTGGTAGCACGTTTATTCTTGCGCTCGTGGTTCCAGTGAGACCTGTGTTGTCCATGACTGTGAGTGTAACTGTGTAGTTTCCGGCTGTGAAGTAGGTGTGCTGTGCGAAGCTGCCGCCGAACTGGCTGGCGTTGTCGCCGAAGCTCCATTGGTACGAGGTTATGAAGCCGTCAGGGTCATGGCTGGCGCTGCCGTCGAAGAAGACCGTTACGCCAACCCGAGGGCTAATCGGGGAGAAGGTAAATTGGGCGATGGGTGGAATGTCCGGCCTGGGCGCTATCTGTATGATTGTGCTGGTTGAGGATGTCTGGTTTCCGCTATCGCGAACGAATAGTGATACGAAGTAGTTTCCTGGGAAGGAATAGGAGTGGAAGGCGGTTGCTGAGGCGTTCTGGAAGACCTGTCCGTCTCCGAAGCTCCACTGCCAGAAGACGATTACTCCGTCAGGGTCGGAGCTTGCTGATCCGTTGAACATGACGAACTGGCCTACAGTTGCGTTGGTTGGTGTGAAGGTGAAGCTGGCGACTGGTAGTTCGTCTGACACCGGCCCAACGGAGATCGTGGCGAAGGCGAATCCTACGAAATTGGAGCTGTCCGTGACTGTTAGTATGACGTTGTAACTGCCGGCTTTGGCGAAGCCGTGGAATACGGATGCGTTGTTGAATGTGATGATCGTGGTGAAGTCGCTGAAGGTCCAGTTGTACCGGATGATGATTCCGTCAGGGTCGAAACTGCCCGATGGGTTGAAGGTTACATTCTGTCCTGCTACAGGATTAAGGGGTGCGAATGTGAAATTGGCAACTGGCAGCTCGTCCAGAACTACTGTGATCTGTTGGCTTGTTGTCGCGGTCAGGTTTCCATTGTCGACAACGAGTAGAGTTACGGTATAGTTGACGTTATTGCTGTAGACGTGTGTAGTGGTCGGTCCGGTGGCTATTCTACCGTCACCGAAGCTCCACCGCCAGCCGATGATTGTTCCGTCAGGATCGTAACTCGTGCTGGTGAAGGTCACTATCGTGCCGGCGGTCGGTATTGTCGGTGTGAATGTGAAGCTGGCCACGGGTGGAATGTTGGCGAGTGGAAGGATCAGTGCGAGAGTGGCTGAGTGTGTGAGGCTGCCGCTCGTCCCGGTCACGGTCACGTTGTAGAATATTTCGGGGTTGTTTGTGATTGTAGTGGAGATCTTTAGAAGGACGATTTTTGTTGTTGGTCCGGAACTCGTGAATGTCAGCGTTGAGTTCGGAAGATAGGCGAGGATGCCGGTGGAATTGAGGCGGACTGTGGTGGCGAGGTTTACGGTTCCGAGGAATCCGTTAACCGCTGTTACTGTGAGGTTGGAGCTGTCGACTGTTCCGCGAACGATCGTTAGGTTAGTAGGATTGAGGGAGAGAGTGAAGTTCGGAGCGGGTGGTCTCTGGGATGGGGTCGAGCTTTGTGTCGGGGGATGGAATATGGCCATTGGGCCGAGTACGGCCGTGATGAAGAGGAGAACGATTATGCCGAGTGATAATTTGGATATTCTCATAGTATATCGTATTACACAACAGTAATGCCCATTACTTAGGTCTATGCCCCTTTCCCGGGCTCGATTCCCTCACGTGGAGCTCTCGAGAGATATCCAGCGATTTTCCGGAGACAAGATAGATGCTTGGAATTTTTCTACGACGATCCGGACTCTAGGCGGCGCTCATCGGTGTCGATTGGTTCTTTTTCCTTTCAGATCTGGACCTCAAGAATAGGAAACCGCCAGTCGGTGCGATGATGATCGTGACTGTTCCGAGTATCGAGTAGAATACTGCGGGTGCTAGTCCGAAGATGCTTGCGGGGGCGTTGGGTGTTTCTACTCGGGGCAGGGGTCATGATGATTGTCTTCGTCGCAGTGTGGCTAGTAGGACCGCTCGAGGCTGTAACCATTACATTGAATGTGCCTGGGATTGTTGACTTGAAGGATAAGCTGGCCGTTCCGTAACCCGTGACCGCGCTTGGGCTGATCGGGCTGCAGCTCAAGCCTGACGGAACCTTGTCGGTCAAGCCAACTGTGTCGGTGAACCCTTTGACTGCTCCAATGGGCTCACCGCGCCTGGTCGATCAGGCCTAATCCAGCTCCGGGTTTTTCGCTCAGAGCTAGACTCGAGGATTATTTGGCTCCGCGTAGCGGCTCGTTTGTCAGATAGTATACTTCGAGCGCTTGTTTCTTTGGCCGGATAAAGTAGGGTTGCGCGTGGGCAAGCTCTCTCGGGATGACACTGCCATCTTTCAGCAGTAGTTTTGTGATACGCCATCCTCTTTCCACACGGAGCAGATTGGTAGTCTTGAGTTCAAGATCGTCAAGAACGTCGTGGAGGCTGACGGGGGACGGTACTTGCCCCTGCCAGTCTTCAGGTTCGACTGGGGAATTGGCCTTGATCTCGCCGCTGTCTATGAAAGAGGATCTGATGAACCTCAGAGCCAGGCGGCGGATTTCATCGTCTTTCAATTTGAGGACTTGGACTTGCTCTTGTGACTATGGGCGTAACGTAACCAGTTCGCAGGTTTCGCGGTAACTTACGCTTGTGCGATGGAGGGGTCCACCTTGGATCCTTGTCGGACCCTCGTCGGGAGACGGGGTCTGTTGGACGTTCTGATGGGCAGCTGTTAATGACTGGACGTCCCGAACTAGTGGATATGGTCAGTAGTATCTGATCCGGATTACAGCCGCAGAATTGTAAAGATTCCTGGAGATATTTACCGATCCACGGCCGAAGCTCTCTAATAAGGAGCCCTGGTTTCGAATTCCACAGCTAATATAATGCGGCGAGATGTCGTCTGTCAAAGGATAGTAGTTTCAAGCAATATCATGCCAATTATGGCGAGGCTTGGATCTCTTCCTTGTAGGTTCTCTGCAAATGACTCTCTTACAAGTTAGCGGGTAAGTCGCCCCCGTTCGTTCAGCGTGAGGAGAAGGAATCGTCTTTGGGAAAGATCTCGTGGAGGAAAAGAAGACCTGCGCAAGAGGGTGTCCAGGCAATTTTTTCGGGCGGCGGCCAAAGAAGAGGCAAGGCTCAATCTAGGTTCTCGTCCTACGAGTTCGAAGATGAAATGGAGCCAAGTAGCGCTCCGGATCGCATGTCCTCAAATTCGCCGGATCTCTCGAAGAAACATGGAATCAATTCCCTACGCCGTTTCTCCAGGATTCTCGCCGTCACGGTTCTAATTGTTGTCATGTTGACGACTGTTGTAGGCTTCAGCGAGATCAACCCGATCCTTCAACATCATACAGACAAGGGCACGAGCGGGTCTGGCACGAGTCCGCCTGTCGGAAGTCTCAGAGCGACAGCTCCAAGTTTCTACGCCGTCTCCAACATACCGGAAGCGATAGTTTCAAGCAATGAAAGCTACACAGGGTTGATCGCGACGAACCTGGATGACTTCATCATAGTTCAGATAGCCTATTCAGAGGGAACCGCGGGAAATCTTCCAGACGTATCAAATGTCAGAGACACGCAGTCCAGTAGTTACTCGAGGATTGCGAGCGCCTCTCCAGGAGTAGCAGAGAATTTCTGGGAACAGGTCTGGACGGGTCGAGCGTCCTCGACGACGACGTCCACGAACATAAGCGTCAGCCCGGACTGGTCAGCCTGCCAGAAGCCATGCGTGACGTCTATCATAATCAGCATGAAGATTAGCCGGTACCGAGATGTCGCCGGCGTCGGTTCGTTGGCTGCAGTAGCACCGAGCGACTCTTCCACTTCTCAATCCGCCACCATAACTCCGACTCAAGCCAACTCGATGCTTGTAGAGCTTCTCAGCCATGGAGCCTACAGTAACTGTGGTTTCGATGCTCCGCAACCGGATGCTGGTCAGACCTCAAGAAACTGTTTCACCGCGACCACGGAGAGAACAGAGCTCTTCGACCACGCCGTATCAGCAGCCCAAACGTACACCGAATCGTACACTTGGAGCCAAGTGGAAGTCCAGAGAGGGATATACCTGGAACTCAAAGGCAACAACATTCCGAACACTGTTGATAACTGAGCTGTTTGTGGTTCTGTTAACTCTTCGATGGAGTTAGCTTCGGGGCATCGACTCCGGGGATTACCGTTGTCGTCGGGTTCCCCTTCACTGCTTCAACTGCCCCGCCTTGCGCCTCGACGGTGGGAGGCTGGGAACGTGCGAACCTCACCCGTCCCCGCCGAGCCAGGTTAACAGCCGCCACCCTGTCTCGGTCCATTACTACTCGACATTTACCGCACCAGAGCTTGCGTTCTAGTCGTTTGTCTGATTGGAGTCTCTCCCCGCATCTCGGACAAGACACACTGGAACCTCTGGTCTCGCTCCTGGACAAACGGATAACCGGTAGTCCAGCCCATCGGGCCTTGTACTCTATCTGTCGCTGAGCCTC
>WNGK01028315.1_pt1 | contig 12854 bp, 10 predicted proteins | sample 5400601 | NCBI WGS metagenome assembly WNGK01 (sample SAMN13153376, study PRJNA577476) | soil metagenome | isolation source: 60 cm soil or saprolite under Garry oak tree replicate 1 | place: USA:California | collected 2016-06-15 | reverse complement strand
ATAGATCGTGTTCGCATCGGCCGGCGGCGAAAAGTTCGGCGTGTACTCCTCGACGCCGCTCCAGCCACGGGCATTGGCAATGATCGTATTTTGCGGCGCAACTGAACGAACGGCTTCGATCGTCCGCTGCTGCAGCGACCACCATTGCGGGCCGGCCAGCGGATAGGGCTCGTTGAGCAATTCGAACAGCACGAGGCGCGGTTCGAAGCTTGCAAACGATCGCGCCAGCGATCGCCATCCTTCGATGAACTCAAGCGCCTTGGAGGGTTCGGCCAGAGCCTTTTTGTCGTCCTCGTTCGCATCCATGGCCACGACGACGGCCAGCCCAGCCTTGTTGAGCATCGCGATTTTGTCGATCAGCCTCGCGGTGAATGCCCGTTGCGGTTCCCCCGGCTTGAACGCCAGTTCCATGTAAACCGGCACCCGGACATGAGTGAACCCGGCTCCGCGCATGAGTTCAGCGTCCGCCGCTGTTATGAACGCGGCAAGGTGACCGTCGCCATATCCATTGTTGCTGTGGCTGAACCAGTGCGAGAGATTCACGCCGCGCGCCAGGACGCCGTCAATCGCATGAGAAGGCGCAGGCTTCTTCCTTGCATCGCCTGATCCTTGCGAGGCGACCAGCCCCGCGGAGACAAGCAGCGCGACCAGGCCGAGCGCGGACGCAAAAATGTATCGCGCAATTTTGCTCTTCTGCGGGCCAGGTTCACAGGCTGATCTGGCCGTCGTTTCGTCCACAACAGGTTCATGCAGGCGCACGGGCGGAGCTCCCTGAATCCCGAGAACGCTACGCGCGGAAACGCCACCTGACTTGACATCCATCAACTTCGTTTTCGATGCGGCGCGCTTGCTAGAGCATGTTCCGGCGGGATTGAATCAACATCAATCCCGCTCGTCCCCGCGAAAGCGGGGACCCAGAGCAAAATGCTTGGGCCGGCGTATTTGACCCTGGATTCCCGCTTGCGCGGGAATGAGCGGAACATGCTCTAGGTCTGCCGCAAGGGGCACGTCGGAGCGCCAGGATGGACGATCTCAAGGCGAAGACGTTGCGCAGCGGTCTCGCCAAGCTCTTCGGTCAAGCACTCAACTTCCTGCTTCGCCTGGTGTTCATCGCAGCGCTCGCCCGGCTTCTGTCTCCGGAAGACTTCGGTCTGATCGGCATGGTGACTGTCGTCACCGGTCTCAGCGGAGTTCTGACCAACTCCTGGCTCTCGTCGGGCTCGGTGCAGCAAGCCGCAACCGATGACCGTCAGCTATCGACCTTGTTCTGGATCTATCTGGCGTTCGGCGCGGTCTTGTGCGTGTCGTGCGTCGCGACTGCGCCCGTGCTTGTCGCTGTTTACCACGAGCCGCGCCTGTTCTGGGTCACGGCCGTTCTCGGGCTTGGCTGCCTGTTCACGACGGCCGGCGTCCAGCACTTTGCCATTCTTCAACATCAGTTGCGGTATGTGGCGCTCGCGCTTGCCGAAACGATTTCGCTGGCCATTAGCATCGGGGTTGGCATCGGGATGGCGATTGCCGGTTTTGGCTACTGGTCTCTCGTCGCAGCGACGGTCGTCGCACCGGCATGCAGCACCGTCTGCCTTTGGGTGGCGACGGGCTGGCGCCCGGGCATGCCGGGGAATTTCGCCGCCATCCGGTCAACCGTCGGATTTGGCGGGACGATCACGTTCAACATTCTGGTGGTCTATGTTGCCTACAACCTGGACAAGATGCTGGTCGGCCGCTTCTGGGGCGCGGACGCGCTTGGCATCTACGGAAGAGCCTATCAGCTGGCAACGATCCCCTCGGAGACCATCAATGCCGCGGTCGGAGGCGTGGCGTTCTCGGCACTGTCGCGCCTGCAAGGCGACCTCGTCCGGTTCAGACGATACTTCCTGAAAGGCTACTCGCTCATCATGTCGATCGCCTTTCCGATCACCGCCTTCTGCGCGTTATATGCCCCCGACATCATTGTCATCGTTCTTGGACCGCAATGGACCGAGGCCGCGACGCTGTTCCGATTATTGACCCCCACGGTTCTGGTCTTCGGCATTATCAATCCGCTCGGATGGCTGATGTTTTCGCTCGGCCTTGTCCGGCGCAGTGCAAAGATTTCACTGGTGCTCGCGCCTCTCGTCATCGCGGCCTACTTCATCGGATTGCCCTATGGGGCGAACGGCGTGGCGACGGCATTCTCAACCGCAATGCTGATCTGGCTCCTGCCCCACATCGTCTGGTGCGTGCATGGAACGCCGATCTCGGTGAGAGACCTGGCCTCGGCCGTAGCACGGCCCCTCCTCGCCACGGCATTCGCCGCAGCCTTGGCGTACGGGATGCAGCATTACTCGGCTGAACTGCCTTATGCCTTGCTGCGGTTGGCGGCAGGAGGCGCCGTCATGCTTGCCGCCTATCTGTTCACCCTCATGTTCATCCTGGGGCAGAAGGACACGTATCTGGAGCTGCTCAGGGGGCTGAGAAGCTCCCCGGCGATCGATTCGAAGAGTTAGAGCATGATTCGCTCACATCGAACCGTAGGGCGGGCAAAGCCGCCTGCTCGCCATTTCGATGTTGCACAGGTTCGGCTCGGGCGGAACATGCACTTAGGCGCCGCGGCCATCGCGCGCTCCATGTTCAGTAAACGTTGCGCGGCCGCAGCAACTGCACGATCGTCATCAGGGCAATTCGAAAATCGAGCCAGAACGACCAATACTCGATGTACCAAAGGTCGTGCTCGATACGGTTCTGCATGATCTCGACGCTCGGCGTTTCCCCGCGACAGCCGTTGACTTGCGCCCAGCCCGTGAGGCCCGGCTTTATCTTGCGGCGTATCGCATAGCTCGCGATGAGCCGGCCATATTCATCGTCATGCGCGAGCGCATGCGGCCGCGGGCCTATCAGCGACATCTCGCCGCGCAGCACGTTCAGAAGCTGCGGAATTTCGTCGATGCTCAGCGCGCGCAGCAATCGTCCAAGCGGCGTGACACGCGGATCATCGCGGCGCGCCTGTCTTACCTCCGGCCCATCATCGCGCGTCGACATCGTGCGGAATTTGAAAATCCGGAATGCGCGTCCGTTAAAGCCAATCCGGGACTGGAAGAAGAACGCGGGGCCAGGCGTTTCCATGCGGATCGCAAGCGCCAGCACCCCGAGCATCGGCAGCAACAAAATGAGTCCGACTGCCGCAAGACAGAAATCCAGCGACTGCTTGAGGACCCGCTGTGTGCCGGTGAGCGGAGCGCGTTGGAGCTCGACGGCCTTGGTCGGGCCGAATTCGAACAGCGGGCGATCAAAAAACCTGGCGACATGCGCGTCGGGAACCAGCTTCACCGGGATCGGAAGGACCTGCAAAGCCGCTTCCGCGCGGTCGATGAGGTTCGAAGACGCCCAAGGCAATGCCAGCACGATTTCATCCACGGCGGATGAGCGCGCATAGTCGACGACCTCGTTCATCCGTTGGGTCACCAGCCTGCCGGCTTCGCCGGAAGCGGCTTCGCCGGAAGCGGCTTCGCCGGAGGCGACCTCATCGGGAAGCACAAACACGCGCGAGATCACGTAGCCATATCGTTCGACCGCCCCGAGCAGCCTGTTCGAGCCTACCTCACTCGCAACGCCAACAAGTGCCACGCGGCGACGGGCAAGAGCCCCAATGGCGATCACGTGAGCGAGCGTCCGCGCAATGGCAAGGCGCGACACCGCGATCGAACCGATACCGCCCGCGAAGAACAACAGCACGCTCACGCGGGAAAATATCGCCCCGATCTTCAGCAGGAAGACGATGGCCGTCAGGCATCCGAAAACCATTGCCCAGATGAAGACAGCGCGCCTGATTTGCGACCATACGCGAAGCAGATTGGACGGACGATACAGGCCGGCGGCCTGCGACACGGCGCAAAACAGCGTCGCGACCGCCATGCCCGATCCCACATAGCTCCAGATGTCTCCGACGCCATTGCGCGCGATCAGGTGATAGCCAAGACCGACGCCGGCGCCGAGCAAAAGCACCCAGGCAACATCGAAAGCTGCGACGAGCGGAGGTATCGCTTCGAACGAGACCGGCAGCGCAGAGCGCCGTTGCGACGAGGGGTGGAGGGCGCGGCTTGCAACGAAATCATCTTCCTGCGCCAAAGACATTGTTTGCCCCACTGCAATTCGGCCGACATGGCAATGATTAAGAGAGGTCTTCAGCCCTCCTCGATACGTGCCAAAGCCATCTCGTCGATGAACCGAATGGTTTTGCGCGTAGGCAGGTCGATCAGGCCCCGCGTCTTGAATTCCGCGAGAGCGCGGCAGACGGTTTCCATTGAAGTGCCGAGGTGGTCTGCAATGTCGGCGCGGGGAATCAGGAGCTGAAGCGCGTGGGCGCGCTTGGGATCGCGTGGAAGATGCGGTCGAACCCTGAGCAGAAACCACGCCACGCAGGCAAAGCTGTTCTTGCGGCCCATCATCGGGCTGAGCGACAGCATTTCCTCAAGCACCTGATGCGCGCCGCATGACGTGTGGTCCGAACAGAATTCGTCCGCCGCATTGGATCTGACGATCGAGCAGGGCGTCACGGCCTCCGCCGTATAATGCTGGCAAGACGCCTGAGCGGGACGAATTGTGTCGCCCGGCCAAAAGAAGGCAAGAATTTGGCGATTGCCATTTTCAAGCAACCGAACGGCGCGGACGACGCCCTGCCGAATTTCAATATTTTGTCCCTGGTTCTCGTCTTGCCAAAATAACGCACGGCCCCTGGGAACGTAGGCGGCAACCTCGCAACGCCGCCGTCCCAGGAGTTCACTTTGATGCGCTCCCGCAACTACAAACTGCGAAACGCCGCTGCCATGGGCCGATGAAACGGGGACTACTATACTCATACTCGGCCTGCAATTTTCAATCGACTAGCAATGTCAACCTCGGCGCGAAGAATAATGGCACCTGAATCAATTTCCTCCAATCCTGCGGACGTACTAGTTGATTCGGATTAGCACTATGGGTCCGCACAAGCCGCTCAATCTAAGCCGACAGGATTAAGTCGGCGCGTGAAGACGACTTCCAATTCAGGCAGGACGGTTCGATCCGGCCGGGCAATAGGCGCAGCGGCAAATGCGCACTGCGCGCGACGCGGGGCTACAGCATGTTCCGCTCATTCCCGCGCAAGCGGGAATCCAGAGCAACAAGCGCCGGCGTTCGCGACCCTGGATCCCCGCTTTCGCGGGGACGAGCGGAGATGAGAAGCGATTCAACCTCGCCGGAACATGCTGTAGTAGCCGAAAATTGGTTTCAATCCGGCAACCCTCTGCGCCGCAACGCGCCACTGGTCTGAACAACGGGCTTGGCCTTGATCAATCGCAACGGGAGCGTATGCCCGTCTTCCCGGACGGTTGCTGGTGGCGGCGGATCCAAGCCCGCCGGTTGAGAGTTTTTCAGCGATTGAATGAGCTTTCCCGCCTTGAACGCCGCTTCTGTGCGGTTGCGCGCTCTCAGTGCGCGCAACAAGGCCGCGGCATGCACCTTGGTGGTCGCCTCTGCGATGTGCAGGGCTCTGGCGATTTCCTTGTTCGACATTCCCAGCGCCAGATAGGAGAGCACCTCCCGTTGCCGAGGCGTCAGCCGGAGAATATCCGCATCGCTGTCGAGCGAGATCGAAGGCGGCGCTTCCTGCTCGCTGGAATCAACCTGCGCGTTCGGCTGCTCTGCTGTTGCGAGCGACGGCGGCACATAGATCCGCCCCGACATGATATCCCTGATTGCATCCAGGATGTCGTCGTCGAACTGGTGTTTCGAGATGAAGCCGTGGAAACCGGCCGCCAGACTCGCCAAGATGTTGGCGCGCGCGTCGAGTTCCGAGATGATGGCAAAGCGCGTCTTCGATGGAATGTCGAACGCTTGCTTCAAGACTTCGAGCGAGTGATAGCTCGACGGATCCAGGTCCATCAAGATCAAGTGGATCGAATCCCTGACGAGAATCCTGGAGAGTCCCTGCGCAAGATCGCTTGCATCAAGAACCTCGGCGTTCGGCATTCGATCGGCAATGAAGGTGCGCAAACCCGCGCGATACATGTTGTGAGGATCAACGACCAGAATCCGCGGCGCCAACTCCAACTCGGATTGTCCGAGGACTGATCTGGACATGACTGACACCGCCGGCTCACGTAAAGTTCGCGATAGGCTCAAGCCCGTCGGTCCTTCACGCGCACGTACTCTACTCATCTACTCATGAAAACTGCGTGTCTCCTGGCAAATGTTGCCCGCCCCGGCCGCGGTGACACTTCCACCACCTAAAGTCATACTCTGGTGTGGCTGATCTGTGGCCGGTGCATGGAAACAATGAGCCGGCGGTGACTCTCAGGCAGGCGGCACATCGACGATTCAAATACAACCACTCGGCTAGTCGCGGTGCCCTACAACGTACATTGCACTGAGACAGATAACCGCAGCCGATGCCCTGTCGTCAGCCAATCCTCAATCGATTTGACGAATGCCCGGTTGTGCTGTGCTGCCGCGCCGTACTCTCGGCTCCGAGGGGATCTCCTGGGAGCCGAGAATGAATGACGGCCCGACGAATGATGGATCGGTGCCGGTTCGCGCGCGGAACCGCGGACGACTGGGCAGATCGGCCACTTTGGTTTTGTGCATCGCATTGCTCTGCAACGTGGCCTGGATCGGTTTCTTGATCTGGCTCGCTATCAGGACAACACGATTCGTGGTCGCTGGATTGTAGCCCGACCCTTGCGGGGTTCTACCAAAGCATGTTCCGCTCATTCCCGCGCAAGCGGGAATCCAGGGCAACAAGCGCCGGAGTTTGCGACCCTGGATCCCCGCTTTCGCGGGGATGAGCGGAGATAAGGAGCGATTCTATCTCGTCGGAACAAGCGCTAGCTCGCGAGGGAGCCTATGCGACGTCGCGGGATCAAGCCGCGCGTGCCGGATCCGATGCCTTCTGCGTCTGGGTGTCGGCGGTTCTCTCGAGCCACACCTCCCGCCACCACGGAAAAATGCCGCGCGGGCAAAGCCATCTTCTGTTGCTGTAGCGGCCGCCGCAGGTGACCCCCTCCAGAATTACGGCGGGCGTCTTGAGCTGCTTCATAAGGCCGGTCCGCTCATCGACGAATTTCGCGACCCGGTCCCGGACGCGAAACACCTTGCCGCAGTAAGGCACCATTTCCACGTCAAACGACATTCCGCGGTGCATGTTCTGCGGGCTGACAGTTGCCAGGATCTGATCCAGCGGTTTCACCCGCACGAGTTCGCCGGCCTTGAGGTCGATGTCGACGACGGGGCTGACCTCGCCCGGACGCAGGGTTCCTGGCTTGCGGGGATACGGTGTCCCGCCGCGCAGCGATTGAATGAAGTCGTAAAGCCAGCGCGAATAGTTCAACAATTCGGTGGCCTGACAGACATATCGCGTTCCACCGGCATGGCCGTCTTGCGGCATGCGAGCACCCGCGATGACGTCTTCAATCGTGCATCCGCGCGCAGAAGCAGGTCCGCGAGCGGGCAGTACGTCAACGTTGCGATGGATCATCGCGGCATCGCGACCGCTGACAGGTTTCAACCAGGCCTCTTTCCACACGATCAGGCAGGCCGCCTGGCAGCCATCAAAGGCGCTCCCATCGCAGCGCAGTTCCAGATGAACACCGTTCGGAATCGCCCGATTGGCGTAGTTGCCGCTGACGGTGTCGCAAGCCTTGTGCGCGCGCTTGTGGACCTGAAACCGCCGGCTGCAAAATTGAAACATATGCGGCATGAACGGCAGACCTTCGAGCCGTCCGTTGTTATCGAGCGTCGCCAAGATCTCGTTCTTGCTTCGAATTTCCACCCAGTCGCCGGCACAGGGTTTCATCACGCACTCCTCCGGGTTCATGCGCGTCGAGGCCTCGACACGCGGCGAAACGCGCATGAAGGCTAGTCCATCGAAGACAAACGAAGTTGCGTTCCGTCAACTCGGCGCCGCGTCAACGAAGAGCACAGAATGGCCACGATCGATTCGGCGGCACTAGTGCTCCGATTTGACAGGCGTCAACTTCGAGGGTTCCGGCGCTCCTAGGATCGCGGCGCGTTTTGCGGCAACGGTCCAAAGGAGAGCAGTATGCGCGTACTCTTTACAGGCGCCGACGGTTATATCGGCGCGATATTGGGCCCGAAGCTGCTGGCCCGCGGCCATGATGCCATCGGGGTCGATACGGGATTTTATCGGCGCGGCTGGCTGTTCGAGGACCGGCTGAGCCGCCCCATGGTCATGACGAAGGACGTGCGTCACCTTTCCCAGACCGATTTGAAAGGGTTCGATGCCGTCGTGCACCTGGCCGAACTCTCCAACGATCCGCTTGGCGAAAACGATCCGGCGATGACCTTGGCCATCAACCACCAGGGCTCGGCACAATTTGCCCGCACTTGCAAGAGCGCCGGCGTCAATCGATTCGTCTACGCATCGTCGTGCAGCATCTATGGCGTTGGCGGCGACGAGATGAAAACCGAGACCTCACCGCTCGATCCTCAAACGACGTATGCGCGCTGCAAGGTTCTGGTGGAACGCGAGGTGGGCGCCCTCGCCGACGCGCGATTTGCGCCGGTCTTTCTCCGCAACGCGACGGCATTCGGCGCGAGCCCGCGGCAACGGTTCGATGTGGTCCTGAATAATCTCGCGGGATTCGCCTACACGACCGGCGAAATCCGCATGACAAGCGACGGTACGCCGTGGCGCCCGCTGGTTCACGTCGATGACATCTGCGAGGCAATCCTCTGCGCGCTGGAGGCACCGCACGACGCAGTATCCGGCGAAGCGTTCAATATCGGCGACGACGCACAGAACTATCGCGTCAGCGAGATCGCCGAGGTTGTCGCCGACACCTTCAAAGGCTGCCGCATCAGCTTCGGGCCGAGCGGAGGCGACAACCGGAGCTATCGCGTGTCGTTCGCCAAGGTCCGGAAACACATGCCGGCGTTCCGCTGCCGGTGGAGCGCCGCGAACGGCGCGGCGCAGCTGCGAACGGTGTTCGAACGCATCGCACTCGACCACGAGAGATTCAACGCCGCACCGTACACGCGCCTCTCCGAGCTGAGATATCTGCGCAGCACGGCCCAGCTGACCGAAAGCCTGCTCTGGACACCGCACGAGGTTCCCGCCGCCACCTCGGCGGCAGCTTGACGCGGAGGCGATGGTCGCCACGATGGGTGTCCGGACATGCCCGCGGGAACGCGCCGCAAGCCCTCCCAAGCGGGCGATGGACGCAGGCCATTGAAGGCATCTGCTCATTAGCATCGGCGTTCGTCATGTCCGGGCCGAAGACGGGCGTAAACGCCCTGATGTCCGGGCCGAAGACGGGCGCAAACGCCCTGATGTCCGGGCCGAAGACGGGCGTAAACGCCCTGATGTCCGGGCCGAAGACGGGCGTAAACGCCCTGATATCCGGGCATAGCCCGTCGAAGACGGGCGTGATCGCTCTGTTGTCCCGGCCATGACGAACAAGTGGGTCAATCCAGATGGAAACGGCGCCAGGCGGAGTTTCAGCAAAATTGAACGCGCCCTATACCCGTCTGATTGCCGATGACGATGGCGAGTCGCTGCAGCGCTTCGTCGCCGATCTCCATGCATGTTGCCAACGCGCCGCGGGTGACGGCATTCGGGCGACCCTGGCGGCGCTGCGGAGCTATATCCCTCTCACCGTGCATGAGGTGCGATCGGGCACTCAGATCCTCGATTGGACGGTACCGCCAGAATGGAAACTCCGCGAAGCCCACATCACAAACCACTCGGGCAAACGCGTCGTCGATGCCTTGAATTCCAATCTTCACGTCGTGGCCTACAGTGCGCCGGTCCGGGCGCGGATGCCGCTTGCCGACCTGCGGCGTCATCTGTTTTCCGACCGGGAACGCTTCGATTGGATTCCGCACGGCAGATCGCATCCGTCCGATGCGTGGGGATTCTATCTTTCCAACAGGGAGCTGGAAGCGCTCCCGGAGGGTGAATACGACGTATGCATCGACTCATGCCTGGAGCCGGGCCAGCTGACCTATGGCGAGTGTCTGGTACGCGGGCGATCGTTCGAGGAGGTGCTTATCTCCTGTCACCTTGGCAATCCGTGCATTCCAAACGACAACCTCTCGAGCGTCGCGGTTGCGACCGCCCTGGCGCAACGACTGCACTCAAAGCGAACACGCTACTCGTACCGCCTCCTTTTCATACCCAGCACGATCGGCTCGATCGCCTGGATTGCTCTCAATCAATCTCGCCTGTTTCGGATCAAGCATGGGCTGGTGCTCACGCAGCTCGGGGGATTTGGTCAGCCGTCCTATAAAGTCAGCCGCCACGGCGACGCGGAGATTGATCGGATCTTCGCCTTCGTGCTCGGCGAAACCGGAAAAGCGTTCCAGATCGAGTCTTTCTCACCCTTTGGCCAGGACGAGCGTCAATACTGCTCCCCTGGCCTCGATCTGCCGGTCGGACGGTTCATGCGCGCGCGCGCGGCGCTTACGCCGCAAGACCATGCGTCGAACGGCGACCTGACCACCGCTCACGCCGAGCCGCTGCACGACTCTTTCGTCAAGCTCCGGTCCGTGATCGACATATTGGAGCACAACCGCTGTTATCTGAATCAAAAGCCGTATTGCGAGCCTCAGCTGAGCAAATACGGCCTCGCCCGGTTTCGTTCCGGTCTATCCGCCGCCGCGCATCGTCGCGCCCTGCTTTGGGTGCTGAACTACAGTGACGGCGAGAATACGCTGCTCGATATCGCGGCCCGCGCGGGACTTCGCTGGAGCGACATCAAGCACGCTGCCAGTGCCTTGCGCGCTTGCGACCTTCTCAAGCTTGCCGGCCGGCAGACATCCCGGCGCCCGCAAAGGAACCCGCGGCGGCTCGTTTCGAGCGGGCTCTGAGTGCCGGGGGGGGGTGGTCGGGTGTGTCTAGACCATGTTCCGGTCACATCGAGCCGTAGGGCAAGCAAAGCCGCCTGCTCGCTATTTCGATGTTGCTCAGGTGCTGCGCGGCGTGCCCGCCGTCAGGCTCGCCTCGGCGGGCAACGGCGCATCGTTCAGTGCATTTCGTCAGCATACTCGTGTCCGCCTTTTGCCCGCCCTACGATTCGGCGTGGGCGGAACATGCTCGAGTCGCCGGCTCAATGATCAGAACATCGCCACCTTGCGGGCGAAGAACGCCTCCGCGTAGCCTTCCGGCGCCCGGCATTCCATTCCGCGCAGCCGCGCCAACCCGCGAAACACCTCCGGGTCGAACCAATCCTTCGATCGCTGGCTTGCGAAGTGCGTATCGAGCAGCTCGATCTTGCGTTCGAGCTCGCGCGCTCCGACCGGTACGTACATGTTCGGCTGGCCGAGGTCTCCGTCCCACTTGGGAACTTCATATTCGAGGATGAGATGGTCGCGAAACGTATTCCAGGTCAGCCCGCAGATGGTCCTGTGGTCCTGGTGCGCGTCGTCGCGCCGATGCGTGATGATCAGGTCCGGCAGGACGCGCGATTTGAGGCATTCCAGATAGGCCTTGATGGCTTCCGCCTGCTCGGGAAATGTGGTGTCGCGAAACGACATCACCTCGACATTCTGGTTCGCGGCGCCGGACAGAAAGTCGGACGCGGAATTTCTGGCTTCCTGCTCGCGCGTCCCGAGGCCGCTCAAGACGCACCAGTGCACATCGAGACGCGCACCGCGCGCCATCATGCTCAACAGGAAGGCGCCCGCGCCGATCTCGATGTCGTCGGAGTGAGCTCCAAGGCAGAGGACGCAAAGACGGTCGCCGGCGGCGGCGACTTGCAACCCTCTCATCAAGCGGCTCCGACAGAAGGCAATCCTTGCGACCGGCGCCACGAATCCAGGGACGGACGCCACGGCATTTCACCGCGCTCGACCATCTCCTCCAGCACCTGACGATCCCGCAGCGTGTCCATGGCGCGCCAGAAGCCTTCGTATTTGTAGGCCATCAACAGACCTTTCTCCATCAGCCGCGTGAACGGCTCGAGGACGAGCTCCTCGCCGTCGCGCATGTACTCGTAAATATCCGAGCGAAAGATGAAATAGCCGCCGTTGATCCAGATGTCGGCCTGCTGGCTCGAGCGAAAGCGCTTGATCGCGTTGTCGCCGCCGAACTCGGCGAGATGAAATGAGAACGGCGGATGAACCGCAATGAAGCAGCCGATCATCCCGCTCTTGCGAAACCGATCGATCATCTCGGGCAAATTCACATCGCTCAGTCCATCGCTGTAATTGGCCAGGAAAATATCCTCATGCTCGACGAGGTGCTTGACCGCGAGGAGGCGCCCTCCGATGTTCCGCCAGATTCCGGTATCGATCAGAGTGACGCGCCAGTCCGGCGGCTGCTCGCCCTGAATCTCGACCTTGCTGCCGAACTTGGAGACGGTCACGCAATCAGCCGCAACAGTCTGCCGGTAGTTCAGGAAATAGTCCTTGATCACGCCGGCCTTGTAACCAAGGCAGAGAACGAAATCGCGATGGCCGTAGTGGCTGTAGTACTGCATGACGTGCCACAGGATCGGTTGTGCACCGATCGGCACCATCGGCTTGGGGATGCTTTCCGAGTACTCGCGGATCCGCGTTCCAAGGCCGCCACAGAAAAGAACAACCTTCATGCCGCTACCCTCTGGCAAATGAGAACGATGAAATGTGCGCTTAAGCGCGCCAGCCAAGTTGATGGTTGTCAACTTCGATGCTGCCGCCGCGCATAGCTTGATGATCGCGAAGGCCACGAGAGCACGTTCCCGTGGGAGTGAATGGACATCAATCCCGCTCATCCCCGCGAAAGCGGGGATCCAGGGGCCAAGGCAAGAAAGATCTGGATTCCCGCGTGCGCGGGAATGAGCGGAGATAGGGAGCACGCGGTGCGCACGGCGCCGCCACGCGGAGGCAGGATGATCTTCACG
>WNGK01005963.1_pt1 | contig 12854 bp, 10 predicted proteins | sample 5400601 | NCBI WGS metagenome assembly WNGK01 (sample SAMN13153376, study PRJNA577476) | soil metagenome | isolation source: 60 cm soil or saprolite under Garry oak tree replicate 1 | place: USA:California | collected 2016-06-15 | reverse complement strand
CGCCTCGTTTGTAACGCTCGCTCCGCATGAGTGGAAGGCGAGCTGGAAGGGAAAATGTCTTTGCCGTGTGTGATGTTTTCCCTTCCGAAGATTTTGAGAGAAGCGATCCCTAAGTAAAGCTTGCCTCAACCGAAAGCGGAGAACGACCGCATGTCAGAACGCATTTGCGCTCTCCGGCGTCTGTGATTGTGTTGATAATGCGAGCAGCGTTGATCAGTTCGACAAAAGTTAACGGCAGGATTGATTGTGACCGATCATTTTCACTCAGTCCTCAGAGCCCCAAAAGGGCTGGCTGTCAACAGTGCAGTCATCGGGCATCTGAGGTGTAGAGGCGGTGCAATTATCGAGTAGCTGGAGGCGGAGGTCGGAATCGGTCGCCTCAAGCGTCGTTTCTGACCTAAAACTGCTCGATTTTGTCCATGAGTCAAGCACTATACTGGCACCACCCAACCCAGCACTTTCACTACACCTCTGCTGACGTCTTTGCTGACAGTCGGAAGCGCAGTTGTAGGACCGTAGGTAGCAAACACCATCCCGAATCCTACGCGGGACGGAAGTCCCATTGTGCGGGTCCGCCTCCAATGGGAAGAATGGCAGTCTCAATTCTTGAGATACCAAAGCAAATCATGAATGCAACAGAGCAATTCGAAGCAACTGTGAACGCGCATTACGAACGGGTGTTTAAGTTCGCGATGAGCCTCACGCGGGTGGAATCCGACGCGCGCGATCTGACCCAGCAAACGTTCTACGTCTGGGCGACGAAAGGACATCAACTGCGCGACATCTCCAAGACCAAGACCTGGCTATTCACCACGCTGCACCGCGCGTTTCTCGAAGCGCGGCGAAGGCAGACCTGGTTTCCCCAACACAGTTTGGAGGAGGTCGCGGACCAATTACCGGTTCTTTCCACGGAATTCGCGAATCAAGCGGACTGTTCCCAGGTGCTGCGGGCGTTAGCCATGGTGGACGAGAACTATCAGGCCGCCGTGGCGCTCTTCTGCTTGGAAGACTGTTCCTACAGAAACATCGCCGCAACTCTCAATGTGCCCATCGGCACAGTCAAATCGCGCATCGCCCGAGGCATCACGCAGCTCAGGGAAATACTGTTGTCGAATAGCGCCGGCGATTCATTTCCAAACGGGACGGAATCCCCGCCACCGCCAGTACGGACGAACCTGCTGCGCCGCCCGAAAACACGCCTACCCATCCTCGCTGTCACACTCGGTTGGCGGCCTGAGCCGCTGAACGCGGTTACGATGAATGGGACTTTAGTTCCACGCTCCTTGGGGAACCGCTTTCCTGCGTGTTCCTCACACTCACCTAGATGCGAATCTGATTCGTTTGGAGCAGTGACATCTCCTCGCTCCAGTCAGATGCGCAAAAACAAACAAACTATGAAACATGTTATGATGAATGAACGAAACAAAACGAATGTGAGAAATGAAACATCAGCCCCTCACCCATTGAGGTCGCGGGCCTTGGCGGCGCTTGGGGTCACCAAAATGAGCGCCGGCGCGCTGGGATTGCTCCTGTTGGTCTCTCAAGCCTCGGCGGCTTCCTTTTCTTTTTCGACCGGCAATCCGGATGGAAAAATCGCCACCCTCTCGCGTCCGTCCAGCCCGGGCAAAATCCAGACCGAGACCGCCGACGATTTTATCATCGTCTCGAACACCACGCTCATCAGTCAGGCGACCTTCACGGGCTTGATTCCATCCGGAGCGCCGCTGAGCAGCGCCCTGAATGTTGAAATTGAGATCTATCATGTTTTTCCGAATGACTCGGATACAAACCGAACGCTGCACGTACCGACGCGGATGAACTCACCCGGCGACGTCGAGATTGACGGTGCCACGCGAGATGGCCTCGATTGCAGCTTGAGTTTCAGCGTCACGCTGGTGAACGCCAGCTTCACGGCGTCGAACTCCGTCGTAAATGGCATCCATGCCGCTACCAACCAAACTACCCATGGCGAAGGCCCGATGACCGGCGAAGAAGTTCTGATCAGTGTGACGTTCAATCCGCCGATCTCCCTTCCACCGGGACATTATTTCTTCCGGCCCGAAGTGCTGTTGAGCAGCGGGGATTTTCTGTGGCTGTCGGCGCCCAAGCCTACTGCCCCTCCGCTGTTTGTGGGCGACCTGCAAAGCTGGATACGGAATGACAACCTTGCCCCAGACTGGCTCCGCATCGGAGCTGACATCGTTGGCGCGGGCGCCTTTAACGCGTCTTTTTCGCTCTCCGGTGAGACCGACGCGGACGGTGATGGAGTTGCGGACTCTTTGGATCTATGCCCGGGCACTCCCGCTGGCGCCATTGTGGACGCAAACGGGTGCAGCATCGATCAAATCGCGCCCTGCAGTGGGCCAGCTTCGGGCGGAACATGGAAAAATCATGGCCAGTACGTCTCGGCAGTTGCGCAGGCGGCCGAAGCGTTCGTGGAACAGCGTTTGGTCAGCGAGGCTCAGGCGGAGGAGATCGTAGCGCAAGCCGCTCAGTCCAACTGCGGGGCCAACAGGTCAGCTTCGACAGCTCATCGCTCCAATCAGAAGCATCGCAACAGATAAACTCTACTGGCAGACGAGCAACTGAACCAAGATAAACACCCCGGTCGAAGCCAGGCGGCTTCGGCCGGGGGAAGCAAAAACTACCTTTCCACTCACAACGATCACGCAAAATGAATGAACGCATGGGAACCATCTCTTACATCATCGCGACGCTGATTTTGATCGGCTTCATGGTCTCGGCCCACGCACAGGAAGTTTCCATTCCCGATCCCGGCCTGAACGCCGCGATCCGCGCCGCGCTGCAAAAACCCAGCGGGCCGTTGAGCGAGCAGGACCTGCTCACGCTGACGAACCTCGACGCCAGCCGCCGCAGCGTGCGCAGCACCGCCGGGCTGGAAGCGGCGCGGAATCTGGTCTCGCTCGATCTCCAGATCAACCGCCTCACCAACTTTGCGTTGCCCGGCGAGTTCACGAACCTGACGTTCCTCGATCTCAGCGCCAATTCGCTGACGCAGTTTTCATTTCCGAGCGCGCCGCTGAATCTGACCACGCTCATTCTCGAAGGCAATGGACTCACCAATCTCACGTTTCCCGCCGGCCTGACGAAGCTGAAGAGCCTTGACCTCGACAACAATGAATTCAGCAACGTCAACCTGCCGCCAAATCTGGCCAGCCTCGTCTCGCTCGATCTCGGTTTCAATCTGCTCACGAATTTTTCCGTGCCCGGCGGGCTGACGAATCTGGCCACGTTTTTTGTCGGCGGGAATTTTCTCACCAACATCACTTTGCCCCCGGGTTTGACGGCCTTGACCAATCTCTACCTCGCGGAGAATGAACTCGCCGGCCTCGTCCTGCCCGCCGGCCTGACGAACCTGCTCGACCTGAATCTTTTCTTCAATCAACTCACCAGCCTGACCTTTCCCTCCGATCTGCGGAACTTGACCGAGCTGGATCTCGATTTCAATCGGTTCACGAGTTTCACCCTGTCGTCGAATCTGACGCGCTTGAGCGATCTCCACCTCCATGCCAACCAACTCACCAACTTCAACCTGCCGGCCAACATGACGGCGTTGACATATCTCGACCTCCGCAACAATCAACTCAGCAATCTCGCGCTGCCCGCGGGGCTGAATCATCTGGCCTCGCTCGGCCTTTCCGAGAATACAAATCTCACCAGCCTCACCTTGCCTGCGGGTCTGACAAATTTGAGCGTGCTTTTCCTTCGTTTCAACCAACTGACCAACCTCACGTTGCCGCCTGACTTGTTTCATCTGACTTCGCTCGACGTCCTCGGCAATCCGCTTGCGAACCTCACCTTGCCTGCGGGCTTGACGAATCTGGTGGACCTGATCCTCAGCGGCAACCAACTGACCACGCTCACGCTGCCGCCTGACATGACACAGTTGACCTGGCTCGTGCTGAATGGTAATCCGCTGACGACGCTCGTCTTGTCCGAACCGTTGGCGGCCACGAATCTGGCCGAGACGGTGGCGGCTTTGCAGAGCGAAGGCGTCACCGTGTTCGCTTATCCGCTGACGGTTCGGCTCATCCTGGTGCGACAAGAGCCGATTGGAGCGTTTCGGTTCGCCATCACCGGGCCGCCGGGCGTTTACACCGTCCTTGGCTCAACTGATCTCGCAGTCTGGAGCGAGTTGGGTTTTAAGACCAACAACCTGGGCAGCATCGTCTTCACGGACGTGACAGCCCATCTCGATCCACAGAAATTCTATCGCGTCCGCTTGCCTTGATTATGACACGCCACTTTAAACCATCCACATTTGCAAAAGTAAACTTGAGAACGCTCATTCCACTGTTCGGCCTGATCCTGCACCTGACCAGCATCGTGGCCTCGGCCCAGGAAGTGGCCATCCCCGACCCCGGCCTCAACGCCGCCATCCGCGAGACCTTGAACAAACCCACCGGCTCGTTGACCGAGCAGGACATGCTCAGTCTGACCAGCCTGAGCGCGATCGGCCGGGGTATCAGCAGCGTGCAAGGACTGGAAGTCGCTCGCAATTTGAGCGTGCTTGATCTTGATTCCAACTCCCTCACGAACTTCGCTGTTGCGAGCGCGTTGACTAATTTGAATACGCTCGTTCTTTTCAACAATCACCTCACCAACTTTGTCCTGCCGAACGGATCGGCGAAGCTGAACTTTCTCGACCTGGGATTCAATTCGCTGGTCCAGTGCTCCATTCCCGGTGGGCTGACGAATTTGGACACGCTTTTTCTCGAAGGCAATCGCCTGACCACTTTCGCCCTGCCGGCGGGCCTGACCGCGCTGACCAAGCTTGATCTCGCGGGGAATGGACTCACCAGCTTCGCGCTGCGCGCGGACATGACGAACTTGGTCACCGTTCTCATCTTCGCCAATCAACTGACGAACGTGAGCCTGCCGGCGGGGCTGACGCGTTTGGGCAATATCAATCTCAACTTCAATCACCTCCCGGTCCTCAACTTGCCCGCATGGCTGACCAATTTGAGCAGGCTCGACGCCGGCGGCAATCAACTGACCAACCTGACCTTCCCGGCGGACATGACGAACCTGGGCATTCTGGATCTCCGCGACAATCAACTTACGAATCTCACCTTGCCTCCTAATATGACGAAGGTGACGGCGCTCTTCGTTGACGGCAATCCGCTCACGACCTTCGTGCTGTCCGAACCGCTGGCGGCCACGAATTTGGCCGGGACGGTTGCCACGCTGCGGGCTCAAGGCGTCTCCGTGATTACTTACCCGCTGGCGGTCCAGTTGATCTCGCCACGCCAGACGGCGGACGGGGCGTTCGTGTTCGCGGCCATCGGGCCGCCTGGCGTTTACGCCTTCCTTGGCTCGACTGATCTCGCGAACTGGATCGAGTTGGGCACTGCGACCAACCAGTTCGGCTTCGGCAGGTTCAGTGACGCGGCGGCGGCTCTTTCGCCACAGAAATTTTACCAGACTCGTTCGACATCTCTTCCGTGACGCTTTGATTGTCAAAATCCTCGACCCGACATGAACGCCCATCTCGAATCCCCAACCATTCCAAACCTCGAAGCGGTTAAAGCCAGGCAGAAGGCGACCTGGGAATCCGGCGACTTCGGTCAAATCGCCCGCACCATCGAAAACGTCACCGAGGAATTTATGGCGCGGCAGCCCATTGAGCCCGGCGCGCGCGTGCTCGACGTGGCTTGCGGCACGGGGAATCTCGCGCTCATCGCTGCGCGCCGCGGTTGCGTGGTCAGCGGCGTTGACATCGCGGGCAACCTCACCGCTCAGGCCCGCGCCCGCGCGGCCGCGGAAGGTTTGCGCATCCACTTCGCGGAAGGGGATGCCGAGGCGCTGCCATTCGCTGGCTGCCAGTTCGATCTCGTCGTGAGCATGTTCGGAGTAATGTTCGCGCCGCGGCCCAGCATCGCCACCGCCGAGTTGTTGCGCGTGACCCAGTTCGGCGGGCGCGTTGCCCTGGCTAACTGGACGCCCGAAGGGTTCATCGGGAAAATGTTCAAAGTTTTCAAAGCGCACCTGCCGCCACCACCCGCTGGCGTCCCTTCGCCGATGAGCTGGGGCGACAAAGCCACGGTGCGCTCACGATTGCAGCGAGGCTTCGCCGTCCTGCGACTCGCGCGCCGCATCGCGCTGATGCGCTATCCGTTTCCGCCCGCCGAAACAGTCGAGTTCTTCCGCCGATACTACGGGCCGACACACCGGGCGTTTGCCTCGCTCGACGCACCGGCTCAAGCCGCGCTGCGGCGAGACCTGGTTGAGCTTCAAACCGCGAACAACATTGCCAAAACTTCCGGCACAACGGAGGTGGCCGCCGAATATCTGGAAGTCGTTGCGGTCCGAAATTGAACAAATCCGGGCTCTTCGGCAACCCATCTCTCTCCACGGAAATTTTGCCGCGGACGATTCGTCCCGTAGCTGCGCACTCAAGCGGCCGCGTGTCCACCGCGCTCAAGCTGATTCCGGACAAAACGACCCCACACCTCATCCGGCTGCCAGATTGCGTGCAAGTCCTGCTCGGCCTCGGCGAGGGCGGCGCGCTGATGCAACACGCGATAAAGAAACACGAACGCCGAAACCCGCTTGTTGGCGGCACAGTGAACAAACACGCGCCGACCATCGAACGCCGCCATCACCCGGCAGAAGGCGTGGAAATCTTGTGACGTGGGTGTTTTGAAATCCACCGGGATATGCACGTAAGCCATGCCGAAGCGGGTCACAACGCTGCCCTCGTTTGCGAGCGCATTTTCGGAGGTCGGCAGCGCAAGATTGATGACGACCTCAAACCCAGCCTCGCGAACCGCGCGAAGCTGACTCGCCGTGGGTTGGCCCGCAGTGCCAAGCCGCTCACCAATGGCGCGGAAGTTGTAAATCTCGGACAACAATGCTGGTGGAGTCGTGATGCGTTCAGCTTGGCGAAATGTCTGCACTCATGCCACTGCTCTTTCGTCCCATCGTTACATCCTCGACCTGCTCCTTCGTCCCATTGTGCCGCTTCGCTTCCCGTGGAATGAATGGCCGTCACAATTTTTGACACCGCAAATCCAAATGAAACATGAATGCAGCCGATCAATTTGAAACGATTGTGAGCGAACACTACGAGCCGCTTTACCGGTTCGCGATGAGTCTCACGCGGGCCGAACCCGACGCGCGGGATCTGACTCAGCAAACTTTTTACATCTGGGCGACCAAAGGCCATCAACTGCGCGACATCTCGAAGGTAAAGACGTGGCTGTTCACAACGCTGCACCGCGAATTCCTCATGGCGCAGCGAAGGCAGGGCAGATTTCCGCATTACGAATTGGAGGAGGTTGCCGAGCAGTTGACGGCCTGCACTCCCGCACCGGCCGATTATGCGGACGCTCCAGAAGTGCTGTCCGCGCTGGCCAGGGTGGACGAAATTTTTCAGGCCGCCGTGGCACTCTTCTATCTGGAGGACTGCTCCTACAAAGACATCGCCGTCATTCTCGAAGTGCCCGTCGGCACGGTGAAGTCGCGCATCGCGCGCGGCATCGCGCAGCTCAGGGAAATCTTGTTGCCGAACGGCAATGTGCCGGCGCGCAGTTACACGGAATGGGACTTAAGTTCCACTCTCCTCCGGGAACAGTCCGGCGTTGTGTGAATCATAAATCCGTCACTGCCGCGTTTGAATGCGCAGGGACTCTTTAACGAACAAAACGCAAAAACAAAAAAACCGGCGCATCCGCGCCACAACATCGAAAAAAAGAAATGAAAACAAATACGACACATCAAACTCAATTGGTTCGCGCTGGCGCATGGCTGCGCACGCTGGCCGGCCTCGCACTGGTCGCCGCCTCCGCCGCCTCCACACTGGCCAACGACAATCGCGCACCCGAGGTTCCGGGCGACATCGCCGTGGAGGACGGCAACAAGGTTCACTTTCACGGCTTCGGGGTGGGCGTGCAAATCTACACGTGGAATGGTTCCACGTGGGGCGCCGCCGTGCCCAAGGCCACGCTGTTCGACGACGACGGAAACGTTGTCGCGGATCATTTCGCAGGCCCGACGTGGGTCAGCAACAGCGGCAGCCAGGTGGTGGGCGCCCTTCCGCCGCTGTCCGTTACCGTGGACACTAATGCCATCCCGTGGCTGCGGCTCACGGCACTGAACCCGGAAGGCCCCGGCATCTTTGCCAACACGACCTTCATCCAGCGCGTGAACACCACCGGCGGCAAGGCGCCCTCGGCGAACGGCACTTTCGTCGGCCAAGTCGCCCGCATTCCCTACACAGCGGATTACTTCTTCTACCGACACTCGAACGACTGATCACCAAGTCGCGCATCGTGTCCGGCGTGTGGCTTCCACGCGCCGGGCATGACGCCGACGACAAAAACTTTTTACAAAATGCTAAACCGTTTTTCACTCACAACCATTACGCGTATGAAATCAATCAACCAAATCACCCTCGGCGCGCTGACTTTGCTCCTGCTGGCTTCCCGAGCCTCGGCGGCCTCCTTCACTTTTTCCACCGGCGAACCGGACGGAAAAATCGCCACCCTCTCGCGTCCCTCCGGCCAGGGCAAACTCCAGACCGAGACCGCCGACGATTTCGTTACCACGCAAGCCGTCGTCATCAGCCAGGCGAGCTTCACCGGCTTGCTGCCGGCGGGCGCGGACGTCTCCAGCATCAGCGGCGCGGAAATCGAAATCTACCACGTCTTCCCGTTCGACTCGGCCTTTCCGCCCTCCGGAAACGTCCCGAACCGGACCAATTCACCCTCGGACGTCGAAATAGATTCGGCGACGCGCGACAGCGCCGACGGTACGCTGAGTTTTTCCGCGACGCTGGTTAACGCGAGCTTCACTGCGTCGAATTCCGTCGTGAACGGGATCCACAAAAATCCCAACGAAAGAACCAACGGCGAAGGGCCCGTCACCGGAGAAGAGGTGACGATCACCGTGCGGTTCAATCCGCCGATTGCGCTGCCCGCCGATCATTATTTCTTCCGACCTGAGGTGCGCTTGAGTAGCGGCGATTTCCTGTGGCTGTCTGCGCCCAGGCCGATCGTCGCCCCCGGCACCCCGTTCGCACCCGACCTGCAAAGCTGGATTCGCAACGACGCGCTGGCGCCAGATTGGTTGCGCATCGGAACTGACATCACCGGCCAGGGACCGTTTAACGCCGCGTTTTCGCTCGCCGGCGAAACCGACGCGGACGGTGATGGCGTCGGCGACTCCTTGGATTTGTGCCCGGGCACTCCCGCTGGCGCCGTGGTGGACTCCACCGGATGCAGCATCGCGCAAATCGCGCCGTGCAGCGGACCGGCTTCTGGCGGCACATGGAAAAACCACGGCCAATACGTCTCTGCAGTCGCGCAAGCAGCCGCGGCGTTCGTGGAGCAACGATTGATCAGCGCGGACCAGGCGGAGGAAATCGTCGCGCAAGCCGCCCAGTCTAACTGCGGCACCAAATAGCGACTCAAATTGTGGGGCGTCTCCGGGGGCGGCGGACCTTGTCCCCGCCCCGGACACTGGAGAAAGGACTCCCAGCCGTTGATCGCTTTGCGCAACTAGAAAAATCAAGCTGGCCCTCAACCTCAAACTGAAACTGGCCGGATACAACCCGCGCGGGACAGACAAAACGAAGGGCGGAAACGCGCATTGAAAAGAGATGAAATGAAGGTCCGTTCCAACAATTCACTTTCGGTCTTGGTGTTGAAAGCCATCGGCCTCCTGGCGGCTTCGATGGTCAAACGTTTGAGCCCCGAGACCACGCTGCAACTTGCCGGTTCGTCCGCGGGCCGCGTCGCCTTGCACGTGGTGTGCTTTTGGAAAGATCACCGTTTCCTCTGGCACTGGCAGGGGATTCGGCGTGAACTCAGTGCGCTTGTCCCTCACACAACAACATACTGCCATGCTTGAACTAAGACCCACTTGCGAGCACTGCAACGCGCCGCTCCCGCCCAATTCCACGGACGCGATGATATGCACGTTTGAATGTACCTTCTGCCGATCCTGCGTTGAAAACATTCTGCACAACGTCTGCCCGAATTGCGGCGGAGGTTTTTGCCCGCGACCCATCCGACCGAAGCGCGACTGGAAAGGCGGCAACTATCTCGGCGCATTTCCCGCCAGCACAACAATCAAGCATCATCCCGTGAATTCGACAGTTCACATGCGGTTCGCCGAATCCATCAAATCCATACCGCCAGAACGGCGCTGACCACAAACTCAATTACGATCACGCTGAATCTGGCAATTCCAATCGAAACCAGCCAAACCTATGTATCACAAAGAAGACCTGGCCAAGCTGAAGAAAATGGAGGGCCTCGCGCCGGAAGTGATGAAAGCCTTTTGGGCATTCGACAAAGCGGCGGTCGCCGACGGAGCAATTCCTGTAAAGTACAAGGAACTGATTGCCGTCGCCGTAGCGCTCACAACTCAATGCCCCTATTGCATCGCCATCCACAGCGACAACGCCCGCAAGGTGCCACCGATGCGGAGTTGGTCTAGGCCGCGATGGTCGCCGCTTCCCTGCGAGCCGGAGCGGCCGTCACGCACGCGACCCACGCTCTGCCAAACTAATCCACGACAGGTTCGTTCATGGAGAAAAAGGCCGAACAAATCGCTGGCGTTTGACTAACTCGCAAATTTGACTTCCGGTTCCGAACGAGGGTGGTTTCTTTGTCGCACGAATTCGAGTGAAGCGGCAAACCGGGATATGGGTTTGATTTTTTGCCACAATTTGCCACAGTTCAAATTCGGTTCGGCTCGCTTTCGTGCGGGGTTGGCGTCAAACACAAATTCCAGAATGCGCGATAATGGAGGAAATTGAGAACGTGAGACAGAACACCAATCAGGGTTCGAATCCCTTCGCTCGCTCCATGTTTCCTAAGAAATGCGCAGGTTCCCCAGTTTTTGCTACGGTTTTGCGCTAAAACATTTTGTGCAAAACCTCTTTGCCGAGTCCTTTTTCCGTTCAGTCCGATGCCCAAGAATCCGCCACAGATACCAAGGACACGTTACCCTTCGCTGGCTTCGTTTTTGCCACAGAATCTGAGCGGCGCCGGACTTTTGCAACGGTTTTGCCGTACGATTTTCGACCCCGCCGTCCGGTTTTTCGCTTCGCGAAACTATAATCGGGTACGTATAGCCGAAATGCGGTTGCCTTTGGTGTATGAATCCGGCCAGTGAAGGTGAAGCTCAAGTCACCCGCACAAATCGAGGTCGCCGACGGCACGTCTCTGCCGCGCGAACCTATGTTCAAGACCTACGACTCATTCCAAATCGCTTTTTACGAAGCCGGACGGTGGCGAACCGTTCGCACTCCGGCCTGATAAAGGCAAAAGCTAAGGGCAGGGCGACAGGAACACTCGACCAAATCAAGCAACGCAAGACAACATGCTGCCAGCTACCGGCTGGTTCTCCAAACCAAATGCTACCGATGCCGAGCAGCACAACCGCACCAAAGACGCCATTGCATACTCAGTGCAGCCAGACCGGCAAATAGCGGTTGTGAATCACGGGCGCACTTCCGGCCAACGCGGGAGCTGAGCGACGCGGGCGGCCCAGCGCCGCCGTATTGGCAACTGACGCGGCCCACCCGCGTAAGCTCTAGTTATCCGGTTAGCCCGTTTTTGTGTCTCGATACCAACCTTCATAGTCGAAAAATGGATGACCCTGAATTGTGGTGCAAGAACGAATCTGCGCGAGTGTCCAGCAATGGCCTGAATACTCGTCGCGTGCTACTCCGTGAAATGTGTCCAGCAAACATTCGGCAAACTGCCTCACCTCGGCTTCTCCAGGCGCTCGCCCGGAAACATTCGCAATCAGATTAACGTCCGGCATCTTGCCCAAAGCCGCCTGAACGGGTTGTAATTCGGTCGGCTGGGACTCACGCTCGTAATCATCGCAAAAACCAATGTAGAGAATCGGTTTGGATGACGCAGGCGGGTAGCGCCACTCGTCTCCGTTCGCTGACCCTGCAAATTCTGAGAGCCGTTCACGCACTGCATCTCGCGTTGTGTGTGCCAGGTGTATGACGACTGAGCGCATGGGAGTAGCGTGGATGCCGGCTAGCGTCCCGGATGAGCTACCGCCGCCGTGACACCACGGACGCAAGGCTCGCCGCCACGCTCTCGAAAACCCCGAGGCTGGCGGCGGTTAGCTCGATCCGGTTGGTTAGGCATTTTTCGATTGTGCTGCAGGCCGTGGAATTTCCGGATACGAGGGCACATCGGGTGGTAGCAAATGAAACTTCTGCATTTCTGAAGTCCAGGTGACCACTTGAGGACCCTCGAACACACTAGGGTCGTCGAGAGTGCCAACCTTGATGAGCACAGCAGTCGGCGCGCGTTCTGAGCGTGCAGTGAGATGGACTCCACAAGTCTCGCAGAAGTGCCGCGTCGGAGACCACGCATGGTCCCTCTTGTTGAAAGACCGGGGATTGCCTTTGGTAAACTGCAACGTCTGCGCGTCAACTGCCATAAAGAGATTTCCTGCGCCGCCCGAAATCATTTGGCACGTCCGGCAGTAGCATAGGCCTTTGAAACGTTGCGGGCCCACGCATTGGTAGCGGACTTCGCCACAGTAGCATCCGCCGGTGAATATAACGTTGGTTGCGCTCATAGGAGGTAGCTATTTTGCCTAACGCAAAGGTCAGCGACGGGAGCCAGCCGCCGATGACGTTGGGATTTCACTCTGAGCGAATCGGCTGGCTCCCGTTCGCTGCCGCGCAGGGGTTAGGCCACACGTTGTCTTTCAATCTCATCGTGAATACTTCTCTCGCAGACTCCGTGAATGCGAGGTGATCCTCTCGAATGTCACTTGCGTTTGAGTCCATCGCGCCAGGCAATCGCTTCCAGTTCGACCCGCACAGCGTCCTCGACGGGAATCACGGGTCG
>WNGK01005959.1_pt1 | contig 12860 bp, 10 predicted proteins | sample 5400601 | NCBI WGS metagenome assembly WNGK01 (sample SAMN13153376, study PRJNA577476) | soil metagenome | isolation source: 60 cm soil or saprolite under Garry oak tree replicate 1 | place: USA:California | collected 2016-06-15 | reverse complement strand
GTGCCGCTCTTCCCCTTTCACACCTGGCTACCCGACGCGTATGAAACCGCGCCAACCGGCGTGTCGATGGTGTTGACCGGCGTGCTTTCGAAGATGGGCGTTTACGGTTTCGTGCGTCTGTTGCTTCCGCTTTTCCCTAACCAAATCAAAATCGTCGGCCCGTGGCTGCTTGCACTCGCCGTCTGCTCGATCGTCTTCGCGTCACTGGCAGCGTGGGCTCAACGCGACCTCAAGCGGATGGTCGCCTACCTGTCGATCAACCATCTCGGCTACTGCATGCTCGGTCTGTTCGCTGTAACTGCTTCGCCTGTCGTCGCCGCTACGATCGACATGCAAGCGGCGTTGAGCGGCGTGTTCATGCAAATTTTCAATCACGGGATTACCGCGGCGGCGCTGTTTTATTTCGTCGGCTTGCTCGAACAACGGCGCGGTTTGCGTGGGATCAACGATTTCGGCGGACTGCTGCAACGCACGCCGTTGCTTTGCGGCTGGATGAGCGTCGCCATGTTTTCATCGCTCGGCCTGCCCGGGCTCAACGGATTTATCGGCGAGTTTCTGATTTTCAAAGGCTCATTCGCTGTCGCTGCTTCGTTCACGGCTGTCGCAGTAATTGGTCTGCTCGTCACGGCGATCGCGTTTGCGCGCGCAATGCAAGCGCTCTTCAGCGGTCCCCTGGCCAAGAGTTGCAGCGCGTTCCCCGATCTTCTGCGAAGCGAAAAGCTCGTCGTCGTTCCGATCACTCTGCTCATGTTCGCAATCGGCATCGCGCCGCAGTTCGTCTTCAACATCTTCAACACCACCGTCGCTCAAATGGCGCGATTGTTTGCCTGAGGCCGCTGGAATGGATTTCAAGTTCCATCATAGTGAGAGGATGGAAGAGGTATCACAATTTGTGACACCTCGGGCGAGGAATGCGTGGAAAAAAGAGGTTACGAATTGATCACAAATTGTGATGAGTTCACGCAAACACTGCTGGCCTGCGCTTGAGTGAATGAGCACGGCCATCATTCCCAATGAGCGGATCGCGCAAGCGATCTTTGTAATTCGCGGACAGAAGGTGATGCTCAGTCAGGACTTGGCAGCCCTTTACGGCGTTGCGGTTAAGGCACTCAATCAGGCCGTCAAGCGTCACGCTGCGCGATTCCCGGCTGATTTCGTATTTCAGCTTACTTCTGACGAGTTCGACAACTTGAAGTCACAAATTGTGACTTCAAGTTGGGGCGGAGTAAGGCGAGCTCTTCCCTACGCTTTCACCGAGCAGGGCGCCGCCATGTTGTCGAGCGTCCTGAATAGTGAGCGTGCGGTGAAAGTGAACATCGCGATTATGCGGACGTTCGTGAAGTTGCGCCGGATGCTGGAGACAAATCGCGAGCTCGCGCGAAAATTCGAGCAGCTCGAAAGACGCGTCAGCAAACATGATGAGGAAACTGCTGGAATTATCGAAGCGATCCGGCGGTTGATGACTTCGGCGGAAAAGCCGAGGCGTGAAATCGGGTTTCATGTGCGCGAGAAAACGCCGCGATATCGAGTGCGTAAACGTTGATGATCGCCTGGACGATTTACATCACATTTGCGGGAGCGGTTGTGCTCCTTTTTATGCCGCACGCGTTTTCGCGCTGGATTGCGTTAGTCACGACAGTTGCCTGTTTCGTCGTGAGCCTCATCGCGTTCTTCCAGATGTCGATTGTCGATCTTGCGCACTTCAACACAATCGTGCGCGTGCCGTGGGTACCAATGCTTGGTATGAACTACCATCTCGCCATCGATGGGATCAGCCTGACAATGGTGCTCGTCACCGGCCTCGTCGCCATCGCTTCGGTCCTTTTCTCGTGGGACGTCGATCACCGACCTAACGAATTCTTCTTCTGGCTGTTGCTCGTGGTCGGCGGCTCGTATGGCGTCTTTCTCAGCGCCGATCTGTTTTTGCTCTTCCTGTTCTATGAACTGGTGATCGTCCCGAAATATTTCCTCATCGCGATCTGGGGATCGACAAACAAGGAATACGGCGCGATGAAACTGACGCTCTATTCCTTCTTCGGCGGCGCGCTGGTCTTCATTGGAATTATCGCTGCGTATGTCACCGCTGGATCGTTGGACCTGAATCAACTCGCAGAGTTCCAATTCGCACCGCAACTTCAATCGTGGGCCTTCCCAATGTTGTTCATCGGGTTCGCCGTGCTCGCGGGTATCTGGCCGTTGCACACCTGGGCGCCGACCGGTCACGTCGCCGCGCCCACCGCTGGTTCAATGTTGCTCGCCGGCATCGTTATGAAACTGGGTTCTTACGCCGGGCTCCGCGTTGCAATGAACCTTTTCCCGCAAGGCTTCCAAATGTGGCGCAGCTGGATCGCCGTCCTTGCCGTTATCGGAATCGTTTACGCCGCAGCGGTAGCGTTGCGCCAGCGCGATCTGAAATTTGTCATCGGCTATTCGAGCGTGAGCCACATGGGCTTTGTGCTGCTCGGCTTGGCCACGGCAAACGCGCTCGGCGTCTCGGGAGCGGTGCTGCAAATGTTTTCGCATGGCGTGATTGGCGCACTCCTCTTCGCCGTGGCTGGACGCATGGTCTATCGACGCACGCACACACGTGACCTCGATGCCCTCTCGGGAATGAGACTCAACCAAGCACTACCATTCGCCGCGTTTTCCTTTGTGATTGCATCGGCCGCATCCATGGGACTCCCCGGCTTCAGCGGGTTCGCCGCCGAAATCACGATCCTGATCGGCGCGTGGAAAACTTACCCGGTCGCGGTGTGGATCACCGGCGCCGGAATGGTGCTCGTAGCCGCGTTCACCCTGCGCGCGTTGAAGAAAAGTTTCTTTGGTGAGTCGGCCTCGGAAGTCCGCATGCAAGAGGGACGCGTGCTGGTTGATGCGGATCGGAACGAGCAACAAAACATCACGGTACGGATTACGATGGCGGAAAAATGCGGAGCTTGTCTCCTCATGTTCGCAACGCTCGCGGTCGGGCTTTACCCCAAACTCCTGCTCGATCGCATCATGCCCGCGGTTGAAGCGATGAGATTTCTCAAAAGCGGCAGTTAAAAAGGTTAAATGGTTACAAAGTTACAACGGCACACATGGGTACGGATTCACCTATTTAACCATGTAACGCTTTTAACGATGTAACATGTCTTACCTCGAACTCCTCAAACTCGCATCGCCCGAGATCGTGGTCGTTGTAACAGCGCTCGCCGTCCTCGCGATTGGTCTCGCGAGCACGCGCGCATCTGGCATTTGTTCCTTCGTCGCTGCTCTCGGACTTGCGCTCGCAATTGGCGCAGTGCTGATGTTGCCGCGAAATGCAACGCTCTTTCACGGGATGCTCGTGATCTCGCCGCTGAACTTACTGTTCAAAATCATCTGCCTCGCGCTCGCGTTTTTTACAGTTTTGCTCGCGTACGCGAAGAATTCTTTGCGCAATCACGGCGAGTATCTCGCCATCATTCTCCTCGCAACGACCGGGCTGATGCTGCTCGTAGGCAGCGAAGAGTTGCTCATGATCTTCATCGGCTTGGAGCTCACCGGTCTCTCACTTTATGTCATGGCCGCGTTCGACAAAACCGACGTGCGCTCCGCCGAAGCCGGCCTGAAATATTTCTTGTTCGGCAGCACGGCGAGCGCGTTCACGCTTTTTGGAATCAGTTTCATTTACGGCATGTCGGGAACAACCGCGCTCGCCGCGGTCGGACAAAAGCTTGCGACGCAATCCATCCAACCGCTCCTCTTCGTCGGCATCGTCATGACTCTCGTCGGGTTCGCCTTCAAAATCGCCGCCGCGCCATTCCATCTTTGGGCGCCCGACGCTTACCAGGGCGCCCCTGTGCCTTCCGCGGCGTTCATCGCCTCGGGCTCGAAGGTGGCGTCGTTCGTCGTCCTCGGAAAAATCGTGCTTGTCGGATTCGGTCCGGTGCACGGCAGCGCCGCATGGCACGCCATGATCGCCGGTTGGGCGCCGGTGCTTGCTCTGCTCGCCGCATTGTCAATCGTCATTGGCAATCTCGTCGCACTTGCTCAGTCCAATGTCCGCCGTTTGCTCGCCTACTCCGCCGTCGCCCACGCTGGCTACACACTTCTTGGACTCGTCGCCGGAGGGCGCGATGGATTCAGTGCGACGTTGTTCTACACGACCGTTTACGCATTCACGCTCGTCGGCGCATTCGGCGTCGTCGCGTTGGTGCGACGCGAAACCGGTGGCGACGATTTACAGAACTTTGCCGGACTCTGGTCGCGTTCACCGCTGCTCGCCGGGTGCATGTCGATCTTCATGCTATCGCTGGCCGGCCTACCGCCGCTCGCTGGATTTTTCGGAAAGTTTTACCTATTCAGCGTCGCGTTGCGCGCCGGTGCAAATCATGGCCTGCTCTGGCTCGTCGCGCTCGCGCTCTTCGGTAGCCTCGTCTCGCTTTATTATTACCTGATCGTGCTCAAAGTGATTTTCACGGATCAATCCGATGACGCAGCTACATCCATTGCTGCGAGATTAGGCAGCGATATCGAGCTTCTACAACGAATCACCTTGAGCGTGCTCGCAATAGTGGTTCTCTTACTCGGCATAATGCCGGGAATCCTGTTAACGCAGATCGCCGTTTCGTTCTAACGGGCGCGTCTCCAACCCGCACGTGGTTCTTCTCAGAAATAACCCGCGACGTTTAAGTCCAATCCGAAACCAAAAGAAAGCCATAATGAAAACCGCACTGACAAACCAACCCGCCGCCAGAAGCGGCGCCTTCGCAATTGGGGGAGATCTTCTCGTCCATCGGCTCGGCTTTGGCGCGATGCGACTCACCGGAGAAGGTATCTGGGGTGAGCCACCCGACCCCCAGGAATGCGTCGCGGTGTTGCGACGCGCTGTGGAACTCGGCATCACGCTCATCGACACCGCGGACTCGTACGGCCCGAAAGTCTCCGAGCGCTTTATTGCCGAGGCGCTTCATCCGTATCCGAACGATCTCGTCATTGCCACAAAGGCCGGTTTCCAGCGACCCGGTCCCAGCAAATGGGTGGAAGATGGCCGGCCCGAACATCTTCGCGCCGCTTGCGAAGGAAGTCTCCGCCGGCTCAAATTGGAACGAATCGACCTCTTTCAACTCCACCGAATCGATCCCAAGGTGGCGCTTGAGGATCAGATCGGTGCGCTGCTCGATCTCCAGCGCGAAGGCAAAATCCGCCACATCGGATTATCGGAAGTAACAGTTGGGCAGATCGACGCGGTTCGCCGGATCACGCCCGTGGCTTCCGTGCAAAACCGATACAACCTGGCGGATAGAAACTCCGAGGACGTGCTGGACTATTGCACTCGGGCAAACATCGGTTTCATCCCCTGGTTTCCCCTGGCGACCGGCGACCTGGCGAAGTGGGGCAGCCCGTTGGCGCGTGCGGCCGCGAAGCTTGATGCGCAGCCGGCACAGGTCGCGCTCGCGTGGCTCCTGCGGAAATCACCGGTAATGCTCCCTATCCCCGGAACGTCCAAAGTGAAGCACCTTGAGGAGAACACCGCTGCGGCACTTCTCGACCTCGACGATTCGATTATGGGTGAGTTGGAGTGGCAGCTCGGCAGCTGACGAAACGGAATAACACCGAAGACCTGCTCCGACGGTCAACGCGTCCGTTCTATCTCCAAAGAAACAGTAGGCAATTCACAACAGTGGCTATCGCTCCTGCGTCGTTGAAGTTCGGGCAGGCTCAAGTTTGTCGAGCCTGTTCTTAATGAACGGAAGATCCTGTACGTCGAAAAATGTGACGTAGAGCATGTAACCGATAATCAGCATGGCGCAGCTCGTCTGGATGACCTCGAGCACACGCATGTTCACCGGTTTGCGACGTACCGACTCGATGATCGCCAGCACAATGTGACCGCCATCGAGCACCGGGATCGGCAGCATGTTCAAAATCGCGAGGTTCACATTCAGAATTACGCTGAACCAGAGGGCGAGCTGCCAACCACGCTCACTTTGAAACAGCAAATAATAAATGCGCCCGATGCCGACCGGACCGCTCAAATGCTGCAACTTCACGTCCGACTTCGGCGACGCAACCGCGCCAATCGTCTTCAGGGTACTGGTTACGCTGTTGTAAATCTGTTCGATCGGATTTGGGTGACCAATCGATATTTTTCCCGTCGTATCCCACTGAATCCCAATGCGCGGTTTCATTTCGCCCTCCGTCGGCAAGAGCGTCGGTTTTACAGGGACGTCGAACCTTGCTCCGCCTCGCTCAACCTGAAGAACGAGCTGATCGTTTGGATGCTTGCTAATAAATTCAAGCAGCCCGATTGGATTGTAGATTGGCGTCTGGTTGAACCCGCGAATGATATCACGCGGTCGCAATCCGGCCGCTGCTGCGGGAGTGTTCGGCTCTACTTTGTCGATGATCGCTGTCTCCGCCGGGAAGATGAGCAACTGACGTACACTCTTTCTGCGCCATCCACGCGTCTCGGCCTTGTACGGTTCTACCCAGACCGTGCGCACGTTACCATCGCGCTGGAATTTCACGGCAATCTTATCGCCTTCACTCCGCACCACATTCCAGCTCACGCTGTCGTTCATCCCAAGAAAACGCCTGACCGGTTTGCCGTCCACTTCAAGAATTTTGTCGCCTGGTTGAAGTCCAACCTTTTGCGCTGGGGAGTCCGGCATGACATAACCGACAATAGTCGTTGAATCCGATTCGCTGACCGGATGCCCGACGACCCAGACAACTCCGGCAAAGAAAAGCGCGAGAAGCAGACTGAAGACGGGGCCGGCCACGGCCACGATTATTTTATCAAGCGCAGAAATCCTCGGTAGTTTTGCACGATCGACATCGGCTTTTCCCTCGATAATGTCCATGGGCGCGAGCTGCGGCAAAGCCACAAATCCGCCGAAGGGGAGCGATCCTAGCGAATACTGCACGCCGCTGATCGTCTTTTTCCAGAGCGGTTTGCCGAACCAGACGCCAAATTTCTCGATATAAAGGCCACGCCAGCGCGCCGCCAGAAAATGCCCGAGCTCATGCACGACAATGAGCAAATTAAAAAGGATCAGAACTTCGAGGAGGATGAGAACGACCCGTGCTGCGTGGAGTAACATTATAAATTGTGATTAGTGATTGGTCCCACGCGCGATTCGTTCAAAAGTTTTTGACGATTTTCGGCGCTTCCGCGTGTAACGCTTCAACCGTTCAAGGTTTTTAACGTCTTCGCTGCTTCCGCGCGCGCCCACTGATCGGCTTGCAATATCGCATTGAGATCGGGATGCGCAACGGGCGTATGCCGGTCCATTACCTGCTCGACGACTTGCCAGATTTGCGGAAAACGTAACTGTCGATCCAGGAACGCCCCAACCGCCACTTCATTTGCAGCGTTCATGACAGCAGGCAGGGTGCCACCGGTTTCGCCTGCGCGGCGTGCTAGTTTAAGTGCCGGAAATTCGTCGTAGCGCGGTGGAAAAAACTCGAGCTTCGACAATTTTGAAAAATCGAGCGGCGGCAATGTATTCGGGACCCGGTCGGGCCATGTCACCGCATATTGAATCGGGAAACACATATCCGAGTAACTCAATTGCGCGATCGTTGAACCATCGGCGAATTCAACCATCGAATGCACAATGCTCTGCGGATGGATCACCACTTCGACGCGCTTCATCTCGATTCCAAACAGCCAGTGCGCCTCGATCATCTCCAGCCCCTTATTAAATAGGGTGGCTGAATCGATCGTAATCTTCGGACCCATGTTCCACGTCGGATGTCTCAGCGCCTCCTCCGGCGTAAGGTCGACAAATTCGCTGGCGGGCGTTTCGCGAAACGGTCCGCCGGATGCCGTCAAAATGATCCGGCGAACTTCCGATGGACGGCCATCGAGACATTGAAAGATCGCGTTGTGTTCGCTGTCCACCGGCAAAACGTGCACGTGGTTTTCATGCGCTTCGCGCATCACGATTTCCCCTGCCATCACGAGAATTTCCTTGCTCGCCACAGCCAGATCTTTCCCTGCTTCAATCGCCGCCAGCGCGGGACGTAATCCGCCCGTGCCGACAATCGCAACCAGCAACATCTCCGCGTCCGTCAGGCAAGCGATTTCGCGCAGTCCTTCTTCTCCCACGAAAATCCGCGGATCGTACTCGAGCGCCTTGCGCAAGATGTCGATCTTGGTCCTATCGACGAGGCAAACCGACTCCGGCCGGACTTCGTTCGCCGCTGCGGCCAGTTTTTCGGCATTGCTGTTCGCCGCGAGTCCCACGATCTCCATCCGCTCGGGAATATCGCGCGCCACTTTCAGCGCACTATCGCCTATCGAGCCGGTCGCCCCCAGAACAACAACACGTTTGCGTTTCATTTAGACAGAATGAACAAAATGAACGGAATGTTTTCCTGCAAAGAATTCAAAGCGAAGCCGACTCTGTTTTTGGCAAACGGAATTTCTTTTAAAACTCGAGGCGTGTCGCCCCAAAATTCAACAACAATCCTTCGTTGATCCGCGTCGCTACCAGATAATTAACGAGCTGGACTTCGTGCGCTTTGGCGAGTGCCTGAATCGCCTTAGTTTCGACAATCAGCGCATCGTTCACCAGCAGGTCCGCAACAAATGCGCCGACTACATCTCCTTCGTAAAAAACCGAAATCGGTTTCTCCGCTTCCACTTTCAGGCCGGCACGCCGCAATTCGCCCGCCAGTGCATTTTGGTAAACGGACTCGAGGAATCCCGGACCGAGCTTGCTGTGCACTTTCATGGCAAAGCCGATGACCTTCCCCGCTAGATCGTAGCTGTCTGGACCTTTTTCTATTCTGATAATTTTGTTCATTCTGTCAGAAATTCTTGGCGTCTACGGCACGCGGATCACCAGCCGTAGATAGAAAAACAAAAGCGGCGCAGTAAACAGCAGGCTGTCCAAAAGATCCAGCGCACCGCCGATTCCGGGTAATAGATTTCCCGAATCCTTCACGCCCGTGCTGCGCTTGATAATCGATTCAGCCAAATCACCGATCACGGCTGCGAATCCAAGCAGCAGACCGAGTATGGTCGCGTGGGTCCAGGTAAGCGCGGACAAGTGGCCGGGCATCAGTTTGAACAAGGCCAGGCTGCAAAGCAGAGCAAAAACGAGCGCGCCAAAAAATCCTTCCCAGGTCTTTTTTGCGCTGATGTGAGGAATCATAAGATGGCGCCCAATGACGCTGCCGGTGAGATAAGCGCCCATGTCGCTGAACTTCGTGACCGCGATGAGGTACAAGACATAAAACTGTCCGGTGACAGCGCCACTGCTCGACCGCGGCATGACATAAACAATCTTCGTAATGAAATTGAACAGCCATAGGACGTAGAGCAGGCCGAACAAAGTGTAGGCCATTGTTTGCAGCGGTTCGTCGTGCCGCAGACGCGCGAACATCTGCCGTGCAAAGACCGTCAGCAAAAAGAAGAGCAAGACCGCTGTCTCGAAGTCGTACGATTGTGCCGGGCCTATTTTTGCGAAGTAATAAAAGCTTCCTACGAGCATGACCGTGCCGCAGATCATTCCGGTCACTTTGAAATTGGGCAGGCTGCGATGGTCGAGCATCCCGTAAAATTCCCAAAGCGCGATTAAACCGAACACGCAGATCAACGCGTAAAACGCGAGTTCGTAACCTGAAAACGCAATAACCAGCGCAACCGACCAAAGCGCGATCGTGGTGATGAAACGTAAGATAAAGACTGACCGTGGCGTGACAGTATTCGGCTCGGTTTGCTCAAGCGTAGCGGACATGCCCTAGCATCATCCCGAAGGATGACGCGCCGCGCAAGATCGACAATTATCTCCCGCGAATCTTTTCTTGCTTTCCTGGGTTCCTGATTCGCCTAATTTCTTGCTGTGCAGAAGACGATGCAGGCCGTCGTAAAAAGCAAAGCCGAGCCCGGTCTTTGGCTCGAGGAAGTCCCGGTTCCTCAAGTCGGTACAGATGATGTGCTCATCCGCGTTTTAAAAACCTCAATCTGTGGCACCGATGTCCACATCTACAACTGGGATGCGTGGGCGCAAAAAACGATTCCAGTGCCGATGACGATCGGTCATGAATTTGTCGGGGTTGTCGATCTTGTCGGCGATCATGTGAAGGGATTTGCGCGCGGCGATCTCGTCGTTGGAGAAGGGCATATTACCTGCGGCCATTGCCGGAATTGTCTCGCTGGGCGTCGTCATCTTTGCCCGAACACGCAAGGTGTCGGCGTGAATCGCGCCGGCGCGTGGGCCGAGTTCGTCGCGATTCCCCAATCAAATTGCTGGCACGCCGATCCGTCTATTCCGCTCGACGTTCTTTCCTGTTTCGATCCGCTCGGGAATGCTGTGCACACGGCGCTCTCGTTCGATCTCGTCGGCGAAGACGTGCTTATTACCGGTGCGGGCCCGATTGGTTGCATGGCTGTGCCGATCTGCAAACAAGCCGGCGCGCGTCACGTCGTCATTACCGACATCAATCCATATCGGCTCGAGCTATCGCGCAAAATGGGCGTGAATCTCGCGCTAGACGTGCGTACGGAAAGACTCGCCGACGCCATGAAGACGCTCGGCATGAAGGAAGGGTTCGATATCGCGCTCGAAATGTCCGGCAGCCCCAAAGCTTTCGCCGACATCTTGCCCAACATGTTTCACGGTGGAAAAATCGCGTTGCTTGGCATTATGCCCGGCAGCGCCGCGATCGATTGGAACCTCGTGGTCTTCAATCAGCTCACCATCAAAGGGATCTACGGCCGGGAGATGTATGAAACCTGGTACAAAATGACCGCTCTGATCCAGTCCGGGCTCGACATCTCACCTGTCATCACCCACCGCTTTCCCTACAAGGAATTCCGGGAAGCCATCGAGTTAATGAAATCCGGCAACTCCGGCAAGATCGTCCTCGATTGGAGTCAATTGTCATCCTGAGCCGAGTCGAAGGATCTCTTACTTTCATTCCTGCGATCTTCACCGAACGCCTCGAATCGCAACAAAACAGCGTGATTAGCGCAAGGCGGCCGCTTGCTTATGGTGGCCTTCCAGCTCGAGCACCATGCGTCTGATGTGCTTATAGTTCTGGTGCGATTGGAGAAACTGCAAGCTTTCCTGCGGGTCGCCCCATTGCAGGACTTGGATTGTCTCCTCACGGGCGCCCCACGAATTCATTTCGCGTCGATTCGCCATGTAAAGATCAATCGTGTTACGGCCGGAAAGGGCCCAGCCGTAATCATCGACTCGATACATTTGCCCGGTGGAAAGCAACCGGAAGGTTGTGCCCGCTGGCCAGCGCGACCAATCAGCCGCGGCGCTCCCGATCACGGGCACAGGAGGCGCCGATCTCGACATTCCTGCCCTGGTCCTGATAGTCGTCGTTCGTCTATCCGACATCGAGAATGGTTGCAACCGTGGCGAATAGGAGACGCGCCGCTCTTCTGGCTCAGCGGTTTCATCCACCGGGACCGCCCGTGGAACTTCGTAGACTGGGATCGCGCGCGGCACTACTTCGGCTCGATGAATCGGCGGACCGGCGGCGTGCAATTCTCCACCGAGCGCGTTGTGATTGCTGTATTCGCGATGATCCGATTCTGTGTGCGTGTAAGCGGTTGTACGAACGTTTTGAAAACCGGTTTTTGCTAGAGGCGGTTCATATTGCGGCAACGCACGCGTGCGCGTCGTGCCGCAGGCACTGAGGAAGAGTGCCCCGATCGTGGCGAGCGAAAGCAGTAATGTTTGGGAGCTACGCAAGGGAGATCAGGCGAGTTATTAACAGTTATTCACAACCCCTTGCAAGACTATTTTTCGAAAAATTCGGCACGGTTGGCATTTTCTAATCCGTGAAAATCTGCGTTAATCTTTGGCTAAACTATGCTCGCCGAATTCGAACAACAGGTCTCCCGCACACTGGAAGAAATTAAATCGCAAGGTCTTTACAAAACGGAGCGGATCATCACGACTCCGCAGGACGCGCACATCGGTGTCGCTGATGGCAAACGGGTGCTCAATATGTGCGCCAACAATTATCTCGGCCTGGCCGATCATCCCGCGCTGATCGCCGCGGCAAAGAAAGCGCTCGATACGCACGGCTTCGGCATGGCCAGCGTCCGCTTCATTTGCGGCACACAAGACATCCACAAAGAACTTGAAGCCGCCCTGACGGAATTCCTCGGAACCGAAGCGACGATTCTTTATCCGTCGTGCTTCGACGCCAATGGCGGCTTGTTCGAAACACTGGTCACGGAGAAGGACGCGGTGATCAGCGACGAGCTGAATCACGCGAGCATCATCGACGGCATCCGGCTGTGCAAAGCGCAGCGGTTTCGTTACAAGCACAACGACATGGCCGATCTCGAAGCGCAATTGCGCGCCGCGCAAAATACGCGCTTCCGCTTGATCGCAACCGACGGCTGTTTCTCAATGGACGGAACGATCGCGGACTTGAAAGCGATTGTCGATCTTGCCGAAAAATGTAACGCGCTCACCATGATTGACGACGCGCATGCGACCGGCTTTCTCGGCAAGACTGGGCGAGGCACGCATGAATACCGCGGCGTGATGGGCAAGATCGACATCATAACCGGTACGCTCGGCAAAGCGCTCGGCGGCGCGAGTGGCGGTTTCACCAGCGGGCGCAAAGAGATTGTCGATCTTTTGCGACAACGCTCGCGTCCGTATTTGTTTTCAAATACGATTGCGCCACCAGTCGTCGCCGCATCGTTAAAAGCGCTCGAACTGCTCAGTGCATCGACGGAATTGCGCGACAAGCTCGAAGACAACACAAAATATTTTCGCGCCTCTCTCACCGAGCGCGGCCTAACGATCAAGCCCGGCACGCATCCGATCGTGCCGATCATGATCGGCGACGCCGCGAAATCGCAGAAGTTCGCCGCGCGCATGCTGGAGAAAGGCGTTTATGTGATC
>WNGK01018661.1_pt1 | contig 12861 bp, 12 predicted proteins | sample 5400601 | NCBI WGS metagenome assembly WNGK01 (sample SAMN13153376, study PRJNA577476) | soil metagenome | isolation source: 60 cm soil or saprolite under Garry oak tree replicate 1 | place: USA:California | collected 2016-06-15 | reverse complement strand
TGCGGCAGGGTATCGAGTTGGCGCGTGAGTGCTTTGTTCAATCTTTGATTGCCATAGCCGAAGCTGGCTGCGGAATACCACATTTGCAAATCAAGATAAGGCGTACCCTCGGAGTCGTAGAGATAGTTGCCTTCCGCGCGCGTAAAGAATTTCGGCGGCTCGAGGTAATGAACGGTGTCACCCCAGGAACAATATTTCCGCTCAAGCTCGCGCAATTGGTTCTCGGTGGAGGCGTTTGTCCGCTCAATAAACTTGTCTGTGTTCGTGCTCATTAGGTCCCGGTTTGCTCGTTGATTATCGGACTGAATACGTAAAAGCAAGAAGCGACTAAATCATCGTACTACTAAGCGCCAGCTCTTGCTCGCTCGACCACGTTCTGCGCGAGGGCAACATTTGCGGACAGCAATCGATCGACCTGGTCGGCGACTTCGCCCAGGTTTTTGTACGGCCGATAGTTGATCTCCTCTGCGCGACAAAAATCGGCGAGCTTGTCCCTGGCGAAAACCAGATCAGCACTCGCGGCGGCGTATTTGTCCGACAACCCATCGCCGATAAAGATCGCCGGTCCACCGTTCGGGTTCAGCAAGCTCATCATCGCCGGCTTACAAGTTGCGCACCCGTGCGCGCAAGATTGCTGAAACGACGGGAAATCAGCTTTCCACTGGTTCTTGTCGACCTCGATGTGACTCGACAGAATCCGGGCGCTGCCGAGCCGCTCCTGCAAATTCAACGAAGGACGACCGAGAATTCGATTGATGCAATAGTCAAAGCCGTCGCTGAGGATATGTACCTCAACTCCGTGGGCAGAGCAGGTATCGAGCAACCGGACAAAAGCTTCATCCACTTCGATCGAGTCGAGCAGATCATCAATCTGATCCTTTGTGGCCCGTACGAGCTGCATCTGTTTCGAAAGACATTCACGCGATCCGATTCGTCCCGACTTCCAGTCTTCTTCAATCGTTAGCCAGCGCGGATCGGCAAACCTTTCGAGAATCACGTCAACCACGTCCCGCTTGGTAATCGTCCCGTCAAAGTCCAAGAACACAATCGGCTTTCTTTCAGGTCGAGACTTACGTCGCGCGCTTCGTTTGCTAAAACCTCGAGCGCTTTCCGGCTCGAGCAACTGCGAAAGTGGCACGACGTTCAGCCCGCGAACTTGCAGGCCTTCGATAATCATCGGCAGCGCAGCAATGGTCGCGCCGCGATCACGTTTGCCGGCGCTGTCACCATCGTGCAACAGGATGACCGAGCCTGACTCGACGTCGCGTAATACTCGCTCGGCAATTTCGGCCGCAGTAATTTTCTTCCAATCAAAACCCGCAACGCTCCACTGCACGGTACGCAGCCCCAGTCGCTTGGCGGCGGCAAAATATGCCGGCGTGCGCACCCCACACGGGGGTCGAGCGAAACGGGGCCGCGCGCCGGTGACTTTGGTAATCGTTTCTTGTGCGCGTTCGAGCTGCTCACGCGTCTCGCCGGACCCTCGAAACAGGTAGATTGGATGGGAATACGAATGGTTGCCGACTTCGTGTCCTTCTTCGATCACGCGCCGGGCAATTTGCGGAAAAAGTTCCACCTGACGGCCCAACATGAAAAATGTCGCACTTAACTTATTAGCAGCCAGTACCTCAAGTATTCGCTCGGTATCCTGGGATGGCCCGTCATCAAACGTCAGGGCCACGGCTGAAGTGTCGGTTCGGCCGCGCCAATCACTGGGGCCAAGCCACTGCGAGCGGACTGCGTACGTTGCATAGTAAACGCCGGCGCCGGTTAGCAAAGAACCAGTGCCGAGAATAATTGGAAACGCAAGTAGCATTGCGATCTACCTTTTACGTGCTAAAAATGTCAGAGCGTGGTATTACGCATTCACAACCGCTGCAGATACCTCCGAGAGTTCCGGTTGTCTCGCAGAGACCCAACAGCTTGATTTGATCCAGTCCGCGATGCGCTCGCCAGCTCCGATCAGCCGCCGGGAGCGCGCTTGCTGGCGCATCGCTTCCAGTTCATCCGGATTCTGCAGAAGTCTGGCTATTGTATCAGCCATTTGATCAACCGTGCCCACTGCGCATCCGACTTCCCATTCATCCAAAAGCCTGTATTGGACTCGCTCCGATCCCGGCGGCGGTTCCAGCGCCACGATGGGAAGCTCGGCGACGATTGCTTCGTCGAATGTATTGCCCAGTTTAGAGATCATTACATCGGACGCCCGCATCAATTCGGCAATTCGGTTCGTCCAGCTCAATACACGGATTCCAGGGACGGCTTTGTCGTCCAGTAGATCTTCAATCGAACGTTGCAAGCCCTTGTTATTTCCGGTTACGACGATGAGCTGAGGCGTTGATTCAAGGTGCATCAATCGCCTGGTGACTTCTTCGATCGGTCCGATTCCTTCGCCGCCTCCAGAGACGAGAATTAATTTCTCATCGGGATTGAAGCCAAGCCAGTCACAAACATCCGCGCGTTCACGCTCACGTCCCAGCGTCGAAAAATCAGCAGACATGGGCACGCCCCACACCGCGATTTTCTCGCGAGGCGCGCCCGAGTCGATCAACTCTGCGCCTACCTGTTCCGTCACGACACCGTACAGATCAACCTCGGGTTGGACCCATGCGTGGTCGGCATCATAGTTGACGTTGACGGCCGCTAACGGTACATGAAGTTGCAGATCTTTCTTGATTAACGCGGCAATCTCGCAACAGCCAACCTCCGTTGCCACCATCGCGATTGGTCGTAGCTCTCGAACCAATTGAAACAAACGCACGCAGCCGCGACGGTAATACCAAGCGGGACTGGTGCGCGTCTGTCTCTTTTGATATCGGTCAATACGATCCCAGATTCGCGGAGCATTCTTGACTAACCAAAGATATGCTGTGACATGAGTGAATCGCGCAATTCCGGTCATGTAGTCCGCGACGTCAACCACCAGGGCCGCCCCGCCATCAGCACGGACCGCCTCGGCAATGGCATCGGCCGCGCGGAGGTGTCCCGCGCCATTCGAGATCGCCAGAATCAGAGTAGGCCCCGGCCCTTGCGCACTCGTCTCTGCGGCTGTTGTTCTGCTTATCAAGCTATCCTCGTCCGCGCGACTTGGGTTGGAAGATATCCACTATCCAAAATAATTCGCGCTATATTAACTGCGGCATAGGGACTTGCAAGCTGTCTCGCCTTCAGTGACATGTCGCGTCTGGCTTGTTTATCCCTAAGCAACGAGATGGCCGCTTCTACAGTCTCTTCAACTCCTCGAGTAATCAATGCAGCGCCGCTGCTCGCCAGGCGCGCGGCATTTCTTTCTTCGGGTCCGGGAAGTGAATCAAAGAGAACCGCGGGCAGGCCACAAAGGGCTGCCTCGGAAATTGTAACTCCACCCGGTTTTGTGATTAGCAAGTCGGCGGCTTGCATAAGACTCGCGACATCGTCGGCCCAGCCGTCCACTCGCAACGAGACCGGCGCCTGGGCTCGAACTCTACTCAGTCTCCTTTGCACCCTCCGGTCATGCCCGGTTACGGCGACGATCCGCATTGGCTCTCCACTCTTACAAAGCCCTTCAGCCACGCGGTCCATCCGTGTCGGCCCCATCCCGCCGCCCATCAAGAGCACCAGTGGCTTCGAACTAATACTTGACGGCGAATCCTCCCGTGTCTCCTTAATTGCAAACGAGCCGTCGACCGCAATACCAGTTACTTCAATCTTGTTCCCTGGCGCCCCCCAAAGAATCAACTGCTCGCGCACCCCCTCGTCTGCGACTGCATAAGCGTCCACTTCATCCTTTACCCAGACTGGCTCAGCTTCATGATCGGTGATCACGCTGATAAGTCGCGCGGCAGTGAAACCTTCGCGCTTGGCGATCGCGGCCATCTCGCAGGCTGCGACCTCGACCGCGACAATCGCGTCCGGACTGACTTGTCTAATCGCCTCGAACACTTGCGCGCAGCCAAGCCGAAAAGCCCACTCGGGCGCGGTCCGCGCGTGCCGGTTCGTAACCCGCGTCTCAAACAGTCGCCGCCACGCTCGTGGAAAATAACGCACCATCAGCCAGTAGGGCGTGGCATAAAACGCATAGAACCACCAACGACAACGCTCGAGGGCATCAATAACCACAACCTGCGCGCCGGGCGCCAGATGTTTTAACTCTTTCGCGATTGTTTGGGAGGCCCGGAGATGACCGGACCCAAAGGAAAGAGTCAAGACTAGAATGCGAGGCTCTACATTCATGCTTGAATCTCTGAATTGTACGATCTGATAGATTAATTTTCCCTAAACTGCATCAATTTGAAACCAAGTGAAAGAGTAACCAGAGCCATCGCGCCCAGAATCATCTGATCGCCGAGCGCATACCTTCCCGTGAGGGCTGCCTGCACGGCGCGGGCCCCGAGGGCTGTCGGCAGCCACTCCGAAGCGGCCCGCAAAAAACTGGGTATGACCTCAGGAGAGTAATATACCGGCGCAAGAAAAACCAGACCTGCGCCCAGCGAATCCGTCAGTAACGAGCCTTCGCTGAAACTGCGCGCCCGCGTTGCGATTATTACACTCAGGCCACTCAGGCAAAGCATCGTCAGCAATACGCTGACGAGAAGCGGCCACACACTCATCTGAGTTCTCACGCCAAGCAGCCGCGCGACCATCAGCAAGGCGCTACAGCCCAGGGCCGCTTGCACAATCCCAAAGACCAGAATACCGAATACATACGAAGACGGAGCCAACGGAAGAGTCGCAAAAAGTTTCAATCGCCCCGTGAAGCGATTTTCCAAAAGTAGATAGCCTAACCAACTGATTGCCGTCAGAGAAAGCGAAAAGACAATCGAGCCGGCGAGAAATCTGGAACGATTCTGCTGATCGGCGCCGCTGCCGCTGATGGCATTCGCAAACAGATACATCGCGCTCGGGAAGATTAACGCCGCCAGCAAAAACGGGCCGGCCTCCGCGCGCAGTCGCGCGAGATGAATGCGAAAGATACAAATGATTGCTCTTAGGCTGGGCAAAGCGCGATCTCCTCGGCCGGTTCTTCCGCTTCAAAGCGATGACCAGTAAGTTCGAAGTAAACATCTTCCAGCGAAGCTCGTGCGAGCGAGTATTCCGCCATGCCTCTTTGCACGGCGTACTGCTGCGCGGCGTCGAACGTCGCGAAGTATTGCACTCTAGGTTGCTCAAGAGATACTCGATAGCTGAGCCGGTAACTCTTCGATAGCCTTGCCAGCAACTCGTCAAGCGGTCCCAGCGCGATCATCTTCCCTTCACTGATAATGCCTATGCGATCGCTGAGATGTTCAGCTTCCTCGATGTAATGCGTGGACAAGACGACCGTGGTCCCGCGGGCCACCGCCTTTCGAATAACGGCCCATGTCGTGCGTCGCGACCCCGGATCGAGACCGGTAGTTGGTTCATCGAGCACGAGCAGCGGCGGCTGGCCCAACAAGGCGAGCCCAATCAGAATTCGTCTGCGTTGGCCCCCGGAGAGTTCGCCCACGCGTCTGCTGGTTTCCCGATCCAGGTCCAATTCGTGGATGATCTCGGATGTCGACTTGTGCGCTTCATCCTTGGCAAGTCCCTTGAGACGCGCGAACAGTTCCAGGTGCTCGCGCACGGTGAGCGTCTCGAAGACCCCGGCTTCTTGCGGCGTGATTCCCATCTTTCGCTTCACTTGTCGGGGCAGCGCAATTGCATCCACCCCGAAGATTTCGATGCTCCCTGAGGTGGGCCGCAGCTCACTGGTTATCTGGCGTAGAAACGTCGTTTTGCCGGCGCCGTTCGGACCAAGAATTGAAAGAATCTCTCCGCTTCGCACATCCAGATCGATCCCGCGGTTGGCCTCAGTGCCATCGCGATAACGTTTGACCAGCCCGCGCACACGAACAGCCGTAACTTCATCGTCAAGCGGCATGAATTTCTTTGTCGCCTCGGTTTCGCCGACAACAGGTTGTTGCTTTTCGATGGTTGGGGCGGCGCTCGACATGTGACATCAACTCAATCGCATAAAATCCATAGCGGACCTGATCGCCGTCAGCGGGCTATTGCGATAGGCCGACACTTCATAAGGGCAACCAATCTTACAGCCCTTGCAAAAATCCCACATGTCAGGCGACTGCCGGATTATTTCTCTCACTTCCGGCGATTCATAGATTTCGCGCAAACTCATGTTGGGCGCGCCCCGATGCAAACTGACAAAGGCGCAGGGAAACTGAATCGACCCATCGGGGCGCATGTTAACCAGGTGCGATGCCGAGCGGCAGGGAAAGCTTTTATTGAATCCATCGTTGCGATAAAACTTGAAGTAGTCGGTGTAGAACCGTACGCACTTGAATTCTTTCTTCAAATTCTTGACGTAGGTCGCGACGCGATCGAGTGCTTCCTGCTCCATCTCGACGTCCTCAGTCTTCCAGGTAGTTCGTACGACATTATGAACAGCCTCCGTATGAAGCAGGAACCCGTGTTCGCTACAAAACTTCGCCAGCGCCGGCAGGTCTTCCAGGTTGTCGAGATCTACAGCCGCATTGATTTGAATCGCCTTGTGATCAAGTTTGTCGAGAATGTGATCGAGTGCGTCGAGAATCACCGGCAGACCGTCGATCCCTCTGCGCTGAGCAAACTTCTCACGGTCAAGCGTGTCGATAGAAACTTCTAGCTGATCCAGTTTGACGCAGGCTTCAGCGTATTTCTTAAGCGCCAGACCGTTTGTTGGCATCGAGGTAAAGAACCCCTTGCGCGCGGCGTATTCGATGTAGTCAGGCATGTTCGGATTCATGAGCGGCTCGCCGCCTGAGAAACTCCAGGCGAACACGCCGAAATCCGCTGCTTCGTCCATGCGCGCAAAGACGCGACGCGCTCGCGAGCTGCGCGATCTTCTGGCTGTTGGTTTTGCCAGATCGCACAATAGCCGCACTTCATGTTGCAGTGCAGCGTCGATTCGAACATGACCATGAACGGGCGATTGAACCCGTGGCGCAATTGCCGCAACCCATTCCTGAACATCAAACTCTTCTTCATGTTGCTAACTGGCAGCCAGAATGTTGCTCACTCACCGACTGTGGGTCGGGATTTGACGGTCCAAGGTAAGAAAGTTTCCCAGCCAATTGCCCTCTGTATGAAACTGAATATAGCACATAACAGTTGAAGAAAGTGGTCCTCCGTCGCGATGGTTAGCGGCGGATTTTCACTTTGAAGTAGCCAAAGTACAGCGCGAGCGTCAACGCTATCGCCGCTGAAGCCAGACTGATAATTTCGCCCGCAAGTTCGACTCCGCTTCGCTCCAACCGCAATTGAACGTCATGATTTCCCGGAGGCACACTAAGCGTTATCAATCCATCAGGTGTCGAGGGGCGCAAAATCATTGGAGTAGTTTCCTCAAGCATCCGTGCGGTCCAATATGGATAGAAGAATTGCGGCGCCTCGAGTGATACTCCGGTAGGCGTTTCGACATGCAAGTCAATCTCTCCCGGCTTCCGAAGAGTTGCAGTTGCGCGCCCGGTTCCCTGGATGATTCTTATATCCGGCGCAGATCCGCCGGCTGGAGCAACCCGCTCAATCAGAGAATCGAACTCGTTTTCCAGCCGCTGGTCCCAGTTATCGATATCGACTGACGCGTTCCAGTCTAATTCTCCAATTGATTGATTCCATCTGGGCCGGTACTCCGGAGCATCTCTGCTTTCCCCGATCTGTTTTTTCTTGGCGTTGCTGGTTATCGGATCAGGATTTGTTTGCGGGAACATCTTCCAGGCTTCGAACGTCATCGCCGGGAGCCAGAGAACAATTAATGTCAGGGCAATCACGTGCAACATCTTCCCGGAGGCGAGCTGTTCTCTTCTCAATGAAGAAATCGACAAAGCCAGGAGCGCTGCTACCGAGATCGAGAGCGGCACATTGAATCGCCAGGGAAACTGGATCTTTGGCAAAGAAGCGATGATCCACCATAAGGGCTTGCTTAGGTCGGTCATCATGAAAACCGATATTCCAGCAGCCGCAAACCAGAATCGACTTATCGTTTTCTGGCGATCGGTCAAACAATGTCGGGAAATAAAAAATGCGCAGCCGGCAATGCCAATCATGTCTACCGCCAACAAGAGTAAGGTCAGCTTGTCTTCTTTCCATGCTGACCACTTTGAAAGCAGTTCTTATTCGCGGTAAACAAAGAATAAGTGACCGGCACAATCGAAAAGATAAGTGTCGTGGGCAAGTGGGTCATGACGAGCAGAGCGTAACTTAGCGCCAGGCCCACGCCCGCGAGCCGGCGACCGTTAACGATCCTGTTGGTAAAGAAAAGGATTAGAGGCATCCAGACAAAAGCCCAGATTTCTGACAGCGAACCGCGCACGTAGACGTCGCCCAGGTGATAAGGCATGGCCATGTAAAGAACCGCGGCCACCATCGCTGAGAAATGATCGCCGATGTCCTTCAGCCAAAGGTATGCTGCGAAACCTGACGCAATGATCGCAATCGAGCAAGAGACGCCAACCTGATGCCAACCTTGTGAATCGTTTGCAAACAGCGGTCGTAGCAAGCTGGTGAGAAAAAAGGGGACGGGCGGATAATAAAAAAAGACCGGACTGCCTAATCCGCTATTCATATTCATCAGCCATCTCGGATAAAAGTCGCCGCTCCAGAGCTGCCCTGAGAAATGCGTATACCACATGGCATGGGTCACACCGTCGTCGCTGAAAAAGGGAACACCGAGGATCAGAACCGGTAGAGTGAGTACGATTCCCACTCCGGCGATTGCAACCAGATGTACCGCTGGCCTTTTTGAAAGCCTTATTGATTTCATCCTTTGAGGATCCAATCGACCGCTCGTTCTAATCCAAAACTTGGCGCGCGGTGCTCCCCATACATTTTCAACTGCTGATCAAACGCGCTTATCGACTGTGTTATAATCCTGCCCCCACCACTAGAATTTCACCGCCGAGTTAGCTAGACTATCCTGGTTTTATGAGCAGTTCCCCCATTTCACGCATTTTGCGAAGCTGCCTGATGGCGTTAGTCCTCGCGTGCACTTTGGCGCCGTCCGGCTATGGGTCACATCAGCGGCTTCTGCAAAAGTCCCGGTCGTCAAGGCGATTTCCGATTCTCAGGGCTTCGCCAGTCTAACCAACCTTCAATCCGGCAGCTATACGGTCACGGTAATTAAAGAAGGCTTCGAGAGCCTCACCAGAACTAACATTGTCGTCGGACAAGAGCCGGAAACGGAAATCGCGATTGTGCTCGCCATCGCCGCGGTAACTGAGCAGGTGACGATCACGACACCTGGAGAAGACGCCACTAGTGTCGCCGCCGGGTCAAACACGCCGGCGGGTAACCTCAAACGTGACTCGTTGCGCACTTTGCCTTTAGCCCTGGCGCGAGTCGACGAAGCCCTGCCACTGATTCCCGGTGTGGTCCGCTCGACAAAAGGTGAACTCAGTATCAAAGGAGCAAGTGAACAACAAAGCGCGCTACTTGTTAATGGTGTAAACGCCAACGATCCTTCCACTGGCAATTTCCGCCTAAACCTTCCGATCGATTCGGTGGAAGCCGTGCAGGTCTTTCAGCATCCGTATACCGGCGAGTACGGAAAATTCATTGGCGGACTGACGCGCGTTGAGACCAGACGCGGCACCGAGAAGTGGCACTTTGAACTCAACGATTTTCTGCCTGACTTTCGCTTTAAGAACGGCAAACTTGTAGGAGTTGCCGAGGACACGCCGCGGCTGAATTTTAATGGTCCTCTGATTAAGGATCATCTTTACCTTTCGCAATCGGCTGCGTATTCGATCGCAAAGCGGCCAGTCAGGGGCCTTCCTTTTCCGGTTAACGAAACTAAAACAGAATCGCAAAGCTATTTTTCCCAACTCGATACGATTCTGAGTGGTCATCATACTCAAACATTCACCTTCGGTTATTTTCCGGAGCGCGACCAGTTTGTGGGTCTCGATTTTTTCACTCCCCAATCCGTTACGCCGAACTATGGCCAGCGAGATTTTTCATTCAGCGGCCGTGACCATTATGAACTTCATAAAGGTTTGCTTGAATCCGCGTTTTCTTTTCGACGGTTTGACGCTCGCGTGTGGGGACAGGGCTCCGAAGACCAGACGTTTACACCAACAATCGAGCAAGGTAATTACTTTGCTACTTCTGATCGGCACTCATCGCGTCTGGAGCTTCTGGAAGTTTACACTGCTCCGCCGTTCGAGGTCCTGGGAGGATCACACGAGGTCAAGGGTGGATTCGATTTCAACGACGTTAGAGACCATCTCCAGTATGACGCCCATCCCGTTCGTATCGTAGGCGCCAATGGCGCTCTAATCGAGACGATTGAGTTCGGCTCGCGACCGTCGCGCCGGCTTCGCGCCAAGAACAATACATACAGCGCCTTCCTACAAGATCGTTGGAGTCTGAAGCCCAACCTCAACATCGATCTGGGATTGAGATATGAAGACCAGCGAATCGCGAATTTACGAATGTGCTGGTGAATTCCAAGCCGGTCGCGCCTCTGGATTTTCGTCACTCCGACAGAGAGGCCGGCTTTGTGCCTCTGAACCTAACCTGGAATATTCAACTGGACCAATCAATTAGTCGGGGAATTTCGTTCCGAGCCAACTTTGTCAACAGCAGCACTCGGCATATTTATATCGTCAATCCGGAATTAGATTTTAACGGAACCAGTGCGATCGTTCTGCGTTCCGCGGGAAATGCAACCTATCGAGCGCTGGAATTGACCGCGCGTTTTACCGTCAAGAAAGACGACGCAATCTATGTCTCCTATGTGAGATCGCGTGCGCGAGGAGATCTGAATGACTTTAACACCTACTTTGGAGATTTAGGGTCACCGATCATCCGGCCGAATCAATATGCGAATCTTCCTTTTGATGTACCGCACCGCATCATTGGCTGGGGCAAGATTTCCTTGCCCTCTCGCTCAACCATTTCGCCGATTTTCGAATGGCGCAGCGGCTTTCCGTTTTCAGTCCGAGACGTAGGGCAGAACTTTGTCGGTGTAAGGAACGCGGACGCGACTCGCTTCCCACAATTTCTCTCAGTAGACGCTGAGCTGGCAAAGGAATTCCGGATTACCAAAAAATACGGAGTGCGACTGTCGATTCTAGGCTTTAACCTTACGAACCATTTCAATCCCCGCGACGTGCGAGCCAACACCGCTGACCCACAATTCAGACAATTCTTCGCTTCATATCGTCGTTATTTCACGGGCGGTTTTGACATACTGTTCTGAGAACGATCAAGCCCTTCTCAACTTATTAATCCGCTATTAAGTTTCTTCGTAGTATGTTTGGCCGCGGCGATCGCTATTGTCCGACGCGCGTTAACAAAGGGGTGGAATACTGGTTTGTATTACCTGGTAATTAGGTGATGCCGTCTCCAAAGGTCCTTAAAATCCGTTGATCGTAGGGTCGTGTGGGTTCGACTCCCCCCTCGGCACCAGAATCCTCTGAACGCTTCATGATTGGCGAACGAAAACCACTCTAGTCAACTCCGAAGTCAAAACAGACTGAGATGTTTCGACTTAAACAATATTCTCCCGGTCGAAGCGGCATGGTTGGTTTCATCCGATATCGCTTTGTAGAGTTTTGTCCAGCGCCGATCTCTTCGAGTCTTGTCGGTATAATGTGGTCCTTCGGTATCGAAAGCTCCGCTAAACCGCCGTGGCCCTTAGCAACTCTGATTTCTCTGCTATCAGAGCGCATATCAAGCCGGAACAAATACACCGGGTCGTCAAACGCCGGGTCCGCGTCGAACTGAAACACAGGTGTCACCGCTCTCGTTCGTATGGCGGCCTTCGACCCTCCAAATATGAAATATTGCTTGCTGGCAGTTACACCGCTACGACCCTTCCTGGAGGCGATACTCTCTCTCATCTGAACCGATTGAGTTCCCTCAATGAGAAGCACCGCTTGTATGTCACCGGTCGCATCAACCTGACGTTGAGCTGAAAGAACAGCCGGGAATAGCAACATGAGAATGGCCGGAACTAAGATGCGCATTTATCACGCCTCCTGTTTTCTTTAACTTTGAAAAATCCCATCGTTAGTAATTGCTTCCTGTTCACAACAATCCGTTCGCAGACCCACGATTGCCAGTTTAGCGACTCGGATTCGAAAATCGAATTTCATAATGAATTTCCTTTGGGCTTGAAGTCGGGCATTTTCATTCATGCGGGTGAGTCTTGAGCCACTCGGCGCGCAAGAGAAAACTTCCTTCCGTGACGATTCGCTCTGCGGCGCTCAGACCTTCCAGTACCGGATAGAAGCCATTGCTTTCAGGTCCGAGTCGCACTGGACGCAAGACAAACTCATTCGACTTGTCTGTGCTCAAGAAAACGTACTGCTGATTGCCAATGGTTTGGACGGCGTCTTTGGGAATAGCCGGCGTGGTCTTTTCAGCGTTACCCAGCGCACCGAAAGCGACGCTAACGTACATCCCGATCTTTAAGATCTGTGCGGGATTGTTTAGTTCGATTCGGACCTGGGCAGTACGTGTTGCGGGATCAATCTTCGGATCGACGTATGACACGCGACCGCGAAAGATACGACCGGGATAGGCATCGGAAGTGATGTTTGCGCCACTTCCGACGCGAACGGTCGCGAGATCCTTTTCGTAAACTTGCCCCACAACCCACACGGTTGAGAGGTCAGTCACACGCATCAGTTCTTTGTTCGCTTCGATCACTTCACCCGGATTCACTGTGCGGCTGGTCACCGTGCCTGATGAGGGCGACGGCACTAGGAATTCAGAACTGATCTGGGAGGTAGAAATCAGCGAGTCTATGCGCTGCGCGGTCATCCCCAGCAGCAGCAACTTCTGTCGGAGGTTCGCGAGGTTAGATTCGGCTTCGCGGTATTGAGAAGTGGCCATCTCCAAATCCTGACGACTAGCCGCGCC
>WNGK01023240.1_pt1 | contig 12865 bp, 9 predicted proteins | sample 5400601 | NCBI WGS metagenome assembly WNGK01 (sample SAMN13153376, study PRJNA577476) | soil metagenome | isolation source: 60 cm soil or saprolite under Garry oak tree replicate 1 | place: USA:California | collected 2016-06-15 | reverse complement strand
TGCCTCATTGAGTGCGGAGGCGTCGCTATAATCGTTGTGCGTAAGCTGTTGTGCTTGCCAGAAGTAATTTGCCTTCCCTCTGTACTGCTGGTACAGCCCCGATACAATTACCATCAGGCGCAGATAGGCGTGGCGATAGCTATGCTCGTAGAAATGCAGCGCCCGCTCTTCTGTGACTTCACCACGCATCATACTGGCGATACTCGCTGCCGCTAACATAGAACCGTGCGTGGCCAGGTGTACCCCCGTTGAAAGGAGCGGATCAATAAAGCACGCAGCATCCCCAACCATGAAGTAGCCCGGCCCCGAGATTTTATCGGACATGTACGAGTAATCTTGCTCAGCCTTCATCTGTTTTGAGACAAATGTGCCGGACTTCACAAGATCAAGGATCAGCGGGCACTCGTTCATCGCATCAAAGTAGATTTGCTCAAGGGATTTATCCTGCTGCCTTTTCTCCTTGAAGGTCGTCTTGTGAAGCACCAGGCCAACACTCATCGTGCCATCGTGCAGGGGAATACCCCAGAACCAACCGTCAGGTACAGACCCGACAGCGATAGCTCCATAGGGCGCGAAGGACATTTTGCCAGCTCCCTTCCAGTATCCCCAGATGGCCACGTTTTGAAATGCGTCGTGATAATGCCGGTTCTTGAGATAGCGCATACCCATTACACCGGCGCGTCCCGTGGCATCCACGAGTGTATCAAAGGATATTTCACCGGTATTTGTATCGTCGGGCCCCTGTGCCCACATCGCGCTGCGCGGCCTCTCGCCATCAAAAGTGAGGCTGCGAATCTCAGTGCCCTCGTAGACTTTTACCCCCTGACTTTTAGCATGTTCCAGTAGTAGCTGATCAAATTCGGAGCGTATTACCTGGAAACTATACGGGTGACGCAACTTCGTAAAGTCTAATTCCCATGATTCATCACCCCAATCGAAATAGCCTCCTTCCTTGCGCTGAAAGCCGTATGCCTCGATTTTCTCTCGCGCGCCGATGAGATCGAATATTTCCAGGCAGGACGGGAGCAGCGACTCACCAATATGGTAGCGTGGGAAGACTTCTTTCTCAATCAGTGTGACATCGAAACCTTCACGAGCCAACAAAGTGGCTGTGGTAGAACCGGCTGGCCCGCCTCCGATTACGAGAATCTGGGTGGATGTATTCATGTTTTCTCCTTGAATGATGGTAAACTTACATCTTTAACGCTGGACAGACTACGAATTTGCATGTAGAGTTGTATCAGCTAATCCGACGAGCCTTTAACGTACGCCCGCCCTCTTATTCCTGATTATCTAAAGCATAACATACTAATTGCTCTCTGGCCGTTACTTCAGCCACACTAGTGAAGTGATTGTATTCACAAGATCACGACTACTGAAGAAATTCAGAACCGGGGGGCCACGGTTATTGTCAGTTACATGAAACTAGGCGCCTTCTCTTGCCAGGAACTCCTCAATCAGCGGCGTGACGGCCTCGGCTTGTGAATACATAAAGAAACGTTCTCCGCCAGCAACAAGATGATAACCAGCGCAGTTGGGCAGTTGCTTCGACAGCCAGTGCGTTTTGACTTCAGGCGAAAGGGCGTCATCATAACGATTGATGAGCAGAATGGGCATGGTCAACCCATCCAGGCGCTTCCGCATATCATAATAGTGAATGACGGGAAGTACAGAGAATTTGTATACAAAAGGCCACAACTCTATTTTACAAAACTGTTCCTCAACCAGGTGACGCGGGAGTTTAGGCGTTACTTCCGCAGTGGCAACCTTCGGAGCCATAATATAGTTGACAACCGTGCGACGAAGAAACCAGGCGGGTAGTAGATGCTCAACCGGTAAGCGCACAAAGAGTTCGTGCAACAGCCAGATAAAAGGATGTGGCGTGATCTCGTAATCTGCCCCTTGCGCGATGATCACCAGCGAGCGGCAGCGCTGCGGGTAGCGTACTGCAAATTCAAAGAGCACCATAGCCGCGTCGCCATGTGCCACAAAATCAACAGCCTCCTCCAGCCCTAGAGCATCCAGCGCCTGCCGCAACTCTTCTGCCCGCTCTACCAGGCCAACGGTTTGTGTGCGTGTCTCGTGTCGCCGGTACATAATGACGCGTCGTGACTGGCTGATTGCCCGTACCTGGCGTGCGTAGACAAATTCAAGGTGCTCGAGAATGGGCACAAAAACTAGCGGGTCGCCATTTCCGATATCTATCAGCGGCATATCCGTTGTGCCAATAGTCTTCCTGTGCCACAGCGCCTCGATATACTCTACATCTCTGTGGAACGTGTCATCATCAATGAATGTTGAAGTGGTAGTAGTAGTAATGGTGCTCATCCTTGCCTCCCGAGTCAATCGTTCCCAATAATTGATACTCTGCCAAACCTGTTGCCAAATTATATAATATAAGAACCTCTTTTTGTAGGGCTTTTGCCAGGCAATGTATGATGGACACGATGGACACGAGGAATATACATGCAAATACATGAAAACGAAAACCAGGTCAGCCTGCACCGTGCGCTGGTCAGTCAATGGATTGAAGCCTTTAATGGACACAATGTCCTTGCCATCCTCTCATTATACGCGGACAACGCCGAGCTATATGACTCTGGTATGAAACATCCCCGGCGCGGACGAGCTGAGATAGAACAGTGGTTTACCACCCGTTTCCAGACCATGCCCTCAATTACCTATATACCGGCGAGCCAGCTCTACACAGAGGCCCAGGCCGCCGTCACCTGGACGGTTCGCGGGCGCAGCCCCCGCCTGCTGGGCCAGAGTTGGCTATCCCGCCCCTTTCAGGTTGACGGCGTAAGCATCTTTACCCTGCAAAATGGACGCATCCAAAAACAACGAGGCTATTACGATCACCTCTCTACCCTCGAACAGATTCTCCCCCCACTTAAATGGATATTACCACGTCGCCTCTGAAAAACCATGCGCCCATCATCTCATCCCCCAAAAAAAGTTTCAGGCGACGTTAGTCTTATGGTACCTGATTAAAGAGCTTTTAAATCTCCTTTTCAAAAGATTGTATAGTTTTCGATAGTGCTTCCTCGTTGTAGACGGTTGCGTAGAAACATCTCTTTGAATATTTCGGAGACTTGAGATGAGTTCTTCTCAGTCATCAGAGCAACATGCGCTAAATGTTGAGTTTGAATATCCTGCGCCTCTTCTCTTACTCGAACGTGGGTTACACTCCGTCCGAGAAGGGCGTTATGCTGAAGGCGCCGTGTATTTTACTCTGGCTCGCGAACAACTGGACGGCGACCATACCTCCCTTGCTGCTGTGCTGGACGCGTTCACGCAGGGCCATCTTATCTATTGGAACGCTCAACAGGGGCTTTTAGAGGCGAGCAAACTCTTTGTGCAGGTTGATACAGAGCAGCATGCGCGCATAGCCACGCTAGAAACACTGCTTCCTGCCCTGGTAGAAGAGTCCAGGGCTGTTCAGGCGAAATCGCCTGGCGTGGACCAACCCCCCATAAAAAATCAAAGCCCTCTCTCTCATCCAGCAGCGAGCGTGCCATTGAAAGACGCTCAGCGCCATTCACACTCGCCAGCAGGAATTGCAGTGAATGACCCGCTGCCCGCTCTCCACATTACCTGCTTTGGTGGTTTTGCCGTCAAGAGATCCGGGCTTCCCGTAATACTCTGTTCCAACCGCAACGGGCAGGCCATTCTACGCTATCTCATGACCCAGCAGGGATACCGCGCGTCGGTAGACGTGCTGATGGCCGCGCTTTGGCCGGAAGAGGAGTCGGAAGTAGCGCATCATAAACTACAAGTTGCCGTCAGCGCCCTGCGTCGCTCGCTCAACAACGGCTTTGATTGTGATCCCGGCGGTGGCTACATCCTCTGTAAAAATCGCGTCTACCAGCTCAATACGCTCGTTTCCTTGCGCACAGATGTCGACGAATTCCTGGCTTTCTATCAGGCAGGTCAGCAGTCTGACGGCGATAGAGCCGTCGCGCAATTTGAGAAGGCCTGCCAGCTCTATGCTGGACCCTACCTCACCGAAGACTTATACGCTGACTGGTCTTTTATGCGCCGGGAGCAGTTGAGCCATATCTATCTGTCCATGTGCGGCACGCTTGCTGACTACTACCTGGAGGCGGGCCGCTACGAAGATACAGTCAAATGGGCGACAGCGATTCTCAAAGAAAACCAGAGTGACGAGGCCGCGCACCGCCAGTTGATACGAGCCTACTTTGCCCTTGGCCGCCGTAGCGATGCCCTGCGACAATTCCATCGCTGTCAATATATCCTGAACGAAGAATTGGGAGTGCAGCCCATGCTCGAAACCATCGAGCTTTTCCATACAATCCTCAAAGGCGAGCTTTCCTGAACGCCCTCGATAGAACGAAAATAGAACCTGCATAGAACGTTCGTAGAGCAGCCCATGCTACAGTGTGCAGGAGATACCACTGGATGGGGCGGAATCTGTATACCCGGGTATTTCATCTGTAGAACACATCGGACCTGGATGGATGGTAAAGATGAAATGAGTAGTAAAACGTTCTCCATGCTAGTGCGGTGTTGGTACGACCTGCAGACTGAGGCTACCCAGCTACAGCTTGTGCGGGCTGATACAGCAGAAGAAATACGCCTGGAAGACGGGAATTTTCTGTTGAGAATCTCGGTAGATGAAACTACGTCTGTAGGTCGCTGCTTTATCCGTCACCTTGCAAGTGGTCGTGAAGCTTATGTGCAGGGCGGACCAAACCTGCACATATTCGTCAAAGACTGCTTGCTGAAGGATGGAGAACCTGGGTACAGTGACCCTGGCCCGATCGATGAGAATGAAACCTCGCTGTGAGCAGCGAGTATCCTGGTTTCATTACTCGGAAAAATCATTGTCGAAGTGGACCGTTGAATGTAAACATTGTAGCTCAGCAAGCGTGTAACGGAACCTTCTCTTGTAACTTGTAGAAAGGTGCGCACGAGATTGTACCGGGAGGGCAACATTATGACAACACGTGCCTCGCTCAATGGCACAAGCGCAGCCGAGATGGAATTTGAAGCGGCTCAGGAGAGCAGCCCATACTCTACTCCTGAAATGGAAGAAGAATGGGAGATGCATGAGGGAATCCCCTATTCGAGTCCCGAGATGGAGGAGGAGTGGGAGGCTCAAGAAATCCACGAAGGCAGCCAGTACAGCAACCCCTACTCCAACCCGGAATGGGAGGAGGAGTGGGAAACACCGGAAATGCACGAGGGCAGCCAGTATAGCAACCCCTACTCCAATCCCGAATGGGAGGAAGAATGGGAAGCTCAGGAGGCTCAAGAAATGCACGAGAGCAGCCCCTACTCCAACCCAGAGTTTGAAGAGGAATGGGAGTCCCACGAGGGGAGCTATTATAGTAATCCGTATTCAAACCCTGAGCTGGAATGGGAGTCCCACGAGGGCAGCCAGTATAGCAACCCGTACTCCAATCCCGAATGGGAAGAGGAATGGGAAGCGCAAGAAGCTCAAGAGTTGCACGAGGGCAGCCAGTACAGCAACCCCTATTCGAACCCGTACTCCAATCCCGAATGGGAAGAGGAATGGGAGACACCAGAAGCTCAGGAAATGCACGAAGGGAGCCTCTATAGTAACCCATTCTCTAACCCAGAATGGGAGACCCATGAGGGGAGCCTCTACTCCAACCCTGAGCTGGAATGGGAGATGCACGAAGCAAGCCAGTATAGCAACCCCTACTCCAATCCCGAGTGGGAGCAGGAAACCGATCGCTTTTTTCCCCTGGTTGCAAAGGCAGCAACAAAACTTCTACCACACGCAGTAAGAATCGGAAGGAACCTTATCAGAGGAGGAAGGCGTAGGCCCATGCCCCGCCGCTCCGCGGCTCGCCGGCCAATTGGAGCACGGAACCGGCAAATATCCGGTCTGTTCCACCAGTTAGGCAGAATCTTTGCGCAGGGAGAGAGCGAAGCAGCTATCCATGAAGCCCATCTCTTTGGCGCCAACGAGTTTGAGACAGAGGTTGCCGCCACCGAATCAGCCCATGAGGCGGCTTTAACTGAAGTGATGGCTGCGGAGGCATCGCATACAGAGAGCGCGGGCGAAGCAGAGGCTTTATTGGGCGCGGCCCTTCCTATATCAATGTCTTGTGCTGAATCTCCACCGGCAGGGTACTGCTGGCCGTCAACTTCTGCGTGTCATGCCCAGTGTTCAGCGTCGCACAGTCGCCACCCTGGGAGCAATGCAGCGCAGCGGGCAACCGGTTACGCCCGCGGTGGCTGCGAGTGTGATGAAAGGTCAGGCCGCGCGCGTTCTGACAACGCCTCACGTTTGCCGTCAGGCGCTTACGCGTAACATGATTGTGCGTCGACAAACTGTCGCGCCCGGCGCTCCAGGCATGCGTCCCGGAGTGAGGGTTCCGGGTAGGCCAGGCTATCGTCCTGGAATGTACAGACCGGGTATGCGTCCTGGCATGAGGGGTCCGGGTAGACCAGGAATGTACAGGCCAGGTATGCGTCCCGGCATGAGGGGTCCGGGTAGACCAGGCTATCGTCCAATGTACAGGCCGGGTATGCGTCCTGGCATGAGGTCACCGGTGGGAATGAGAAGGGCCGCGGGGATGAGGGTACCAGGTGGGCCAGCTCGTATGCGTCCACCCCTGGCAGGTCAGCGCCCGCGCCCTTTTATCCCAGGCAGGCCGGTGACCCGTCCGCCGCATGGCATACCAGGTAGATCAGTACCTCGCCCTCGTCCACGCGTGAGGGCTTGAAACTAAAGGAAGAGTGAGGTCTCAACATGGCAATTTTTGAAGCACCGATTGCTCACGAAGCTGTCCATTACAGTAATCCGGAGAGCCACTACAGCAATCCCGAATTTGAATATGAGTACGAGGATGAAGCCAATCCCTATAGCAACCCGGAACTGGAGTACGAGGGGCTATTGGGCAATATCATCAGCGGCATAGGGGGACTCCTCGGCGGAGGAGAAGTTGGCCAGGAATTTGAATATGAGTACGAGGATGAAGCCAATCCCTATAGCAACCCGGAACTGGAGTACGAAGGGTTATTGGGCAATATCATCAGCGGCATAGGCGGCCTTTTTGGTGGCGGCGAGGTCGGCCAGGAATTTGAATATGAGGACGAAGCCACGGAAGAGGAATTTGAAGGGCTGCTCGGCAATATTCTCGGCGGTATTGGCAGTCTCCTTGGCGGCGGTGAAATCGGCCAGGAATTTGAGGATGAGTATGAAGCCGATCGCTTCTTCAAAAGAATTGGCCGGGCTATCAGGAGAGCCTCCCGTGTAGTAGCTCCGATCGCTAAAAGGCTAGCGCCCATTGCCACAAGAGCCCTCGTCGGTATGATTCCTGGTGTGGGGGCCATAGCCGCTCCAATTGCCGGGCGACTCGTCGGTTCGCTTGTAAGCGAAGCCGAGATGGAAGTGACGGAGATGGAGAATCATTTCACCAATATGTACGCTGAAACCGGAGAAGCGGAGCACCCGGAAGTTCACGAAGCGCTGCTGTCTGAGTTGTTGGCGGCTAATGCCGTTGGCGCTCAAACCGAGGCCGAAGCTGAGGCCGAGATTGGCGCGACCATTCCCCTGGCTATCAGAGTGATGCGTGCGCGGCGTAACGTCCTTCCAGTAACTCCCGCTCTTGTCCAGGCGAATGTGCGCTTGGTGAAAACCTTGCGTCGACAGGGGCAGGGCGGTCGTGAGCTTATGCGACTTCTCCCAACCATCAATCGCCTCGCGGTCGCGATCCTGAATCGGGCGGCGCGTCTGCAAAGGCTGACCTCTCCACTCGCGGTAAGAGCTATGGCTGTCGCTACCAATCGCGTCATGAGCAATCCGCGCAAAGTGCGCAAAGCAGTTCAGCGCAATATGGCACTGCGCGTCCGCGCGCAGACAGCGAGACCACGTGGTAGATTACCTCTGCGTCCTTCGCCGCGCAGACGAGGGGTGCGACTATAACCGGCACACAACTCAAAGTATAGTAGGAAGCAACCATCATGGCAACGACGGGAGCTATAAATCAAAATACGCGCAGTAGACAGCGGCCTGATGAGCCTGGTGACTGGGATGAAGACCTGGATCAGATTCTGGCGGCTATTGAAAGTACTCCAATAGCAGGTCGAAAGCGCCGCGCTGGAAATCCGAGCAGTCCAGGTGTGTCAACTCCCCGGACAGCTCGCAGCGCCATCCCTCGCACCGGGAAGACCAAAAAAGGTAAAGTGGCGCCGACTCCCGGCGAGCAGCGTTTGCTCGATAACTGGCTGACCATTCAGGGGATCAACCTTGATCGCCACGCCAAATCGCTGCGTCCATTCACCAAAGATGAGTTTGGAACCGGTCCTGCCGCGCCAGGCGAGGCGCACATCAAAGCTGTCAATCGCTTTATCGACGGCCTGCGCGTCAAACTGGACGAAATGATGCGCTGGGTTGGAGCTGCCGCGAATGCGGCGAAGCGCGAACCCACCGGCGAACGTCTGCGCGTAGTTCTGGAGCGCAAACAGGTTGCCAGCAACCGGGTGCTCTACATTGAAGGCATCTGGGACTACTACTTTGATATATTCGTTCAGCGTCTTTCTAGCTTTAGCGAGCGGCTGCTCTCGGTTGATCGTATCGCCGCTAACTGCTACGAGGACCTCTATGTTGGCATAGGGACGGCACAGCCAGTACCAGGCCTGTTACCTTTCAGCTATGCGCAGAGCGGTTTCTCACCGGCTACTTACCGGCGAGGTGTGCCGCTGCCCAGGCTGAAATTCAATAAAAACCTCTTTCCGCTGATTATGCTGCCGCAACATCGTCTGGATAATGTCTGGGCCTTGTCCAGCGTCCTGCACGAAGTGTCGCATAATCTACAGGCAGACCTGGGCCTGTGGGACGAGATGCCAGGTCACATCTTCCGGCGTCTGACGGAGGAAGGGCGTATTGCTCCCAGGGTAGCGCGGGTCTGGGCGCGTTGGCATAAAGAAATGATGGCCGATATGTTCGCGCTTCTACTGGGCGGTCCTGCTGCCGTCGAATCACTGATGGACGTGGTTGGGCGCGCGCCGGCCAGCACGGTGAAGTTCAATCCAATGGGGGTTCATCCTACCCCTTACCTGCGTGTGCTGATCAGCCTGATTTTAATGCGCAGGATGGGGTTTGAGCAGATGGCCGGTGATTTACAGCGCGTCTGGAAGCGACTCTATCCGCGTCTTACACCGGCAGACATTCCCCCGCCCATCATGGAGACGTTCCAGAAGGCCGGTGAGCTGGCTGTGGATACTATGGCCTTCCAGCCCTACCGGCAGTTCGCCAACAAGGGCCTCGCCCAGGTGCTCAAGTTTGGCCCAATGGAAATGACTATCGTTGAGCAGGCCGGGCGACAATTGGCCGCCGGTCAGGAAATCGGCGCCGTGCCCGCCCGCTTCATGATCGGAGCCGCTCGCTTCGCCCTTGATAACAGGCTGGCAACGCCACAAGCAATTACCGACAATTTTTACCGAACATTAGGGAGGCGATGAGATATGGAAGATCTTCTGGTAAATCTACAAACCGGGTGGAAGCAACTGGTTTCTGTGAGTCATAGATGGCTCACCCATTTGGAGAGTAAACTTGCAGGTTCAGACAAAGAGAAAAAACACGCGCGGGAGCTGATAGCAAATAAGAAATCGACGCTCACAAGCTATGACCAGTTGCTACAGCAGGCGAGCCCTGCCACTATTGCAGACCGGAGAGATGTAGCCACCACGGTAAAAACCTACTTGCAAGTGACTGAGACCAGGCATACCGAGCTTGCAGAGCTTAGCAAAGCTGATCCTGATGCTGCTCAATATGCCGTGGAGGTTCAAAAGCGCCGCGTTGCTTTGATGGAACAGGTGAGGGTAATACATGGTACAACTCTGGTTCACTATGCTACGCCCTCTGGTCCGCCAGCAGGCGCGAGTCCACCGCCAGCTCCTCCAGGCTCTGGCTCCCCTGGCGGTGGTAGCGCATCGTCTAGAGTAGCGACGCCTGCACTTGGCGGGGCAAATCATGTCAGTAATTTGTTTCTCGACACAATGACGTGTCTGAAAGATCATCCTATCAGCACCCCTAATGTGGTCACACAGGCACTCTTTGACATCACCCAGCAGTTCTTTGATAACGAGAGTTTTTCTTCGAACGTGACTTACGCTTTGAGCGACGACGACATCAATGCGCTTACTCAAAGTTGGAGTGCGGTAGTTGCAGTCTTTGCCGATCCAGCCAACGCATCCACTTCATGTGCCTCAAACTTAGATGATCCTGTCCAGTTAGAATCGGATCTTTTCCTGATACACGATCAACTGGATACCCTGTACGACCACCTTGAAACTGACGTAACTCGGACGGACGAAAGTATTCTGTCGATTAGCATATAACCAACATTGAAGAGGTAAGCCATCATGGGTAATACAAACCTGAATGTGATCCGCACGCGAGCTGTGCAGATGAAGTCGTTACGGTCACGGTTGTTGATACAACTCTTCGCGTCCAATCCTCCGTCAGGAGGTAATACGAACACGACGATCCTTAATGATATCGCTAATAGTTTTAGCCGCTTTGCCGCCTATCAACAAACGGCTTTCGATAGTGGAGCCTCTCGTTCAACTAGCAGCAGTGATGCCAGCTCGATGGAACGCCAGGTACAGCGTGCTTTTAATCAGATTCTTGGAGGAGCGACCGGGCGAGGCCCTGATAGTTTTATGAAAGCGCTCAATGGTGCTTTCCCAACCACATTGACAAGTGAGGGTCAACAGGTGGCCTTCACGCCATCCCGTGGCATGGTTTCACTCTACAATAATGGAGGCTCCAAAAATGGAGTCTATAGCAGTGGAAGCACGTTGGCAGATGGCTATGCTGGGACGATTTCGGCCAGGCAGGCGAATCTGTATCGTGAAGCCAGCATCATAGCAGCAGATGCCTTGCGGGTGCTGGATGGTCTGACACCCTTTGTTCCTGTGGCCGAACTCGATCAGGTCGAGGCTTTGCGAGCGCTGGTACGCTCAGAAATAAATTCTCTGGTTAATGAATTCGGGAGAGTGGAGGAACCACGTGTGGAACGCGTACTCTCTTACTTTTCCGCCTTGAATACACATGTGGCCGGGTTTGGCAGGCGTGCTTTCCTTGTCAATCCAAATCTGGCTGTAACGGTTGATGATGAGGCTCAAACCGCCGGATTTGAGTTGCTCACCAATTATGCTTCGACTCTACGCAAAACTTGGGACACCTTCTTCAAACTCGACACGTCACCTGTGACCCTTTCATTAAGTGAACGGGTCGAGCGCGCAAACATCTTGTTGCCCGTTATTGCTCAGGTGAATAATGACTTTGAAGCTGCAATGGACTCAGTTGGTTTCGCAGAGAGCGAGCGGCGTTCTTTGGCTGCTCGATTTGATACATTGAGAGGTACAGGTGTCAATTTGTCGGCTGGTGGAATTACTACCTCTCAGTCTCTCGTTTCGCTGGCAACTTCTATCGACCTGGCACTGCCTGATTTTACTGTTTACGATCTCACTGAGTGGATAGATCGTTTCGCCAACTTCGAAGGTCCCAGTAATCTAGCCGACTCTGGTCAATTTGGGCTGGACTTTGTGACTGACCAGGCTGACAGGATTTTCTGGGTCATCGCTCCTGTAGTAGCGCACCTTGAACTTGATAAATTGGGTGTTTCGTTAGGTAGCTTGAATCTTGACCAGTGAACGTGTGAGGTGGGCGCTCGACAACCTGTTGGACCAACTGAAAGCTCTAGCCGATCTGGCGCCAGATAAAATGCTAGCTCGTTATATGTATGCTAAAGTTCGAACATAAAGAAAACTGGAGGCAATCGATGACCAAACAAGCAGAATACGACCAACGTAATGACCGCGTTGCGGCGTTACTTCAGAACGCAATTGAGGCGCTGGGACCAGACATGGTCGCTAACCCAGAACTGGCCGAAGTGCTCAATCGGATGGTTGATGACCAGGTACGTAAGTACGATGCCTCTCAAAATGGCAAGAATCAGGCATCCGATGGCGGTTTGGCCGACCTGATAGGCCTGGGGAAGGACGCCCCGGCCAATCTTGGTCAGGCTCAGGTCTCACCAGGGGTCGTCGACTACGACGATACCGTCATCAGCGAGCGCATCCTGGCAACAGCGGACCTGTACTACATCTACCTGCATGAACGGCTCGGCGTGTTTCGCGTGATGGGCAAGCTCCAGGAGCTTTTCAAGGCTGGCACGCTGCGCATCTCGAGCGGTGAAGGCGCCTACGGCCTCTACCGCTTCGATAAGCACGGCATTTTGCGCTACCACATGCGCGATCGCCTCAGAGCGTACAAGCGCGTCTTTGGCTACACCCGCTCTGATCCGGGGCCAGGTGCGCGTTCCAATCCAGAGTTTCATGGCCTCTTCCAGCACTTTATCGCCGAAACAGCCAAATACTGGCGCGATAAGCGCATCAGCGAAGTCATACGCGAGCGGGCAACCGATCCCACCTTTGGCTCGATCGCCATTGTGCGCCGTGCAGGCCTTGACCTGCGTAACAATATGAAGAACTCGTCGTATGGCTACGTCAACGTCTTGCGCATCGAAACCAGCCAGGCCCTGGCAGAGTGCTTCAAAGTCCTGGAGTCGCCGGATGTCAAGGCCCAGTTCGGCGCGCAAAACGCCTGGGACGTGATAGAGTTGGTGCTCTGGCAGTACTTCCACGAGGCTGTCTACGCCAGTACCATGAACCGCATGGCCATCACCGGGCGCGATATTATTCGCTGGCTGGCCGAGCCATTCGTGCTCAGAACCAACCGCACGGATTTCGAGACCCTGCTCTACCGCATTGCCGAGCCTGCCGAAGAGTGGATCTCCAGCGAAGAGGGTATGCGCCTGACCCGTCCAACCCCGCCGCCGCGCGGTGTCTACATGCC
>WNGK01005953.1_pt1 | contig 12865 bp, 9 predicted proteins | sample 5400601 | NCBI WGS metagenome assembly WNGK01 (sample SAMN13153376, study PRJNA577476) | soil metagenome | isolation source: 60 cm soil or saprolite under Garry oak tree replicate 1 | place: USA:California | collected 2016-06-15 | reverse complement strand
CAGAGTCGAACCCCACAGAACAAAAACAGCGAACAACTCGGCCGCGCACAGAGGCGCAGGCTTATGTTCCAATAATTTTCCGCCGCAGCAAATCCAATGCGACCTGTGCAGTCAGCTGTTTGAACGTCTCGCGATCAGTTGGGAAAAAGAATTTCTTTACAACGGTTTCGCCCGTCGCGCCGAGTGCGATATAAACCGTTCCAACTGGTTTTTCTGGTGATCCACCGCCTGGCCCGGCAATTCCAGATGTGGCAAGAGCATAAGTGGAGCCTGCACAGGCGCGCGCATGCTCCGCTAGCGCGCGGGCGGCTGGCTCGCTCACGGCGCCGTGGTTTTCGATCAGCTTTGGATCGACATTCAACATGTCGATCTTGGCCTGATTTGCATAACAGACATAGCCAGCAAGAAAAACACTGGAGGCGCCCGGCACATTCGTAATGCGATTCGCAATCAATCCGCCGGTGCATGATTCCGCAATCGCCAGCGTCCGATTGCCCGTCGCCAGCAGTTTTACGATCACTTCCTCCAACGTTTCGTCTGCTATCGAAAAGATTGATAGTCCCAACGTTGATCTAATGATGGCGTCCGCCTGCTCGATCGCGTCGGCGTTTCCGATAATACGCACATCGACTTCGCCTGGGCGCGCGCAGTAGCCAAGCTCGACTCCCGGAATCGCGAGGACGCGATCGCCAATTGCTTCCTCGACCAGCGATTCACCCATGTCTGCGATCTTGTAGAGTCGCCGCTCCAGCGCAGTTGGAAGTTGCACGATCGAGCCCAAGATTGGCATCACGGCCACACGAAACATCGGTTGGAGTTCGCGCGGTGGCCCTGGCAGGGCAAAGAGATGCGGGGAAGCAACGTTGGGATTGATGTTCGCCTTTAAATATAATCCCGATGCGCTTCCGTTTTCGTTTGGAAGAATCTGCGCGCCAGCCGGAACATCAGCCTGACGAGCGATACCCGAAGTCCATTTGATTCCGCGCGCTTGAAGTCTCTGCCGGAGCGAAACCAGAAGGTGTTGATTCTGATGCAACTCTAATCCAAGCAAACCGGCAATCATCTCCCGCGTTATATCGTCGCTGGTCGGACCCAGGCCACCGGTCACAAATAAAATTTCGGCTCGTAAGAACAACTCCCCGAGTGCATCTCGAATCGCCGGGCCATCGGGAACCGTACGCCGTTCTTCGATGCGCAGACCCAGGGGAAAAATCTCGCGCGCGATAAAGGCAAGATGCGCGTCCTGCACATCTCCGAGCAAAAGCTCCGTCCCAGTATTGAGCAGGGCCACTTTCATTTCGCGCCCTGAAGCTTGCCGCGAACAGAAGAAAACGTCGATGGGTCGGCAGTTTGCCCCCACTCAGGCCGCGGTCTTGTCTTGTTTCTTGCGAATGAGCGGAAGCTTTCTGCCTTCCACCACCGCTCGATTGATCGTCACTTCGGCAATATCTTCGCGGCTCGGCACCTCATACATGATATCGAGCATGATGCGTTCGAGCATCGAACGCAACGCTCGCGCCCCGGTTCCCTTTGTGACCGCCTGTGCCGCCAGCGCACGCAAGGCGTCTTTGGTCAGTGATAAACGCACTCCTTCCATAGAGAAAAGCTTCGTGTACTGCTTCACCATCGCGTTTTTTGTCTCAGTCAAAATCGCTACCATTTCTTCCTCGGTTAGCGCACGGAGCGAGCTGACAACGGGCAGCCGTCCAATGAATTCAGGAATCATTCCAAAAGCGAGCAAGTCTTCCGGCTCGACATGACGAATGGCTTCCTTTCGCAACTCCTCTTCGACTTCGAGAGTTGGGCTGCCAAATCCCATCACTTTTTGGCCAACACGTTTTTGAATAATCTTGTCGAGCCCGATGAACGCGCCGCCGCAAATGAAAAGAATTTTCTCGGTATTGACTTGGATATATTCCTGGTGCGGATGCTTGCGGCCGCCCTGCGGAGGAACATTGCACATGCTGCCTTCCAAAATTTTCAAAAGCGCCTGCTGAACTCCTTCGCCGGAGACATCGCGTGTAATGCTCACGTTATCGGTTTTACGACCGATCTTGTCGATCTCGTCGATATAAACGATGCCGATCTCCGCTCGTTTCACGTCGTAATCGGCATTCTGCAGGAGTCGCAGAATGATGTTTTCGACGTCTTCGCCAACGTAGCCTGCTTCCGTCAGCGTCGTCGCGTCGGCGATGCAAAATGGCACATCGAGAATCCTCGCCAGCGTCTTGGCGAGTAAGGTTTTGCCGGAGCCAGTCGGTCCAATTAGCAAAATGTTACTCTTCTCAATTTCAACTTCCGCAAAGGGATCGGGCTGAAACGCGGCGGATGCATCGGCTGGCGCGGAAGTTTGCAGCACCCGTTTGTAATGGTTGTGGACCGCCACCGATAGCGTCTTTTTGGCGATCTCCTGGCCGACTACATATTGATCGAGGGCGCGCCGGATTTCTGCCGGCTTGGGCACACGAATATTGGACGACTGGCGCCGGGCATCTTCGTTGAGTTCCTTATCGAGAATGCTCTTGCAAACGTTTATGCAACTATCGCAGATATAAACGCCCGGCCCGGCGATTAATTTGCGTACCTCGGCGTGGCTCTTACCGCAAAACGAGCACATGGTGAGGTTGGAAGCGCGAGCCATATTTTTTAGAAAGGTCTCTTATCCCCCGGCTTTGCGCGGTAAAGCGGCTTCGGCCACTTCTACCGACCGGTCGCCGGAAGGAGGCGTCGCTCCATCAAGCAGCTTCACTTCCTTGCGAGATTTAATCACTTCATCCACTAAACCGTACGCTTTGGCTTCCTGGGCGGACATGTAATAATCGCGATCCGAATCGAGCCGCACCTGTTCCTCGGATTTGCCGGTGTGCTGCGCGATGATTTTGATGAGGCGCTTTTTCAGCTTGAACATGTAATCAACCTGACGTTCCACGTCGCTCGCTGCGCCCTGCGCGCCGCCGGAAACCTGATGAATCATGATATCGGAATTTGGAAGCGCAAAACGCTTGCCCTTCGTACCGGAACAGAGCAGGACCGCAGCCATGCTCGCCGCCATGCCGAGGCAATAGGTCGTCACATCGCAGGTGAGAAACTGCATCGTGTCATAGACCGCGAGTCCGGCGGTTACCGAACCACCGGGCGAGTTGATATAGATGTTAATGTCCTTTTTCGAGTCCTCCATTTGCAGAAAGAGCAATTGGGCAATGACAAGATTAGCGATGTGATCGTCCATCGGCGTTCCGATGAAAACGATGCGATCTTTGAGCAGTCGCGAATAGATATCGTAGCTGCGCTCGCCTCGGCCAGTCTGCTCCACGACCATCGGAATCAGCACTTGGGAAAGATTTTCGTTGGATACGCTCATGATTTTTCTTCTGCCACAGTGGATTCTTGCGCCGGTGCGACGCTAACATTCGCCTTCAGGAAATCAAGAGTCTTACCCAGCAGAATCTGTTCGGCGAATGTTTCCAGACCATCATGTTCCTGCAGTTCCTTGCGCATTTTCTCCACGGAAACGTTATACCTGACGGCCGCCTCCCGCATTTGCGCGTTGATGTCTTCTCGTGAAGCTCTGATGTTTTCGCGCTCGGCAATTCGATGCAAAATGAAATTGGTCTTCAACCGGTGAGCGGCGAGCGCCGCGGCGCTCTCGATGAGCTCCTTCTCTTTATCCTTCAGCATCTCATCAGGAATGCCGCGTTCCCGATTTCGTTGCACGAGTTCTGCTAAAACGCGGCGCGTTTCATTTTTCAATAGAGCAGGCGGCAACTCGAATTGAATCCGCTCGTGCAAGTACTTTACGACCTGCCCTTCTTTCGCTCTTTCGCGCCCGTGCTCTTTCTCGTGTGCGAGATCGTGTTCGATCATGTGGCGAAGATCGGCAAGCGTCTTTCCAGTAATCAATTTGCTCGCAAAATCATCATCGAGAGCTGGCAATACTTTCTCCTTAATCTCGCGGACGCTTACGATGTAGCTTGCTCGCTTTCCCGCCAATTCCTTCATCGGAAAATCTGCCGCGAACTCGACATTCACCGTGCGCGTCTCGCCCGGTTTTTGACCGACCATTTGTTCGCAAAATTTCGGAAGAAAATTATCGGGCGCCAGATGCAGCCAGAATTTCTTGCCACCGTGAAGATTCTTGCTCGCTTGCGGCGCGATTTCGCTGATCGGCTTGCCATCGCTGGATCCTTCAAAGTCGATTACAGCGAAATCACCAATCTGCAGACCGCGCTCGGGAACATCGACAAAGTCGGCCGATTGATCGCGCAGGCGCTCGAGTGCTGCGTCGATCTCCGCTTCGGACACCTCCGTCTCCGGTAACTCCACGGGAATATTTTTATATTCCGGCAGTTCGAACTCCGGTGCGGTGACCACAGTCGCGCGGAAGCGCATCGACTTGTCGTCGCCAAGCTGGACGTCTTCGATGTTGGCCAATGAAGCAACGCGCAACTGCTCTTGCTCGATAGCTTCGTGATAACTTTTGGAGACGAGTTTCTTGGTTAGCTCGTCCTGAATCTCCTTACGAAATCTTTTTTCGATCACCGAGCGCGGCGCTTTACCAGGCCTGTAACCTGGAATCTTGGCAAAGCGCGCAAAGCTGTTGGCGATCGCATCCCATTCCTTGGACACTTCCTCGGGCGGCAATTCAATTTGCAGGCTGGAAACGGAACCCGGCTGCTTTTCTACTTCGATCTTCATTTAAATTACTGTAGCGGCGCTCGGTGGATGCCGCAAAACTTAGTGGGCCAACACTGGTAGGGACGCGCCGCCCCCGAAAGCTTTCGGGAATCGGCACAACGCGCGGACCCTACCAAGTGACACGCTCGCCTTTTACGTAAACAGAACTCGTTTGCGAAAAGCCAAACCAATACGCCAGCTCGCGATAATCGTCGCAGTTGAAGACCGAGAAGTTCGCAATCTTGCCTCGCTCAAGCGAACCGATCTTGTTTCCGCGATTGAGGCTGTAAGCCGCGTTAGTTGTCGCTGCCGTGATCGCTTCCGCTGGCGACATCTTTAGCTGCGTGCAGGCGAGAGACAAAATCATCGGCATGCTCGGCGTCGGTGAGGAACCCGGATTGAAATCGGTTGCGAGCACCACAGCAAGTCCAGTCTCAATCATCTCTCGCGCGCGCGGGTATGATGTCGAGCCAAGCGCGTAGACCGAACCGGGCAACAGTACCGGCTGCACGTTCCTGGACTTCAACGCCACAATACCGAGTTCGTCTGTTTTCTCGAGGTGATCCGCAGTCGTGGCGCCTAATTCCGCCATCAATTTCGCGCCACCACAGTTGGAAAGTTGGTCGACGTGACCGCGTAATTTCAATCCCAGCTTCTTGGCTGCGCTCAGGATTCTGCGCGATTGCTCGATTTCAAAGTAACCGCCTTCGCAAAAAACATCACAAAACTCCGCCAGCCGCTCTGCTGCGACCCCAGGCAACATTTCGTTGATCACAAGATCGACATAATGGGCCGTAAGTTCGTAGCTTGCCGATTCAGCGGTGCGCAAGCTGCAACCTGGCGCCATGTCGCGCGGAACCGCATGCGCACCGAGAAACGTCGGGACAATTTCCAGCGGTGTTTCTTCATCAGTGCGTCGCATCACGCGAAGAATCTTCAATTCATCTTCAACCGTCAGTCCGTAACCTGACTTGGCTTCCGCCGTTGTCGTGCCGCACCTCAAAAACCAATTCGCGTGCTTTTTCGCTTGTGCGAGAAGATCGACATCGCTCGCCGCCCGCGTCTTTTCCACAGTTGACCAAATCCCGCCTCCGGCCTGGGCAATTTCCACATAAGTTTCGCCGCGCGCACGCCGTTCGAAATCGTCGAGCCGATTCCCGGCAAACACTAAATGAGTGTGCGCATCCACAAATCCCGGCAAAACAACATGTCCTGCAAGATCGACAACCTGTGCGTCGCCCGCATTTTTCTCGATCTCAACGCTTGGACCGACGATTTCGATCTTGCCGTCGTGGATAAGCATCCCGCCATCGGGAATGATGGCCAGTTCGGACATCTCTCGGCCAACGCGCGGCCTCTTCGGACCGGCCAGCGTGACGAGCTGTGAGGCACGGAGGACTGCGAGCGACTTCACAATTTGCTCAGTTTGTCTTCAACAACCTGATTAATTTTTTTAAACTGCGCCTCCGAATCGGCACTGATCTGTTGAACTTTTTTCAGAAGCGTCGCTACAAATTCTTTATCTTTCAACGCGGCCAGATTGATTTGCACATTCAACCCCGCCCCTTCAACACACGCACGCGTAGCAAGAGCACCGACGCCAACATCTGAAATCGATGCGGGATTTCCCTTCTCCGCCATTGCGGAAAGCAATTCGTAAGAGTTGAGCGACGTTTCCATTACCTGCAGCGGAATCTCGGCCGCATACTTCGTCGCCGTCTCGATCGCTGCGGCGCGCGCCGACTTTTCTTCCTCTGATCCCTTAGGCAACGCGAATGCCTCCATTACTTTGTTGAACGCGGCCGTGTCTTCATCCACGAGCGAGAGCAGTTCGTCTTTGAGTTGCTGCGCTTTCGCTGCCCAATCGCTGAAATATTTGAGCTTGTCGTCCCAGCCACGTTTTCCGGCGGAAAGGTTGGCGACCATTCCGCCCAACGACGCGCCTAACGCACCCATCAATGCTGCCACGGAACCGCCGCCCGGCGCGGGAGAATCGCTCAAAGTTTCGTTGCAAAACTCTCGCAGATTTATTTTCACGAGGGACTTCCGTGGCTCAGCAGATTCTATCTTCAATTCAATCACCTTTTCTTTTGGATCGAAAGGCTTCAGTTCGCTTAGGCCCATCGAGCGAATCGCGATGTCGATCAACTCTTCCTCTGAAGCGCCCTCAGACCATCGTTGTTTGCGAAGAAAATAGCGGCCGGCATCGATCAGACATTTCTTTGGCACCATTCCGACGATCTCCGAACCGGTCACGCGGAGTCCGCGCTTCGCTGCCGCATCGACACAGGCATCGAACGCAACGTGCAACGGGGTTTCTTCGATGTTGGTCAGATTCATCGAGACCTGCGCGATTCCATATTCCTTCACGAACCAACCAATGGCCTTGACGTGTTTTAACATGCCTGGAATGCGAATAGGCTCGCCATTTGCATCCAGCACCGGTTTCCCTGAAGGCGTCCTATCTTCAGTTTTAATTCTCCCCTGTTCCCGAACGTCAAAGGCAACGGAATTCGCTCGCCGCACCGCTTTAGTGTTCAGGTTCACATTGTAAGCAACCAAAAAATCGCGAACACCGATCACCGTCGCGCCCGATTTCTCATTGAAAACAGACGGCCCGAAATCCGGTTTCCATTCCGGCTGTTTTATTTTCTCAAAAAAACCTTCGTATTCGCCCGCGCGGATCACCGAGAGATTTGCTCGCCCCTCATCCTTCGCCGCTTTTTCGTAGAGATAGACTGGGATATTCAGCTCCTCGCCAACGCGCTTCCCCAATCGGTTCGCGCAATCGATCGCTTCTTCCCAACTGACGTTGCTCACCGGAATAAATGGACATACATCGGTCGCTCCCATGCGTGGATGCGCGCCCTTGTGTTTGCGCATGTCGATCAACTCCGCCGCTTTTTTGATAGCGCGAAACGCAGCCTCTACTGCCGCTTCAGGACTGCCGACAAATGTCACCACAGTCCGGTTCGTGCTCGCGCCAGGATCGACATCGAGCAGCGAAACGTCATCCACCGATTCAATTGCATCAGTGATCTGCCGAACGACGTTCAAATCGCGCCCTTCGGAAAAATTCGGTACGCACTCGATTAGTTTTTGCATGAGATTCGCGGCTGATTACTAGCACATCCAGAATGGCTGACCAAAAACATCCGTGGGTTCGTCGCGCTGTAGCCCGGATCGGTGATCCCGCTCAGCCCCAACCGGCATCGCCGATGCCGGCCACAACATCAATCCCGCGTCATCGGCCGCATGGGGATATCGATCTTGTGCGCGGCGGCGAACTCGATGGCGCGGGAGTAGCCGGCGTCGGCGTGGCGGAGGACGCCCAATCCTGGATCGCTTGTTAGGACGCGCTCGAGACGGCGCTTCGAATTTTCGCTGCCATCGGCGACCACGACCATGCCAGCGTGCTGCGAATAGCCGATTCCCACCCCGCCGCCGTTGTGAATCGACACCCAGGACGCGCCTGCAGCGGTATTGATCAGCGCATTGAGCAACGGCCAATCGGCGATGGCGTCGCTGCCGTCAAGCATGCCTTCAGTCTCGCGATTCGGCGACGCGACGGACCCGGCATCGAGGTGATCGCGGCCGATCACAATTGGCGCTTTGATTTCGCCGCGCTTAACCAGCTCGTTCATCGCCACGCCGAACTCGGCGCGTTCGCCGTACCCAAGCCAGCAGATTCGCGCAGGCAATCCTTGAAATTGAATCCGCTCTTTCGCGAGCTTCATCCAGCGGGCGAGCGTCTGATTTTTGGGAAGTAATTCGAGCGCAAGTTTGTCGGTGCGCGCGATGTCTTCAGGATCCCCACTAAGGGCGACCCAGCGAAATGGACCGCGGCCCTCGCAAAACAGCGGTCTAATATATTCGAGAACAAACCCGGGAATATCGAATGCGTTTTGAACGCCAGCTTTTTTGGCCTGGGCGCGAATGTTGTTCCCGTAATCGAAAGTGACCGCGCCCTTCTTTTGCAAAGCCAGCATAGCTTCGACATGCACGGCCATCGCGCGCATCGAGCGTTTAATATATTCATCGGGATTTTTTACGCGTAGCGCGAGCGCCTCTTCGAGGGAGATACCGTTAGGCACGTAGCCGTTTAGCGCATCGTGCGCGCTGGTTTGATCGGTCAGAATATCGGGAACGACGCCGCGCTTCACAATCTCCGGCAAAACGTCGGCGCAATTTCCGATCAGACCAACCGAAAGCGATTGCCGATCTTGTTGCGCCTTGTCAATCAACTTCAGCGCTTCATCGAGCGAGTACGCGATTCTATCGCAGTATCCGCTCTTTAATCTTTTCTCAATCCGCGCTGGATCGACCTCGACGCCAAGGAAAACTGCGCCATTCATCGTCGCGGCAAGCGGTTGGGCGCCGCCCATTCCACCTAGTCCGCCGGTTAAGACAAATTTTCCTTCAAGCGATCCGCCAAAATGTTTGCGTCCAGCAGCAGCGAACGTCTCGAACGTGCCCTGCACGATTCCCTGACTACCGATGTAAATCCAGGAGCCGGCCGTCATTTGTCCGTACATCGTCAGGCCGAGCCGTTCGAGGCGATTGAACTCGGCGTAGTTGTTCCATTGCCCGACCAGATTCGAATTTGCGATTAAAACACGCGGCGCTTCCTCGTGCGTCTTAAATTTCCCGACCGGTTTTCCGGATTGCACGAGGAGCGTCTCATTGTTTTCGAGCTCGCGCAGTGACCGAACCATCGCGTCGAAAGCTTCCCAGCTTCTGGCAGCCCGCCCGGTTCCGCCATAAACAACGAGCCGATCGGGATCCTCGGCGACGTCTGGATCGAGATTGTTCATCAGCATCCGCATCGCCGCTTCCTGATGCCAGCCCTTGCAGCTGCGCTCCGCGCCGCACGGGGCGCGGATAATTCGTTTTTCGCTCATCACTTTTCGTCTTGAAACTTTTCGAAATCAAAATCGCCCCGGCGAATCGCTTCGGCAACCAGCGCAATGTCACCAGAGAGAGAACGATCCTGTGTGAGAGGTCGCGCAATTTTCCTTAGCACAGCAAAAGCTTTTTCCACACCGGCCCCGGCTTTAAGCGGGCGCCGGTGCTCCAATGCTTCGGCGCCAGCCAGCAACTCTATTGCCAGCAAATTTTCTGCAAGATCAGCTATTTCCCGAAATTTCAGCGCGCCGGTCATTCCCATCGCAACGTGGTCTTCTTTTCCAGCTGAGGTGGGAACATTGTCGGTGCTCGATGGGTGCGCGAGCACTTTAGCCTCATTAAGCAGAGCAGCTGCGGCAACGTGCGCGATCATGAAGCCGGATTCCATGCCGGGATGCCGGGCCAGAAATGCGGGCAAGCCTTCGTTCGTGTCGGGATTGAGCAGGCGCTCGATGCGGCGCTCGCTAATGCTCATCAGATCTGTTACCGCGATGGCCGCATAATCAAATACCAGTGCGAGCGGCGCACCATGAAAGTTGCCGCCGGAAATGACATCTCCACTCTCAGCGAATACGAGCGGATTATCGGTTGCCGACGCAGATTCTATGAGAAGCACATCTTCACAATGCGACAGCGCGCCGCGCACGGCGCCGTGCACTTGCGGCATGCACCGCAGGCTGTAGGCGTCCTGGATGCGCGGATCGTTCTCAAGATGCGATTTGCGAATCTCACTTCCTTCCAGGATCGCCAATAGGTGTTTGGCAACCGCTTGTTGTCCAGGATGCGGTCGCGCGTCTTGTAACCGGGCGTCAAAAGCAACGGGCGTGCCTTTAAGGGCTTCGAGGCTCATCCCGCCCGAGAGGTCGGCAACACGAGAAAGCCGTCTCGCGCGGAGAAGAGCTAGCCCGCCCACCGCGTGCATGGCCTGAGTGCCGTTCAGCAAGGCGAGTCCCTCTTTCGCTTCCAGATGCTGAGGCTTGAGACCGGCGCGGCTAAGCGCTTCACGGCTTTCCATTCGTTCAGCTTCGAAGAATACCTCGCCCTCGCCGATCAGGCTCAAAGCAAGATGCGCAAGCGGCGCGAGATCGCCGCTGGCGCCAACCGAGCCTTTTTCGGGAACGACCGGGTGCACTCGACGATTCAGCATGTCACAAAGCATCTGAATGATTTCGAGCCGAACGCCGCTGAAGCCGAGCGCGAGCACGTTTGCACGCAGCAACATCATCGCGCGCACCTCCACTTCCGACAGTGGCCTGCCAATTCCGCAGGCGTGGCTGCGAACAAGATTGAGCTGGAGCTCGCCCAGCGCATCGCGCGGGATGCGAACATCAGAGAGTTTGCCAAAACCCGTGCTCACGCCGTAAATGGCGTCATCACGCGCGATGATTTCTTCGACCAGTTTGCGCGAGGCCAGAATACGCGGACGCGCAGAAGATGCGATTTCTACGGTCGCACGACCTAGAGCCACCGAAGCGATGTCGGTGAGTGTCAATCTCTGACCGTTTAATTCCATCGGCGCAGTTTAATTGGAACTCAGCGAAATGGGAAGTGAGTGCGCGCGTGGATCACCTGAGTTCAATCGGCAAAAAGGAAAAGGCCAGGTCGCAACACGACCTGGCCTTCTTGGGCGAACCCGCCCACAATAAACAATGGGGCGTCGGATTTATTTCTTGGCTGTCGGAGGTGGGGGCGCTTCCCTTGTTTGCGCACAAGCCCCGAGTCCCAAAGCACTGGCCAGTACGGCCACGATCATGATCATTTTCAAAAGTTTCAATCTATCTCGCCTCCTTTCGCAGCAGGTTGCACCGGTCCTGTTTAGGCAGGGAACTACAGAGAGGCAATGCTTTTCTCAACTTTTTTGAATGTATCACAACCGGGCGCCGAATTTATTTTGCGTAACCGGTCGTACCCGCGCCCGTGGTCACGGTCTCTTTGTGTTGAGCGCAAGCACCAAAACTGAGAGCAGTGGCCATAACAGCCACGATCATGATCGCTTTTAAAAATTTCAATCTATCTCGCCTCCTTTCGCAGCAGGTTGCTCCGGTCTGTTTAGGCGGGGAACTACAGGGAAGCAACGTTTTTCTCGACTTTTTTGGATGTGTCGATCCTGGGCAAATTTACGCTTCAATGACGACGGGCGTCCCGTCATCGACCAGATCGAACAGTTCAACGACGTCGGAGTTGCGCATTCGAACGCAGCCATGACTTGCTGGGCTGCCGATTTTGTTCTCGTGTTTTGTGCCGTGAATGTAAATGAAGCGGTCGCGGGTGTTGGCATTGTCCTCTTCCAATCCCTCGAGCCACAAGATACGCGACATCACCAAGTCCTCGGTCGGAGGAAGCGGATCGCCAACCTCGAGTGGGATGCGGCTTTGAAAAATAGTTCCGCTCGGCAGATCGCCGCCGATCTTTTCGACCACGCGAAAATGTCCAGTGGGCGTTTTGTTGCTCCCCTCCTCCGTCCCGACGCCGAATCGCGAAGTGGACACCGGATAGCTGCGGATTGGCGTCTCGCCTTCCTTCAGGATGAGCCGCTGATCTCGAATCGAGATGTGAATATGTCTTAGCGAAGTTTGCATCAGATCAGCCCAGCGATAGAATCCGCCTGTTAATGAAAGGCTATCACATCGCTGTCGTGGGCGCGACTGGCGCGGCCGGCACCGAATTGTTGCGCGTGCTGGAACGGCGAAATTTCCCTGTGGCAAGCCTGCGCGCGATTGGTTCAGCGCGGTCTTCTGGGAAATCGGTTCGATTTCGCGATGAATCGATCCCAGTAGAAAAACTTGCCGATCGATCATTCGATAAAATCGACATTGCCTTTTTCAGCGCGGGCGGCGACGTCTCTCGAAATTACGTTCCGATTGCCTGCCAGGCAGACGCAATCGCGATCGACAAATCTTCAGCCTTCCGAATGGAAGCTCGCGTCCCGCTGGTGATTCCCGAGATCAACGCGGAAGACCTGCGGCGCCATCGTGGACTAATCGCGAACCCGAATTGCACGACCACTGTCATGCTGATGGCGCTATATCCGTTACACAGAACCTTTGGGGTGCGCCGCGTTTTCGCGGCCAGTTATCAAGCCGTTTCCGGCAGCGGCGCACGTGGGGTTGAAGAATTGACCCGGCAGATAAGGGACGTGGCCCAGGATCGAGAGTCATCCGCTGGGCCGGAGTCATCCGCCTTCGCCGAGGCTACGGCGGACAAGCCGATCTCGGCTCCAGTTTATCCGCATCCCATCGCGTTCAATCTTCTGCCGCATATTGATTCATTTCTCGAGAGCGGTTAC
>WNGK01011730.1_pt1 | contig 12867 bp, 14 predicted proteins | sample 5400601 | NCBI WGS metagenome assembly WNGK01 (sample SAMN13153376, study PRJNA577476) | soil metagenome | isolation source: 60 cm soil or saprolite under Garry oak tree replicate 1 | place: USA:California | collected 2016-06-15 | reverse complement strand
CAGGAGGCCGTCAGCCGGGAAGGACATGAATTCGGGTGTGCGATCGCCGTCCGGATTTGGCCGTGTCCAAGAGGACGGTGCCACTGCCATCGAGGCGTCGAGGAGGAGGAGGACACTCTATGCGGCGAATGTCTCGACGCGTGGGATTCATCGTGCCGATCGTGGCACTGGCGTTCTTCCTCGCCGGCTGTCCGAACCGGGCCGCGACACCCGCCATGTCCACCACCCCTGCCCCGGCGCCGCCGGAGCCCGCCCCGACATCGCCGGAGCCCGCACCGGCAGCACCCGTGGTCACTCCGCCTAAGGAGTTCAGGGCGCATGAGGACTCAGGGATGTGCATTTTGCCCCCGGCAAGTCGGAGGTACGCAAAGGCGACGCGGCGGCTCTTGACGCGACGGCGGCCTGGCTGAAGCAGAACCCTCACTGGGTCGTTCTGATCGAGGGGTACACGGATGATCGAGGGACCAAAGACCAAAACCTCGCGGTAAGCGAGCGCCGAGCCCGGTCCGTGATGAGCTATCTCGTCACCAAGGGCGTGGAGCCTGATCGCATCAGCATCGCCTGGTACGGAGCAGATCGGCCGCTGTGCACGGAGAAGACTGAGGGATGTCGGGCGAAGAACCGCCGTGTCCACTTCCTGGTCAGGGAGCGATAGGGCGTTTCTCAGACGCCCGCCGGGTGAAGGCGTTTCGCGAGCCGCCGCCCCACCAGCCCAGTCCGGAATTCGTGATGATTTCGTGCTGGCTTCCTCTAAGATCACGGTGAGACGCGGGGGGCGCGTCCCAGTTGGGCGGCGAGGAGCGGCAGGAGCTCCGGCGCTTGGAGCCCGGAGTGGGTTGCGGTCAGTGGGGCAAGGCCGAGCCCAGGGGATCTGACTGATGACGAAGCCGGAGTTGATCGACGAGCTGGCGAAAGCCACCGGCCTGACCAAGCAGGAAAGTGCCGGCATCGTCGAGACGGTCTTTGAGTGCATAACGGCCTCGTTGGTGAAGGGGACCAAGGTTGAGCTCCGAGGGTTCGGAAGCTTCAAGGTGCGTCAGCATCGTTCTCGGACCGCACGAAACCCAAAGGTCGGGACCGCTGTCTACGTGCCCGCGAAGAAAGTCCCACGGTTCAAGACCAGTAAACGTCTCCGAAACCTCCTGAACGCCACCGCTCACGCTGTCTCTGTCCCCTAGCTTCCGATTCTGTCGTGAGAGGCTCTGCCGAGCGCCTGCCTGGACCACACCAATTCCCCGCCTGCGATAGGTCCTCCTAGAACCCAGGCCCACGTCTCTCCAGGCAGGCGCACCAGGGCGTGGTGTCCCAGATTCCCACGTCGATTTCCACCCAATTCCCAGGTCTTGAAGTCAGCGGAAGGACTATTGGGCTAGATGAGGTGGGATCGGCGATCAGACGATGTCCACCTCAAAGGTAAGGCGAGTCGATTTCCGTGATTGCGGGCCCCGGATTTCAGCCGCCGAACCTGCAAGAAGCACAGGATACTTACTCGCGTAGCCCTCAGAGAGTCTAGACATTGGGCGCCCGCACCGATACACCGGGCGTGCATCACATTGTTCGTCCAGATAGCTCTGCCGCCCATCGAACCACGACCAAGTTTTCGGTCAGCTTCGGCGGTCACAAAGATGGGGTCGGAGCGATTAAGTTGGGCAAGCCAAAAGGTTTTGACGCCCTGACTGTACTTCTGCAGAAGCTTAGCGTCCCAGCGAGCTAGAGCTTCCGTTCGAGGTAACTGTGACGCTGTTCGCCGACCTGATAGGGGAGACTAGGTGAATGCCTTCCTGGAGGCCCCTCTCGCCGTGCGAGCTACTTTACCGCCTTCACCATGGGTTGCCCTTTATCACTCACCAAGACCACCAGGAACTTGATCGGGGTCTTCCCGGTGTTCTTGGCCTCGTGCACGTACTCCGCCTTGTCGGACGACGAGCGCAGATAAAAGGACACACCAGGCTTGATATCTACGTCCGGCTTCCCTTCCTCCTGCATGATGCCGGTACCCTCCATCGTGTAGATGAACTCGTAGCCAGGATGATAGTGCTTCCCGGTGGCTTGCCCTGGCGGGATCACCACGACCCACATGTGTCCTTCTTTCCCTTCAAGCCCCGCTAAGTCTGTCTTGAGGATCTCTGTGCGCCTGACGCTCTCTCCCTGTGCGCTGAGGGCGTGGGTTGCCGCTATTCCTATGGCGATCCCCAAGGTAAGCGTCAAGCTGAGTGTCAAAATAGTTCGCTTCATGTGGCCTCCTCAGGGGGGCGAAAGCACTCGGGGAGGAGCGGAACTTGCGGAAGCCTCCAGCCGAAGGAAACGACGAAGCTGACCAGGGCCAGCCTCACCCTGCTGTTGTCCCGCCCGTTCTGGTCCCGATCAAAGGCGAGCAGGCCGCTCAGGCAGGCGAGGATGAGTGCCGCCACAATAGTCGCAGCGTGACTGCCCCAGATCCTCGCTTGCCGCCAGCGACCCATACCCCTTCAGGTCTCAGGGGCGGTGCAAGAGCTGTGCGCCGCTGGCCGGTTCCCTTCGAGGCCTAGTCAACCAACTGAAATGTTAGTAAAACATTCTGAGATGGGGGGATGCGGCGCAATCGAATTGCTGGCGCGAGGTGGATCAGCAGCGCCCCATTTTCGATGGAGTAGGGGCCGCGGTGCCTCATGGGGTGCTCGCACCAAACTGCGCCGTCGCGACAGGTCGTATCGCTCTCCACACCCCAGGATTCCCAAATTTTCGGGGAGCGAGTTTGCGCTAAGCCTATGATTTCTCATGCTCTGCCGCAGACAGGGACTCCAGGATCAAAAAAGGAATGATTCTGAGCGGGACCGAGCGCGCGTGCGAGTCGGCCAGATTGACCTCCCTTGGCATCCAGGGATAGGCTCAGCATGGGTGAGAGAGATGATCGTCGTGCGGGGGGAGTGGGTGCTCGCGGGAGTGACACTAGTGGGTCTGGCCCTCACGGCGGCCGCAGCCGACTCACCCGAGGTGGAGCAGGCGCGCACGGTGGCCTCCAAGGTGCTGGAGGAGACGAAGTCGGTACTGGAGGGCGCACTCAAGGACGGACAGCCGGCGGCCGCCCTTCGAGTCTGCGCCTCCGTCGCCCAGAACATCGCGCGCCGGCACGAGCAGGAGAGTTGGCGCGTGCGCCGCGTGAGTGAGAAGGTCCGCAATCCCGCCGATTCACCCGACGCCAAGGAGCTGGCCGTGCTCCGCGCCTGGCAGGACGAGAAAAGGGTCGGCCGTCTCACGCCCACCACCGAGCGCCACGAGATCGTGACAGAGGCTGGTCGCCGTTACGTCCACTACATGAGGCCCATCTTCATCGCGGGACCGGTGTGCCTGCAGTGCCACGGCACGCCCGACAAGCTCGCGCCCGGCGTGGCCGACGCGCTCAAGGAGTTGTATCCCCACGACCAGGCGACGGGCTACGCGGTGGGCGATCTCCGCGGCGCAGTGAGCGTCAAGATCCCGATCGAGTCCCGGCGGTAGGGCTTAAGCCACTCTCAGAAGTCCGCGGGATTGTGCGGGTTGCTGAGATGGGCAGCCGCAGCCTGGAAGGACATGGTGAGGACCGACCGGCACGCAATTAGGAAGTCCCGCCCCGGTTCGTAGCTCTCAATCCCGCATCTTGACCAAGCGCTGCTCCGTAAGCGCATCGCGGCGCCGTGCCTCTTCTGCGTTTGACGGCCATGCTCTTGGTCGCGGTGCCGCATGAGCGCGCGACCCCAAACGGCGTCGCCCCTGGCTCCGCCTGCTCAGGATCCCCCATGGTTCGATCACAGACAGCCCGCTATAGCGGGGCACGCCTGGGGCGGGCGCGCCCCATGGGAGTCGCACCTCCTCAGAAACCTTGAGTAGCTCGGGACACAAGGGTTTGAAATCTATCGAAACCCCGGTTTCGGACCCCCGGGCACTGATCTTGCGTGTGGAATAAATGGGCGAGCAGAACTGGGAGGCGAACATGAAACGGCGTTTCGCGCAGAGCGTTACTCGACCCAGCAAGCAATTCGATTCACGCGGCAGCACAGCGCTCGGACCTCGATCTGCAGGAGGCTCGTCCGATGAAATCCCCTGGCGGCGCGGCCTTGCCGCCGCACCGGATGGCGTCTTCACGATGATGAGCGACGGCCGGATCACGCTGTGGAACGCGGCGGCAGAGAGGATCACCGGGTACACGGCCGGCGAAGTCCTCGGCCGGCGCTGCTGCGACGTGTTCGCGGGCCGCGACTCCGCCGGTGAGCAATTGTGCTCCGCGAACTGCCGCCTCCTTACGCTCATCAAGAGCGGTGAGCCGGTGGAGAGCTTCGATTTGCAGACTTGCTGCAAGGGTGGCCGGCCGATCTGGCTCAACATGAGCACAGTCGTCCTGCCGGACGGAGGTACCAAGGGCTCGCGTGGAATCCGCATGTTCCGCGACATCACCGCCGTGAAAGACCTGCTGGCGTTGATCCGGAACCGTCTCGTGGGTATCCCCACCGAGCGGGACCGAATCGGCCAGCTGACCCGGCGCGAGACCGAGGTCTTGCGGCTCATGGCCTCGGGCGCCACCAATCGAGCGCTCGCCGAGCGGCTGCACCTCAGCCCGGCTACCGTCCGCAACCACACCCACCACATCTTCGAGAAGCTCGGGGTGCCCAACCGGCTGGCTGCAGTCACCCTTGCCCTCCGCCAGTTCCTCATCTAGAGGAGCGCGGATCCGCCGATCACCTGCCGCCGAGGGAACGGATGTAGCGGACTAGCGCCCACCGGTCGTTCTCGCCCAGATGCTTCCAGGAAGGCATGTTCCCGCGACCGTTGCTGATCTTCCAGAAGATCTCGCCGTCTGACTCCGCCTGGACCTTCTGCGAGGTCCAGTCGGCCGGTTTCGGATTCAGCGCCACCGCCGCAGCGCCGTCGCCCTTGCCCTTGGCGCCATGACAGGACATGCAGTTGGTCTTGGCGACCTTCTCTCCCTGTTCGATCGCCTTGTTGTCGTTCGCCAGCGGGTTCTTCCGGACTTTCTCCGCTTCGGGTGCGACCCAGGGCGTTTGAGCGGAAGCGATGCCGACCACCGCGCTTCCGAGCAACACACCACACATGAGGATGAGTGCCCCTGCGCGAGGGCTGAACGATATAGACATGCGCTGCCTCCCGTATCTCGAGAAGTTTCGCGAACTGGCCGACGGTCGCGCGGTGTGACGCGCCCGAGAATCCATCCGAAGCGGCGGCGGCGTCAAGCCAATCCCGTCTGGATCGCGATGCGCTAGAACATCTGTTCCATGACAATGAACCGGTTGTTCCATAGAGCCTGACTGCTGCGTGACCTAGCATGCTCGCCATCATGAGCGTGCTGACCGGCCCTCGTACACCTTCCTGTACAGCTCGCGCTCTAGCGCCACGAGTTTGCCCAAGAAGGTGCCGGAGCCGAGACGAGGAAGATGGTGAGCATCTATCCCGAGGAGCTGTCCGCGCGCTGGCTCAGTGAGGTTGCTGTCAATGGGGCCGGGATCGAGAGGAGGTAGGCGATGAAGCTAAGAGCATGCGCGCTCGCGGCGCTTGTCGTACTGGTGGCCTTCCTGGTCGCACTAGCAGCCAGTTTGGCACCTTCTCCAGCGACTGCGACGCCCGGGTTTGCCCGACAGACGGGACTATCCTGCGCGGCATGCCACTCCGTTTTTCCAGAGCTCACGCCGTTTGGGCGAAGGTTCAAGTTGAATGCCTACGTGTTCACCAACGTCAAGCAGCTCGAGCCTGTCAGCGAGCAAGGGCAAAAAACTCTGTCCCTGAGTGACTTGCCGCCGCTCTCTGTGCAACTGCAGGGCTCAAACACGTGGCTCGGCAAAGCGTTGCCAGATAACGGTGCTTCGGCACAGCCGACGGATCGGTCGCAGCAAAACAGCACGCAGTTCCCACAGGCCCTCAGTCTCTTCTATACCGGCAAAATCGCCGACTACCTCGGAGCATTCCTACAACTCACCTGGAATCCGACACCCAACTCGGTCGGTATCGACAACTCCGACCTCCGGTTTGCCAATCACAGTGACTTTGAGTCGATTGGCGTATCAGATTTCATTTATGGCCTGACGCTCAATAACAATCCGACCTCCCAGGATGTGTGGAATAGCACCCCGGCCTGGGGCTATCCGTTCCTCACCACCAATGCTGGGGTGCCCCCCATCGCCAAGGTAATACTCGACGGTCAACTCGCTCAGCAGTCGGCGGGACTCTCCGGCTATTTATTTCTGTTCAATCGCCTCTATTTGGAGGTGGGGGGCTATCGATCGGCGCAGACCAGCTTCACCAACGCCACGACGGGCGGCCCGGGCCCGCTGGACAGCACCGCACCACTTATGCGTCTCAGTGGCACCGCGGCGCCCTATTGGCGCGTGGCCTGGGAGCAAGACTGGGATTCACATTCACTATCCGTCGGCACGTACGGCATCGTGGCACCGACTCATCCCACCGGTATCGGCGAATCTGGCCCACGAAATACCTTCACGGATATCGCACTCGACGCTGAATATCAGTATCTCACTGACAATCACATCTTCTCTGCGTATGGGACGTGGATCCACGAGCTCCGGCACTTCAACAACGTCACGCTGGTCGACCACCCTAACAATACCCTCGACACCGTCCGCTTCACCGGAAGCTATTTCTTCAGGCGGAAGATCGGTGGGTCTGTGCAGTTGTTTTCGACGACCGGCAGTAAAGACACGGTCCTGTACCCATCCGGCATCGCTGTGCTCGGCAGCGCCACGGGAAGGCCCGATACGCGAGGCGCCGTTTTCGAGCTCGATTTCCTGCCGTGGCTCAATACGAAACTCGGGGTGCAATACACCATGTACACGATGTTCAACGGCAAGTCGCGCAACTACGACGGCTTTGGACGGAATGCTTCTGACAACAACACAGTGTACGTCTTTGTCTGGACGGCCTTCTAGGCCCCGCCTCGCTACTTCAGTCGACGAGGAGAGAACCGTGAAGGCGAATGTCATGTATGTCGCGATTGCCGGGCTCGTGCTCATGACCGCGGGGGCCGAGGCGCAGGAGAAGAGCGCAGCGCCCGACTTGGTGACGAGAGTGTGCTCGACCTGCCACAGACCGCGTGGTATCAGTACCTCGCCAATGTTCCCGCACCTCGCCGCGCAGCAGGCTGTCTACCTCGAGACCCAGCTCAAAGCGTTCCGCGACAGGTCTCGAGCCGATCCTCACGCCCAGGCCTTCATGTGGGGGATGGCGGCCCAGCTCACCGACGCCGCGATCACCGAGATCGCGGCGTATTACGCCTCTCAGCAGCCGGCGCCCGGTAAACTGGCGGGACGCGAGGAGACCGCCGCCGGCAAGAAGATCTACCAAGAGGGGATTCCCGCGCAGCAGGTCCCCCCCTGCCAAAGCTGCCACGGGGACAAGGCGGCCGGGAATGGTCCGTTCCCGCGGCTCGCGGGACAGCATCGCCCCTACCTCGAGAGACAGCTGGCGGCCTTCATCTCGAATGCCCGTGCCAACGAGATCATGCACGAGAACTCGAAGAACCTGACTGCGCTTCAGATCAGCCAGATCGCCGCGTTCCTGAGCGCACAGCCGTGAGACTCCTCGTAGCCGCCGTCTTCCTCGTCATCGCCGTGGCGCCACAGCTCGGCGCGGCGGCCGATTGTGAATACAAGCTTGACGAGAGGGTGCGGGTCACCGGCGCTTACGTGCCCAGCGGACAGGGCTACGCCCGCACCTTCGTCTTCGCCCTCCGGATGGACTGTGGCGCGAAGGAGCTGGTCACCGTGCAACGTCCCAGCGGACATCTCCCGGTGTGCAAGTCGCAGGAGCAGGTCGAAGTGGTGGGCAAGCTGATCTGGAACAAGTCTCTCGTCGATGCCCACTACGAGATCAACAGCCCGTCGAGCGTGACCTGCCTCCCGGAGGCTCGATTGGCGGCGAGCGTATCGCCTCCTCCGCCGGCCGATCAGCCGGCCCAGCCCGCGCCGGCGGCCCAGTCGGCTCCGGCTTCCCAGTCAGTCCCGGCGGTCCCGCAGCATGGGATCGGGGAACAGGGAACGGCTCAAGCCGCGCCGCTCGCCAAGACCGCCCCCCCGCGCGCGCTGGCGAGAACGCTTGGCCCCAGCGTGTGGGTCGGGCGCTACCAGGACAGCCGCGGGGCCGGCGACGTTACCTTCACGCTCATGCGCGGGGAATCCACGGTATCTGGGACCTGGAAGCTGCGGACCGGTGGCGGAGGGCCGATCACCGGCCTCCTTGACAACACGAGCCGCCGGATGCAGCTGCGCATGGAGAACATCGCGCCCGAGTGTCCGGGAATATTCGAGGGGTCCGCGGAGCTCAACGACACGTCGATGGTGGGTACCTATCGGGGCAAGGATTGTGAGGGAGCCGTGACCAGCGGGAAGCTAGAGCTCCGCCCGCAGTAGGCTCCAGCTTCCCACACCGTCCGGTCACGGACCCAAGCAACATCGTGCAATTGTGCGATCGCACCCTCGCCCCTATGTCCATCACGACGTAGCTTGCGACTCGACGCTAACTCCCTGAAAAGGCGGAAAGGTGCGTGACGCCTAACCCAGATGGTTACCATCAATGGCACCTCGACGGCAGCACAAGCGACTACGCGGCACTTTTTGCTGAGGGCCTTCCCAACCTGGTTTCGTTGCCGCCGACCGAGTCGAGGGCCCGCTAGAGATTCCGAGACCGCTTCTCCTTCCCTCCGCCGATCTCCAGGGGATCATCAGGCTTCTCCTCCGCCATCTTCCAGGCGGTCATGGAGGCCAGGCAGCACATCGATGTAGCTGACGACGCCCAGGACCTCGCCACTGTCCGGTCTTACCGCGGGGGCATTCTCTCAGCGAGTCACACCACTACTCGATCACTTCATTCGCCCGCACGAGCAGAGCCGGCGAGATCGTCAGACCGAGCGCCGGGGAACGGTTCCTGGCCCCTGGTCGAGATAGTGGCTACAGACTTTCGCCCGATCCTGGCCCGCTGGCCTCAGCGGCCGTCCACGTTTAGACAAAGCGCCCACCCGGCGCAATCTTAGCCCCCCCCGGCGGGCGGATACAGGGCGCCTTCGTAGAACGCGACGCACACGCTCGGTGCTCACTATTGCGCCGTCCCTACAGGGGTACGTACTCGTAGGGCTCTCGCTGGGCGCGCGCGAGCGCGGCGGCGACCTGGCCCATCTCGCCCGCGAGGCGTCTCAGGAGGTCGTCAAGGCTCAGCATCCCCACCAGGTCGCCGTTTCTGTCGACGAGCGGCAGTCGTCGAATGCCCTCAGCCCCGCAGAGCCTCAGCGCCTCGTGGAGCCCGATGTTCTCGGGTACGACCGTGGGAATGTCCGTCATGATCTCGCCGACCGTCACCCCGGCGGCATCCTTCTCCGCCGCGACGATCCGCGTGACGATGTCGCGATCGGTCACAATGCCGATCGGCTTCTTGCCCTCGACGACTACGATGGCGCCGATGTTCTGGTCTCTCATGAGACGCGCGGCATCGGTCGCTCGGACGTTTCGTACGGCCGTCACGGCCGGCCTCGATCCGAGCTGGTCGATCATAGTATTCCCCCTTTTTCCGGCACCCGATCGGTCCCGGGCGAGAGCCTGCGTCCCCCCTGTATCCCGCGTCGCATCTCCCGCGCACCAGGGCGCCGGGTGCCCGCCCAGGACGGTGAGACCTCGAGCTGAGCCAATGCGCTCACTTCACGAGCAGGATCGGACACTGACAGAAGATACCGACCTTGTAGCTGGTCGTTCCCCAGCCCCGAGTATGGCGGGCCGGGTCGACTGTGTGCGAGCCCATCACCACGAGATCCACCTTCCGGAGCGCCGCCACACGCACGATCTCGCGCGCCGGTTCGCCGATGAGCACATCCGATCGGACGGCTAGTCCCTTGGCGGCAAACGGGGCGGCCGCCCGTCCGAGCCGCCGCTTGGAGGTCGTGACCAGCCGCTGATAGAAAGCCCGCATCTCCTTGAACGGGATCTTGGCGACGTGATGAACCACGTGCAGGAGAGTCACGCGCGCCCGATTGCTGATCGCCAGCTCGAGGGCCGTTCTGAGCGTCCGCGCGTTCTGATCGCTGAGATCGATGGGCACCAGGATATGCTCGAACATATGCCTCCCCACGGGGTCGTGCCTCGCAACACCTTATGCAACTCATGCAATCGAGGTGCCGCGTCGCCGGCTCGAAATAGGCAGTAGGTCGAGGGGTTGTACGCGAATGGTGGACGCCTCCGTCGTTGTGATGATGCCCGGCTGCCCCAGTTGAGGACGCGGTGCCTCACTAAACCCGTGGTTACCGAGAAACGAAGCACGAGGAGAGCAATGACGAAGTGAACCTAACACTGCCCGTCTCCTCCGGTCGATACGTGGCTTGGACCAGCTGATTGAGGGGCAACAGAGGAACGCCAAATACTCAGATGTCATGAGAGGCACAACTCGACTTTTGCCGCCGCGCACTGCTCAACCCTGACGAGCGTGACTATGCGCCCTACCATGTGCATCGGCTCGTGCTTTCCCCGCACGGGCGCGGAGGCGCCGAGCGATGGTCGAGGTCTCCGGGTCCGCCGGGACTATACTACTGACCGTTGAGGAACCGGCGTGGCAGACATGCTCAACCGCCCGACGGAGCATCGGCAGAAAGGATTGGACACCATGCGATCGATATTGCCGCGCCTCCTGATGATCATGGCGACGGCGGCCGGACGTGCCACGGCGCGCAACACGCTCGCACAGGATCTGGGCTGGGAGCGCTGGAAGTCGTGCGATCGCTTCTCCACGATCGCGCTTGACCGGATCGATCTGGACGGCCGACTTGTGGTCACCGGCTACGAGCACGAGGCGGCGCCATTCACCGCGTGCGTGCGCGAGGCGGGGGACGATCAGGTCCGTCGCGGGGTCGCCACCACGTCCCAGACGGCAGTGCTCGTGAAGCTGTACGGATGCCAGGGCGGGGCCATGTAAGCGGCACCGGAGGGGACGCTGACGGATCGAGCAGCGGCCCCGCTGGTTTGAGACGATCTTCGTTTGTCCGAGCTTTCTCTGCCGGTGTACCATCCTCGCGAGACTCACGGTTTGATGGCGACCCGCTCGGGTCGCGACAGGAGTCGACGGAGGAGACTCGGACAACGTGAGCATGCGGCCGGACGACGAAATTGCGGCGCGACTTGCCGCCATCGTTCAGTCATCCGACGATGCCATCATCGGCAAGACGCTGGGCGGAATTGTCACCTCGTGGAACCCGGCCGCCGAGAGGATTTTCGGCTACATGGCGGCCGAGATGGTCGGGGAGTCCATCATGCGGATCATCCCCGACGAGCGCAAAGCCGAGGAAGCGGAGGTTCTTTCCCGGATCCAGCGCGGCGAGGTCCTCGAGCACTTCGAGACGACCCGCATGGCCAAGGGCGGGCGGGCCGTCGACATCTCGCTCACTGTCTGGCCCATCAAGGACACGGCGGGACGTGTCATCGGCGCCTCGAAGATCGCTCGCGATGTCACGGAGCGAAAGCGGGCCGCGGACGCCATCCATCAGAGCGAGACTCAGGCGCGCGCCATCCTCGAAGCGGCCTCCGAGGCGATCCTCATCGTCGACGGGCGCGGGGCCATCGTGTCGGTGAATCGAAAGACCGAAGAGATGTTTGGCTATCCGCGTGAGGAATTGCTGAGCCGGCCTCTCGAGGTGCTCTTGCCCGAGCGACTGAGATCTCGGCATGTCGGTCATCGCGCCACGTACTTCAAAGACCCACACGTGCGGCCGATGGGGCAGGGACTCGATCTGGTAGCGTGTCGACGGGATGGCACGGAGTTCCCCGTGGAGATTTCCCTGAGCTATGTCAAAACGGAAAGCGGGCTGCGGACACTCGCCTTCGTCACCGACATCACGCAGCGTCAGGTCCTGGAGCGGGCGACGCGGCAGGCGGAGCGGCTGTCCGCGCTCGGCCTCCTATCGGCGGGGATCGCGCACGAGATCAACAACCCCATCGGGATCATTTCGTCGCGCATCGAGATCATGCTGCTCGACGCGCAGGCCCAGCCCCTGCCGGGCAAGGTGGCCGAGGACCTGAACGTCCTGCATCGTCATGCGCAGCGGGTGGCGCGCATCGCGCAGGGGCTGCTGTCCTTCGCGCGCGAGTCGCCGGGTGAGCGAGCGCCGGTCGATCTCAATCAGGTCGTGGAGGAGACTCTCTTGTTGGTGGAGAAGGGAGCCGACAAGAGCGGGATCACGATTCGACGGACGCTGACGGCGAGCCTTCCCCTGGTGCATGGCGACAGCAATGCGCTCCAGCAAGTGGTGATGAACCTCGTGACCAATGCTCGCGACGCGCTCGGCAGCGGCGGCGTGATCACCCTGGAGACCAGCCTTGTTCCGGGACGTCCGGCCATGGCCCGGCTGACCGTGCGCGATAACGGGCCCGGGATCTCGCCTGATGTTCTGCCCCGGATCTTCGATCCCTTCTACACGACCAAGACCGAAGGAACAGGGCTGGGACTGTCCATCTCGTATGGCATCGTGCGAGATCACAAGGGGACGATCGATGTCGAGTCGTTGCCGGGGCAGGGCACAACCTTTGTCCTCACGTTTCCCTCCCTGGCCGAGGGCGTGTCGTCATGAGCCGTGCCCGGGTACTGGTCGTGGACGACGAGCCGGACATGGTGGAAAACTGTTCCCGCATCCTTCAGCGAGGGGGATACGAGGTCCTGACGGCCACTGATCCACGCCGGGGGCTGGCCATGCTGGAGAGCGAGCGGCCCGACCTGCTGCTCACCGATTTCAAGATGCCCGAGGTCGACGGCATGGAGCTGCTGCGCCGGGCGCGGGAGCTGGACCCGGCCTTGCCGGTAATCATGATCACGGCGTTCGCCACCATCGAGTCTGCCGTGGCCGCCGTCAGGGAAGGT
>WNGK01007677.1_pt1 | contig 12868 bp, 10 predicted proteins | sample 5400601 | NCBI WGS metagenome assembly WNGK01 (sample SAMN13153376, study PRJNA577476) | soil metagenome | isolation source: 60 cm soil or saprolite under Garry oak tree replicate 1 | place: USA:California | collected 2016-06-15 | reverse complement strand
CAGGCGCCTGGCGCGCACATCGACATCTGCGCAACCACAGCTACACCCTGCGTCTTGCCCCGACCCACGACCTGACCATTGCCGTGCTGGAGCAGGCCGCGGCGACTTTGCAAGCTCACTTGACGTAGCTGCTTGCTTGGTTGGGCTCCCGGGTGGGCTGGCTTCCTCCTCCTCTTCGACAAGTGCCACTGTAGTGTCTTTCAGGGTTGCAATCCCGCATTCGGGCTGCAGGCTCTTCCGACCATGACATTAGCTAGAAGCGTTTGCATCCCAGAAAGTTGCAATCCCGCATTCGGGCTGCAGGCTCTTCCGACGCCGGTATTGTCACCTGTTACCGCTGGATCAGTGGTGTTGCAATCCCGCATTCGGGCTGCAGGCTCTTCCGACTACAATTTCTCCCCTGAAATGCTTGTAACTTTGTGGTTGCAATCCCGCATTCGGGCTGCAGGCTCTTCCGACTATACTTGGTAGTAGTGTGTATAGTTCGTAAGGAGGTTGTTGCAATCCCGCATTCGGGCTGCAGGCTCTTCCGACACGAGGACGAACAGGGAACCATCAAGCGCGTGTACATGTTGCAATCCCGCATTCGGGCTGCAGGCTCTTCCGACTATCTGAGAAAGTCCTACGCGCTACGCTTCCTAGTCGTTGCAATCCCGCATTCGGGCTGCAGGCTCTTCCGACGCGATGGTATGTCGCTCATACTACAAAAACCATGTAGTTGCAATCCCGCATTCGGGCTGCAGGCTCTTCCGACCTATAGGTGCTGGTGTCATGCCCGTACACATCGAAGTTGCAATCCCGCATTCGGGCTGCAGGCTCTTCCGACGTTTCACTCTCCTGCTTCCCTTGTTCGCCCTCACGAGTTGCAATCCCGCATTCGGGCTGCAGGCTCTTCCGACCGCCAGTATCTCTTGAATGGATGCAAACGCTTCATCGCTGTTGCAATCCCGCATTCGGGCTGCAGGCTCTTCCGACCTTTGCAAGGCTTCAGGAAAAGATAGCCAGTGTGTAGGTTGCAATCCCGCATTCGGGCTGCAGGCTCTTCCGACCGGCCGCTCGTATATTGTAGCACTACAGGCGGAGGAAAGCTAGTGTTTGCGAGAAGGTACTTTTTGTAGCTTATTTTAACACACAAATTATGCTTCATTTAGGAATGTCCTCCCTTCAATGAGCTTCTAGGGCCGTGCGAGAGGCTAAGCTCAATACCTTCACCACACCTACCTCTCGCAAGAATATCATGGCTAGACAATAAAGAGCGCATCTTCGGTTGGGGGACCACCTCCAACTGTCTCTACTTTCTCCAGGCAATTGGCGCAAAGAGGATAGAAACGCACACTATCCTTTGTGTCCTCTAAATGCTTCGCGAGCTTTGACTTGAGTAGAACTAACTCTTTCTTGGATAGGAAACACTCGAAGAGCGAATACTGCGTCCATGTGCCAAAACCTGAGAGGATTTTATGAATCTTGGTGCGCCTTCGATCATCAGGGATGTCATAAGCTATCACATAACATGTCGTCTGACCGGAAGCCATCGTTTTCATCGGCATAGCTACTTCTACCTGGCGATAAACGGCGGGTACTGAAGCGAAGGATCTCGTCTACCTGGTGATGAACGGCGGGTACTCGTTTATCTCCCCCGTCAAGTACTTTGCTAACAGTCGTGCTTGCAGCTCGATGCAGCGTCTATACTTCACTTTGTAGCCAAAGATAGGATGCGTAATCTCCTCGTTGAGTCGCTCCTCGAACCTCGTAAGGACCGTCTTACGCGGCTCATTCTTCAGTCGATACGCTCCAAGTTCGACATAAAAGTCATCTTTGCTGAGCATCCTGTTGTTTAATAGCGTCAGGACAACAGAGTCGACGATAATAGGTCTGAACTCTTCCATCAGATCAAGGGCCAGCGCTGGCCGCCCGTAGACAGAACTATGTAGGTAGCCGATGAACTGATCAAAACCAACGATCTGGACGGCACTGGCGACCTGGCTGGTGAGCAGAGCATAACCATAGCTCAGTAACGCATTGACCGGGTCCGTTGGTGGGCGTTTCACTCTTCCCGCAAAAGTCCATTGTTGCTGATCACTGAGCATATTGCCAAAACAATTGAAATAAGCAGCGCTCCCTGCCCCCTCCATTCCTAGAATAGTCTCTATCGGGGTTCCCTCAATGCCGGTATCACCTGTCGCGAGCGTGTAGGTCGTACCTACTTCCGTGGAGAGTGCACTGAGCCGGCGAATGATACTGCCAATCTGCTCGATCTCCTGCTTGAAGAGCGGATCAGCCTGCTTGCGATTCGAGCGTTGTAGCATCGTACGCTGATTAGAAAGTTTGCCAGTAACAAATCTCCTCGCCAGTTCACCGCGTTTGCATAAATCGTTATGTGCGCGATGTTGTGCCATGCGTAATAAAGAATTTTTCGATAGCCCGGGTGTGAGACGCCCTTTGAATTGACCGTAGTAGCCCAAAAAGTGAATCTCGATATTTTTCTCAAGCAGCATATGTAGGGCGGACGAGGTCATAGTCACCTCACCTACCACAACAACATCATCCACCTTGACCAGTGGAATACGTTTCTTAAACGCGGGAGCAATTACGGTTCCACCCTCACCGCGCTTTTCAGGAACCTGTATCAGGAGACAGTCCTCCGTATCACGCCGCACAAGGGCACGATCCTCAGTCAAATAGAGTGTCGGCAAAAGAACCTCCCTTTCTACTGCTCAACAGCTTTACCTCTTCAGGTAAGCAGAGTGAGAGCAAGCTACAATCGCGGCAACGAGCCGCCACTTTGCCATCAAGCGGTGGAGGTGGCGTATCAAGGACTGCTATCTGAAAGGCGAGTTCAATCGCCGCCAGTGTCTTTGCTCGAAGAGCCGCAGTAAAATACACTTGTACACGCTTGCGTGAACCAAAATAGAAAATATATCCGTAAGGAATAGTAGCCTTATTTGGCAATCGCTCTTCTAGACATAACGCCTGGGCGCAAAGCTGTACATGGTCATTGAGCCATTTCCCTTCCTTACCATGCTTATACTCCACCGGAATCAGCACACCTTCCTCTTCCTCGACAACATCGGCGAAGCCAGAAAGCCGTAATGCTTCACTGTATAAGTACAGGTGGTTGATTTGTATCTCTCCCTCTCGCGTTGTGTGCTGTCCAGGTTGATCAGCTCGCTGGTGCAAAAGCGTCCCTTCTAGCACAAACTCGTTCTCTAACATATCGCCCTGCACAAATTCATAGTAGAAGCGCCGCGGGCAATACTCAATCGCATTGAGGTAAGAGAGCGAGATAGACTCAGGTGCAGCCCGGTTACTCATATACTGACCTCCTCTGTCGCCTCGTTTTTAAGAGGCACCTCTGTGATATTGGTGCAGCGTGTCTGACCCATACCCATCGTAGTTTTGTAACCAACACCACTGAACAGAGCGAAGCGTGCCAGCGATGAAAGCCACGAAGCTTCTGGCGCTGTTGGCGATCCTTTCACTTCGTAGATGACGTTGCCCTGAAAACCCGATTGCCCAAACTTGCTGGAAGGTAAATAACACGTCTCCAGTGAGTAACGCGAGACAATCACATGTTCCTCGCACCATGCACCAATCTCGGGAGGAGTGATACCACCACTTGCCGTACGTAAACTTGCCGGAGCAAAGAGATCCCACTGTCGGGCCAGGCTTCCGAAGACATAGCTCGGTTCCGGAAAAACCTTCAATAGCTTACCCCACTGTTTTTGTCCCATACTGAACGCCGTTGGAGTAGCAAACTCAAAGTGATAGTGTTTTTGTGCCTTGCTCGCCTGGCGCAGTTCTGCAAAAGAAGAGTAGGCCACCCATGATTGAGCAGTATTCCCCGGCTCAGGTGTACTCAGCAGGCGGCTAATTTCAAAGCGAGCATCCCCTATGCGCAGCGTAAGTTCGCGCGGTTTCATGATCAGATACTGTGCAAATGAACCAAACACCGTCGCATCCAACATAGTAATGCGCAGCCAGTAGACCTGCCCAGGCGTTACCTGCACCATCTGGTTTTTCGCCCTGATCTCCTCCAACTGCTTGGCAGAAAGAGAATTGAAGCCCTGTAACAGGCTCAGCGTATACGGACGACGCTGGTTCGGTGTATGCAGCCACTCCGCCAGAGCAGGATCACCCTGCCGCACCATATCCAGAAAAGCCCCCTGCACCTGGTTACCCGAACTGGGCGAGACCATCCCCGGCTCTACAGGATGCAAGCGGAGAAGCATGGAGAAGAGTTCACCACGAGCGGATTTGATAGTATTAAATTGTTCATTGGATATTTGTTGCATCGGAATGCCTTTCCAGACGTTAGTAAATCATAGGTCTATCGTCAGCAGCATAAGCCTTGTTCCTATCTATTGCTATGCTTCTACGTGGTATCTCTGTATGGATTTGTAGTGCCATTGTTCCAAGAATGGCAAGATACTCTACGGATTGTCCAGAGTTAAATACAATGGATAACTCATAGGGGAAGAAGCGTGCTCGACGTTGTAATCTGCGGATATCTCCAGCACAAAAACTTTCTTTGGGAACCACAAATGCTGGCACGAAGCGTTCTTGAAAGAGTCTCTGTACCTCATAACTCAGGCCATGGCTATCATTGAGAGGCTCTATTGTCAATCCATAAAGTGCTGTAGGTCGAAAGGCAAATAGTTCTTGCCAGTCAACCTGTGCATATTCACGCGCTTGTAGACTCAGACCAATACGCAGATGTTGCCCAGGCTCTCGTAAGTCCTTGAGGTCGCAGTAGATTAGTGCGCCATTCGTGTCAATCGGTTGAGGTAATCGTAGCTGATCACACCAATCGTTCAGCATTCCAAAGTAATCTGCTTTGTAATATCTGACAATATGTAGTGCATCATACGGTGTCATATCCTTACTTGATAGGAGATGTTTTGAGTCGCTGACGAGAGCAAGAGGTGGCTGAAAATACTCACGAAAGCTGAAACGAGCCTTTTGCGTAAAGTATCTACGCAGATCATCTATCAACCAATCGTAAACCGCTTCTCGACTTTTCCATAAAGGTTTATGTCTACTGATGCGATATGTTCGTTCATCCTGATATCTACTTCCACAAGCTTTCAAGCAGGCTGTGATAGTCGGCGACAAACTTGCCTGTTCCTCTTGCCCTCTATCTGTTCCTGCATGTCCTATTTGCCATGCTAGCTTCTCGAATGTCTCTGTTGGAAACTGTACAAGTTGATTGTATTGCTTATCTCGGTAAATAAATGGCCTTATATCACGTTCTAAGTCTGAGTATGTCACAGTTGATTTCTCCGCGAAGAGATCACGTACCTGTGTAAATAACGCCTCGTGATCGGCTCGGTCTTCTGTAGATTCCATTCCTCCAAGTCGATAGATTGGTAAGAATGCTTCCGCAATGGCTCCACTTTCAATATAGGAGTAGAGAGCGTTACGTGGTGGTAGATGAGTCTCTGCGAGTGGACGTAGGTCGGTTCGACTGAGATGTTGTTGATCAAATGGTTCTAACGCTTTATAAAAATCTGGATCGACAACTGCTAAAACTTGGCTAGCTTTATCTTTGTTAGGCTTACCGAGTACACGTCCGGCTCGTCCTAGACGCTGAATAAACTCATCGCTAGAACGAGCATCAAATAACAAAAAGTCGATATTTTGACTCAACTTGCCTTTCTTCCCGAAATTGTAGCCAATGTCAACTGTAGGTGTTGCCAAAATGAGCGGCTTCACTTTTGCAATGCTGCGTCCCTCGGTATCTTCTGCACCCGTTAAGCGGCCTGTTACATTGTTAAAGAAGGCTGAACCGAGTGTTAGACGGTTGTAAATCTGATTAACCCGCCATAGTTCACCAGAGATAATAGCACCATCTTCATTCTTGTTGAGCCACTGTAATATCTGCTGTCGCTTGTTCGTTACCAACGTTAATAGACCACCATTGACATCGTTTTCCTTGAGTTCATCAGCACTATAGACTTCCAAATGCACCTGGCTGAGTGCTTGGACTTCTTTAGTTAATGCTGTCTCATTAGGAGCGTTTTCAGGAGCAATCAATTCACTGTCTATGCCAAGTCTGTCCAGATATGTCTGGACATCTGGGTTAGGAGTTGCTGTAAGAATACAAAATTGCCGCTTTGTTGAGCCTTCGATATATCCCATATGCTTTGAGAGGCTCATGAAGAACAAAAAATTAGCAAGCTGTTTGGGGTTGTAGTAATGAAATTCGTCGATGATGATGTAGTTGAACAATGTGAGAAAGTTTCGGAATAAAGGCCACCCATCAAGTCGATGGTAACGAAAGTACAACGCATAGTAGAAGATATCAGGATTAACGACGATTAGCGTGGCTTTTTTATTCCTATCATCGTCAATGCGGCGTGGATTATCAAGAATGTAGTGTAGAGAAGCCCCACGCCGTAAATGAGCTTCGCTAAAATGTGGATCACTCATATATTCGTCTAGCTTTGCTCTACTCAGAATAAGAACACGATAAGGTAGATGATTTTCCTCGCAGAACTGTTCAGCATCTTCTGCATGTTGGTTGAGCAGTTCGTTTGTGGGTGCGATAAGAAGAACATTGTCAGTCTCTTTGTCCAGATATGCGTAGTTAACACCTCCGATATCCCTGGCACGCTTGAGTAGGCGCAGCAAAGCTGCTTTTGTTTTGCCTGTTCCAGTATTGTATGTATTGATAATAAGAGGCTTTTCAGATCTATACGTTCGTATCTGGTGATAGAGTGGACGTTTGCCTTCACACGGTGGAAATGTAGCTTTGGATGGACTATCTCCTTGCCACTCTTGTTCATATTGCGGCTCTAGTGTAATGGACAACATACTTCTATCCTTTTCTTACTCAAGACCACCAACACCGAAGCGCATGTCAGTAGGCAAGTATATATCTTTTCCTGTCTTGTTCTTACAATGCCAAAAGTTTCCTTCTAAGTGGCTGTGCCTAAGTAGTGGAGCTGGGTAGATGTTGTAAACTGAAAAGGCCCGTAGATTTGCTATTACTGCTGGTGGTAGGTCGGCAGCGTTTAGTAGAAAATCTAACGCTTGGTCGGATGGCTGTGGATGTGCAGAGACAAGAGAGAGTTGTTCCCACTCTAGACGTGCCTTACTATTGAACTTGCCTAAGCGAATGTAGTTAGGTAGATTCAAGTCACTTCCTTGCTGGTTGATCAGGTAAAAGTACGCCTGGCTATCAAGTCCTAACATACGAATTTTGCCGCTTTGTGGAAAATTTGCTGGTCTCGCTTTTTGTGCTGGATCAGTTCTAATAGCATTTTGATCAAAGCGAAAGTAGTAACCATCACTTTGAGCGTTGAACTGGCTTATAACATAACGTAATTTTCCTTGTTCAAACGTGGCGGGAGTGACGTATATCCCTTGCTCGTTTAATGGTTCCAAGTCTTGTTTGTAGCGTGGAGGGCCAGCCCAATCATAAGGAGCTGCACAGAGCCCTAATGCATAGGTTAAGGCATAGTTGCCAATCAGCGGCTCACTTTCATAGAGGATACCCACCTCACGGCTAGCGAAGTAGGTATGCTCCATGATGGTAAGGCCGACATGGTAGATTTCGACTACCATAGTATTCAGCCTCCTCTTCTATTTGCTTTTGGATGGATAACCCTTCTCGATATCTTGCAAGAAGGATTTGACGCTATCTCTGTCCCGATAGAGAGTAATCGTATCATCTAGCACCTGTTGTAGCGCTTTCTCTCGTACTACTAGTGGCGTTCGTCCCACCACTCGTTCTAGAAGGAGATTGGTTGCCTTTTGTACTGCTTCAAAGACAGGTTCATCAAAGAGTGGAACTTCAATATTTCCCTCATTTCTTGGTAAAAGATCATACACTTGCTGAGTAAGTTCGAGGTTTGAGAAGAGTTCTGTATCACTAAAAATGATGGCTGCTAGTGAATTTTGCATTTTTCCCAGGCGACTACTGATTGCGCCATAACGGCTACTTCTAAATACATTGCCAATGACATATTGCAACTCGCCAGGGGTTACATCCTTGAGCGTTTCCATGTCCAAGAAGTGCGTTTCAGGGAGTACATACTCATCATCATTGATTGACTTTGAAGCCTCATTCTTTATCGGGTTCCACATGATGCCGTTGTCAGATGGAGCATTAAAAGTACGATGACCAGTCACCTCTGAAGCCTGAAGGATAGAGTATGCGTCATCGGTCATCACTCGACTCTTTTGCGCTCCACCGCCACCAACAGCATAACCATAGAGCATACAGTCTATACATTCTCCGCAAGGTGCATTCGCATTGAGTGTACATTCATACTCTTTTTTGTTGACGATGGCTGTTTTCAGAAGATTGTGCTCACGTAATAGCTCGCGGCCAGTTCTGCGTTCTACTGCTGTTTGTTTGCGTTTGCTGATTACTACTCGGCGTATAGGCTTTCTGTTGTTTGCATTTATGCCTGCAATAACAGTATCTTTAGTTAGGCCTTCACCGCTTCCCTCTGTGCGGAAGATAGTCTCCGATTCGGTTTTGCGAATAACCAGCAAACTTGCATACCGTCCTTTGGGAAATCTGCTATATGTTGGTAGCAGGTACTCGCTATACTGGTTGAAGATACTGAGGTTACTTGTCGTAGCCATATGTAAAAACTCCTTTTCTGCATTGGACAAACATGTTCCAAGCATGGAAATGAAAATTATACTCCCTCTTCTTCTACATCTGCTGAGGTTTCTTGAGTATCAATACCCTCTTCTATGTTTTTTGCTTTTCCCAGTTCGACAGATTTCTCTGCAATAGCTTGTCGATAATAGACGAGGTATGCACTTCTAATCAGTCGTTCGCGTTGTAGAAGCTTATTAGCGTCTTTATGATGAGCCTTAGCAAGTACTTCATCGAAAAACAAGTCCACATACTTGTATACCTTTGCTTCTTTGGTGCGGCCCGGTTTGTATTCGGCATCAGCAATGCGCTTGATGTGTTCGAAAATCAAGTCTTTGCAGCCTGCTTTTACTAGTTCTAGTTCATTCTCATTTTTTGTGTCAGGGCAGCGATCTAGCTCCTGCAAAATAGTGTCAAGGGGCTTGAGAAGGGAGTTCCGTTTATTGGAACTGCCCCGAATGTTGTTCTGGGCAGCGTATCTTGCTAATATCTGTAGTTCTTTCACATCTAGACTCCTTATCTAGGACAACGTTATTAACTGTTCCAGCAGGGGGGCTATGTCACGTGTAAGCTGCTCAGGAGAAGCGTTGCATTTTTCAGCTGTTTTCTCAATGAGCCGATCAGCCTCAAAGTAGAGAGCTAATGAATCATCGACCGCCGCCACTGCTAGATCATGAGGAATGGCATCGAATTCACCTCCTTTGTAGTAAAGCCTTGCAACGATACGATATAGTAGGTTCAGTTTAGTGCAAAGTTCATTATCAAGGTGTTGACGGTGCAGAATGGTCTGGGGTAATAACCAACTTATGTTGCGAGGCATACCTTCTATCATCAACACGGCAGGCTCGTTATCTACCCGCTCATTAGCAAGGTTCAATGGTGGCACAGGTGAGCGGGATAGGATAGCTCTGCACTCAAACCAACGTACAAGCACAATAGCCTTCTCTAATGCCAGCATGAATTGTAAACCATAATTATCTCCCGGCGCGATGATAGGAAGTATTGGCGTGTTGCTGAGTGCTTCAGATAATGCAGGTTTACCAATGCCATTTGTATTTGTTGCAAATCCTGGAATTTCTCCAGCTTTTTGAGACTGGTCCGCATGACGAAAATACTCGCCAACATTAATAAAGAAGGCTGTATGGTCACTGTCACCTAAGGTCTCCACCCGTTCCCACCAATCTTCCAGCAATGGCTTTGTGAAGAATGCATAAGGGAACAAATGCAGATAAAACGTGACCTGTTCAGAACCTTGTTTATCACCATGACTACGCCAAGCTAGCTTCTCTAGAATGAACTGCATGCGACAAACATCACAGACATTACGCTTGGGGTCTCGTAAACTTCCTCCTTCTAATCTGTTTGAAAAACTTTGTACACCCATATTTGAAGGAACTTGAATAGCCATCCACTCGCTTGCTTTAAGAGGGCTTCCACAATGGCAACATTGGGCATGTACGCGTTTGGGGTTTGCATATTGACGTAAACTGTCTACAAAATCTTCGACGAGAATGGGTTTTGCTGATGAGGATTGACCCGCTCTACTATCCCATACTTCCAGATTGCGCTTCAGATAATCTACGAGGTATTCTGAATGCGCTGGTGCGGCTACCAACTCTTCTTGTAAGGTTTTTGCCTCCGCTGTACTGCCATTGTTCGCGATATGTTTCGCTTTTTTGTTGGATAGAGCCTGCCGGGCTTGCTGTTCTAATTCAGCTAAGTCCTGTAATGCCATTACCATCATATCTTTGATATCTATGCCTGGCAAATCGCGGGCTAAAAAGTACCCGCGTCGGAAGGGATCAATGAGTTGATATATGTTGCATTGGGATTCTGGTAGTGCAAAAAGGTGATAAATGCGCAGCCAAGCGTCTTCCTTCAAAGCTTTCAGTTGATCACTGCGGTGATCTTCCAAAAATTTGCGATAGGCCGAAACAAATTCCCCACGTTTGAGGACCGATTCTTCTGGTGAAATAAGGTCTGACTGTTTCAGTAAAGAGATCACTTTCTCTTTAAGTTCATTATCACTACTATCTTTCGCGGTAGAGAAGAACTCTTCTAAATCATTGTGGACAAAGTTATTCCGTAACTCACGCCATTCGGCTTTATACTGCTTTTTATTAACAGCAATTGTAATAAATGTAAATATTTGCTCAACAGTTGCACCACTGCTGATAGCTGCACTGTCCACAACAATGCCAGCAGGCTTTGGCTTAATAAATTGCGCCAAGGCTTCTAGTTGAATGTTCGCAAGTCTTTTTCCTAACCGTTGAGCAATATCACGCAGAGTATCGACTGACCATTCTAAAGGTATATGTGTATCAAGGAGATAGTCTACCCCTTCAGGATGATAGAGCAAGTCTATACAAGACTCCTCTCCATACCGCTCACGTAGATAATGTACTATCACATTATGGATAGTATTAGTGAAAAGGCCGCGTAGTTCCGCAAGACGATGGCCAATAAAACGGTATTGTCGTTCTGGCATGGCAGCATTAATATGCTGCAATAGTTTGTCGCGAATATGCATCTCATGTGTATTGCGGTAATCACCTGAATGTGAATTGTCAGAAACATCAGCAGCCTTCATGAGATACTTAAGTGGTCCTGTTAAGCGTCTTCCTAGTTTGCCTCGATCAATCTTTCGTTGGTCAATCGCTACAGTTGTTCCGGTGGCCGACTCTTGATGATAGTGAACAAGTACAAAAATGTCATCCAGATATGTGCGCCATCGTGGGAAAAACGCATCAGCGTCTAGCTTTTCTAATGCATCTTGAATGTTATGCATTGTAGCTGCATCGGCATATCGTACATCTTTATCGTCAAGCCCTTTTCCATAGGGTGGAATTTTGTTAATATCATGTACCGTCAATGCCAGTAGGACACAACGCATCTCTGTATCGCTTAATTGAAGAGCAAGGCGCAGCTGTTCAGCGACAGTTACAAGATCCATTACATGGCTATAGTAGCTCTGTCCCTGTTTGTCTCCGCTAATATGAATAATCTTCTTATAGTCACCCAATTTTTTACGCGCTACATAACGCAGGTACTCGTTAAAGACTGTGGAAACTTCCTGATCTTGGTTTACCTCATCAGGCAAATCAGAAAAACCAAAATCCGGACCCATTTCATTAGAAAAGTCGGTATCCTTAGACATACATGCTTCCTTTCACTTGATTATTCATAGCAGGTGAAATACCGTGAGTTTCATTTTGTACATAGCAAGGATGTTAGAAAAACAAACTGGCTATGGTTCAATCATAAATCATAGCAGTGACACCACATGTCACATGCCAGCATTTTTCCAGGACAATTTCTGTCCTCTTTATTTTTGGTAAAAGCTATATATGCGCTCCACCTCTTGCCGCATCTTCTCGCGCAATTCAAGAGGCTCGATGAGTTCTGCCTTATCACCATAGCGATGCATTTGTCGGAGGATATGCAATGTACTGTGAGCTTTTGCATACACAAGTACTCTGTATCTTTGTATTCCTTGCTCGTCGATATAAGACTCTTCATGTCTAATAGTGCATCTGAGTCGTTGCTGACTTAACTCATTTTTAGCAATGCTTTTATCAAGCCAGAAACAGAACTCTATTGTATGCTGATGCTCTTCATCAGCTGTATTAGGTTGTACCTTGAGACCACTTGCTTCATCAAGGTTATCAAAAGGTAGTGGAAGCTGATAAAGATTTGTCATATCCAAATTCTTTTCTCCTTCACTATGGTGTTTCCAGTACGGTTCATTTGAATGGTATGAACTTAAGAAGAGTCTATAGTATAAAAGTTCAAAAGTCAAGGTACTGGCTCTATATGGTAAAAGAATAACATTGAACGAATTTAATTGCTAGATATAAGACAATGAGATTTGAATCCTATATGATAAGAATGTGAGAGAAAAACCTTTGATCCCTTAATCGGGCTAAAATTTGCTACAGCAGTAGCTTCTGCTCTACAGGGTAAGAGAATTTTTCAATCCCTTGGTCGAGGTTAGTGTTATTTTACTAGACCTGAGCATATCATGAAAGCACATCTTCCACAAGGTTTCCACCTTCCTTTATTTTTGGTAGTATCCATACATCCTCGCCACCTCCTTCCTCATCCTCTCTCTTAGCTCCGGGGGACTGACAAGCTCCGCCTTGTCACCATACTTATGCATCTGCTGGATAATTCGCCACTCGTTATAAGCCTTCGCCCGCACAAGTATCCTGCGCCTCTGCTTGCCGTCTTCATCGATGTAGGCTTCTTCACGCT
>WNGK01005952.1_pt1 | contig 12869 bp, 2 predicted proteins | sample 5400601 | NCBI WGS metagenome assembly WNGK01 (sample SAMN13153376, study PRJNA577476) | soil metagenome | isolation source: 60 cm soil or saprolite under Garry oak tree replicate 1 | place: USA:California | collected 2016-06-15 | reverse complement strand
CCGGCATGAGCTGCATGAGTCCGGTGGCGCCCTTCTCGGAGATCGCTGCCGAGTCGAAGTTCGACTCCACCGCCATCACCGCCTTGAGCAGCGTCGCCGCCAGGCCGTACTTCTGCGCGGCGGCGCGGATGTGCTCGTCGAAGGCCGAGGTCCGCCTCGGCAGCGGCAGCGGCGGCGCGACCCGGCCGGAGCGGGAGGCGGTGGGGACCCCTTCGCCGTCAACGCGACGGTACCGCGGGTCGTGGGGGACGTTGGTGTAGTGGGTGACACCATCGCGGTCGACGAACGAATAGATCTCGTCGGCGGCCCCCGAAGCCGGGGTCGCCAGCGCCATCACGAGAGCCAGCGTGGCGAGTAGGTGAGGCATCGAGGACGTTCGTTGCCGCCGCTGTCGGCCAGTTCGGGTAGCGGACGGTCTAGCGAACGTCATCCATCTCGGGCTCGGCGCAAAGGGCCAGGGGGGGCCCAGACCCGAGTCGAGTCCGGGAGATCCCGGAAGCCATCGGGGTTCCGTGGATCAACGGATGTGGGCCCGCGCTTGCGCATTTACCCTCGTTAGCGAGGCGTCTTGATCTGCGACACACATGGCCATGATCACACGAATTGACCCGCACCTTGACGCAGCGGCGGCTGCAGCGGCATCGCGCCACCGGAAGGTCACGGCGGGCAGAACTCTTGGTCGAGCCAGCACGCAACAGGCAAATCCACATACGTCGCGGATCTCGCAGGAAAATCCGGGGGTCGCATATGCATAGGCACGAGTTGATGTTCCGGGGGTTGCCAGCGGTTCTGTTGGTCCTGTTCGCGATGCCGGCCAGCGCGCAGTCGTTCCGCGTGCAGTGTCCGACGCAAACCGCGCTGCATCCGCTCGTCGATGCGAGTGGGCGAACGTCGACGGATGTGTTGGCCGTGGGGCCGTTTGATCAGCCCAACCCGCACATCAAGTGCCAGCAGCTCTCGGGCGGCGACGGTTTCGCCACGATGGGAGACGGGACACAGACGTATCTGTTCGCCTTCGGTCCGCTGTCCGGGCTGTCGAACATCGTCAAAGGGTTGCCGGGCACGGTGACGGCGTCGGAGTTCAACCAGAACAACGTGGGTGCCTCCGGGGTGCTCGACGCCATCAAGATCGGCGCTCCCGACGGCCCGGACTACTCTTTCAATGGCGCCATCGGCCTGGTGCCTGACCCGGACGCGGGTGGTGCGCTCACCGGCCACGTCGACCCGCGGCTGATCATGGATGTGGGCGTGCTGAACGGGAACATTCCGGCGCCGCTGATCGCGATCGACGAGGGGGACGAGCTGTTCCTGACGCTGACCAACGTCGGCCAGATCATGCGGCCCGACCTGTTCGAGCAGCACACGGTGCACTTCCACGGTTACCCGAACGCGTCTGCGTTCTACGACGGCGTGCCCGACGCGTCGGTCGCCATCAACGTCGGCGGCAGCTTCACCTATTACTACCTGGCGCCGGAGGCGGGGACCTACATGTGGCACTGCCACATCTCGCCGCCGGAGCACCTGCAAATGGGCATGGTCGGCCAGCTCTACGTGCGGCCGAAGCAGAACTCGGTGGTTGCGGGAGCTGACCTCCGCACGGCGCTGCAGGCCGCGAACGTGGCTTCAGCCACCAGCGGCAGCGGCGTGTACTGCAATGAGATCTTGTGCGCCGGCCAGACGCCGTTGCCGGCGAATGGCGCGACCGCGAATGCCAGCGGCAAGCTGTACGCCTACAACGACGGCGACGGCTCGACGGCCTATGACGTCGAGTATCCGATCCACCTTCACGGTTTCGACCCGAACTTCCACTTCGTGGGCATGACGTTCAACCCGGAGTCGTTCGCCGACAACAAGGACAAGTACTTCCTGCTGAACGGGCGCAGCTACCCGGACACGATCAATCCGGCACCGCTCAGCACGCAGGCGTCTGACGGCGTGCCGCGCTTTTCGCAGCCGCTGCCGACCATCATCAACATTCCGGCGGGGGGGAAGGCGCTTTTGCGGTTCGCCGACCTGAACGTCACCGAGTACCACACGCTGGCCTCGCTCGGCATCCCGATGCACGTGATCGCGGTGAACGCGCGGCTGCTGCGGGACCTGGACGGCAACAACCTGTACTACGACACGAATTCGATCTCGCTTGCGGGCGGGGAGTCGATCGACGTCGTCCTCGATGCCAGCAATACGAGCCAATACTCGGTGGGCCAGAAGTTCTACCTGTACACGCCGCAGCTCGACCACCTGTCCAACGACGCAGAGAATTTCGGGGGAATGATGACCGAAATCAACATCTGCAGCTCGGTCGACCCGGTGACGAAGGCCTGCAGCATCTAGGGAGACCAGCGATGCGCACGACGAACATGAAGGCACGGATGGCACGCGCTGTGGGCGGCACGGCGCTCGCGCTGGTATCGCTGCTGGCCGTCTCCGCGCGAGCGGCGGCGCCAGGCATCACGGCCGCGCCGTTCACTGGCAGCAGCAGCACCTTCAACCTGGCCGCCAAGGCCGCGTACATGACGCAGCCGGACGGGGCGAGCATCTATTCCTGGGGTTACGGCTGCAGCGGGACGGCGACGTTTGCCCCGTCCACGATCACGGGAGGTTTCTGCAGCGACATGCAGATCCCCGGGCCCACGCTGATCGTGAATCAGGGCGACACCGTGACGCTGACGCTCGCCAACAACCTGCCGGCGGCGGCGGGCAGCACCTCGATCTTGTTCCCAGGCTTCGACGTGACGGCTACCGGTGGAGCGCCCGGCGTGCTCACGAAAGAGGCGGTGCATGGCGGGACGGTCACCTACACGTTCGTCGCGAGCACCCCCGGCACGCACTCGTACTACAGCGGGACGCGGGCGAATCTGCAGGTCGAGATGGGCCTGTACGGTGCGCTGATCGTGTTGCCGAAGAACGCCAATGGCACGGGCACGGTGCTCAAGAGTGTCTTGCCGGATGGCTACAGCACGCCGGCCGGCCTGCCTGCCACGTGTGTCGCGCTCGGCTCGAAGGCGACTCGAGCGGCAGCCGAAGCCGACTACCGGCTGGCGGCGGCGGCCTACAACAACCCGGCGGCCTGCTACGACCGCGAGTACCTGGTCCAGCTTTCGGAGATCGACCCCGGGATCCACCGCCAGGCGGAAGAGCAGGTGTTGGCCGACCAGCAGAAGGCGCAGCAATGCACGGCAGCGACGGGCTGCCTGGTCGTCGCGACCGAGCCCTACAAGCCGGCCTATTTCTTGGCCAATGGACGGTCCATGCCCGATCTCATGGACCCCAACTACGCCCCCCAGTATCCGCACCAGCCGTACAACGGCAACCCGCACATGCACCCGGGCGAGCTGACGCTGATTCGGGTCATCGGACAGGGCCGCATGCAGCATCCGCTTCACGAGCACGCGAACCACGTGCGACTGCTGGCCCGCGACGGCAACCTGCTCCTCAGCCAGACGCCGGGTTCCACGAAGCTGGCGGGTCCGCTGCTGTTCACGACGACGAGCACGCCGGGGCAGACGCTCGACGGCATCTTCCAGTGGACGGCCAAGGGGCTGAACTGGGACGTCTACGCGCACGCCGACGGTATCACCACGGAGAATTGTGCTGCGGACGCCAACGGCTACTACACGACGGGCAGTGGGGCGCCGACGACGGCGCCGAACTACTACGAATGGTGCGCTGACCACAAGAAGCCGCTCGAGGCGAAGCCCTTCGGCAACGTCGGCAGCGGCGGTCCGGTCACGCTGCCCGACCCGAACATCGTCGCGAACGGCCCGTGGTATTCGGGCAGCCCGTACTTCGGGCCGGACGCGAACGCGCGTTCGGTGGGCCCGACGCCCATACCGCCGTTCGGAACGATCGCGAACGATCCGGGTGGCGAGGCCGGCTTTGCGTATATGTGGCACTCGCACAACGAGCGCGAGATCACGACCAACAACATCTTCCCGGGCGGCATGATGATGATGATGCTGGTCGACCCGTGGGTCTTCTCGATCAACGAAGCCAACTAGGAGAAGTGGCAATGAGAGCACGTGGATTCCCGGCGATCCTGGTCAAGACGGGATTCGTCGCGTCGATTCTCCTGGCGAGCGCGGGGGCATTCGCGCAGAGCACGGTCACGCTGAGCGCGTCCCCGCAGAGCACGACCCTGCCCGACGGTCAGGTGGTGCCGATGTGGGGCTATACCTGCGGCGACTCGCTGCCGGCCCCGGTCGCTTCGGTCAATGCGACCTGCACGGCGACGAACGGGTCCGCGCAGGCCGGCGGCACCGCTTGGCAGCCGCCGCTGATCACGGTTCCGAGCGGCACGCTGACCATCACGCTTGCCAACAACCTGAGCTTCGGGGCCAACACGATCCCGACCTCGCTCGTGATCGTCGGGCAGGTGGGCGGTGGCCTGGGGGCAGCGCCGGCACGCACGCCGAGCCCGGTGCATGCGCCGCAAGGCACGACCTGGCCCGGAACGCTGGGGGGCACCGACCCGGCCAGTCCCACCTTCGTCCCGCCGGCTCAGGCAGACCGCGTGCGATCGTTCGGGACGGAAATGGCAGCGGGTGCGTCCGCCGCGCTCGTCTGGAACAACCTCCGCCCCGGCACCTATCTGATCGAATCCGGCACACAGCCCTCGATTCAGGGTCCGATGGGCCTGTATGGCATGCTGGTGGTGACCGAGCCGGATGACACGACTGGAGCCACGCCCGTGCACGTGGCGTACGGCACGCGGTTCGACACGGCGGTTCCGCTGCTGCTGGGCGAGATCGACCCGGAGCAAAACGCGGCGGTCGCTACCGCGGTGAACACGACACTGTTCGACGCTACGCTGGTGTGGAATGGCCAGGCAGGGCAGTGCGGCGATCTGGTGGTACACACCTGCTACCCGCCCGCCGTGAACTACAGCCCGCGGTATTTCCTGATCAACGGTGGGTCGTTCGACGCCACCGTGCCAGCGGCATCCTCGCTGGGGGTGCCGGCTGCCGGGGCCCAGAAGAGCGTGATGCTGCGCCTGGTGAACGCTGGCCTGCGCATGCACGTGCCCTCGATCACCGGCGCCCCGATGACGCTTGTCGCGGAAGACGGCAACAAGCTGCCGGGCAATCCGAGGAAGCAGAACGAAGTGTTCCTCGCGGCTGGCAAGACGCATGACGTGACGATCCAGCCGAAGCAGACCACCGCTGGGACCTATGACGCGGCCACGTACGCGGTGTTCGACCGCGCGCTGGGCATGTCGACCAACAACCAGCTCGACGGCGGCATGCAGGCGTACTTGCAGGTCGCGGGCGGGGCGCTGCCGGCGACTGGCACCACGTTGAGTGCGAGCGACAAGACCTACTATTGCGTGGCCGGGACGACGCTGGCCATCACGGATCCGAGCAAGGGTCTGCTCGCCGGGGCCGTCGGAGCAAACGGTGTCGGCGCGCCGACTGCGTACAGCGGCCAGGTGAGCGCAACCAACCTCTCGGTCCAATCGAGCGGAACTTTCACGTATGCGCAGCTTTCCACGGCCACGACGTGCGGCGGCACGTTCCAGTACAAGGTGAATGGCTCGCAGACGCACACCGCGACGATCGCGCAGTGCGACGTCAACAGCTCCGCCGCGGCTGGATGCTCGCTGGCGACCGCTCCGGTGGTCGCGAACGTGCAGTTCACGAGCAACATCGCGACGCGCTACGTCTCGGGCCCACCCGGCGTGCTGGCTGGCGTGACCTCGAATCCGAGCGGATTCGCCCTGACCGCGGTGGGAACGGCGACCGGGGTGGTGCTGAACCCGGACGGTTCGTTCGTCGCGACGAGTGCCGGCGCGACCGCGTGCGGGGCCGGTCTCAACCCGCCGGCGCCATCCGGGGCGAGCTGCGTCGCCTTCCAGTACCAGGCGAAGAACGCGCAAGGGACGGCGAGCAACGCGGCGACCGCAACCGTCGTCTTCCTGCCGGCCTCGAACCTGGCCCTCACGGTGAAGGACGCGAAGACCGGCCTGCCGGTCAACGACTATCGCTGGATCATCGAGGAAGACCGCACGTTCTGGGTGGATCCGAAGTGCCAGGTCAACTCGACTGATCCCGCACTGCGGCCGAGCACGTGCCCGCCGTTGCCGGTGGAGAGCATCGGCTACAGCTTCCACACGGCCAACATGCCGGTGGTGGCGCAGGGCTGCGTCGGCGCGGTTTCGTGCGAAGCCGGCCAGACGCTCGGCGGAACCCCGGCCGTGTGCGACGTCGGCAACGGCGTGTGCCGGACCGATGGCGCGCAACAGACGGAGATCCAGCCGGGAGCCGTCCACCTCGATCCGAGCAAGCGCTACTTCGTCTCGGTGCTGCCCGGCGACGGCGTCAACCCGACCATTGGCGGCGCCGGCGGCCCGGATGATCAAGGCCGTCCGTTCAGCATCGACACGGCCTGCGGCCCCTATGTTCCGGACACCTCGCTCAGCGGCAGCTCGGCTTGGGCGCCCGGCGGGGCGAACGCGATGTGCGGCCACGCCATGGGAGGCGCGCAGATCCCGAAGGAGCTGCTCGCCGCGACGGGCCCCACCGTCACGATCAAGCTGCAGCAGACGCCGCTGCCCACGGCGAAGATCGCGGTGTTCGTGTTCCAGGACGACAACCCGCTCAACGGCGAGAACGACGCGGGCGGCGGCGTGGACGTGCTCGCGCCGAACGAGCCCGGCCTGGGCGGCTTCGAGATCAAGCTGTTCGACCAGGCGGGCGGCCTGGGCGACGCGACGGGGCAGATCACCTACGACATGTTCAACCAGCCGGTCTCCAACTCGCTGGCGGGGAAGATCGACCCCATCACCGGGCTTGATTCGTGCCCGATCACCGGGCGCAGCGACGGCCTGGTGGGAATGATCCCGACTTGCCCGAAGTACGAGTCGGACGGCGTGACCCCGTCGCCGCTGGCAGGGCAGGTGGTGATCGCGAACCTCTACCCCGGTCTGTACGAGATCATGGCGTACCCGGCGGCCGACCGCATCGGTCGCGGCGAGGAGTGGCTGCAGACGAACACTCTCGACGGCGGGAAGCCGCACGAGGCGTTCATCAAGCCGAACGAGCCCGGCTACTTCCAGGAGTTCGGCCCCGGCGGCTTCCACGTCTCGATCGGCTTCGCCAACCCCGCGATCATCAACGCGCGCAAGGGCGCCACCGGTGACGGCAAGGGACTCTATTGTTCCAATCGGAATGATTGCAGCAATACGCTGAACGTCCAGGTCACCAACGCGCACATGAGCCGCACGCCCGACCAGCGCACCTACTCGAGCGAGACCTACGACCACTACAGCTTCACGCAGTGCTACGTGTCGGTGGGCCCGGCGGACGGCGAGGACTTCGCGTTCCAGAAGTGCAGCGCGGATGGCAAGGTGTCGTTCACCGGCATGCCCAAGGGCGTCTACAAGATCTCCGTGCTCGACCAGTGGAACGACATCATGCTCGACGGCCTGGTGGGCACGGTCACGGTCGACAGCGACACGAACGCCAAGATCTTCCCGGTCACGCAGTGGCGCACGGACCTGTACACGCGCACCTTCATCGACACGAATGGCGACGGCGTCTCGCAGGAAGACGAACCCGGCCTGGCGCTGGTCAACACCAACATCCACTACCGCGACGGCAGCATCGGCTTCTTCAACAACACCGACCTGAACGGCTACGCGGGCTTCAACGAAGTCTTCCCGTTCATGAACTGGCTCGTGGTCGAGACCTCGTCCACGCGCTTCAAGCCGACCGGCGTGCACACGGTGTACGACGCCGGCGGCCCGGTGGACTGCTCCAATCAAGCGACCGCGCTGGGGTTCCCCTGCTCGACCATCGCCGCGAACCTCGCCAACACGGCGGTGCGCGTGCCGCTGCCGAGCGATCTTCGCTTGCCGGGCGCCAAGTACTGCGACAGCGCCGACTGTCCTCTCGGTGACGCGGGCGGCGGTGCTTCGTCTGGAACGATCTTCCCGCCGCAACCCTGGGGCTCGACGCAGGGCTGGCAGGGGCTGCTCGGCCAGAACAGCTTCATGGAGTTCGCCGTCAAGCCGTTCAAGGCGGCCGACCCCGTCAGCACGCCGCCTGCGCCTGCCGAGAACGGCGGCATCAGCGGCATGGCGATTTACGCCTCGACGCGGCCGTTCGACGACCCTGCCTTGTCGCTGCAGCTGCAGTGGGAGCCGGGTGTGCCGCGCGTCAAGGTCAATCTGTACAAGAAGGACGTCGACGACTCGGGCAACGAGAAGTTGACGCTGGTGGACACCACCACCACGGCGAGCTGGGACGACTGGGCGCAAGGCTTCCGCACCGGGGCGGACGGCACGACGCTGTTGACCGCGGGTAGCGGCGCGACGTCGGGATATGTGCCGAACATGAACTGCCCGGGGCAGGACGCCACGAGCCCGTTCTTCGCGACGCTGAAGAACAGCAAGCAGTGGCTCGACACGCCGGACGGTAGCGGCAACAAGAAGTCGCTCGCATACAACTCGCAGTTCAAGTGCTACGACGGCTGGTCGCAGCTCAACCAGATCCAGCCGGCGCCGTACGACGGCCTGTACAAGTTCCCGAGCACCGTCGGCGTCGATCCGGCGACGGGCAAGTCTTCGAAGACGAATTGCACGGCCTGCATCACCAACCCCGACGACGGCACCCCGATGCTCCCGGCCGGCAAGTACGTCGTCGAAGTCATCGTCCCGCCCGGCTACGAGCTGGTGAAGGAAGAGGACAAGAACATCCTCCTGGGTGACGTCTACGTCGCGCCGGTGACCCAGCAGTTCGCGGGCTTCGGCAACATCTTCATCATGCCGGACCAGGCAGCGGTGAACGCCTACTACAACCCGAACAACCCGGGTGGGCTGAACAAGACCACCAACCTCGGCGCCTCGCCGCGGCATGAAGGCGACACCGGCAGCATCGAATCGTTCTGGCCCTGCGTCGGCGCCGAGCGCATCGTGCCCGACCTGAACAGCCTGTATCCGGGCGCCGGGCAAGCTGCGCCGTTCGCGGCTGCCAAGCGTCGCCTCTGCGACCGCAAGGAGGTGACGCTGCAAGACCAGGCCTCGGTGCTGGCCAAGTTCTTCCTCTTCAGCTCGACGCACATCGCCGGCCACTTCACCGGCCTCATGACGAACGACTTCGCCTCCGAGTTCGACCCGTTCTCGCCGCAGTTCGGCGAGAAGTTCGGCCCGCCCAACCTGCCGGTCGCGATGCGCGACTTCAACGGCAACGAGGTGTCCCGCATCTACGCCGACCAGTGGGGCGTCTACAACGGCCTCTACTTCTCGTCGTACGGCGTCAACCCGCCCAACCCGACCGGCTACGTGCCGCAGATGTCGATCGCCTGCATGAACGACCCGGGCCCGATCCCGGGGCCGAACGGCACGATGATCACCGACCCTGCGTACAGCCCGGCGTACAGCGACTTCTGCTACGAGATGCCGTTCATGCCCGGCTTTACCGCCTACATGGACACGCCGGTGATCCCGACGCAGTCGTTCGCCGACGGCTACAACCTGCCGGACAGCGAGTATCCGGATGGGACGCCGGCGATCAAGAAGGTCGTCAGCTCCGCAGCGGCAGGTCCGTGGGTCCAGCCGGCAGTGGCGGCTGCCAAGGCCAGCGCGACGGTCACGTTCACCGACGTGAGCAGCGGCGACCGCGTCTTCTCGGTTGTCGCCGGCTCGACCACCCTGACTGGCGGGACGATCACTTGTAACGTCGCGAGCTCTTGCAGCACGCTCACGAGTCAGACCGCGCGCAACAACCGGATGGCCGTACTGGTGAGGGACAGCATCAACCTCCGGACTGGCATCACCGGGATCACGGCCACGCAGGGCGCGAACACCGTGACGCTCACGGCCGTCGCCAACGGCACCACGCTGAACGGAAGGGTGGTCACGGTCAATCGGACAGGGATCACCGTCTCCGGCACGCTGGTGTTCGCCGGCGGCGCCAACGCCACTGCCGCGTCGATGGGTCTCACGATCACCGCCCTCGGCGACAAGGTGGTGCAGAACCCGAACTTCTCGGGTCCCAATGCAACGGCGGCGCCGTACAACCAGAAGACCATCACGCGGCACTACGGCTTCGGGAGCACCCCTGGCACCGTGGCCCTCGTGGGAAGCGACGGGGTCGCCCACGCGCTCACGAACGTGAGCTGGAGCGACACGCAGATCACCGGTACCGTGCCCTCCGGCCTGCCGAACTGCACCGTGCAGCAGCGCAACGAGACGTCGGCGCAATGCGGCGAGCTGATCATCATCCGCGCCGACAATGGCAAGAAGTCGATCGACGCGATCACGGTGACGGCTGGCGGCAGCCTGCCGTGGATCGTGACGGAGTCGGCCGTGACTGCGCCTTCCGGGAAGTCCGTGAAGGACTACACGGCGAACTTCGGCCGCATGGGCTTCAGTCCGATTCAGACCGCGCTCGACAGCGCCGACCCGGGTGACCTGATCCTCGTCCAGCCCGGCACGTACCGCGAGAACCTGATCATGTGGAAGCCGGTGCGCCTGCAGGGCGTGGGTGCGGGCTCCGTCACCATCAACGCGGACGCGCATCCCGCCGGCAAGATGGATCAGTGGCGCCGGCAAATGGACTGCGTGTTCGGTCTCACGCTGGATGGCGCTCCGAACCTGAACAACGCCGGCTTCCACGGTACCGATCCGAACAACAGCGGGTATTCGTGCCCGAACGGCATGCACCAGCGCGTCGACCGCATCCCGATGGAGGCCATTGTCGGCTGGGACACGGGCGGCAACGGCAACCTGGCGCAGGTGCTGCAGGAGCCGACCCTGATGGGCTCGTACGAAGGGGCGGGCATCACCGTGCTCGGCCGCGGCATCAGGATTCCGAGGAACAGCACCGACTTCTGGGGGCTGGGCGCACCAGAGGCTGCGTTCGCACCTGGCAGCGTCTATCTGACCAACAGCAACGCGGACTGCAGGGCGAACCCGGCTGAGGCGGACGGTCGCGACTACGGCACCGGCAACTTCTTCTGCAACCCGTCGCGCATCGATGGTGTGTCCATCCTCAACAGCTCGCAGGGCGGCGGCGGCGCGTTCATCCACGGCTGGGCGCACAACCTCGAGGTCGGCAACACCCGCATCTCGGGCAACCACGGCACGCTCGCGGGCGCCATCAACCTGGGCAATGGCGAGATCCCGGATGCGTACATCAACGACGGCGTCGAGTGCGGCCCCGGATCCGCGGGTACGGGGCTCTGCCCGCCGATGAAGTGGAACGGCTTCACGCCAGTCTCCAATGGAGCGATCCCGTTCCAGTTCAACACCAACGTGCGCATCCACCACAACATGCTCTACAACAACGCCTCGATCGGCGACGCGCTCTTCTCCGGCACCCCGGCCGGCGCAGGCGCGATCACGGTCAGCTCCGGATCCGACGGCTACCAGATCGACCACAACTGGATCGCCGGCAACCTCTCCACCGGCGACGGCGGCGGCTTGCAGCACCTGGGCCTGAGCTTCCAGGGCAAGATCAACAACAACTACGTGCTGTTCAACCAGAGCACCAACCCGACCCTGCCGACCAGTGGCGGCGGCATCGTCATCGAGGGCGCCAACCTCGACAAGCAGCTGAACGGCACCGAGTGCGGCAGCACCAACGACCAGGACTGCCCGCCGGGACTCGGCGAGGGCACGGGCTTCAAGCTGGTGATCGACGGCAACCTGATCATCGGCAACAGCGCCGAGAGCGGCAGCGGCGGTGGCCTGCGCATCCAGCAGGTCAACGGCAGTGACCTTGCCAGCTTCCAGTCCGACCCGAGGCAGTGGTACGACGTCACCGTCACCAACAACGTCATCGCCAACAACGTGGCCGGCTGGGACGGCGGCGGCGTGTCCATCCAGGACGCGCTCAGGGTGACTCTCGTCAACAACACGGTCGTGTCCAATGACACCACCGCCTCGGCCGGCGTGTTGTTCAAGACGCTCGCGGCGATCATGGCGAACACGCCCCCGCCGGGCTGCAATCCGACCACCGACCCGTCGCTGCCGCAGGACCCGAGCTGCACCGGCACCGATGCTCCGCACGTCGCGCAACCGGCCGGCCTGGTCGCGCAGGCGCACACGCCGAACCTGATCGCTGCCTTGGGTGCGAACCTCGTGTGCCCGTCGAACGGGTCGAACGGCGGCGTCTACGGTTACCAAGGTACGCTGACCACGGGCCAGATGATAAACGGCGACTGCCGCCAGCTGTCCAAGCCGGCGTTGGTCAACGACCTGTTCTTCCAGAATCGTGCGTTCGCCGTCAACGTGGTCGATGTCAACGGCAACATCGTGAACCAAGGTACCACCACGCCGACGGGAACGGGCCTGCAGTCGCAGCAGAACCTGGTCGCTCTGACTCCGGCGCTGACCCAGACCGCCACGGGTCAGTGCCCGCAGGGCGCCAACTACTGGGACATCGGCCTGCGTACCGATGACCTTGTCGCCGGCACGATCCCGACTGGCACCAAGCTGAGGCTGTCCTACTCCATCATCACCGGGGATCCGCAAGGGGTGATCAAATCGAGCGACACCATTGTGGACGGCTCGACGTCACCAGTGATCGGGCAGTTCTGCAACGGCGCGCGGACGGCGCCCGAGAGTTGCGGGCAGCTCGCCAGCGGGCTCGGACAGTCGTGCCACGGCTATAACGCGCCTGCGGGCGCCTCCGAGACCACCGGCCTGGCCACGGTGTTCGTGTTCAACGGCATCAAGCCGACGGCCACGGTCGACGAGGGCCACAACTGGCTCAACCTGAGCTACGGTCCTCTCACGCTGAACCGCTCGGCGGTGCAGCCGGGCAGCACGAACGCGCCTGAGCTGATGACCGCTTCCGCGGCCACCGGCTCCAGCGGCGGCGCGTACTCGATCGCCAGTGGCTCGCCGGCGGTGAACCATGGCACGA
>WNGK01005951.1_pt1 | contig 12870 bp, 7 predicted proteins | sample 5400601 | NCBI WGS metagenome assembly WNGK01 (sample SAMN13153376, study PRJNA577476) | soil metagenome | isolation source: 60 cm soil or saprolite under Garry oak tree replicate 1 | place: USA:California | collected 2016-06-15 | reverse complement strand
CATCGGCGGCCTTGCCATTTTCAATGGGGAAATCAGGTGGTTATTACACCGTGTTACTGCGCGGTGGCGAGGCCGTAAGCCTGAACAGGCTCCTCCCCTCCAGCAGCAAATGCGCAAACGTCCATGAATGGTAGGGCACAAGGAACCTGAAGTGTCCAGAAAGTAGGTAGCCATTTAGTACGGGCCACGGTCTTCAATCACCATTTCAGACGCAAGCTTGTCACTGGCAAACACATGGGCCAGTCGTTCCCGTTCAGCCTGTTCCTCTGGAGTCAAAGGACGCGGTGTGGCAAGGTTCGCAAGCTTCCCTTCACGATAGAGCTTCTCGGCGAGCTCGCGTCCCGTCATCGCATATTTTGGAGTAGAAGCCGATGGTAAATGCCGTATCAGATCACGCAGAAGCGTTTCTGGTGGCTCTCCTCTCTTGGCCGCTTCTGTGGCAAGTACGTGGTATTCCTGGTCAGTCAAGGTGACGGTCATTTCATACGACATAACGATTACCTCCCATCCTCCTTTAAGAGAGTCGATGGAGTGCTCATCCTCCAGACCTCCCAGCCTGTCCTTATTCGCTATTATATGAAGTCAGAAGCTATTTAGCAATATGAGCAAATTGGTGCGCCAGTTGCATCGTTACAGCAGGCTTCCCTCAGCAACATCACCGCAAAGCTTTAGACTGTACAGGCCCCCCCTCCAGCAGCATATGAGCAAACATCTATGAATGGTAAGGCACCTGGAATCAGCATGGGTGTTTAGGGTATGGAAAACCGAGTTTTAAGAAGTGGGATACGCTGATAGTACTTTTTGTTGTGTGTAAGAAACTCACGGTTCGCTCATTTTTGAAGGAGTTTGAAAGAATTGACATTATGAAATGCATGTTTTAAACTTAAAAGCGAGGAATAAGTCTCACCATGTCAGAATATGCATTCACTTGGTCCAAGTCGTCTTGGTCAAGTGGGGAATGAGCATCATTTTATGAGCGTTTTCAGCCCAAAGTGGGGAATACATTTCATTTTTGCCTCAAAAAATGAGCGAACCGTGAGGTATTAGTAAATTAATAAAACTCTATTGACTAGTTCAATCAAGTTTGAGAGACCGAAATTCAGCAACACAGCACCACAAGTATTGGAATTGAAGATGGCAAGAATGTATCCGGAGCAACTGCTTGATTACGTTGAAAGCAGTGCTGAGAGGTTACTGTATAAGCTGTTTGAGGTGCAACTACCCGATAGCTTCATTGTAATGCATAGCGTTAAGTGGCTCATGCGAGATCGTCGGCATCACGATCACGATGGCGAGATCGATTTTCTGATTGTGCATCGAGAGTTGGGATTGCTAATTCTGGAAGTAAAAGGTGGACGTATCCGGGTTGAAGGAGCTACAGGGCGATGGTACACTAAAAATCGCTTTGATCAAGAAACGCAACTAAAGACTAATCCGTTTAGCCAAGCGGAAAGAAATCTCTACAAATTGAAAGAGAAACTAGCCGAGGCACCAAAGACGAGACCATTCTCTTATCGGCTGCAGCGAGGAATTGCCCTACCGGACATCAACATTGGCCAAGTGGATATAGGGCTTTACGGAGATAGAGAACTTATTATCGACTCTACTAATCTACCTCGGATTGAAACTACTATTCGACGCATTATGGGTACTCCAGAGAAGAAATATACTCTCACTGAGTATGCTATTAAGGCACTTATTGATACACTGCAGCCCTCACTCGAGATTAATCGTATTGCCTTAGGTGCACAATTACTTAATGCAGAAGAACATATCGCCACTTTGACTGAAAACCAGTTTACTATTATAGACTCACTTCGATTACGCCCACAGGCTGCAATATGCGGCTGCGCTGGTTCAGGAAAAACAATGCTCGCTATGGAAAAGGCGCGACGTTTGGCTAACGAAGGCTTTCAAGTACTATTCACTTGCTTCAATAAGAACCTAGCACAATGGGTTCGCGAGCGGTTTACGCAAGATCCATATACAGTTAATGACCGCATCTTCGTAGCACACTACCATGGCCTTGCAAAAGAAATTTGCAGCAAAGCAGGTATTATTTTACCTCAAGTGCCACAAACTGCTGATGCCAAGTCACTAAGTGCTTACTTCAACAATGTACTTCCACAGAAGTTTCTTGAAGCGATTACCAAATTACCTGTTCAGTTCGATGCGATTATTGCAGATGAAGGGCAAGATTTTGCAGAGATGTGGTGGGTCTCGTTGTTAGATCTTTTGAAAGACCGAGAGCACAGCTTATTCTACATCTTCTACGATGACAATCAGCGTATCTATCAAAGGGAAATGGCATTGCCATTTAACGAGCTACCATTTCCCCTAAACCTGAACTGTAGGAACACTGATAAAATCCACGAACAGGTATTGCGCTTTTATCAGGGTACTCCAAAGCCGAGATCGAGAGGTCCTCTAGGAATGGAGCCAGAAATTGTGTCGGTAGCGCTAGGTGGTGAGCGCGAAGCTTTACGCCGTGTGTTCGCAAAGCTTTTTACAGAAGAACGACTACCCAGTAGTAGTGCAGTTATCCTAACTCCTCGCAGCGCTCGCACCAGTATATTTAAGGAGGGTGACAGGATCGGTAATGTTGTTTTGACATGGGAACGGCATCCAGGATTGGGTCAAGTACAGATCAGTAGCATATATAGTTTTAAGGGGCTCGAAAGTCCTATCGTAATCCTAGTTGAGCTCGACAAACTTGCTATTGCACGGGAAGATTACCTATTATATGTTGCTATATCCCGCCCACGAGATCACTTGATTGTACTAGGCAAACTTCCAGAGCCTCAGTCGCACATAAGCGCCCAGCAACCCGAAGATCGCTGGGTAGCTGACGAAATCTCATACTAATTGCTCATTCAATTCATGGAGAGGTTGAGGTATCTAGTTATAGAGGTGTTCCCTATGACATTTCGATACAGTGTAGACCCATTGCGTAATCTGTTGCTGAAGTTCTTGCAGGGAAAGAGTCTTGATGAGCGGCCTGAGGCTAGTGAGTGGCTTCAAGATTTAGCAATAGCCTTTCGTACGGACCTTGGCTTATTAGCACTGCATGGCAGATCTGGGTTGGCTGAGCAATTGCCAGGACAGCCTCTAATTCGAGTTCCATTATGTGCAGCCGATAATCTTATTCTTCTCCTAACTCACAACGCAATTCAAGCACGGCAACACCTTGGCATTGCCATACCTCCAGGTACCGTGATGATGCCCATGCTCATCATGTGTAAAACGCTGCTAGGCGATCTACTTAATCAACAAGAGACATTAGGTAATGCAGACCGGCCATTAGGTATCAATGAGCGTGGTGGATTATTAGTGGTGAGCCCTGATGCAGAAATGCGTGTCCGTTACTTTAGTATGCGCGTAGGTTCAGAGAGCGTCGTCACGAGTTATCCTGCCTGTAGAATGCGCCCTGATGGGAGTGTCACTACTGTATCAGCTAAGCAAGCCAACGCAAGCATGAAACAATTCTCCGTATGTTTCTTCTTGGCGCATCAGAAGCAGATGCCCAATCCTGGTGAGATTGCATTCAAACCTGCAGTTGTAATTTTGGACTTAACTCATGACCATTGGATTGAGCGTATGTCAGAGGTGATCGAGTGGTGCATTCAGCTACAAGATACCAAAGGGGAACAAGCTATCCTTATAGCAATACTTCCTTTTGGTGACAGACTATCTAATGATGCGCTCAATAGTCATGGCATTTCTATCTTTCCACTTGATAGTCCTGGAATACTTGAGATAGTTGATGGCTTCGCTCCCATTACTCCCTCAGCGGATAAATTCGCACGGGAAGTCTCCCGCGCGTGGTCATTTAGTGCCTATGCTTCTGAGAAGCCTCTGGATCGTAAGCACACTATCTACCACGTGCCCGATGAGGCTGCTGCTGATGTGCTTGTAACCATCGAGTACATTTATCAAGCACTGAATAGCATGAACGAAAAACTTGTTCATCGTGATCTACGCCTTGCTGGCTGGCTAGTTGGTACTCTAATGCAACTACCAATACCAATTCAGTGGTACGAACAGCACGCCTTCCTCATGGGCAATCGTCTGACGCTTAAAAAGTTGATCTCTGGCATTGGGAATAATGCTGGAGGCACTCTACACCTAAGCCTCGCTCCTATTCTGCAATCATTACGGGGGCAGTTGGACCTACTCTACACACGCTTATCAGCCGCTAACCCCAAAAGCGAGGCGTTCTTACATTACTACCGCGAACATTTGCAACCGTTCTTGGTAGATGATAAGAACGTCGCGTTGTTCACACGTAATGACGTTGTTGCACGCGCCTTATGGCCTTGGTTGCTCAGCGAAGGCATCTCCGCTGAACAGCAACCTCACCTGCGTGTACTAACGTACAAGCAGGTAGATGGGCGGGAGATGTTCGACCACATGATCGCAACTGGTACGTGGCCTAGCCGTTATCGTTGGCAGATTGGTGGCAGGCTAGGCCGCACAATGGATTTTATCTTGTACCGAGGCGAAGAGGATGTACTCGAACAGCAAATGCGTTCTTTTTATGGTGCCGGAGCTCGATCTTTCTTCGAAAGAAGTCGCTTTTCCATGTTGCAATTATTCGGAGATATAAGCAGTGCTCCGAAATCAAATACTCGGCAAATTGATCAGCCCAGCTTAGATTTCACTATTCCTGGTGATAGCGATCGAGTGGATGAGTTCGCGCAACAGACCATGATGCCTTACAAGCACCCGAAAGAGGTTGATGAAGATTTGAAGTCATTGTTTGATTTGGTCCCACTGGCTCCAACAACACTCACTCCTGCCCCTCTAGTTAACCACCTTCATAAGGAAGAATTTATACGGACACAACTTCTGCACTGGCGGGATGATTCATTCCATGATAGTGGTGAACAACCAGAGTTGGATAGGGATGATGAACTAATTCCGATTGGTGGTACTACTGAGTCATGTGTGTTACTTAAGGTACGGATGACAAGTACAAAGGCTACTGCAGAGAAACTTCAGTATCTCTATCTCGACAATGAAGGTGCAACTGAATGCTATATACCCGGTCAAGACGATGATAATTTGAATCGGGTAGCTAATAACGAAATTGAACCTGGCTTTATTCTCATTCGAACTGATCAGGAAGACCGTCAAACCCTGTTTGATCAAATTGTGCAGCTTGCTGATGCGCAACCAACTATGAAGTACCTAAAAGTGTGGCGTGAGCATTGGTTAGAAGCGATACACAGCCTAGTTCAAAAACATGCGTCAGGGAAAGCAAAACATGGTTCATACCAGCATCTGCAGCAGCAGTTGGCGAAGGCAGGAGTGCGAGTAACTAAAGTCACTGTTCGCGATTGGGTTCTTGGCGAGCGGATCGGGCCAGGAAACCTGAACTCGATTAAGGCTATTGGAATCCTTTCACAGCATCCTATGTTACAACAGTATCCAGAACAAGTCGATGCGGCATTCAGGCAGATTAGGACAATACATCAAGTGCTGGGTCGGCGAATTAGTGCCACGTTACAGAGCCTTGGCAAGGTGATACAAAAAAGCAGTGTCTCGCCAAAAGCGACCAAACGGGAAGTACAACTGGACCCAGCGCTATCAGTGCCAATAGATGATCTACTTGATCTACTACAGTTTTGGGAGGTAGTAGAGGCAGTTCAAGGTCTATGGGACGTGCCGTCGAGCCGAGTAGGGATGGTGTTACCAATTGCATTGTATGGAGGCGGCTGAGGAAGATCCTCAGTTAGTGTAAGGAGCGATGATACGACTATGGATAGTACTCAGGAACAACGCTTTGTCCATCACCTCTTCACTCGTATAAAGAACGAGCTTACTGGGCGAGGCGTGGACGAAATCGTGGGAGATGGACCACGCGATCGGTTCCATGCCGGCGTACTATTACCCCTCGAACCGGAACTACCCGCTACCGAACTAGAGCAGAGTGGCAGCAGACTACATAGTTCTTTAGGAAATAGTGAACAGGGAGATGGGAGTAGGCCAGCGACATCCGAGATCAATTCTGAATCTTCGATGAGTATAGATTTTCAGGTACATGTACTCGAGAGCGTCGAGCGATTTGTACTACGGATTAAGCCGTACTTTAGTGTCTACTATGCTGTATTTCCGACTCGAGTCGAGGTACAAACAAGCCAACGTTTAAGTCAACAGGAAGAAGCTGCCTCTGATGATATAACTGAGGTGGATAGCGCGGATGCTGCAATGGACCCAGCAGATCAGGAAACAGAGCCCGACGTAGACCTGGCAAAGAACACGGTTGTTCAAGGAATACCTCATCAAATAGCCGAATCTGTCGCTCAATCTTTGAGTAAAATAGAGCGGGTGCAGCACGATGTCCTAATTTTACCTCGTAAATTCCGTAAACTAGAGGTTGAAATTCCCACACTGGAAATCATGGTAAATCCAAAGAACCTTACACCTCCTCTAGAACTTCGCGATCCGTTTGACTCCATCATGGCAAATGTCCGCGCATCTATTTTGGCGGATGACCCTAACATTTGGCGGCATTTGGGTAAACCGGCCGATGGCCATCGTGAATTGAGAGGAACTAACCTAATAGAAAGCGATGAGGTCTATCATGCCACCTTACAGAGCGTTGCACAAGGTGAAGCGGCTCTTCCTACATGGCGTGCATATTTAACCATCTCAGGTGAGCAAACCCTATTGGCTTCTTCGGCGTCTTCAATGGAAAGCGGGCAAATACTACGAATTAACGTTGCACTAGTAAATGCTACTCCGAGTGTGCCCAGATCTGAGTACCGCCGCGCTCAACTTGAGGAGTGTGCACTCTTTGATTGCGGCTTCTCACTCGAGGTTGAAGATTGTGAATTAGTGCCGTTTGAGTTTCAAGGCACTGCTAAAGATTATCGTCATGATCGCTTCTTCGCCGCTATCGGCAGCAATTGCGTTGCTCAGGCTGCCGATAAAAATGGCGGTCAGATCTTGTATACGGAAACCGTCCCTTTGTATGAGCAACCCTGGTATCGTACCCGTAATGACATTCCGGTAGCTTTTGCTGACCTCGATGATGGACCCACTAGTGATTTAAGGGGCAAATTAGGCGAGGTGGGACTTCACATGGATACTTATTTGGCTGAGTGGGATGACTATCTGCGGACAAAAGCTCCTGACGAGCTCGATGCCGAGCAGAGGAAAGTCTGTGAAGAAGACCGACATAACTTTATGGATGAAGTATCGCGTTTTAAGTTGGGTATTGAGGCGCTACGAAATGATACTAACCTTCTGCGGGCGTTTCGTCTTATGAATAGAGTGTTCCGCGAGAATGGTGTGCAACGGAACCCACCAATAGAGAGTTGGCGTCTATTCCAGTTAGCATTTATGGTTATTCAGTTACCATCTCTAGCTGCTCGCGAACATGATCTACATGGAAATGATGAGTATACTCAGGCATTAAATACTGCATTACAGCGGGTGGATGTTCTCTGGTTTCCAACGGGCGGTGGTAAAACAGAGGCATATCTAGGGCTAATTACAACCGCGCTCTTCTACGATCGCCTACGTGGTAAGAATCGCGGAGTGAGCGCATGGATGCGCTTTCCTCTACGTATGCTCAGCCTTCAACAGCTTGAGCGTCTTGCTCGGGTCTTAGCACGTGCTGAAATGATTCGTTCCATGGAACCTGACTTAAGTACTGTTGGCGGTGACCCATTTGCAATAGGATACTATGTGGGTGCTGGTAACACTCCGAATCGAATTCGCGAGGACGATCTCCCAAAGGGTAGTACGGATGAAAGAAATTGGGAAAGACAGCAAATTATAAGGTACTGCCCTTTTTGTAACGGTAACGTCGGAATGAAGTTCAACCGGGCACAATGGCGGTTGATACACTTCTGCCACAATCCACAGTGCTATTCAAATACTGCTGACAGTTTGCGTGAGCTTCGCGGAAGTTTGCCTATCTTCGTTGTAGATCACGAAATCTACCGTTATCGGCCTTCCGTTTTGGTCGGTACCGTAGACAAACTGGCCGTCCTTGGCTTTCAAAAGCACTTTGCTCACCTTATCTCAGCAGTCACTCAGCGCTGTGCCACGCACGGGTACACTTCATTCGGTCAGTGTGTTGAGAGCGGTGGACCTTGTAAGGGTTCTCCTAAGGACTTGGAGCGATTGCAACCAGATAAAGATCCCATTCCGGCTTTCTTAATTCAAGATGAGTTACATCTCCTAAAGGAAGAACTAGGTACCTTCAATGCGCATTATGAGGGCTTTCTACAGCATGTAGCTAACAAGCAACGTCAAAAACCATCCAAAATACTAGCGGCAACAGCTACAATTGAGGCCTACGAAGCTCAAACATATCATCTTTACTTAAAAGATACAAATCGATTTCCCCAACCAAGTTGGCGAGATGGTGAGTCATTCTATGCTACCTCTACTCCAGTGCTATATAGGCGTTTGTATGGCGGAGTACTTACTCACCAGCGTAGCCCTGAGAGCACAACTCTTAGAATACTTGAGGTATACAACCGAGAAATTCAGTTGATGCGCGATTTTCCAGCAGCAGCGCTTGTGGAGCTTGACCTTGATAATGTCACTGAAGATGAGTTTTTGGACTTCTTACGCCTCTATGACTTCTCCCTTACCTACGTCAATCGCAAAGCCACTGGCGGCAATATCGCCTACAGTCTTAATCAAACCGTCTCGCCTCAGTTACCGCACGGCCTGGTCGTTGATATGCTCACTGGCGACAATACAATGACTGAAGTAGGCCAAGTTATCGAGCGGGTAGAACGTGAACGTCTCGACGTAGAGGCCCCGCGCCTGGACGTGCTAATAGCGACGAGTCTGATCAGTCATGGAGTCGATCTGGAAAGGATCAACTTTCTCTGCATGGTTGGTATGCCATCAAAGTATGCCGAGTACATCCAAGCAAGTAGCCGTGCTGCTCGTAATCATGTTGGACTTGTTATGGTCTGCTTCAAGCGCCCTGACTTACGTGAACGATCGCAATATCACTATTTCTTACCCAATCATCGTTATCTTGAACGATTGGTGGAGCCAGTTCCTATCAATCGCTTCTCCTCTTTTGCTGTGAAACGTACAATACCAGGGTTAATTGTAGGAATGCTTTTAACGTACTATAGCAGAGTGCTGTACAACACTAAGCGTATCACAAAGCCATTAGATAACATGAACCAACTTCAGAAGATGATTAAGAGCGGCGATATTTCTATGGAGCAACTAAGTGATGACTTACAAAGCATTATTGGAGTGCATCACCCAAAGCTTAATGCTTTGCAACGTCGATACCTCATCGATAGTGTTACGCAGGCATTGCAGTTGAATTGGGATCAAATACAGCGTTCCTTCGAGTCACAGCTAGGAGACGCGGTACATGCAATGTCGAGCTTTCGTGATGTAGACGAGACTTTGGACTTTGTAGCTGATGGTGCAGCGAGTGTATTCGTGGATCGTATTCGCAATTCATAAGCAGTGAGTCTAGAGGAAATTGGAGCAGCAACATGTCAGAGATGCGCAGGGCAAAAAGCCAAGTTCTATTTCGCTATACACCAAAGGCCGTGTTTCGCTATAATGAGACAAATGGTTGGTGTGAGGTTAGCTCTATCGAGATGAAGAACACTCGAGCTCTACCCCCAGCTTTAGGAGAAGCCCTATGGCATGTACTGCACACATGGGATGCAATACAACCAGACAATTTTCCAGACCCCAAGCTCTTTCCAAACAAGTATGAAGTGGGTGAGCCATATCAAGTTCATTATACATTAGTACACCTCGTATTCGTGTGCAAAATGTGTAGACGGACTCAGTGGTATGAGAGCATCGACAAGCTAATGAGCGTCAACTACGGTCTAAATTGCCGCCGCTGCAATGGCAATGGTACTCTTGTTCAAATTCCATACGTCTACATTCACGAATGCGGAACAAGAGATAATGTCTTCATTCCTAAGCATCCCCATGATCATGTAATTGTGATGAATAATCGAGGACGCTTCCAAGAGTCAAATTGGTTCTGCGAAACGTGCAACCAGCCTTTGACAAAGCCAGGCAAACAGGGGCTAGGTATGCGCTTTTGTCAATGTGGTCCAAGGAAACTGAAGCGCGGTACCACATTGCAAGACCCCGCAGTACATTACACTCGTACAATCAGTTTAGTTGACACTGAAGACGCGATCTTGGAACAAGCTATTGAGAATACGAGCCTGGGAGAATCACTTCTGGCGGGCTTATTACGAACAGCACATTATAACGTTAAAGACTTTGAAGATTTGCTTACCCCTACGCCAACTTCAAGTGAGGCTCAAGACAAACGTGAGCACATTCGCCAGGAGCTAATGACTAGGGGCATAACCGATGCACAACAAGTAGATGTTTTTTTGAATGTGATGGAATCTCAGATGGTATCACCTCAAATAGTCAAACAACAGCACTTACGGAACGAGGTGCATATGTTACTGGAACCTACGTCATCACTTGTTGAACATGCTGGAACAAGTCGTCCGTTACTTGAATATCTTTTTGTACGCGACCATCCACGCATGCAGTCCCAGGAGTTATCATCGCTGCTGAAAGAAGCTATTGAACAAGGCGATAATCTGACCCAAGAGCGCTACAACTTGGACAAGAAGATAGCAGATAAACTGGGACTTACCAGCTTGTACATATTGGAAGCCTTTCCTCTTTTACTCGCGGCGATAGGATACAGCAGAGTCTATTCAGCTCCTAAACCCGCTACGACAACTAGGCTCCGACCGTTTATAACTAACAGGCCAAAAATCCCGCTCTACGCTGTGCGAAGTACTACCGAAGCCTTAATGTTTGAACTAGATCCTTGGCGGGAAGCAGCGTGGCTTCTAGAAAATGATTTAGTGGAAGCACCTGATACAGCTTTTGCGGATGAGTGTCATCTACGTCTATGGCTATTGCGTCAAAAAGAGATGTTTTTGCAAGAGAAGGATGCACATCTCGAATTATTGCCTTGGGAGAAGGAAAAGGGCTATCAAATGCCCAATCGCGCATCTGCTGCATTATTTGGTCTGCTTCACTCAATGAGTCACATGCTGATCATTGCAGCAAGAACACAAGTTGGATTTGAAGCGGACAGCCTAGGTGAATATCTTTTCCCCATTGCTGGTGCAGGTGTAGTTTACGCTAGCGGTCATCAGGAATTTACCATAGGTGGCATCGTTTCAGCCTTTCAGATGAATCTAGGCTACTGGCTCAACGCTTCCTATGAAGCGGCACAGCGATGTATTTATGACCCTTTGTGTAAATCACGAGGCGGTGCTTGTCATGCATGTTCTTACCTCCGCTTTAGTTGTCCCCACTTTAACCGCACTGTTAGTAGGTCATTCCTTCTGGGAGGACCAGTTAATGGCCTACCACATAATATCGTAGGCTACTGGAGTACAAAAACCTACTATCGTGCTATTGAGCTTAAACAGGAAGCGAACTCTAAATGATAGTTTCACCCACTCAAACAACAAAAGCAGGATATCTCTATATTGGAAAATCAGAGGATCTTCTTAAAGGACCACTAGGATGTGAGCTAAGTGGTAAAGTACAGTTAATCTTTACCTCACCTCCTTTTCCGCTTAACCAAAAGAAGCAATATGGAAACCTTCAAGGAGAAGAATATGTTAGCTGGTTGACATCTTTTGCTCCGCTCTTTGCTGATCTGCTTACACCTACTGGTTCCATAGTTATGGAGCTAGGTAATGCTTGGGAACCTGGAAGACCTATACAGTCTTTACTTCCCCTTAGATCCTTGTTGGGCTTTGTACAGCACGGTAAGACAGATCTTAGACTTTGTCAGGAATTTATTTGCCACAACCCTGCACGATTACCTTCACCAGGGCAATGGGTTACTATTGAACGAACAAGAGTAACAGATAGTTATACTCATTTGTGGTGGATGTCTCGAACAGATAATCCAAAAGCAAATAACAAAAACGTTCTAAGACCTTACAGCAAGTCAACAAATATTATGCAACGACGCGGAAAATTTAACGCAGGTCCAAGACCATCGGGACATGTTATCAGTGAACAAGCATTTCTCAAGGATAATGGTGGTAGCATCATGCCTAGCGTTCTAGAGATAGAACCTATTGATCCAAATAAAGATTCCAGACTACCAACAAATGCTTTTACCATCGCTCATACAAACTCGAATGATTACTATTTGCGCGAGTGCAAAAGACGTAATGTTGAACCCCATCCAGCACGAATGCCCTTACAGTTAATTGATTTCTTTACGCAATTTCTTACTGATCCTGGTGATCTTGTTTTTGATCCCTTCGCTGGTTCAAATGCTACTGGCTTTTGTGCAGAACGTACTGAAAGAAGATGGGTAAGTATAGAAGCTAACCCTGATTACGTTATACATTCTGATATTCGATTCTCTCAACATCTGTAAAGTAAATGGTAATTTACACAGGTAAGGCAGGGAGTGATCGTTTGGGAAGCGTCAGGACTGAGAACAAGCCCAGAGCGGAGAGGGGTCGCGACCATAGTAAATGCCTTCGTAGATTTCTCCCAAAGTGATGAGGCTGATAGCAATACCATCCGGCCACACAGAAGTAAGCAGGGAGACAGCTTGCTGTTTCCCTGCAAGATAGTCTACCACCCAATCACTATCTACCAGGTATTTCATAGCTCAACGGGAGGCTTGGTTGAGATTCTGCGGCTTTCGTAAATATCGGCGATCAGCTTGTCCGTGTCAACAAGTCCCTTCCAACCTCCCGCTGCTGCACGGAAAGCTTCATAGTCCGCTTTAGTTCTGGTTCGCTTAATCTTGTGCCTTGCGGGTGTAACTGGCATCAAAACAGCCAAATCCTCGCTATTCTTTCGTAGTATGTGAGGCCTCCTTGTCGTTCGCACTTC
>WNGK01012470.1_pt1 | contig 12876 bp, 12 predicted proteins | sample 5400601 | NCBI WGS metagenome assembly WNGK01 (sample SAMN13153376, study PRJNA577476) | soil metagenome | isolation source: 60 cm soil or saprolite under Garry oak tree replicate 1 | place: USA:California | collected 2016-06-15 | reverse complement strand
GTGGCGCCGGGTCGGGCCCGGGGGGCCTCAGGCGCCTCGGGAGTCCATGCCGAGGTCGGTGGATTCGGGCTGGGCGGCCGGCGCCGAGGGTCCGGCGGCGGATCGAGCGGCCGTCTCCAGGGCGGGAGCGCTCTCCTCGGCCAGGTCGGCGACCCTCAAGTTCGCCTTGGTGTGCAGGACGGCCGCCTCGAGGAGGACCCGGACCAGGGGATCGGTGCCGGCCTGCCTGCGGAGCCGGCCCAGCGCCGCGAGCTCCTGGAGGCACCCCTCCCGCTGGATGCGGACCACCTCCCGGACGGACTCGGTCCCGGTCCGCGAGGCCACGAACAGCTTGAGGAAGAAGTCGTCCCGATACCCGGCGTGGGCCCACGGTTCGCCCAGCCACCGCTCGAGCTCCCGCCGGCCCCCGACGGTGAGGCGGTACACCACCCGGTCGGGGCGGTCCTCCTGGTGCTGGGTCCGCTTGGTGACGAACCCGTCGCGGGTCAGCCGCTCCAGCACCTGGTACAGGTGGCCGATGTTGAGCTTGCCCCACTGCGGCCCGATGGCCCGCTCGAAGCTCGCCCGGAGCTCGTACCCGTAGCTCGGCCCCTGCACCAGCAGGCCGAGCACCGCGTGGTTGATGGGCATCCCTGCACCTCCCGCCCCGTGCTCACCCGCCGCAGGCCGCTTGACCGGAGCAAGCCCTGAGAGTACGTTGCCCGAGCCTATATTGTCCAGGACTAGGAGGAGCGGGCCGATGGGGGTGGTGGTGCCGGTCCTGCTCGGGGCCATGGCGGCGGCCCTGGCCTGGCTGGGCCTGGTCCTGGTGGGCACGGTGCGGCAGGTGGAGGACCTGGAGCTGCGCCTGGCGGTGCTGGGCATGGCCATGCCGGGCAGGGTGGGGCGGACGGGCCTGCCGGTGGGGGCGACCGCCCCCGGATTCGAGGCCCCCACCCTGGACGGGGCCACGTTCTCCTCCGGCACCTGGCGGGGCCGGGAGCACCTGGTCCTGTTCGCCCACCCTGGGTGCGCTCCGTGCGAGACGGTCGTGCCGGAGGTGCTGCGGAGCGCGGGTCGGGGGATCCTTCCCCCCAGCATCGTCGTGAGCGAGGGGCCGGCCCATCCAAGCACGTGGGACGGGGTCTCCGGCGCCGAGGGGCGAGCGGTGGTGGTGCTGCAGGAGCGCAGCGCGATCGCCCGGAGGTTCGAGACGTTCATCACCCCCCATCTGTTCGTGGTCGGGCCGAGCGGACGGGTGCTGGCCCAGGGCGTGGCCGGCACCCTGGAGGAGGCCCGGGCCCTGGTCCGGCGGGCCCGGCGGCGCCGCGACGAGCTCCCCGTCGAGGCCCGGGCCGGGGGCCTGCGGTGATCCGGCTGGCCCAGGCCGCGGCCGGCCGCATGGCCGCCCGGCCCCTACTGGGGCGGGCCTCCCTGCTGGCCCTGGCCCCGGTGGCGGCCGCGCTCGGATCGCCCCGGGTGGCCGCCCGGGCCCGCCGCCTCGCCGCGGAGGGGACCGGGCCCGACAGCTGCGGGGAGTTCTGCGCGCCGGCCACTCCCTGCCACGGCGGGTGCGGGTGCCCCCCCAGCCAGCCGAACTGCTTCGTCTGTAACGGGTGCGGCGACCTCAACGCCATCAAGTGCTTCTCCCACTCCTGCGCCTCCGGGTTCTGCTGGAAAGTGACCTGCTGAGGTCCCCTCCGTGCTGAGGTTCATCGCCCATCAGGTCGGGCATCGTCGGGGCAGGAGCCTCGTCCTGGCCTCGGGGATGGAGCGGACCGAGAGCCTGGTCCGGGCCAACTACCTGAACGGGATCTACGGCGGGATCACCCTGCGGCAGTGGCGGCAGATCCTGGGCACCCCTGGGGTGGCGGTGGCCGCGCCCATCGAGAACGTCGGCTACGTCTTCCCCTTCCAGCGGGTCCTCATCCCGATCTCGGGGTACCTCACGGGCGACGCCGTCCAGCTGTACCGGGTGCACCAGGTGAGGATCGCCGGCGGGGGGGTCTCCCGGTACCCGGGGGCGGACCTCTACGTCTACGTCACGACGGCGGACCGGTTCGTGGCCCGGGCCGGCGATCCCCTGGAGGTCGTCCCGGGGCGCCGCCGGCCCCTGGCCGTGTGCGACGGCTACAACTACGGGACCGGCCTGTCCCCGCGCTCGCCGTTCGACCTGGACTCCCAGAGCTACCTGGACTGCTACTCCTCGCGGTCCGCGGGGCTCGCCCAGCGGGACCTGGGCCCCTCGGACCGGGGCCTGGTGGCCGCCGTCGCCACGGTCTACGAGCCCCTGTTCGTCGCCGCCGTCGACCCCGTGCAGGAGGACCGCCTGGTCGGGTTGGACCGGGCCGTCGAGTCGGGCCGGGCCCTGCGGCCAGAGGAGGCCGCGCCTACCCTGGCCGGCCTGGGGGTGGACGGCAGCGCCGTGCGGGAGATCCCGGTGATCGCCAGCACCACCCCCGGCCTGGGGGAGACCCTCCGGGCCTCCGTGGAGCGCCTGGGGGTCCCCCCGAGCCTGGACGTCCCCGCCACCCTGGCCTCGGACGGTGCTAGGGCCTTCCTGGGCGGGCTCCCGGGGCGGGTGGTGGGGACCCAGCGGGTGTCCCTGCAGGCGGCCTACCAGGAGCTGCTGGCGGTGGCCGCGCAACCCCCCGGGGTGGGGACCTTCGAGTCGCTCCGGACGGTCTCCTCCGTGCGGTACCGGGAGGTGGGTGGCGACCGGCTGGCCGCGGTAGCCCTCACCAACCCCCGGTCGGTGTGGCGGAGCGCCCAGCTGGCCACGTACCTCACGGCCCCCACGGAGAACGCCGACGTCCAGTACCGGGCGATCACCGCCCACCCCGCCACCGCCACCATCGTGGAGGGGGTGCAGAGCACGCCGGGGCTGCGGGTGGTGGGCCGGTTCGACCCCGCCCGGCTCCCCGGGTTCGGCCCGCTCTCGGCGGTCCCCCTGGAGACGTACTTCCCCCCCGTGGTCGTCCCCGCCAACCCCGCCAGCCGGGCGGCCCTGCGGGGAGGGGCCCTGCTGCCCACCATGAACATCGGCGGGTACCTGGCCCAGCCGCCCGTGCTGCTGACCACCCTGCGGGCAGCGGGGGCGTTCTTCGACCCCCGCTCGTTCCAGGGGGTGAGCCCGGCGGCCCCCATCGCGGTGGTCCGGGTCAGGGTCTCGGGGAGGGTCGGGGCCGACCCGGCCAGCCGGGACCGGGTCCGACGGGTGGCCCAGGCCATCCAGGAGGAGACCGGCCTGGCGGTGGACATCACGGCCGGCTCCTCGCCCACCTCGGTGCTGGTCCGCCTCCCGGCGGGCCGGTACGGCCAGCCCCCCCTGGTGGTGGCGGAGCGGTGGGTGAGGAAGGGGGTGGACGTGAGCATCCTGCGCCGGGTGGACGCCAAGAGCGTGGTGGTGTTCGTCCTGGTGCTCGCGGTGAGCGCGCTGTTCGGGGCCAACGCGGCGGCGGCGACGGTCCGGAGCCGTCGCTCCGAGATCGGCATCCTGCGGGCGGTGGGGTGGACCCGGGGCGCGCTGTTCCGGGCGGTCCTGGGGGAGAACGCCGCGGTGGGGCTCGCCGCGGGGGTGGCGGGCGCCGTCCTCGGGCTGGCCCTGGCGTGGTGGCTGGGCCTGGTCATCTCCCGGGGCCGGGTCCTGCTGATCGCCCCCGTGGCCGTGCTGCTGGCCTCGGGGGCCGGCCTGCTCCCGGCCTGGACGGCCTCGCGGGGGGCCCCCCTGGACGCGGTCCGGCCCGGGGCGACGGGGCGGTCCCGCTCGGGGAGCGCCCGGACCATCCGGGCCCTGGCCGTGGTGAACCTGCGCCGGTCGGGGGTCCGGACGGCCTGCGCCGTGGGGGCGGTGGCGGTGGGGGTGGGGGCCGTGGCGTTCCTGCTGTCGGTCCAGGTGGCCTTCCGGGGGGCCCTGGTCGGCACGGCCCTGGGGCACTTCGTGTCCCTGCAGGTGCGGGGGGCCGACCTCGTCGCCGCCGGCCTCGTGGCGGCCCTCGCTTTCGGCTCGGTCGCCGACGTCTGCTTCCTCAACATGCGGGAGCGGGCCGGGGAGCTGGCCAGCCTGCGGGCCACGGGATGGCGGGCCCGGGACCTCCGCCGGATGGTCCTGCTGGAGGGGGCGCTCACCGGGCTGGTGGGGAGCGGGCTGGGCGGGGCCCTGGGGGTCGGGCTGGCCGCCTGGATCGGCGGTCGGGCCGTGGCGGCCGTCGGCCTGGCCGCGGTGGTGGCGGTGGGGGGGACCGTGGCGGNNGGACCGTGGCGGCCCTCCTCGCCTGCGCGGGCCCCGCCGCCCGGGTCGGGGCCGTCGCCGCCCCGGCCGTGCTGGCGCAGGAGTGAGCGGCGTGGGGTTCGAGGTCCGCGTCCAGGGGGTGGACAAGCGCTATGGAGGGGGCGCCGGGGCCGTCGCCGCCCTGGACGGGGTGTCCTTCGACGTGCGGCCCGGGGCGGCCGTGGCCATCCAGGGCCCCTCCGGCTCGGGCAAGTCCACCCTGCTGCAGGTGATCGGGGCCATGGAGCGGGCCGACGCGGGGTCGGTCCTGGTGGACGGCCGGGAGGTCACGGCGATGGGGGACCGCGAGCAGGCGGCCTACCGGCGCAGGATCGGGTTCGTCTTCCAGCGGATCCACCTCATCGGGGCCCTCTCGGCCCTGGACAACGTCCTGGCCCCCCTGGTTCCGTTCAAGACCGACTTCGACAGGGTGGCCCGGGCGCGCGGGCTGCTGGCGGCCGTGGGGCTGCGGGACCGGGAGCGATCGCTCCTGGGCCAGCTCTCGGGGGGAGAGCAGCAGCGGGTGGCCATCGCCCGGGCCCTGGTGGGGGCCCCCGGGCTCCTGCTGGCCGACGAGCCCACGGGGAACCTGGACTCCTCGGGCACCGAGGAGGTGGTGGGGCTGCTGATGGACCTCCGGGAGGAGCACCGCATGACCCTCCTCATCGCCACGCACGACCCCGAGGTCGCCGCCAGATGCGAGCGGGTCGTCATCCTGCGCGACGGCCGGGCCATCGACGAGGTGGCGCTGGGGGACGAGGGGATCGAGGGGGGAGGGTTGGACCGGTTCATCGGGCTGGCCGGGCCGGACTAGCCAGCCGGGGCAGACCCCGGACCCATTCCGTCACGCTCATGTCCGTCCTCATCGCTGCCCTCTCGGCGCTGGTCCACACGCTCATCGTCGTGGGGATCGTGGTGACGGCCACGCGGGAGCGGCGGTGGTGGCTCGAGCGTCGCTCCCGTGACGCATCCGGCCGCACCCCGCGAGCATGCGGATGAGTCCCGATATTGCCGTCTCGCAACGCAGGGAGTGATTAACTGTAACTAATGTCTCTAGAAACCCTCAGTGCATGGGCGGGAGGCTGGAATGATTCATCGCGGATATGACGATACTCGCCCGGTTTCCGATATCGGGGATTACTTCCGATACGTATGCGCACCCCCTGAGCCCTCCAGCCCCCTCTATCCAAGCAGTGCCATGCGGTTCGTGGCGGCCTTGGCCGCCCTCAGGGCCATGGCGCCTCCCCTCGTCGACCGAGGGAAGGGTCGCTCTTGCTCAGGCGGTGTCAGACATGTATCCAGAACGTCCGACATGGGTCCGGAACGGTCTGTCCGACGTGTCTCCGGATCGAACAGGGCTGTACCCCTCCTGACGGTGACGATGCGGTGACACCGCGAGCGTTACCGTCGGGTCAGTCCGGGTGGAGGGGGACGGCGTGAGGCCGGAGGGCCTGTGGAGCCTCCCAGAAAGGGGGCCATGAGGCGGCACCGTGTCGTGACCGGCGGAGATGCACACGGGTCGTCGATGTCGTGGGCACGCTGATCCCGCCGGCCGGCCTAGGCGACGTCCCCGGCGGGAAGGGGCAGGGCCCCCCGCCGGCGGAGGGAGGCTCGGGCCCCCCGGCAAAGCGGGGAACCCCGCCGTCCGACCCCCGCGGCGCTTCGTACCTCCACACGCTCATCGTCGTGGGGATCGTGGTGACGGCCACGCTGGGAGCGGCGGTGGTGGCTCGAGCGTCGCAACTCGCCTCGCGAGGCTCCGTCCTGGACGAGCGGAGCCTCGAGGAGACGGTCCAGTATCACAAGCTGAGGAGCCAGGACGAGGCAAAGATCGCCGGCGACATCGAGCTCCTCGGCCGCTTCGTAGAGGCACTGGAGCTCGAGCGCACGCTCGAACAGGACGCTCGTTCGAACCGGAGCGAGCGCCACGACCTGCTGTCGCAAGCCCAGACCCAGCTGGCGATCGCCCGGTTCCTGCAGCGCCGGTTCACCGTGGCCGCCTCGAACGTTGGGCAGCTCTACTACCCGGCTCAGCGAGATGCGAGCGCCCCCGAGTGCAAGAACAACATCGAGTCGGCATGTGCCATGACGGCGCTCCTCGCCCGCGACCACCACTACGGCACCCGGGAGGAGGATCCGGCGGCGTTTCATCCCGACGACGAGACCCTGGCCAGGGAGGGGGGACGCCTGGAGGTCCGGGCGGCCTGGCTGTTCGGAATCGCCGCCCTCCTCGTCGGGGCCATCGTGCTCTTCACCGTGGCCCAGATCCCCCGGGGCACCGGTCGGGCCGTGCTGGCGGGCTCGGCAGCGGCCATCCTGGCCACGGCGGCGGTCCTGTTCGTCCTCTTCGGAGCGGTGGGGTCGTGAGCCAGGTCGATCACCTGAACATCCACAGGGCCGAGCTGCCCGAGATCGAGCACCACGAGCTGGGCGACCCGTTCTCCCGGGGCATGGCGGCGGCCACCGCCCTCACTGCCTTCTTCGCCGCGGTGGTGGGCCTGGCTTTGGCCGACGCCGCCCGGCACGGCGACGCGGCCACGCTGGCGACCCAGCAGTTCGCCGTGGCCAGCCTGGGCGAGCATCTGCGGGCCCGGCAGTTCGCCCAGGCGCAGTACGAGCTCGTCCTGCTCGCCGAAGAGGACAGCCTCCGGGCCGGCGCGGCCTTTGAACGGGGCCTTCTTTCGAGCCCGGCCCAGCGGCGCTCGGCCTCCCTCGAGCAACGGCGATGGGAGGACGTGGCGCTGAAGGTCCGGGCGCTCATCCCGTCGGGCAGCACGATCCGCAACCGGGACGGCCCCGATACGGATCCCGGGTTTCCCCGCTATTTCTTCGCCAGGGCCGACTGGCACAGCATCGAGCTCGGAGCCGAGAGGGACCAGGCGGACGAAGAGAGTGCGGGTTGGGAGCGCTCCAAGGCGACCTACTTCGCGGTGCTCGCCATCACGGCGGTCGTTCTGTACCTGTTCGGTCACTCCCTGGCGATCCGGGGGAGGCTGCGGTTCAGCCTGGCCGCAGTGGGGACCGTCCTCTTGGCGATCGCCGTGGGCTGGGGTGGGTCGACATGGCTGCATCGCCCGCCGCATCACTCCAGCCAGCCGGCGAGGCGGTTCGCCGACGGGATGGTCGCTCTTCGGACCGGCGACCTGCGTTCGGCGGTGCTAGACTTCCGCCAGGTCATCGGGCTTGATCCGGCGTCCTTCCGGGCGCACGCCGAGGTGGCCAGCGTGCTGTTCCAGGTGGGCGCTCGCCGGGCTGTCGGCCTGGCCGGACAGATGGACACCCGAGAGCTAGGGGTGGTCCGGCAGAACTTGATGGACTCGTACCGGCTCCTCACGGGGGCGGACGGACCGACTCCGTGATCTCAGCGTATTCGGCTCGAGGCCTCCTCGTCCAGGTGGGTTCTGGGACGGGGGACGGGGCAGTATACGTCGACCTCGTCTTCGGCCCTCCCGCATCCTCCGAGCCCCCGTCCTCGGTGCTCCGAGTGATCCTCAACTCCTTCCGCCGGTACCGGTCGTGATGGACGTCCCCGACACCACCGCGGCGCCCAGCGGCACCGTGGGCACTACGCCGACCTGCAAGCCGCCGCGGGCGGCGCCCTCCCCGGGTACGCCTTCCTTGGGCCCAGCTGGGGGGCCGAGGGCAACAGCCAGTGCCCCAACTACAGTAGCGAGGCCCACCTAGAAGCGAATGCCGGTGCCCGCGGTGGCCTCGCCGGCAACCTGTCCCGTGTCCGAGATGATGACGAAACGGCCGACCCTCCAGATGAACCTGGGACCTACTCGGCCAAACTCCTGCCCGACGCCCGCTGACCCAAAACCACCCAAGGTGCGACCGAGCCTGGTGGCGCCGCCGGACGGAAGCTCGCCCACGACCCCCGCCTCGAGGTCGAAGAAGAGAGGGTTAGAAACCGAGCCTACCGAAGCCATCGGCTGATCGCCCTCGTCTTGTATGAGCCTCATGCCGATGGTGGCTCCGACAAAGAGATGGTCTGGCGTGAGATAGACTCGTGACGAAACGTGGGCGTACCCTTGGAGCAAGTGCGCCGACGCAAGGGCGTTCATCTTCATAGTCAAAGCATCATCGCGGGTCTGCGTCCCCGGGAACCTATCGAACCGCTGCAGGCATAGTGGCCGTCGAGGCTCTCGGCTTCGTGGCTACGGGGGGTCTCGACGGACCCGGGGCGGGATACGACGCGGTCCCCGGGCCCGAGGGAATGCCCAGGAGCTCGCGAGTCGGAAACCTAGGGCCCACCCACACCCGGAAGCGCCCAATGGATAACGAAGGAGAAGACCGTGGCCAGAGACGCCGTGATGGCCGTTACGTCCTGATCAGACAGACTTAGCGAGTGCCAATGTTTGAGGACGATCCCGATGATTGCGGCCAGCGCAACGCCTGGGGATGCGGGCCCGACCTGGGACGCTGCCTTTTGAGACGAAGTCATCTGCTGGCTTCCCCCCCAGGGCCGCTCGCGTTAATCAACCCGGTGCGGGTCGCTGATCAGGTAGCCCAGCGCGAAACTCAAGATGGTGGCAGCGGCTCCAGTGATCGTGGCGAGCTCCGTCTTCGAAAGCGAGGTGACCAGGTGAGTGAGGAGGATTCCGAGGATGATCGAGATCGCCGATCCGAGGGACGCCGCCCCCACCTTCGGGGACAGGGTGGAACGGGCCCGAGGTGACGGTGCGGCGCTCGGCGGGACTGCCATCAACCCCACCTTACGCCGACCCCGCGTCGATGTCCAGCCATTTTCTTGGCCTGATTGTTCGACGCGGTCACGCGAGCGGGGGGCGCGGCCGTCCTGGCCCAGGGGGCCGCGATCGGCGCCCCTCGCGTAGGGCTCGGAATTCCGCCTGTGGAAGAGATTCGATCACGAGTCCCCGGTCGACTGTCGGATCCGGGCGACACTCGTCGGCCTGCTCCGGGAAGGGGCTGCGGCCCATGGGGGGCCCTACCAGCCTCGGCCATGACCTGGCCGGTGACGTGCGCAGATAGGACGGATGCTCATCCACCCCGCCACCGGCACGGATGATCCTGTCGCGACGCCTTCCCGGTCTTCCGCCATCGGTGTTCCCCCATGCTCCGGCGGGCGCATCACAGGTCGCCTCGACCCGGCGGGGCCCGCCAAATCAGCCCGAAACGGGCGATTGTCGCCCGCTCGACTCTTTGGATCGAGCCGGGGCCCGAGCTCGGGTGGTGCAAGGCAAGGTAGGCCCGAGTCGCCGATATCCTCTCAATATCCTCGCCGCGCGCTACCGCTCCGTCACCGACAGGCCACAGACGCCCCAAAGGCCCCTTGCGGAATCCCGTGCCTAGTGAGATCGTGTTCCCCTGGCTGGTCGCCCCGACCAGCCGAAAGGGAGGTTTCCATGCGAGGTCCCGTTCGGGGCCCGATCCGCGGCCCAAACATCCGGAGCCCGTTCGGCAGCCCTCGACCCCGTCCCTTCTATCAGCGGAGCAAGCCCTCCCTCCCCAAGCCGACAGTGGAGGGTCCGCACCATCACCTCGGCGAGGAAGACTCCAAGAAGGCCGGAGAAGCGTGGCTGAAGATCTTTTCCGGGCTATGGAAGCGCCTTGTTGGGTGAGGCCCGCTTCGCCCGCACGGAGATTTGCGCGGCTCGGGCCCGCCACCGCTGGCGCCGATGGCCGACACGGAAAGCGAGGCGTCGCCCATGGGTTTTCGCCCCTCCTTCACGTGGCCGACGGCGTGATGGGCTCCCTCGGAGAGTTCCCGCACATTTGGTGAACCGGCGGTCCTGGCTCGGGCGAGCCACCGGTCTGGCACCGGAGGTCATCCGAGATAGACGCCGGAGTCGTGCCGGCCGGAGGCACGCCCAACTGGGCCTTGGTGGCAACTTCCCCACGCAGTGCGCCCACGCGCACGCGCTTGCCTCGGGGTCGAAGCTTTGGCAATTTCTGTGAGTGACCACTCCCAAGCCCTGTCCCATGACGCTGAGCCGACGCGGTGACGATGCGGTGACGGTGCGGTGACGCCACCGGGCAATAATCGGGGTCCCACAGGATGGAGGGAGGGAGTCGATGCCGGTCGCGGTGAGCTATCCGGGCGTCTACATCGAAGAGATCCCGAGCGGTGTCCGAACCATCACGGGGGTGGCCACCTCCATCACCGCGTTCATCGGGAGGGCCCTGCGGGGACCAGTGAACAAGGCAATCTCCGTCAACAGCTTCGCCGACTTCGAGCGGGTCTTCGGCGGGCTGTCGGCCGACAGCGCACTCGGGTTCGCCGTGCGGGACTTCTATCGCAACGGGGGCTCGCAAGCCATCGTCGTGCGCCTGTACCACGCCGACTCCGGCGGCAACGCGAAGCCGGCGAAGGCGGCGCTCACCCTGGGGGACATCAAGCTGGAGGCGGCCTACGAGGGGTCCTGGGGCGCGAACCTGCGGGCGGCCATCGACACCGACGTGACCGACCAGGCGGCGGCCTCCCTGGGGATGACCAAGGCCGATCTGTTCAACCTGACCGTGACCGACACCTCCCCGGGGGGGACGAGCGAGTCGTTTCGCAACCTGACGACGAAGGACTCCCCCCGCCGCATCGACCGGGTACTCGGCGACCAGTCCAGGCTGGTCCGGTGGAGCGGGGCCTACCCGGGCCAGCCGCCCGCCTTCGCCGAGAGCGAAGATCCGGTGAGCAAGGCCCAGGACGAAGTGGACGGGGCCAAGGACGCGTTGGACGCGGCGAAGAAGGCCCAGCCGCCCGACCCCCAGGACATCCAGAGCAAGCAGGCGGACTACGACGCGAAGAAGGCGGCCCTGCAGACCGCCAAGGACGCGGCGGGGGCCTCCGACGGGCTGGCCCTCACCTACGCGGCGGACTTCAGCCCCCAGGACGCCCAGCGGGACAAGAAGGGCCTATACGCCCTGGAGCAGGCCGACCTGTTCAACATCCTGTGCATCGCACCGTACGCGTCGACTGACGGGGTGGACAATCAGGACGTCGAGGTTTCTCTGGTCTCCGATGCCGCGGCCTACTGCGAGTCGCGGCGGGCCATGCTGATCGTGGACGCTCCCTCGGCCTGGACCGACAAGGAGACGGCCAAGGATCAGTTCAACGACGCCAGCGACGACAAGGTAGGCACCCGGAGCACGAACGCCGCGCTGTACTTCCCGCGCCTTCGCCAGCCCAACCCCCTGCACGACAACCAGGTGGAGACCTTCGCCCCTTGCGGGACCATCGCCGGCGTATGGGCCCGAACCGACACCAATCGGGGGGTGTGGAAGGCTCCCGCAGGGACCGAGGCCGCCCTGGTGGGCGTGCCGAGCCTGTCCGTCCTCCTCACCGACGGAGAGAACGGGGAGCTCAACCAGCTCGGGATCAACGCCCTGCGGGCGTTCCCGGCGACCGGCAGAGTGGTCTGGGGGGCACGCACCCTCCAGGGAGACGACCGCCTGACCTCGGAGTGGAAGTACATCCCCGTCCGGCGCACCGCCCTGTACATCGAGGAGAGCCTGTACCGGGGAACCCAGTGGGTGGTCTTCGAGCCCAACGACGAGCCCCTGTGGGCGCAGATCCGGCTGAACATCGGGGCGTTCATGCACAACCTGTTCCGCCAGGGCGCCTTCCAGGGGACCACCCCGCAGGAGGCTTACTTCGTCAAGTGCGACAAGGAGACGACCACCCAGAACGACATTGACCTGGGGATCGTCAACATCGTGGTGGGGTTCGCTCCGCTGAAACCGGCGGAATTCGTGGTGATCAAGATCCAGCAGATGGCGGGCAAGGTCGAGACCTAAGAGGGGGAAGGGATGGCGCAGTTCACCGTCAACGCCCAGCGGTTCGACCCCTACAAGAACTTCAAGTTCCGGGTGAAGTGGGATGGCCGCTACGTGGCCGGGATCAGCAAGGTCAGCTCGCTCAAGCGGACCACCGAGGTCGTCAAGCACCGGGAGGGGGGGGACCCCAGCAGCAGCAGGAAGTCGCCCGGACGCACCGAGTACGAGGCCGTCACCCTGGAACGAGGGGTGACCCACGACGTGGACTTCGAGCAGTGGGCCAACAAGGTCTGGAACTTCGGCTCGGGCCTCGGATCGGAGGTGTCCCTGGCGGACTTCCGCAAGGACATCATCCTGGAGGTCTACAACGAGGCAGGCCAGCTGGTGATCGCCTATCAGATCTATCGGTGCTGGGTCTCGGAGTTCCAAGCCCTGCCGGACTTCGACGCGAACGCGAATGCCGTGGCCATCCAACACCTGAAGCTCGAAAACGAGGGGTGGGAGCGGGACTACTCGGTCACCGAGCCCACCGAGCCAACCTTCACCGAGCCCGCCGCCTAGGTCGTGGCGGCGACAGTCGGGGCCGCAGCGCTACTGGAGGCCTGGGAGCAAGGGCAGGGCCAGCCTCCCCTTCGAAGGGCGCTCACACTCGCCGGGCTCGGGGCAGCCGAGCCCATCGAGGAGCTGTCCGCCCTCCCGTTGGGCGAGCGGGATCGCCGGTTGATCGAGCTCCGGGGGCGCCTGTTCGGCACCGCCCTGGACTGCCTGGCCCGCTGCCCGAGGTGCGAGGCCGACCTGGAGGTCAACCTCGACGTGGCGGACCTCCTCGTGGCGGACCCTCCCCTCCCCGCAGGACCCCTGCAGTTCGAGTCACGCGGCCACCACCTGCAGATAAG
>WNGK01005941.1_pt1 | contig 12876 bp, 11 predicted proteins | sample 5400601 | NCBI WGS metagenome assembly WNGK01 (sample SAMN13153376, study PRJNA577476) | soil metagenome | isolation source: 60 cm soil or saprolite under Garry oak tree replicate 1 | place: USA:California | collected 2016-06-15 | reverse complement strand
CTTCTCGCAATGACGGCTTGGCTGTTTGAAAATTGAATCAGTAGTCCGTCAGCTCGCGGTCGCGCAAGCATCACCCCGCCGCCGCCGCGTTGGCGCCGGCGCTCACCGCCGGCGCCCTGATCTCGGCGATGATGCGCTTGGCAGCGGGATCATCGTCCGCATCGAAAGGGTCGCGACCACGAAAATCGATGCGAAAAAGCTGCTGGCGGCGCCTGCGTGTTCTGCAAGATGTGAGGTATCCATTGGAAGCCAACCAATTCTGAGGAGTGAATGTCTTCGCGATCAGTGTTCGGCGCGCGCCCCTCACCGCAATGTCCGCGGGGGCCTTTGATATACGGGCAAAAAACGACGTTTTCCCGGGGATTCTAGCTTATCTCCACCAAAGAAATTCTGCTCTGCAGAGCAGCATAAAACGCTGTCCTCCCCACCTGCGTTGACGACCTCGCTCCGCCCGGGCACTTTGTGGGATCGGTCACGCGCAAAATGACCGTATCAGGTGCTTTTTTTAAGCGACGGGCGCTGCCTCCCGATGACCAAGCCGCTTGTTACCCCCGCACTGGCGCAATTCGTGACCGCGACCGCCGGCCGCAACATGACCAGATCCGCCTATGTCGCGATTGCGGCCGGCGTCGCCACGATGATTCTGCTCACGGTCAATCCCGCCTATGAGGCGGCGCATCACTGGGTCGACGCGGTGCTGTGGGCGTGCCTGGCTTTCTTCATGTTCGAATGGGTGGTGCGGCTTCGCCATGCCTTTCTGGCTGAGCGCGGATGGAGTTATGCGACATCCGGCCGCGGCCTCGTGGACGCCGTGGGCGCCGTAGGCGTGCCGCTCGCCATGATGCTTGGCGTGAATTCGAAAACGGCGTGGCTTCTGGGCGTGTTCTGGATGCTGAAGGTGGTTCCGGGGGTTCCGGGATTGCGGCAGTTGCGCCGGGTGCTGGTACTGGAATCCGGGCCGCTGTTGAGCGTGCTGACGATTTTCCTGATGGTGCTGTTCCTGGCCTCGGTGGCGGTGCATTTCCTGGAACGCGACGTCCAGCCGGTCGCCTTCGGCAGCGTGCCGGCGGCCTTGTGGTGGGCGGTCGCGACCCTGACCACCGTCGGTTATGGCGACGTGGTGCCGATCACGCCGCTCGGCCGCCTGATCGCGGCTTTCGTGATGATCTGCGGCCTCGGCGTGTTCGGGCTGTGGACCGGTATCCTCGCCACCGGCTTTGCCGCCGAGACCCGCCGCGACAATTTCCTGAAAACCTGGGAGTCGGTAAGCAAAGTGCCGTTCTTTGCAGCGCTGGGCCCAGCGGCGATCGCCGACGTGACCCAGATGCTGCGCACCATGGACCTGCCGGCGCGCACCATGATCATCCGCAAAGGCAAGGCCGGAGACTGCATGTATTTCATCGCCGACGGCGAGGTCGAGGTCGATTTACCGGGCAAGAAGGTGAGGCTCGGCGATGGCGCATTCTTCGGCGAGATGGCGCTGCTCGGCAACAATGTGCGCTCCGCCAACATCACGACCACGCGGGTGTCGAGGCTCCTGGTGCTCGATCTCGTCGACTTCCGCATGCTGATGGCGCGGCATCCCGACCTTGCCCAGACCATCGACGCCGAAGCCAAGCGGCGCGCGCTGGAGAACAAATGATGCAGAGGCATTCCTCCGGTGCCACCGATGCGCCAAGCGCGCCGGTGCTCGACATCAACGGCGCACGGGCCACCATCCGCCTCAACCGGCCGAAGCATTTGAACCGGCTTCAGCCCGAGGATCTCGACGCGCTGTTAAAACTGTTCAACCGGATCGAGGCCGATCCCGCGCTCCGGGTTCTGGTGCTGACCGGCACCGGCCGCGCCTTCAGCAGCGGGTACGATCTTGGCTCGATCGCCGAACGCACCGCCAACGCCCAGGAGCAGACCGCCGGATCGGCGTTCGAGATCGTCGTCAACCGGCTTGAAGACCTCGCGCTGCCGACGATCTGCCGGCTCAATGGCGGCGTCTATGGCGGCGCGACCGACCTGGCGCTGGCCTGCGATTTCCGTATCGGCGTCGACACCTGCGAGATGTTCATGCCGGCGGCGCGGCTCGGGCTGCATTACTACAAGAGCGGCATCACGCGTTATGTGTCGCGGCTCGGCGTCGACAACGCCAAGCGACTGTTCCTGACCGCGGAAAAGATCGGCGCCGCGGAGATGCTGCGGATCGGCTATCTCACCGCGATGGTGCCCGCCGAGGCGCTCGACCAGGAGGTCGATCAGCTCGCGGGCATTCTCGCCGGCAACGCGCCGCTCGCGATGCGCGGCATGAAGCGCACGATCAACGAATTCGCCCGCGGCATGCTGGATGAAGACGCTACCGACCGCCGCCATCGCGACAGCATGCGCAGCGCCGAGATCAAGGAAGGCGTCAAGGCGTTTGCGCAAAAGCGTCCGCCGAAGTTTTGATGGTGCTCCTTGGGATGAGGTCGGAGTTAACGATGCGTCCATTCGGCAAGATGTCGTCGCCTTCTCCCCCCACGAAACATTCCGGAAACACGATAGTTCCGCGCGCCATTGAACGCGCCGCGGCGTCGCTGCGACACACGGGCAGGGACACAACAATGGCATCGCGCCAACTTGACTGGAGAAATGACAATGCTTCGCAAGATTACCCTCGGATTGATCGCCGCAGCTTCCCTCGGCGTTGCTGCGCTGGCTCCCGGATCAGCTTCAGCGCATGGCTTTCATAGCGGCTGGGGCTGGGGTTACGGTGGCTGGGGCTACGGCGGCCCGGGCCTTTATATCAACACCGGCGTCAGTAACTGCTATCGGCAGCAGATGGTTCAGACCCGCCACGGCCTGCGCCTGCGCACCGTCAATGTCTGCGCTTACAGCATCTATTGATCGATAACGCTCTCCGCCAAAATGGAAACCCCGATCGCTTCAGCGGTCGGGGCTTTTCCTGCCGTCACGATTCCTCGACGAACGTAACCGCGTCCGCAAGGCTGGCGCGCGTGGTGCGGTAGCTGTTGGCCTTGTGATCGCGGTCGGGGAATCCGAATGAAATGCCGCAGACCACCTTCCGGTCGTCGCCGAGGCCGAAATGTTTGCGCACCACCTCGGAATGAAACGCCAGCGCCGCCTGCGGCACCGTGGCCACGCCGAGCGCCTGCGCGGCCAGCATGAAGCTTGTGACATAGCCGCCGCAATCGATCGCGCCGTAAACGCCGAGCGCCTCGTCGGTATGGATGATCGCGACATGCGGCGCGCCGAAGAAATTGAAATTCTCCAGCGCCTGCCTCGCGTAGCTCGCCTTGTCGCCTCTGGGTATGCCCAGCGAGTTATAAAGCTGAAAGCCGCTTTCGCGGCGCCGCTCCAGGTAGACGCCGCGGTATTCGCGCGGGAACGGAAAGTCTCCGCTGTTCGGCTTGCCGCTGGAGGCGGCGCCATACATCACATCGCGGAATTTCTTCGTTGCCGCACCCGAGGCGATCACCAATTGCCACGGCTGGCTGTTGCACCATGACGCGGTTTTTTGCGCCGCCGCCAGGATACGCTCGATGGTTGAGCGCGGCACCGGCTGCGGCAGGAATGCCCGGCATGAAAAACGCGACGCCAGCAGCTCTTCCAGGACCTCGATCGGCGCGGTGTCGGTTTTGCTGTCCATCAAATTATCGCCTTCTGTTTTCTTTTCAAGAATGGGGCCGTGTCCCGGACGTGGTGCAGCGTCCTTCACGCTGCACCACAAAGCCGGGACCCACGCTTACATTGAGCCGCCATGGGCCCCGGATCAGCAGCGCACCACGCCGCAAGAGCGGCGCGCTGCACAGCATCCGGGGCACGTTCCTCGTTCATCTTCCCTTGGTCGGAATCTTGTTGAACGGCACGTCCTTGTCGACGCGGATATCGCCGGGCAGCCCCAGCACGCGCTCGGCGATGATGTTGCGCAGGATTTCATCAGTGCCGCCGGCGATGCGCATCGATGGCGAACTCAGCAGCATCTGCTGAAACTGGCTGCGCGCCTCTTCCTCCGCTTCGCCCGTCAAGACGCCGGCCGCGCCTTCAAGGTCCATCGCATACATCGCGATGTCCTGCAGCATCGAGCCCGCCACCAGCTTGCCGATCGAGTTTTCCGGTCCAGGACGCTCGCCCTTCGATAGCGCCGAGATCGCGCGGTAGCTGGTATATTTCAGCCCGCTCGCCTTCACCGCCCAATTGGCGAGTTTCGAGCGCGTGGCGCGATCGTCGATGGCGAGCCCGTCGTCGGTCATCAGATTGGAGCAGAAATCGAACATCTCGGGAAAGCCGGTCGCAAGGCGCGCGCCGATCGACATCCGCTCGTTCATCAGCGTGGTCAGCGACACGTTCCAGCCGTCGCCAACAGCGCCGAGACGCTGATGATCGGGGATCACGACGTCGGTAAAGTAGACCTCATTGAACTCCTGCATGCCGTTGGCCTGCTTGATCGGCCTCACCTCGACGCCGGGGCTCTTCATGTCGACAAAGAACATCGTCAAGCCCTTGTGCTTGGGCACATTGGGATCGGTCCGGGTGATCAGGAGGCCGTAGTCAGAGTAGTGCGCGCCCGAAGTCCAGATCTTCTGGCCGTTGACGATCCAGTTCTCGTCCTTTTTCTCCGCGCGCGTGCGCAAGCCGGCGACATCCGATCCGCCGGCCGGCTCGGAAAATAACTGGCACCAGATTTGTTCTCCGGAGGCGAGTTTTGGCAGATAATGGCGTTTGTGCTCCTCAGAGCCATACGCCATCACGGTCGGCCCGCACATGCCCTCGCCGATCTGGAACGGCTGCGTCAGCTTGCCGTAAACGCCTTCTTCCTGTTGCCAGATCACGCGCTCGATCGGGGTTGCGCCGCGCCCGCCATATTCCTTCGGCCAGTGCAGACAGGCCCAGCCGGCTTCGGCCTTCTTCTTCTGCCAGGCCTTGCCGATGTCGACGATTTCTTCGTTCTGCAGCCTGATACGACCGAGCGAGGATTTTGAGAGCTCCGCCTCGAATTGCTTCGGCGCGTTGGCGTCGATCCACTTGCGGGCCACGGCGCGGAACGCGGCTTCCCGCGGGGTGTCATCGAAATTCATTCTCGTTCTCCTCTGGCCGTTCCCCGGACGCTGCGCGGCGCAAAGCGGTGCGCTGCTGATACGGGGTCCATTTTATCTACGGGTGGGTCCCGGCTCTGCGAAGCAGCGTGAAGAACGCTGCACCGCGTCCGGGACACGAACTATCTTCCCCTGGTCGGTATCTTGTTGAATGGAACATGCTTGTCGACCCGGATATCGCCGGGCAATCCGAGCACGCGCTCGGCGATGATGTTGCGCATGATCTCGTCGGTGCCACCTTCGACGCGCGTTCCCGGCGCCCGCAACAGCATCGCCTGGAATTTTCCGGCGGCTTCCGCATCCTCTGGGCCACTCAGCACGCCGGCCGCGCCCTGCAAGTCGAGCGCGTAAGTTGCGACATCCTGGATCATCGAACCCGCCACCAGCTTGCTGATCGAATTCTCCGGCCCCGGACGCTCGCCCTTCGACAACGCCGAGATCGCGCGCATGCTGGTGTATTTGAGCCCGCTCGCTTTCACCGCCCAGTTGGCGAGTTTGGAGCGCACGCTGCGATCGTCGATCGCTGGGCCATCTTCCAGCATCAGATTGTTGCAGAACTCGAACAACTCCGGGAAACCGGTTGCAACACCCGCGCCGATCGACATTCGTTCGTTCATCAGCGTGGTCAGCGACACGTTCCAGCCATCATTGACGGCGCCGAGCCGCTGCGCATCGGGGATTTTCACATCGGTAAAATACACTTCGTTGAATTCGGATTGGCCGTTGGCCTGCTTGATCGGCTTGATCTCGACGCCCGGGTTCTTCATGTCCAGGAAGAACATGGTGAGCCCATTGTGCTTCGGCACATTGGGGTCGGTGCGGGTCAGAAGAATGCCATAGTCGGAATAATGCGCGCCCGAGGTCCAAATCTTCTGGCCGTTGATGATCCAGTCATCGCCGTTTCGCTCCGCGCGCGTGCGCAGGCCCGCGACATCCGAGCCGCCGGCAGGTTCGGAAAACAGCTGGCACCAGATCTTCTCGCCTGAGGCGAGCGGCGGCAGGTATTTTCGTTTCTGCTCTTCTCCGGCATAGGCCATCATGGTTGGCCCGCACATGCCGTGGCCAATGATGAACATCGCGCTGAGTTTTCCGAAGGCGCCCTCCTCCTGTTGCCAGATCACGCGCTCGATCGGGCTTGCGCCGCGCCCGCCATACTCCTTCGGCCAGTGCAGGCAGGCCCAGCCGGCTTCCGCCTTCTTTTTCTGCCAGGTTTTTGCCACTTCGAGGATATTGGCGCCCTTGAGCTGGGTGCGGCCGAGCGAAGCCTTTTTCAGCTCCTCCTCATATTGCTTCGGCGCGTTGGCGGCGATCCAGGCCTTTGCCTCGGCGCGGAACGCGGCTTCCTGCGGAGTGTCGTCGAAATTCATGTTCTCAATCCTCGGCCGCGTTTCGGTTAGTATCCACTTCGTAGGATGGGTTGAGCGCAGCGATACCATCATGCCGCATCAATCTTGTGATGGGTTTCGCTGCGCTCAACCCATCCTACAGTCGTCTAGATTCTACGCCGCATTCCGCTTGCGCATGCGGTCGATCAGTGCGTCTTCCCAATAAGAGAGACTGCCGAGCGCCAGCGCCGTCGCGTTGGAACGCCGATAGTACAAGTGGCAGTCGAATTCCCAGGTAAAACCCATACCGCCATGGACCTGGATGTTGTTCTTGGCGCAATGCTGGAATGCCTGCGTCGCGCTGATGCGCGCGGCAGCGGCGGCCTCCGGCAATTCCGACGCATTGGTCGAGAGAGCCCAGGCGCCGTAGTAACAATTCGAACGCGCCAGCGTCGCCGAAACATACATGTCGGCGAGCATATGCTTCACCGCCTGGAACGAGCCGATCGGCCGGCCGAAGGCGATACGATCGAGCGCATAGTCGCGGCCCATTTCCAGCGCGCGGTCGGCGCCGCCGACCTGCTCGAACGCAATCAGCACCGCGGCGCGGTCGAGCACTTGCGAAACAATGCTCCAGCCTTCATTGGCGCGGCCGAGCGGCTCGGCCTTGCAATTCTTGAAGGTAAGTTCGGCTTGTCCCCGCGATGGATCGACATTGGTCAGCGACTTGGCCTCGACGCTCTCGGCTTTCATATCCACCAAAAACAGCGAGATATCGGTTTCACGCCCGCTCGATCCGGTGCGCGCAGCGACAATCGCGAAATCGGCAATCGCTCCGTCAGGCACCGGCTTCTTCACGCCATTGAGGCTAACGCCAGCGGCCGAGAGTTTTATTCCTTCCGGCGACGGATTGCCCTTGCCTTCGAACAGCGCCAGCGTGCCGATCGCTTCTCCCGACGCGACCAAGGGCAGCCATTTCTGCTTTTGCGCATCGCTTCCAGCGAGCAGGATTGCTTCCGCAGCAAGATAGACGGTGGAGGAAAACGGCACCGGCGCCAGCGCGCGGCCGATCTCTTCCGCAATCACGCAGAGCTCAAGATGCCCGGCACCCGCGCCGCCATATGCTTCCGGGATCGCGACGCCGAGAAAGCCCATGTCGGCAAGGCCCTTCCACAATTCGCGATCGTACGGCTGCTTGCCGTCAAGCACTGTGCGCACCGCTTTCGGCGGGCATTTTTCGGCGAGAAATTTTCGCGCCTCGTCGCGGAGCTGTTTTTGTTCGTCGGAGAAATCGAAATTCATGGCGTGTTACTCGGGTTGGGCGGTTGATGGCTCTGTAGGATGGGTGGAGCGAAGCGATACCCATCACAAAGACATTGGTTGCGGTTGGTGGGTTTCGCTGCGCTCAACCCATCCTACGATCAGTTCAAAATAATCACATCCTCTTGGGGCGGATCGCCATAGAGCCGTTCCACCAGTGCGGCGCGCCGTTCGAGCCCGGCACGCTGGTTGATGTAGCCCTTGTCGGTGAGTTCATTGCCGTCGATCGAGGCCGGCTCGGTCATCAGCATGGCGCGCGCGATCCGCATGCTGCTGGCGCCTACGGTCGACCTGTTGCGCGTCTCCAACCCGAGCTTCAGGCACGCCAGCACATCCGGGTGCTTGACGACATCCTCATAACTCGCGTCGGGATCGCCTGTTATCTGCCGGCAGGCATGGAGATTGGGCCAGGCCAGAAGCCCGACGAACGGGCGGTCCTGCCCAGTGACCAGCGCGTCCTGCACTACCGGCGACGCCGCGGCGATGGCGTCGGTGCGCAATGAGCCGACATGGACGAAGGTGCCTGTCGTCAATTTGAAATCCTCAACCACGCGGCCGGCGAAGATGATGCCCGGCAGCGGATCATCCGGATCCACGAACACGCCGGCGTCGCCGATGCAATAAAACCCTTCCTCGTCGAACGCCGCTGCGGTGAGATCGGGCTGGCCAAAATAGCCGGGCGTAATGTTGACGCCGCGCAGGCGCAATTCGTATTTCGCGCCGACCGGGACCATCTTCAACTCGACGCCGGGAAACGGCAGCCCGATCAGCCCGACCCGCTCGGTGTCCCAATAGGTTCCGGTCGAGGTCGGCCCGGTCTCGGTCGAGCCCCAACCGGTGTAGAACACGATGCGCTCGCCGGTGGCGCGCACCGCGAGCGCCTGCATCCTCTCATAGAGATTATCCGGCAGCCGCGCGCCGCCATAGGCCATCAGGCCGAGGTTCTTGAAGAAGCTGCGGCACAGCGCGTCGTCCTTCTCCATGGCGGCCGCGAGCGCTGCATAGCCCGCGGGCACGTTGGCGTAATAGGTCGGCGATATCTCGTGCAAATTGCGCAGCGTCTCCTCGATCTGGCCGGGCACCGGACGACCATCGTCGATGTACAGCGTGCCGCCTTCGGTCAGCACCGGATTGAACAGTGCATTGCCGCCCATGGTGTGGTTCCACGGCATCCAATCCAAATAGGTGGCCTGCGGTGCGTTCGGATTGCGGGGCCGCACCTGCATCATCATCGCGGCATTGGCGCACATCATCGCTTGCGTGTTGATGACGGCCTTGGGCATGCCAGTCGAGCCGGAGGTGAAGAGCAGCTTGCCGACGGTATCCGGCGTGATTTTTGCCATGGATTCCTCGACATCTTTTGTCACTGGCGTGGCCGCGAGGTCGGCGAAGGCGATATTCTTGATGCCCTCGCAGGGACGCGCGACATGGATGACGGTGGCGCCGTCGAGATCAAGTGCCTTCAACGCCCTCTCAAAAGTCCGGCCGTCCTGCACCATCACCACCGCCGGCTTGATCAGGTCGAACAAATATTTCAGTTTCAGATGATCCTGGCTCATCAGCGAATAGGCCGGCGACACCGGCGCTGCCGGAAACCGCGCCTGCATCGCGGCCTGCGTCATCAGCGCGTGCTCGATCGAATTGCCCGAGAGGATCGCGACCGGACGACCCGGCTCGAGGTTGAGATTGAGAAGGCTCTGCGTTAGCGCGTCCACCGTGCGCTTGGCCTCGCCATAAGACAGCTTGCGCCATTGCCGGTCCGCGCCCGTGCGTTGCGCCAGCCAGATGCGGCTGGGCGCCTGCTTGGCCCATTTCGCCAATGCGGCCGGGATGTGCTTCTCATACGGCTTTAATGGAATCCGCGACTTCAAGACGATGACGCCGTCCGGCCGCCGCTCGACCGCGATATCGCGCTCCAGCCATTCGATCTTGCGAAAGGCCGGCTTTGTCAAAACCGCGGCTGCATTCCCACTCATGTCTCGTCTCCCAGACAGGTCTCTTGCCGGACCTTTGTTTTTCGATTCAGTTGCTAGCGCCGGATATAGACCGGCTTTCGTTTTTCCAGAAAGGCTCTGATGCCCTCGTTGAAATCTTCCGAGCGGCTGCACAACACCTGATTGCGATCTTCCATCGCAATCACGGCTTCAAGCGAGCCGGCATCGACGCTCATGTTGAGGCATTCCTTCGACAGCCGCAAACCGACCGGCGAGGCAGTCATCATCGCATCGACATAAGGGGCGGCGGCAGCATCGAGTTGGCCCTCTTCCACGACTTCCGAAACCAGGCCGACGGCGAGCGCACGCTCGGCAGTGATAAAGCGCCCGGTCAGGATCAGTTCGGAGGCGACGGACACTCCGACCAGGCGTGGCAGGAAATAGCTGGTGCCGATGTCGCAGCCGCCGAGCCCGAGCTTGATGAAGGCGCAGTTCATCCGCGCGGATTTGGCTGCGATGCGGATGTCGGCGGCGAGTGCCAGGGCAAAACCGCCGCCAGCCGCCGCGCCTTGAATAAGCGCGATGATCGGCTGCGGGCAGCGCCGCATCAGCATCACGATATCGGCAATCCGGCGCTGCGAATCCAGCGATTCGGTCACGCCTGATGGCTCCTGCTGTCCGGCGCGGCGCGCCATCGCGTGCTTGAGATCGAGCCCAGCGCAGAATGCCGATCCTGCGCCCTTCAGCACCACCACCCGCGTGATACGATTGCGCTGCAGGCTTTCGAAATAGCCGTTGAGCGCGTCGATCAGCGACGGATCGAGCGCGTTGAGGCTTTCGGGGCGATTGAGCGTCACCCGGTCGACCCCCTCCTCATGTTCGATCAGCAGCGGTTTTGTCACGCGGGTCTCCGTACTCGGTGGGTCCCGGCTCTGCGGTGCATCGTGAAGGACGCTGCACCGCGTCCGGGACACGTTCCCAGGATGCTGCGCAGCGCCATAAGCGCGCTTACGCGCGTCTTCGACGCGCTATGGCGGTGCGCTGCTGATCCGGGGTCCGTCAGTGTGCTTTACCTCGGCGCCATACGGATGGCGCCGTCGAGCCGGATGGTCTCGCCGTTCAGCATCGCGTTCTCTACAATGTGGACGGCGAGGTTGCCGTATTCGGAGGCGTCGCCGAGCCGTGCCGGGTGCGGCACCTGCGCGCCAAGACTCTTGCGCGCCTCCTCGTTCAGTCCCATCAGCAGCGGCGTCAGGAACAGGCCCGGCGCGATGGTGTTGACGCGGATTTTCTGGCTGGCGAGATCGCGCGCCGCCGGAAGCGTGAGGCCGACCACGCCGCCTTTCGACGCGGAGTAAGCGATCTGGCCGATCTGACCCTCATAGGCCGCGACGCTCGCGGTGTTGATGATGACGCCGCGCTCTTCGCCGATCGGCTCCGCGGTCACGAGGCGCTCGGCGAACAGCCGCAAGCAGTTGAAGGTGCCGATCAGGTTGACGTGGATGATGCGCGCGAATTTTGCCAGCGGATAGACGCCGTCCTTGCCCACGATGCGCTGGGAGCCGCCGATACCGGCGCAGTTCATCAGAACCCGCGCGATGCCGTGGGCCGCTTCGGCTTTGGCAAGCCCCGCCTTGACCTGCTCCTCGTCGGTAACATCGGCGTGGAGCGCAACGCCCCTTACTTCGGCCGCGACTTTCTCGGCATTTTCCTTGCTCTGGTCGAGCACGGCGATTTTCGCGCCCTTGGCGGCCATGGCGCGCGCGGTGGCGGCGCCGAGACCGGAGCCCCCGCCGGTGATGACAACAGCAACGTCTTTCAACTGCATGGGTAAGAACCTTTCCTTGGGCGTTTCCGGTTTTGTAAGTTGCTAAAGCAGAGTGATGGTCAGGGTCATTCGGCTGCCGTCGCAACCCTTTCCGTGTCTTTGGCGAGCATGCCGCCGCAAATCAGCGCTTCCATATGCGAGATGTATTGGCGGCAGACTTCGTCGGTGACCGGCCCGACGCCGGTCGCGCGCGACATCGCGTGCCGCCCGAAAAACAGATGGTCGCAGGCGCCGATCAGGCTGGTGTAAAACAACACCGGATCGATGTCGCGGAATTCGCCGCGGCTGATGCCTTCGGCGACCAGGCGGCGATGAAAATCCAATAGCGGCGCGACAAAGAATTTTGAGACTTCGTCGGCGGCTTCCGGGTTGCTCTCATGCAGGAGATAGTGGATCAGCCGGTTCATATAGGGAAACTGGTGATACGCCCGGATGATGCCCGCGATGTGCAGTTTGAGCTTCGCGGTCGGCGTGATCGGCTGCGCCAGGAGATATTCGAGGTTCGCCACTTCGGTCGCGGCATCGCGCGCCAATAGCGCCAGCAACAGGCCATCCTTGTTGCCGAAATGATATTTCACCAATGCGGCGTTGACGCCGGACTTCTGGGCGATGTCGCTCAAGGACACCTCGATTGAAGAGCGCTCGATCATCAGCTCGCCCGCCGCGACCAACAGCTTTTCGGCGGTGGTATTTCTCGCCGCCTGAAGCCGCGGCGGTATAATGGTATTCAGTTCTGATGCCATGACCTGCCTTACCGAGAATTTACGGGGCGCAGATAACCCGATGCGGCAGGCGCACTCAAGAGTTAATTGATCGATTGACTAAACCCCCCGCGGCCCTTAAATCCGCACCCGTCATTCAAACACCCATTCATTACCATCAGGGAGAACGCACATGGCCGAGGCTTATATCGTCGCCGCCGCACGCACCGCGGGCGGCCGCAAGGGAGGCCGCCTCGCAGGCTGGCATCCGGCAGATCTCGCCGCTGCCGTGCTGGATTCGCTGATTGAACGTTGCGGTGCTGCACCCGATCAGGTCGAGGACGTGATCATGGGCTGCGTGATGCAGGCCGGCGAGCAATCCAACAACATCGCGCGCAACGCCATCATGGCCTCGAAACTTCCCGACAGCGTGCCCGGCACCTCGATCGACCGGCAGTGCGGTTCGTCGCAGCAGGCGCTGCATTTCGCGGCGCAAGCCGTGATGTCCGGCAGCATGGATTGCGTCATCGCCGCCGGCGTCGAATCGATGACGCGGGTGCCGATGGGGCTCGCCTCCTCGCTGCCCGCGAAGAATGGCTTTGGTCACTACAAGAGCCCGAACATCGAAAAGCGCTATCCGAACATCGTGTTCAGCCAGTTCACCGGCGCCGAGATGATGGCGGA